>SAMEA3663299__coassemble_668_pt1 | contig 14779 bp, 13 predicted proteins | sample SAMEA3663299__metabat2_high_PE_023 | metagenome-assembled genome bin SAMEA3663299 (sample SAMEA3663299) | pig gut metagenome | biome: pig gut; feature: pig-associated habitat; material: faeces | place: China | collected 2013 | reverse complement strand
TCATTTTCCTCCAATTTTGCATTATTAAAGGGAAGCTAAATTGCTTCCCCAAGATTCTTTGTATCTACCTTTTTAGGCTTGGCTGTTTTAGCAGCTTTCTCCTTCTTATCGGAAATCTGCTTCTTCACAGATTTCTTTTTCTCCGGCTTTTCCTTTTCATCCTGCTTACTATCTGGGGTTTTATCTGCCTCATCATTTGTAGGCTCCTTTGCTTCAAGAACAGTGATTTCAAGTGGCTTATCTGCCTTAAACTCACTCATATCTACCGGAGGGGTAATCTCAATGTCCCCTGCTGGCTGATTCGCCTCCGGACTATCGAAAGGGAGCTCGTCACCGTGTTCTGCAATCCACTGGTCAATCTCAGCAAACTGATTCTTTTCCTGCCCCTGTGTAAGCTCTGCGATCTTTTCATCAATCTTTACAATCAAATCAGATGCAGCTCTGCGAATGGTATCAAGTGATGCCTTAAGTTCAGGAACCTCTTTATCTGAAGACCAGCCTGCCACATATGGGAAGGAATATTCTGAAGTATCAATTCCATAATGCTGACATACAACATAAGCCACGGATTCCGCTTCACATTCCTTTTGATTTCTGGACTTTTTATCGCTGTCTGCATTCATTGCTTCCTTGTTGTGAAGTGATGCATGACTGGCTTCATGAAGTGCAGTCTTTACGGTCTGAGCTTCACTCATGCCCTCCTGAATTGCAATTCGATTTTCCTCTACCTGGAAATATCCCTTGGCGCCGGATTCAATATTCTCAAAGGAAATTGGAACCGGACTGGCCTGCTTGATTGCCTCCATTAAAGTTGCATATCCTTCTACAGATCCGGTAAGTTCATCTACACCAAGTCTTGGTACAGGCTCACCTTCCGTCTGAGAGATATCAAAAGTGCTTACCGGCTTAAAAGCATTTACCTTAACCTCAACTACTTCCTTTACTGGTTCGCCGTCCTTATCAAGTACAGGCTTACCATCATTCCCAAGCTTATCCTGCTCTCTCTCCATCTTATATGGTGCAGGAGCCATTACACGGATCCCCTTTTCACCCTTCTTTACAAAACGGCCCATTTCCTTCCATCCGGTAAAGGACTGACACATAGTTGCATCCGGCTTCTGCATCATAATCAAAATCTGATTATTGATGGAATACCTTGGCATCTTGGCACAAAAATCCAAATATGCTTTATAATTCTCTCCCTGGAACACATCCTTTACACCTGCTTCAAGCTTCTGTGCCATCTGGTCCATTTCCTGCTTTCTTGCTTCAGCCGCAGCTTTCGGATCAAATTTACTCTTATCAAAATCTGCCATATTATTTCACTCCTTTCTGTGATTTTTCCTTCAATTCCTGAAGTTTGTTTTTAATAGATTTGTTCTTTGTGGTTGTCGCATTTTTTGCGACAGTTCCTTTATTCATGCCCTTGGCATATTCTGTGTATCTTGACTTTCTACCCATTGTTTTTCCTCCAATTCAAAAGGGCGACCACCTGGCCGCCCTCATATCACTCTATATATTTCAATTTGTTTCACTAGTCCTATGTGAACAGATCATCACCCACAATAACATTTTGTACAATTCCGGAATATTTGCTCCGCTTATATCCATTTCCGCAGATTAGCGTTACATGAATAGCATCCTTCGTTTCGGTCATCGTTTGGAACCTAGAAAGTCTATTTTCTATTTTACGATGCTCCTCCTCATCAATAGAATATTCTTCATTTGTGAATTTCATTTCACAAAGATTAGAAACCCCATCTTTTCTTTTTATTACCAAGTCAATCTGAGCTCCGCCTCCCGGTTCTATACTCCTCCATGCAAACTCATGCGTTTCAATGCCCCGTATTCCTAGTGCAGACTTAATCTGCTCTATGTGATTAATGCACACTATTTCAAAAGCATTTCCACGCCATGCGTTATAGCCCGGTGTGTTAATATACTCATTCCATGAATCAAATTTTTTAATTTTGATAAATCCTATATAAAAAAGTACAAACGGATCTATTAGCTGATAAAAGAGCTCACCTTCGCCTTTTGTACAGTTTATATACTTTCGTATAAAACCACACTCCTCAAGTTCCAAAAGATCCTTTGTAAGAACCGATCCACCACCTATCTCTTTTACCTTAGAAAGTTCAGCCCTTGTAAGTCCTACCCTATGTGTAGCCAAAGCATCCAATATAGCTAAATGCTTCTCCGGTTTATCATATAACGAATAAAAAAGATTATGATATTCATTAGCTAACTGCCCATGCTCTTTGAAACATAATTCATTAATGTTCTGTGCAAGACTAAGGCGTGAATCATACAGACACATATAATGCGGAATTCCACCTAAAATCATATAACTCTCTATCATCTGTTTTCTTGTCATAACCATATCATTTAGAGCAAACAACTGCTCACACTCCGCAAGAGAAAAGGGAGCCAAATGAATACGTCTTGTAACCCTGTTGTGAAACCCTTTTTTATCTGTTAGCAGGTTCGTTATAATCCATGAAGTAGCAGACCCGCAGACAATTAGTACAAGATCCTCTTGTGCTGAAGCCCAGCTGTTCCAAAAGTAATCCAAAGCACTCTTAAAATCAGATTTTGCCGTGTCCATCCAAGGAAGTTCATCCAAAAATACTACTCTTTTATTATTTATAGGCTCACGGTATACATTATCACTTTCAAGAAGTTCCTTTAACCTTGAAAAAGCTTCAAACCAGTCCGTCGGGATACTCTTTTCTTCATGCCCATATTCATTCAGGCTGGCAGTGAAGCCTCGCAGCTGCCCTTTTGTTTTTTCAGAAGTCAAACCAGTAGCGTAAAAAGAAAAACTTCTGTTAAAGAATTCTCTAATCAAATAAGTTTTTCCAACTCTCCTTCTTCCATAGACAACCACAAATTCCGGACGTTTGGAAAGCAGACACTGCATAAGTCCATCTTTTTCATTATTTCTGCCAATAATTTTCATCTGGTCACCTCAAACACATAATTATTGCATATAAATCGCCGGATAATGTACATCGAATCACATTTTGGCGATTTATACTCCTCAAGCACATTATATATCGCCAATTAGTGATTATCAAGTTCTTTTTTATTATTTCCATAACGAAATACAAGATTGAATGCATTTAAATCCAAAGGGCGACCACTTGGCCGCCCTGCTACTATTCCCCTTAAAGGGAATACTTATTCCTCGTCATCGTCTTCTTCGACTTCATCATCATCGAATTCAGGGATATCCATGTCATCATCTTCGTTAGTTGGAATGCTGCTAAGATAATCATCCTCGTCCTCATTATAATCCATATCAGGATCCACGTCGGATTTTGCAGGCTTCTTATTCTTTGCCTTAGTGATATAGAAGTAACCACCTGCAGCACCACCGATTACAAGTAATACAATTACAATCATTCCGGAATTATTTTTCTTAACAGGCTTTTCAACCTCTGCTTCAGGTTCCTCAGCTTCCGTTTCAGTAACATCCTCTACAACAGTTGTCTGGCCATCCTTTTCACCAACACCAGTCTTATTCATATATTCCTCTACCTGCTCATCATCCATAAGTGCTAAGAGGTCTGATTCATCCACCATATTTAAGAAGTGAACATTTTCATTTCCATGATCATCACGGTCGATAATGATATAAAAATAATTACCGGACTTTGTAACAACAGTAATGAACTGCTTACCACCAACTTCAAGGGAGCCGTAATCATCTACAAGTTCAAGATTTCCATCCGGAGTAAGAGGCCCCATTGGTTCTTCCTCTTTCTCTGCATCAGTCTCAGTTGCATCTTCTGTTTCTGTCACCTCAGGCTCCTTGCCTTCACAGTACGCATAATCATATGAGCACACAGGACACTCAGGATTGATATGCTCCTCATCACACTTTGTTTCACAGATGCACACCTGGGCTTCTTCCTCCGGTACCTGCGCAAATGCAGTCATAGGCATCATTGTAAAAATAGCAGTAGAACCTGCAATCACCATTCCGGCTAGGCTGATTAGCAAAACCACCTTCAATCACATTCACTGCCTTATCAACTACATCTTCATAAGTTTACACAAGAGATTCTCGACAAAGCTTGTGAAAAAGCTATGAAACAGTACCATACTCCGTTTTATAAAGTAATATACTCGCATGCTAAAAGTATTAATGCAGCCAAAGAATTAAAAGATTTTAGAGAAAGTAATTCAAAGTCTGGAATTGTCAGAGGCGCCGATTATTACAAGAAGTGGGATACTAAATAATGAATTTTGAGTTAAAGAAAAGTTTATCTACATTGGAACTAAGCGATTTAGTAAGAATAATAGAAATGCAGGAAAAGGATATAAAGCTTGTGGATATGAGTTACGATGAAAGGCTTGAATTACTGTTATCTACACTTGTTCAGGAACGTGAAAACAGGCTCATAAATAGACTGATTAAGAATGCTTACTTTAAATACCCTTCTGCGAGCTTGGAGTCACTTGATTATGACTCAAGGCAGATTAAGAAAAGTACTATAATTAATCTTGCATCCATGGGATTTATAGGTAATGCAACAAATCTAATAATTACAGGACCTACAGGTGCAGGTAAAACTTATTTATCCTGTGCGCTTGGAATAGAAGCCTGTAAACAGACATACAGAGTTCTTTATATTCGAATGCCTGATTTAATGCGTAATTTCGAAAACCAGAGAGATAATCTCAGGGAACTTACAAAGTATCGAAAGAGAATTGGTAATTATCATCTTCTTATTCTTGACGAGTGGCTTAATTATAAAGTTACGGAGAAGGATGCAAAGCTTCTTTATGAACTTTTTGAACAGAGAAGTGGTAATAATCCAACTATCTTTGTTGGACAGTATCCTGTTGATGAATGGCACGAAAGACTTGGAGGTGGAACCCAGGCTGATTCAATCATGGATCGTATTATTCATAATGCTTATGAAATACCAACAAGTGAGACTAATCTAAGAAAGATATATGATACTAAGAAACTAAAAAGACTTATCGATGAAATAGAATCATAATTCTTGATTTCTATAATTAAAGGCACCCTTGCTAGATAATTTAGCAAGGGTGTTATTACTATATCTTGTGGTTGTAGTATTTTGAAAATATAGAGAAATCAAGTGGCTCTCAAGCGAGAAACTGGTGGCACTCAAGCGGGATAATATTCATAACGTCTGAACTGACAGAGTGATGATATTTTAGATATAAACTTTGGAAATAAGATATAGTATATTGTAACTATACCATAAGCACTCAATCCTTGAGACGTTAACCGAAATCCATTTCGTTCTTGCGATGTTTATATAACGTATATCGGACAGGAATCCATTTTATTTAAGACATCATTTGATAAATTATCTGATAATGGAATATCAAACCTTGGTCTGTTTAGTGCGTCGAAATGCACTCTTCTGATTCCGGTTGAAATTTTCCGTTCTCCGATGGCCCCCACTGCGTGGTATGCAATCCACCAGTCATGATTTCTATCCATAAAGAAAGAATTGTGACCATCTCCATATTCCCCCGGTACAGAAAGAAAATGAACTACCGGTGTTTTGGACTTTTCCCACTTTCGGATATCACCCAGATCATCCCCATCGTTTGCTGTGAGCATACCAATTGTATAGAGATACCCTCTGGCATCACCTCCGGAATATGTCATGTATATTTTATTATTATGGTAAAAAGCATAGGGACCTTCATTATTAATCGTCCCACAAACGTTCTCAAAGCCATAGAATGGCCTTGAGATACATACAGGTTCCGATATCAATTGTTCCGGTCTGTCAGGAGAGAATTCTGCAACCATCAGCATAGATCCTGAATCCAGTTCTGTTCCTATATTCTCTCTATATGACCATACATAATAGTGACGCTGCCCAGACCTTACATATGTCATATCAAGTGTGATCCCATTCTCAGCAAGATTACTTCCATCCACTCTTTTCACTTTGACGGGATCCATCCAGTCTCCGGGGTTTAATATATCCCCACCATCCTTTAACCGCATCAGGTGACACTGTGGTCCCCACTGTTCATTGCTGACCGCAAAATAAATATACAGATTTCCATTGATCATATGAAACTCCGGTGCCCAGAATGTCTGGATCAGACCGCGCTCCTCGTCTTTATCAAGAATCAGATACATTTTCGCATCATCCTTGAATAAATCCTCTAATTCATGTGCCTTTCGAACATATAGACCAATATCGTTTTCATTGTCATTTGTTGAAATAAAATAGTAATCATCTTTCCACAGCATAATAACCGGATCACCAAATCCATGTGCCAGCGGATATCCCAGCCCGGAATGATTGGATGTATTCAGCTTATATTTTGAACCATCGGAATAGAATATGGTATCATCCTTTTTCTCTGTAACCTGTAGTACAGACCAGTAATCAATCAATGCTTTTGCCATACTATCAGAGATAATCACGCTGTCAGATGTTCTTAATTCTTCAATACTTAATCCCGACTCCCTACTTATCAGCTTATCCTCTACAAATCCAATTTCTTCATAGCTGATAAAGTCTCGTGTTTTCCATCCCCATAGATTACCGGTATTTTGAGGGTTTATAATTCCTTCCTGCAAAAAATCGTTTCCGGTAATATAATAGTCTCCCGATAACGCCTTAGCTATCCTGATATTTCCGACATATTTGGGCATAATAACATTTTTGTCATCAATATCGGCCTTTGGGAATAGTATTCCATAATCATTGTTAAGTGGCATCTTTTTCTCCCCGGATAGTATCTGCATATGTACACTTAATGCCAATCCATCCGGGTATTTGTCCGGTTCAATACCTCTTGTATAAACTCTTAATATATTATCCATTTTCGTTCCTATTTTTACCCAATTGGGCAATCATAATGTTCAAAATACTTCAAGTACTTTTGCGCCATCTTTTACAAATGCGATAAATTCGTGGATTTCAGCACTTATAGTAACCCATGTATTTCCTTCATATCTTGTCTTGTCTTTCGTCAAAATCCAGATTCCATCCGGCAGGTATACTTTTCTTTGTGTCTGTCCCTGCACCGAAATCGGAGCAAACAATATATCTTCTCCAAAGAAATACTGGTCTCCGGTTTGATAGCACACCTCATCCTTGGGATAATTCACAAACATGGGGCGCATCACCGGAATTCCTTCATTTGAAGCAATATCCATCTGTTCCTTTATGTAAGGAATCAGGCGATATCTAAGTGCTATCAGTTCACTTAGTATAGGAAGATTTTTTTCACCAAAGCTCCAAATCTCATTGTCTCCTCCGGTAGGTTCCTTAATATCCCTGCTGCGATCATGTCCATCTCTGCTGCCATGCAGACGCATTACCGGACAAAATACTCCATATTGAAACCATCGTACGATCAATTCTCTAAAATAGTCACTTTCAATGTTTCCACCATAAAATCCGCCAATATCAGTATTCCACCAGGGAATGCCGCACATAGCCATATTCAGTCCCGATTTAATCTGTTCCGCGAGGCTTTCAAAGGAGGATCGGATATCTCCTGACCAAACAACGGTACCAAACTTTTGAGCCCCAAGATAAGCACATCTGGATAATGTTACCACATCTTCCCTTCCCATTTTTTTCATGCCGTCGTATACAAGCTGTGAATAGAAATACGGATACATTAATCCCACTTCATCGCCACGTCCCGCATACATCAGTATGTTATCAAAGTGTTCCGGATGAATCTCAGGTTCTGCCTCATCAAACCACATTTGATCGACCCCATTATCTATATAGTTTTCTTTCAACCGATTCCATATGTACTCTCGCGCCTGGGGATTTGAGGGATCAATCTCGGCCTGAGGACCATAGAAATCAAATACCCGATTGCTTCCTGATGCGGTTCTCAAAAGCATGTTATGCTGTAGCATATACTGATAGTTTTCGCTGTGCTCATTAATGGTCGGCCACATGGAAACCATCAGCTTTATACCCATTTCATGTAGCTTGTCAGCCATTTCCCTAGGATTGGGCCAGTATTTCGGGTCGAACCTGTAGTCGCCCTGTTCCGTCCAGTGAAAATAATCGATGATAATCACAGAAATCGGAACCCCGAGTTCTTTGTATTTTCTTGCCACTTCCAATACCTGCTCCTGGTTTTCATATCTCAGCTTACACTGCCAGAAACCGAGAGCCCATTCAGGTATTAAGGGAGCATGCCCCGTCAAATCGGTCAGTTTTTTGCAAACCTCCTTAGGAGAACCTTCCATCACGACATAATCTACACATTTTGCAGAGTCACTGCTCCACCTGGTTCTGTTGTTCGCAAGTTCCGCGGTACCCGTTGACGGCAGATTCCACAAGAATCCATAACCAAGCGAAGAATAAACATAAGGCATGGAACATTTCGTATTTAAATGTCGCAAATCAACGGTACAGCCTTTCTTACTAAATACATTCATTCTTTCATGGCCCAGTCCATAAAACTGTTCCTGTTCATTTGCCTCAAAAGTCACGCGAATCTTCCACAAACCGCTTCCAATGCTGCGGTAATTTCTATACCCAAACCCAAATGTCTGCTCAGGCTGCTCTCGAATCAGTAACTTGTCTTTTGACCAGTACGAGACGCTCCCGTTCTCTTCCATTCTCAATTTCAGATTTCCGGTCTGTAAAAACGTTACATTTCCCTCCTGCCAGGCATGGGCATTGCAATCTGTATCCGGCAGAAGTGTCCAGTTTTCATCAGATAATTTCATAGAAGCTGTAGCCTTAAATCGTATACAGCCCTCTTTAATGGCACTAATAGTCCCGATTTCACCCTCGCGCATAAAATGAATCATATTATTTACAATACTAATTTCCATAAGTTTTCCATGACCTCCAGTTACTATTATTTTGCACCTTGGCTTCACATTGAGTATCCGTAACAGATATATGAGGCTATCCTGCACAAATATAATAATACTTGCCTTATCTCATATGTTTCTATTATAATAATATCAAATAATATGATTATTCTGTTATTTTAGAGGTCAAATATGAAATTACACCAAGACGTTCCTCATGGGACACCAAACTATCCCTTTCAGGTTCATGAATCCTATTGCGAAAACGGATTATCTCTCTATCCTCATGTACATCCCGAGATTGAAATTACTGTCATTACCAAGGGTAGCGGATTATTTTATATTGAAGGCAATGAATATGCCGTAAAGCAGGGAGATTGTATCTTTATACTTCCTAATAAAATCCACCTTGCTGCTTCCGACAATCAAAATTGTGAAGCCTCCTTCTATTCGTTAGTCTTTCTCCCACAATTTTTAAAGGCAGACAGAGAACATATCATTTATACCAAGTATATCAGACCTATTCTCCTGGAAAAGAAACGAATTACGCCAATAATGGATGGCAGCAAAATCTGGCACTCTGACATTTTACGGCTTACAGACAAAATAAAAACGTTATATTTTTCAGAAAATACCGAGTTACTATGTCAGTCAACACTACTCGAGTTGTGGTATCATATATATACAAATTCAGAAACACTTCTAGCTCCCCCGATAAATAAAGCGGCATTCCTGTTGAAAGACACTCTTGAATATCTGGAGGAGCATTATTTTGAGCATATTACGGTAGCTGATTTGGCTGCAAGAGTAAACTTAAGCCAGAGCTATTTTTCAAAACTGTTTAGCCAGTATATGCATACAACTCCAATTAATATGCTGATAAAAATCCGTTTAAATCATAGCACCCAAATGCTGTTTGATGAGTCACTTTCGGTAAGTGAAATAGCACTTAGATGTGGATTTAATGATTTCAGCTATTTTTGTAAATGCTTTCGTATGCGATATGGTTGCAGCCCCCGCAAATACAGGAAAAAAGGCTGAATCACCAAAATCTTATGACTTTACCGGATATCAAAAATATGCTCCATCAAAGTGTACAGGATAAAAACTTCCGTTCATATACATTTGTAATAAAGATTGAATATTATCCCGCTTGAGTGCCACCAGTTTCTCGCTTGAGAGCCACTTGATTTCTCTATATTTTCAAAATACTACAACCACAAGATATAGTAATAACACCCTTGCTAAATTATCTAGCAAGGGTGCCTTTAATTATAGAAATCAAGAATTATGATTCTATTTCATCGATAAGTCTTTTTAGTTTCTTAGTATCATATATCTTTCTTAGATTAGTCTCACTTGCCTAAAGCTGTGCACGCCTATTGAATAAAGAATTGCTCCTTCATCCAATCTTACAAATTTCTTTCTGCCATCCTTGATTAATTGCTTTACTTCCTCAGAGCACTCTTTATTTCTCATGTATCCCATGATTCGTTTCCTCCATCCTTAAAATTCTCAATGTACGCATCCAGCTTGTCCAAATCTACCAGTACCGTCTTACGTATTTTCCAACATGCATCAGCTTCCTTAGCCAATTTAACCAACCTATAATATTGAATAGAATAAAACCGAGATGCCTCTCTGTAGGTTGTGTACCTTCGCTCAATACGAATATACTTTTCAAGATCTGGACCACTCCTCCTTTTCTTTGCTTTTGCCAGGTAAATCACCTCCTCTCGGACAACTGTTTATAACAGTTTGTAATAGTGTGTGGCAGTTTATATGGACGCATATTGATTTGTATTCAACCAACCTGCAATTTCCCACATTAGAATTTGCCACACAGAGGACACATCATTTTCGAGCGATTTTGCCTGCTTCTATAAACGCGTATGGAGCTCTATGTAGAGTTCCGAGAAAATAAAAAAGACACCTTGCTTCAGGTTTTCACCTGTAACAAAGTGTCTGTATTTTTATCTTAAGCTATCCCTCAAGATACTATATTTACTTGAACAATACGAACGTCTTCATCCGTGATTTTGACTAGTCTACAACACATTTTCACCGTTACGTCTCAAGATTGAACGTGATTTGTTAGATGTTTTGTTGACTGTTTATGTCAGTTTATATCAGTTTATCCGACCCCGTACGATGTCGTAGAATGTCGTAGAAAACCGTCTAATTAAGCGATTTCATCGTCGGGAACAACAGCACATCCCTGATCGCCGGTGAATTGGTGAGCAGCATGACCAGTCTGTCGATGCCGTAGCCGATGCCTCCTGTAGGCGGCATACCGATTTCCAGCGCATTCATGAAGTCCTCGTCTGTAGTGTTTGCTTCCTCATCGCCTGCTGCCAGGGCAGCCTCCTGTGCCTTGAAGCGCTCTCTCTGATCAATGGGATCATTCAGCTCAGAGTAAGCATTGCACATCTCACGTCCGGTGATAAACAGCTCGAAACGCTCTACATAATCCGGCTTGTCCGGCTTACGTTTGGTCAGCGGAGAGATCTCAACCGGATGATCCATGATAAAGGTGGGCTGAACCAGATGTTCCTCCACAAACTCCTCGAAGAACAGATTCAGGATATCACCCTTGGTGTGTCTTTCTTCATAGTGAACATCCTTCTCATCCGCCAGCTTCTTAGCTGCTGCGGTACCTTGTACCTCATCAAAATCAATGCCTGTATATTTCTTCACTGCATCGATCATGGTAAGTCTCTCGAAGGGCTTGCCCAGATCAATCATATACTCGCCGTAAGGAACGGTAGTGGTTCCGCACACCTCCTGTGCCACGTGCCGGAACATGTTCTCGGTAAGATCCATCATACCGTTGTAATCCGTGTACGCCTGATAGAGCTCCATCAGCGTGAACTCCGGATTGTGTCTGGTATCCAGACCTTCGTTTCTGAATACACGACCGATCTCATAGACTCTCTCAAGACCGCCTACAATCAGTCTCTTTAGGTAGAGCTCCAGGGAAATACGAAGCTTCACATCCTCGTCCAGTGCATTATAATGGGTTTCAAAGGGTCTTGCCGCAGCCCCGCCCGCATTGGAAACGAGCATAGGAGTTTCCACCTCCATAAAGCCCTGATCATCCAGGAATCTTCTGATAGAGGAAATGATCTTGGATCTCTTAACAAAAGTTTCCCTTACCTCCTCATTCATGATCAGATCTGTATATCTCTGTCGATAGCGAATATCGGTATTGGTCAAACCATGATACTTTTCAGGAAGAATCTGAAGGCTCTTGGACAGCAGTGTTACCTCGGATGCATGAACCGAGATCTCTCCGGTCTTGGTGGTAAATACCTTGCCCACAACTCCTACGATGTCGCCCACATCATACTTCTTAAAATCTGCGTAGGATTCCTCGCCGATGTCGTCTCTTGCCACATAGCACTGAATATTTCCTTTGAGATCCTGCACATTACAGAAGGAAGCCTTACCCATAACACGCTTCTGCATGATACGTCCTGCTATGGAAACGGTCTGCCCTTCCATCTGATCATAGTTTTCCTTAATGTCTCTGCTGTGTGCTGTCACATCATATTTGGTAAGCTGAAAAGGATCCTTGCCCGCCTCCTGAAGCGCTGCAAGCTTTTCTCTTCTTACCTTCAAAAGCTGGTTGATGTCCTGCTCCTGCTTTCCGTTCTGTGGTTGGTTGTTCTGCTGTTCTGCCACTTTCTCTACTCTCCTTATCAAGGTTTTCACCTTTGCAAATTCTATGCTATTTCTAGTTGGATCTCTGAATTTCAAGAACCTGATATTTCAAGGTTCCTGCCTGGGTTTCCACTTCCACAACATCACCTGTCTTGTGTCCGATCAGTGCCTTACCTACCGGTGATTCGTTGGAGATCTTTCCCTTCAAGCTGTTTGCCTCTGTGGAACCTACGATCTTGTACTCCAGATCCTCATTGTATTCAAGATCACGGATCTTCACGCAGCAGCCGATATTGATCTTGTCAAGGTCAACCTCATCCTCCACTACAACCTCTGCGTTCTTCAGAATCTTCTCAAGTTCTTCAATTCTGGCTTCAATATCACGCTGTTCATCCTTGGCTGCATCATACTCCGCATTTTCAGAAAGATCACCCTGCTCTCTTGCCTCTTTGATCTTCTGTGCAACCTCTTTTCTCTTTACTACCTTAAGGTCATGAAGCTCGTCTTCATATTTACGAAGTCCCTCGTAGGTAAGTATGTTCTTCTTTTCTTCCATCGCTAATCGCCCTTCCATTTTTAAAATTTATATTCTGTTTTTTATAATAAATTCTAATTAACTCCCGTATTATACCCATTTTTCGCCGTAGTGTCAAGGAATTTCAGCGCTTTGGCTCGATTTACACAGATATGCTCCGGGCATCCCGGCCCCTTATGCTCATCATCCTTTACAAGGTCCTCCCCGCTGCGAAGATCCAGCAGAAGAGTGTCCTTTGGCGGCCGCAGGCATTCCTGCGCCATGATCCCGAATTCCCGAAACAGCCGCTCCTCCAGCTTGGCGGTCTGCTCTCCTACTTCCCCGCAGAGGAAAACCTGCCTAAGTCTTGTAAGATATGGGCGCAGCAGCCAGGCTGCCCATTCTCCTTCCTCTCCCCCTGTCTGCGGAAGCCGGATGCTGATCTGTTCAAAGGGCCGCTTCTGATGCAGGCATACCGCCAGAAGTTCCTTCGGGATATCATCCCCAACACCCCCAAGCTCTCTGGCAAAGACCCGTTCCCGGCACTCCCTAAGGTCTGCTATCGTCTCCCCTGCCCGTTCCAGAAGCCTTCCCGCCTCCTGTGAATCCCAGATCCGATCTTTTAAGAACAGCCGCTTTTCATATTGGGGAAGCAGGGTAAAATAAATCTGTACATAGGCCGTCAGATTTCGTCCCTCCCACAAGGGATAAGGGAATCTGCGTTCTACCTGCCGGATGAAAAGCCCGTCCCTTTCAAGCTGTTTTCTTCTTGCACGCTCTCCCTCTGCAATTCCCATATAAAAAATCCCGCTGCATCTAATCTCCATAAAATAAAATCCCGCCTGGCGGCCTTATCTCATACTTTAACAAAGCATATGCAGAGAGTCTCCTTCCTATTCGGGGAAAATATGGGATACTGCTTCCTGTAGCTGTTTGAAGGATTCCATCGAGTTAATGTCTCTTCGAAGCGCTGCAGAATTGGGATAGCCTGCCGTATACCAGGAAATATGCTTACGCATTTCACGGACAGCTGTATACTCGCCTTTCACCGCAAGCTCCATTTCGGCATGGCGCAGGATCACTTCCCGCACCTCACCTGGCGAAGGAGCAGGGTGTTGCTCGCCTGTTTCCAGGTAATGGGAAATTTCCCGGAAAATCCAGGGATTTCCTCTTACCGCTCTTCCGATCATAATGCCGTCACAGCCGGTCTGTTCCAGCATTTTCTTTGCGGAAGCACCGTCAACGACATCACCGTTTCCGATGACCGGAATGGACACGGCTTCCTTCACCCTTGCAATAATATCCCAGTCTGCCTTTCCGGCATAATACTGCTCCCTGGTCCTTCCGTGAACGGCCACCGCTGCCGCACCGCAGCCCTCGGCAATTTTAGCAATTTCCACCGCATTGACCGACTCCTCATTAAAGCCCTTTCGGATCTTCACTGTCACCGGCTTTCTCACTGCCTTCACGGTCTTGCTGATGATTTTTTCCACCAGCTTCGGATCCTTCATGAGCGCTGAGCCTTCCCCGTTATTGACCACCTTGGGCACAGGACAGCCCATATTGATATCCAGAATGGAAAAGGGCTTTTCCTCAATCCGTCTGGCCATTTCACTGATGATATCAGGGTCAGAGCCAAATAGCTGTAAGGAAACCGGTCCTTCCTTCGGATGAATTTCCATCAGTTCTTCCGTATTCTTGTTGTTATAGTAAATCGCCTTGGCGCTAACCATCTCCATGCACACAAGTCCTGCTCCCTGTTCGCGGCAAAGCAAACGAAATGGCAGGTCTGT
>SAMEA3663299__coassemble_618_pt1 | contig 15366 bp, 16 predicted proteins | sample SAMEA3663299__metabat2_high_PE_023 | metagenome-assembled genome bin SAMEA3663299 (sample SAMEA3663299) | pig gut metagenome | biome: pig gut; feature: pig-associated habitat; material: faeces | place: China | collected 2013 | reverse complement strand
CCATACCTGTTACAACGACTCTTCTTTTCATTTAGCCACTCCCATCCTATCTCGCATCACATTACCATGCCGCCATCCACATGCAGTACCTGCCCGGTAATGTAATCCGCATTGTCTCCTGCCAAAAATAACACCATATTTGCCACATCCTGAGGTCTGCCCATTCTTCCGAGAGGAACTAGGCTCTTCAAATTCTCCTTAGCCTCATCGGAAAGCGCATCCGTCATCTCCGTTTCAATCAGACCGGGCGCAATGGCATTCACACACACATTCCGACTTGCCAGTTCCCTTGCCAGACTCTTGGTAAGGCCGATCAGTCCGGCTTTGGATGCGGAATAGTTTGCCTGACCTGCATTTCCCATAATACCGCTCACTGAGGAAATATTAATGATCTTTCCACTTCTTTGTTTTAAGAAAAAGCGGGAAAGATGACGAATCATATTGAAAGCACCCTTTAAATTGGTATCCATGACAGCATCATAATCCGCTTCCGTCATCCGCATGATCAGATTGTCTCTGGTAATTCCCGCATTGTTTACCAGAATATCTACTCTGCCGTACTGTGCGATCACATTCTTTACCAGCTTTTCACTTTCTGAAAAATCAGAAACATTGCATTGCATCGCCACTCCGTCACCGCCTGCCTCACGGATTGCCTTCACGACCTCCTCGGCACGCTGCGCGGAACCGTTATAATTTACGATCACAAAAGCGCCGTTCTTTGCCAAAGTCAATGCAATTTCCCTGCCGATTCCTCTGCTGGCACCTGTCACCAGCGCTATTTTTCCCTCTAACATGAAATTTCCTCCACTACACGGTCCAGATCCTCAAGCTTATCGATATTGTAAACCTTTACTTCTCTGCTCACCTTGCGGATAAAGCTGCTCAAGGTCTTCCCCGGTCCTATCTCAATGAAGGTATCCACGCCATCATGAATCATCCGCTCTACGCTCTGCTGGAATCGCACGGAGCTGGAAACCTGTTTCTTCAGCAACTCTTTGATCGGCTCTGCCTCCGTCACGTAATCTGCAGTCACATTACTCAGATAAGGGATCACAGGTTTGCGAATTGCAATCGGGGCAAGTTCCTCAAAAAGCTTTTCTCCGGCTCCCTGCAAAAGGCTGGAATGGAACGGTCCGCTGACCTTAAGCGGAACGCATCGCTTTGCACCGGCCTGTGTCAGCTTTTCTGCTGCACTTTGTACGGCCTGCTCCTGCCCTGTAATCACAATCTGTCCCGGACAGTTATAGTTGGCAATGGAAACAATTCCTTCTGTAGCCTCACAGATTTCTTCCACCCGTGAAGCTTCCATTCCAAGTACTGCCATCATGGCGCCACCTGTGGGATACGCTTCCTGCATGTAAATACCGCGTTTTCTGATTATTCGGAACAGATCCTTAAGCTCCATGACCTCACTGACTGCAAGCGCGCCATACTCTCCCAGGCTCAAGCCTGCACATACATCAGCCTTGACACCCTTTCCGTCAAGCACCTTCCAGATTGCCACCTCCGTTGCGAGCATTGCGATCTGGGTATATTCCGTTACATTCAGCTGTTCGTTCTCCTCAAAAGCCAATGCTTTCATATCAAGTCCGGTTACGGAGCCTGCCAGTTCAAATATTTCCTTCGCCTCCCGGCAGGTATCATAAAAATCCTTACCCATTCCGCAATACTGGGCACCCTGTCCGGGAAAAACAAATGCTGTTTTCATACTCTTTTCTCCATTTATCTCTGTAACAGTGCTTTCGCCTGCTTCATGATATCCTGTATAATCTCATTACAGGTTTGTTCCTCTTTGATCAATCCTGCTATCTGCCCTGCCATCAGGGTTCCGTTCACAACATCACCTTCAATGACAGCCTTTCGAAGGGAGCCAAGGGTTAGCTTTTCAAGCTCCATAAAATCAGCCCCTTCCTTTTCCAGCTTCAGATATTCTTTCGTCATCTTATTTCTGAGTGAGCGAACCGGATGACCGGTAGACATGCCCGTTACAGTAGAATCAATGTCCTTCGCCTTCACTACCTGCTGCTTATAATTGGCATGAACAATGGATTCCCTGGCAACCACAAATCTGGTTCCAATCTGTACAGCCTCCGCGCCCAGCATAATGGAAGCCGCAAAGCCTCTTCCATCTCCGATTCCACCTGCTGCAATGACAGGCACACTGACTGCATCCACCACCTGGGGCACAAGCGCCATCGTCGTGGTAGAACCGATGTGTCCACCACTTTCCATGCCCTCCGCCACCACTGCATCTGCTCCGGTACGCTCCATGAGCTTGGCCATGGCAACACTGGCCACGACAGGAATCACCTTTACTCCGGCATTTTTCCAAAGTTCCATGAACTTCGCAGGATTCCCTGCTCCTGTGGTAACAACCTTAACGCCTTCCTCCACAATGACCTGTGCAACTTCCTGTGCGTTTGGATTTAACAGCATGACGTTGACGCCAAAGGGCTTATCTGTCAGTTCCCTGCACTTACGGATTTCTTCTCTTACGACCTCTGCCGGTGCAGATGCTGCACCGATCAGTCCAAGCCCTCCGGCATTCGATACGGCTGCGGCAAGATTGTGCTCCGCAACCCATGCCATACCGCCCTGGATAATGGGATATTCAATGTTTAAAAGCTCTGTGATCCTTGTTTTCATATTGGTTTCCTTTAGGCTTCTACACCCTTATCCTGCAAATATTTGATAACTGCTCCGACTGTGGTAAGGCTTTCCAGCTCTTCAGAAGGGATCTCCACACCGTACTCCTCCTCAAAGGACATTACCAGTTCAAATAAATCGAGGGAGTCTACATCCAGGTCCTCTTTAAAACGTGTTTCCTCTGTGATTTCTACATTGTCCAGATTTAACTGCTCTTCGATGATTTCTTTTACTCTTTCTAACATGCTTTTATCCTCTCTTTTCTTTTTATTGTTTTGAGTTTCAAACCTTTTGAAACTCAAATATTTTGATACTCAAACTATTTGTCTGGTTCAATATACTATAATAAAAAAGAAATGTCAATAGCTTTTTCGCAAGCTATTGACATTTTAAGTTCCGTCGATGCTTAGCCTGTAAATTTCATAAAATGAAATTCACAGGCTACCGCTTACAGCGCACGCTCATTAATAAACTCTAAGCGCTACGCGCTTATCGTTAACCCATCGGTAAAATCAAATGCGGCCCCTAATAGGGGCCGCGCTTGATTTTCTTCCGATGGGTTACATCATTCCGCCCATGCCGCCGTTTGCGGGCATTGCGGGAGTTTCTTCCTTGATGTTTGCAACAACAGATTCGGTTGTAAGCAATGTAGAAGCAACACTTGTTGCATTCTGCAGAGCACTTCTTGTAACCTTAGCAGGATCAAGGATACCTGCCTTAACCATATCAACATACTCTTCCTTCAAAGCATCGAAGCCGACGCCAACCTCGGATTCTCTTACCTTGTTGATGATAACGCTTCCTTCCAGACCTGCATTTGCAGCAATGTGGAACAGAGGTGCTTCCAATGCTTTAAGAACAATCTGTGCACCGGTCTTCTCATCACCCTCCAGAGAATCAGCAAGCTTTGCAACCTCCTTGGATGCATGGATATATGCAGAACCACCACCACAGATGATGCCTTCTTCTACAGCTGCTCTGGTAGCTGCCAGTGCGTCCTCCAGACGAAGCTTTGCTTCCTTCATTTCTGTCTCAGTAGCAGCACCTACACGGATAACAGCTACACCGCCTGCAAGCTTTGCAAGTCTTTCCTGTAATTTTTCTTTATCGAAATCAGAAGTTGTCTCTTCGATCTGACCTTTGATCTGGTTAATTCTTGCTGCAATTGCTGCCTTATCGCCTTCACCATCAACGATGACTGTGTTTTCCTTCTGCACCTTAACAGATTTTGCACGGCCGAGCTGATCCATTGTGGTTTCCTTCAGATCAAGACCAAGTTCTTCGCTGATTACCTGACCACCTGTAAGGATTGCGATGTCCTCAAGCATTGCTTTTCTTCTGTCACCATAGCCGGGAGCCTTAACAGCTACTACATTAAAGGTTCCGCGGAGCTTATTGACGATCAAGGTTGTGAGGGCTTCACCTTCAACATCCTCTGCAATGATCAGCAGCTTAGCTCCGGACTGAACGATCTGCTCTAACAGCGGCAGGATTTCCTGAATATTAGAAATCTTCTTGTCTGTAATCAGGATGTAAGGATTGTCAAGAACTGCTTCCATCTTATCCATGTCGGTAGCCATGTATGCTGAAATATAACCTCTGTCAAACTGCATACCTTCTACCAGATCAAGCTCTGTCAGCATAGTCTTGCTCTCTTCAATGGTGATAACACCGTCGCCGGATACTTTTTCCATTGCATCTGCAACCAGCTTACCAACCTCTTCATCTCCTGCAGAGATAGCAGCTACCCTTGCAATATGTTCTTTTCCATTTACCTTGGAGCTCATCTTAGCAATCGCTTCCACTGCCTTGTCAGTTGCCTTCTTCATACCTTTTCTCAAGATAATCGGGTTTGCGCCTGCTGCCAGGTTCTTCATTCCGGCATTTACCATAGCCTGTGCAAGTACGGTAGCTGTTGTAGTTCCGTCACCTGCCACATCATTTGTCTTGGTTGCCACTTCCTTAACCAGCTGTGCTCCCATATTCTCGAAAGCATCTTCCAGTTCAATTTCCTTTGCAATAGTAACACCATCGTTTGTGATAAGAGGTGCTCCGAAGGATTTATCCAGAACTACATTTCTTCCCTTAGGTCCTAAGGTTACCCTTACTGTATCTGCTAACTGATTTACACCTGATTCCAGTGCTGCGCGGGCTTCTGCCCCATATTTAATTTCCTTTGCCATTGTTCAACATCTCCTTATTATTTTCTTTATTATTGGATTACTGCCAGAATATCGCTCTGTTTTACAATGATGTACTCTTCGTCCTCAATCTTGACATCTGTCCCTGCATACTTGGAATAGATTACCTGATCTCCAACCTTTACTTCCATCTTAATTTCCTTGCCATCAACCACACCGCCGGGGCCTACTGCAATGACCTCTGCCTGCTGGGGCTTTTCCTTGTTCTGTCCCGGTAACACAATACCTGACTTGGTGGTTTCTTCTGCAACCAGCTGTTTTAATACGACTCTGTCTGCTAATGGTACTAATTTCATTTTTGTTGCCTCCTTTATTATAAATCATTTGTTTACTTTGATATTTTGTTAGCACTCATTAATATCGAGTGCTAATTGCTAAAACATATATTAATTTTATATGCCTTGCTTTGCAACCGCTATCACAAGTGAATTTCTTTATATTATCTCTTTTTTTCTTCTGTTTTCTTTATTTATCTCTTATTATCTCATTTTTACCTCATTCTAACGATTTAATAATTTGTTTATTTTTATAAAAAAAACGATAAAAAGACTGTTGCACAAATCGTTTTCACCTCAGTAAAAGTGTACATCCCCTGTAAGGTGTGAAACGATCTATGCAACAGTCTCTGACTGCTAAATCCACAATTGTGAATTAAATTCCTTTTTCAAGCCGCTCCCGATATCCGGGCGTATTCTTGATCTCAAACTTATTATTAAACATCTCGTATTCCGCGTCAGAAAGCTTATCCTCCAATGCTTCCTCAATATTTGTTTTATATACAATACCGACTGCTACGGAGGGAGCCAGGATCGTATCCTCATAATTGTCACAGCGCTCCTGAACCTTTGAGGCAAACTCCTCTGCTTCCCCCTCTTCCGCCATGGGAACTAAGACACCAAACACATCTCCGTCTATCCTTCCTATTACAAAATAGGGTTTTGCTTCCTCCTTCAGAATTTCAGCAACCGTTTTGATCAGTCTGTCACTTTCTTCCTCTCCGAAATGATCATTGACAAATTTCCAGTCGTTGATATTAATATTAAGTACAGCTACCGGCACTACTTCAGACCGGTCAATGATCTTTATCTTTTCCTCAAAATAAATCTTATTAAAGACACCTGTCAGAATATCTTCTCTTTCATTATGAATGACCTTATACTGCCTGTCCTCCAGCTGCTTTTCCAGTTCCTCCAGATAAATACTGCCTTCACGATGCAGATAAGCCTCTTCCCCAAGCTTGGAAAGCAGTGCAACCGTACCGTCCAGCATTTCATTCATCAAATGTTTGTCTCTTCCCTCATCCAGCTCCTTTATGTACAAATGTCCTACTGTACGGTTCTGTACCCGGATTTTCCGTCCCGGATCATTTACCACATCGGGATGAAATCCAAGAAAACTGTCACCGATTACAATCTCCTTTTCTCCGTGCCTGTCTGTCAGCAGTATATTAATTTCCAGCATTTCCGCCAGATTTTGAAGATACCGTTTCACTGTTTCCGTATCATAAAGGTTTGAAAGGGTATAGTTTTTGATATTTTCTTTAATTCTCTTATCATAAGGTATTGCATTGTAGCCCATAAAGCAGCCTCTCCCAAACAGTATATATTTTCTTTAAGTATACCGTTTCCATCAGCCTTTATCAAGCATTTCTTCACTGTCCTTTATGGGTTTTTCGCTTCTATTTACATGTGGATTTTTCCGGTAAGTCAGATTCTCATTCAGCCTGCAATATTCACCTGTCTTACTGTAGGAGTCCATCAGATGACTATCTGACCGGTATGCCGTCGGAATTTCCTCTTTCTGTGCTCTGGTGCCCCGCTGCTTATCCTCCAATGTCTGCTGCCTGCCCATTCCCTTTCCGCCTGCAGTCTGACTTCCGGTATCCGTCAAAGCAGCAAATGCATCTTTGCCCTTTTGGAAACGCTTCAAGGAAGAATGAATTCCAACTCTGATCTTTTCCTTTACCGCTTCCCATTTATTGACAATATGGCTGGAAAAACTTTGTTTCCAGGCGCTGACCACTGCGTTCAGACCGCTGTGCAAGATACCTGTGCCATCGGAAATGCGATTACTTTTATCCTTCTCCTGCTGCCCTTCCTCTCCCAGAGCCTGCCAGGCATCTTTAAGCAGCCCCATGCCGGTCTTGATTCTGCCGGAAGACTTCACATTCCCGGATTCCCTACGATCTACCGTCATCTCCTCCGATACCGTTTCCCTACCTGCCGTCAGACCGGTATCCTTTCGTGTCCCCATTGCCGCAGCGCTCTGCTGCTTCTTTTTATCCTCATGGAGGCACTCTGTAACGTGATGTGTATGAGATTGCTGATATTCTGTTCCGGAATAGGCATTAAAATCATTTCTTATCTGCATAGGAGCCTCACTTTTTTCTGTTAAAGAATTTTCGGTGAACTTCCTTTTTCCATTCCTCAGACACATCCTTCTGAAGCTTTTCCTCAAAATCCTGCTCTGAAAGCACCTGGGGAATCAGACTGGGAACAAGTCTGCCCTTTCCTTTATATTTCACATAAAAATAACCGAAAACAGAAAACACAACTGCACCAATAAAATTGACGAACAGATCCTTCATGGTATCCAGAAGACCAATATCCAGATAACCGCCAAGTCCAAGTTCCTGCCCGTTTACCGTCACATCTGTAATATTATGAATTGCTGTGGGATGATTCCCCGAAAGTGGATCAAGCATGACAGAATTAATGCTATGCACAATGGTATCCTTCTGCATATCCAATCCAAAGAATAAGTCCATCCCACATTCAAAAAACTCCCATACAACACCGATGGTCATAGAAAAGCAAAATGCAACAACAGCCATAAAAAGCGGAGAAAGCTGAAAAGAAAAACGTTCATTCCGATTCAGCAGATCCACCATGGAAAATCCGATTGCTGCTGCCAGAAAACCATTCAATGTATGCAGCATCGTATCCCAATAGGGAAATGTAATATAATAAGCACTGATCTCTCCCAATATTTCCGCAGCAAATATGAACAACAGTACGATTGCCTCCAGGGCATCCGGGATATCAACCTTAAAGTTCATTTCAATAAAACTGGGAATCAGAAAAAGTATCAATGTTAAAATACACAAGAAAACATTCTCATAATTGCCGTTAAAAAATTGAGCAATCATTACAGCAACCACCAAAAGTCTGAGTATTGCATATAAAGCAAATACCTTTTTGCTCTCGGTAATATGTTTTCCCAACAGTTTTCTCCTGGATCTATTCAGTTTTTCTTCCTTATTATTATCTTTTTCTTCCTTTTTCATGGAATAAATCTATCATAGCAGGGATTCACCTGTCAAGTCGTCATCTCCCTGAGCGGCTTGATCGCAATCCCCTCTGCCAGCAACGCTTTTCTGATCTTTTCCACAAACCTCAGTGCCTTCTCTCCGTCTCCATGAACACATACGCTGTCTGCCTGTATGGAAATCTCTTTTCCGGTGACGGTGCGCACCTTCCCCTCCTTGATCATACGGATGACGCGGTTTACTGCTTCCTCCTCATCCTCGATCATGGCTCCTGACTTACTTCTTGCTACCAGAGAGCCATCCTCCTCATAGGCTCTGTCTGCAAAGACCTCCCTCGCAAAGGGAAGTCCCTTTTCCTTTGCCGCTTCTTCCATCCGGCTTCCGGCTTGTCCAAGCACGATCAGATTTTCATCTACCGCGCTGATGCCTTCACAGATTGCTTCGGCAAGTGCCTTATCCTTCCCTGCCATATTGTAAAGAGCACCGTGGGCTTTTACATGCTGCAGACTCCCTCCTGCCGCCTTGACAAAGGCTGAGAGAGCACCGATCTGATATACGATCAATGCTTTCACTTCCGCAGGCGATAATTTCATTTCTCTTCTTCCAAAGCCCTGCAGATCCGGGAATCCGGGATGTGCCCCCATACCGATTCCGTTTGCCGCTGCAAGAACTGTGGTATGCTCCATTACCAAAGGATCGGCTGCATGAAATCCACAGGCAATATTTGCAGAAGAAATCAGCGGAAGAATCTGCTCATCCATGCCGATCCTGTATGCGCCGAAGCTTTCTCCCAGATCACAATTCAAATCTACCCGATACATTTCCTTTTCCTCCTGATTTCGAACCTCATTTTCTTCAATCAACTCTCAGTATTTCAGTTCTGTATTTTTCACATCTGTGATCAGCATATGCCCCGGTGCATGCGTAATACAAAAAGAAGGTTTCACATTCATAACCACAGACTGCGGTGTTACCCCGCAGCACCAGAACACCGGAACCTCCCCCGGCTTTATGGGAACTGCATCCCCGAAGTCCGGTCTGTTTACATCCCTGATTCCGACCACTGACGGATCGCCGATGTGAATCGGCGTTCCGTGTACCTTTGGCATCTGCTCTGTAACCGTCACCGCCTTCACAAGCTGCCCATAAGGAATCGGCCGCATGCTCACTACCATCTTTCCACTGAAGATTCCCGCCGGTTCACATTCTATATTTGTTATGTACATGGGAACATTGCAGCCCATACTGATATGCCTTACTTCAATTCCGGCCTCCAGGAGTTCGGACTCAAAGGAAAAACTGCATCCAATCAGAAAACTCACCAGATCCTCCCGCCAGAAGCTTTCCACATTGGTATATTCTCCCGTCATGACACCATTTTCATATATTCGGTATCTGGGAATTTCTGTGGCAATATCTGCTCCGGGTGCGATTTTTCTCAGGAGGCGGTCACCTGCCTGTGAAACCTCCAGGATGGGGCAGGACTTTGGATTTCTCTGCGTAAACAGAAGGAAATCATATGCATATTCCTTGGGAAGCACTACCAGGTTAGCCTGCGCATACCCCGGGCACATGCCGGATGTGGGACCGGTAATTTTTTCTTCCCGAATTAATTTCCGAACCTCTGTCGGCACCAGAATTCCCTGCTCGGACAATTCCTGTGCTGTGATACTTTTATTTTCCTTCCTCCCTACAGCCATCTGTTCATTCTCCTCTCCAGCTTCTTAAGTTCGTCTCTTTCTGTTTTCAGTACCTTCTGCGCCTCTTCCACAGACACCTGCTCAAACAAAAGCTTATTCCCCGGTGCTGCCTGCGCAAGAACCGACAGATCTGCCGTAATCACTGCGCCAAGCTTTGCATAACCCCCGGTGGTCTGCCTGTCTGCCATCAGAATAATCGGTTTCCCACTGGCAGGAATCTGGATCGCACCGGGAACCGTTGCATCCGATATGATATCCACTGTTTCCTTGCAGGTGACGGGAATCCCCTCCAGTCGATACCCCATTCTGTCCGATTCCGGCAGAATCGTATACGGGGTAGAGAAAAAAGCTTCTATTCCTTCGTCGGTAAAGTAGTCCTTTTGAAGTCCCAGAACAACTCTTATTTTCCATTCCTTCCTGCTTTCAGCACTATGAGATATACTTCTTCTCTCTAAATGCCGCAGCTTTGCAACTGGATTCAAAAATGGAATCTCATCACCAGCTTCCAGCTTTCTGCCTTCCATGCCGCCCAGCTTCACCTTCAGACTGGTAGACTTACTTCCCATTATCTCAGGTACCTTAAGTCCTCCCGCAAAGGCAATGTAACCTCTCACTCCTTCCTTGGCAAATCCAAGTTTGAGAATACTACCCTTTTGTGCCGTAAAAACCCGGTATCCGGCTACCGGCACCCCGTCCAGAGTTGCTCCCATGTCAGCGCCTGTGAGTACAAAGCAGTCTGTCTCCGTAAATTCTATTTCCGGTCCCAAAAGAGTTGCCTCCAGCATAGCCTCTGTTTCTTTATTTCCCAAAAGTGCATTTGCAATCCGGAAGGCTCTCCTGTCCATCACACCGGACGGACCAAAACCGGCTTCCTGTGCACCATATCTTCCCTGATCCTGTATGGTAGTCAGGGCTCCGCCATTTCTAATTTTTATTCCGCCCATTTTGACTCCCCTTCTTCAGCTTTCTGCAATCTGGCAATGATAATTGCCGGCTCTGCAGTGCATATCAATTTCCTGGTATTCCTTTTCCTTTACAGGCACAAAACGGATATAGTCTCCTGCCCGGTAAAGGATCGGGTCCTCCCGTCGCTGATCGTAAAGACGTACCGGCGTCTTTCCGATCAGCTGCCAGCCGCCCGGAGAATCCAGCGGATAAATCCCCGTCTGACTTCCCCCGATCCCTACACTGCCAGCCTCGATCCTTGTACGCGGAGTGGAAAGCCTCGGTGTTGCCAGTCGCTCATCCATTCCTCCTAAATAGGGAAAGCCCGGCAGGAAACCGAGCATATAAATCAAATAGTCTCTTCCACTGTGTAATTCAATAATACTCTGACGGCTTAACCCGGTATGCTCCATAACAGTGTGCATATCAGGGGCATAGGACTCCTCATAGCAGACCGGAATATAGAAAATACGCTTTTTTTGTTCTCCCGTAACCTCCAGGTTTTCGATTATCCCCTGCAAAAGTTCACACAACTTACCGTAAGAAATACGAAAAGGATCATAAAAAACAGTAACAGAACGAAAAGTGGGAATAAGCTCCAGAACACCCTTTCCTTTTTTCTCTGCAAGAGCCTTTGCAAATGCCGTTACCTTTTGATTGACCTCGGGACTGATTTTTCGATCAAATTCCACTGTCACGGCACTATCCCCGGCTGTTAAGATGCTGATTTCTTCCACTCCGCCACCTCCTGTTCACATTCCTGAAAAAAGCCCTTTTCCAGTGTAACCTCAAACCATTTTTGAACATTATATTCAATTGCATATGCAGTCGTCTCTCTCATCATAGTCACAATATGACAATTCATTGCCACATCAAACCCATCGATTCCGGGAAGAAGGGAGCCTGTCATATCCACCATGCCGCTCCGTGCACATTCCCTTAAAACTCGTTCTTCCATATCTGCATCATGCATGATACCAATATCCTTTTTCAAATAAGCAATGGCACTGATCAGCGCATACACACCCCAATCGGAAACAGTAGCTGTGATCAGGTAATCCGCTGATGTTCTTGCCAGGATTCCACCCTTGCATTCACAATTACATTTTCCCTTACCTGCATAAGGAATATACCTGGTAATATGAGAACCAATCGCCCCCATGCCAATTTCATTCCCCAGATCACCGACTGCAAATGTCGGTATCCCCTTTTCTAAAGCAGCATCGAACAGCCCATCCATCTTAGCTTCCAATTCTGTCATATTGAGGCCTGTCGCATTGTGATATTCTCCCTTTTCATTTGCTCCGGGAGCCTCTGTGGAAATCAGAGCTCTTGGTTTCCCATAGGAAAAGAGCTTATGTACCTGCTCCTTTACCTCATCCGGATTCTTTGTAAAAGAGAAAATACCAAAGGCTTCCGGCAATTCCAGCGCCAGTGAAAGATCTTCATACAGATGCATTCCCACCAGAGGTGCACAATTTTTAACTGCCACCATATTTTCTTCCGGGCAGATTAATATCGGTTTTACATCAAAGGCTCTGATCAGGGCCCTTGCCAGTAGGATTGCCCCTACAATACCATCTGTTTCCGGGCATTTATGCGGGCGAAGTATAAATCCTGTCATGATATAGACAATGTCTCCCGGTACAAGGAGCCGGGTAAGTGCCTTTGCACTGTGCATGGAAACCGGTTCTCCTGCAAATGCCCTTGCACCTTCATAAAGGATCCGGCAAACACCATAGCCCCTGGGATCCAGGTTCATCAACTGATCCAGATTCGTTCCTACATTCCATTCGGCAAGTTCTTCTCTTGTCATAGCCTTCCTCCTTCACTAGGGTTCCAGTACAGACAATCTGTATCCTGTTTCCTGATAGAAATCCTTCACTGCCTCCTCCTGCAATTTACGGAGCAATGCAGGATCCTTACCTCCTACCTTTTTCCCTTCAAGTTCACAGACACCGACGCCCAGTGTACCGGCACTGGATATAATAATTTCATCTGCTGTATATAAATCATCCACTGTAAACGCTTCCTCCACATACGGAATTCCAGCCTTATCGCAGATTTTCAAGAGATGCTTTCTGGTAATACCGGGAAGGATCAGGTTGTCCGTGGGTGCAGTGCGGAACACACCGTCTTTCAAAATATGTACATTGCTGTGTGCACACTCCGTCACACGCTCCCCCCTGTGGAAAATTGCTTCCTCACAGCCTGCTTCCTTTGCGCGCTGATAAGCCATAACACTGGGGATCAAATTCAGGGTCTTAATATTGCAGTGCAAAAATCTGGTATCCTCCACTAAAATGACCTTCATCGGCTTTGTCAGATTTACAAGCGGAACCTCCCGTACCGTGATCAACAGGTTTGCAGGCTTCCCATCTGTCGGGAATAAGTGATTGCGCATTCCGGTTCCCCTGGTACATTGCCAGTAAACCATGACCTCACCGTCAGAATCCATCAGGTCTACGCATTTCTGAAGCTCTGCCTTCAATTCTTCTCTTGTCATTTTAAAAGGCATCTCCAGCGCCTGAAAGCTGTTGAAAAAGCGTTCTATGTGCGCATCTGCCTCAAATATCTTGCGGTTCGCCGCATAGGTGGCGTCATAAACACCATCTCCAAAGTACATGGCACGATCATTCATGGGAACCATCATCTTTTCAATTTCGCCAATTTCACCGTTATAATAACCTACATTTTTCATATCTTCTCCTCCCGCTCTTTCGCATAATCAGAAATTCCTATAAAACGGCAAAGGCGCTATGTCCGAATCGGACATAACGCCTTTGTTATTTTGGCTTCATTATAATCTTATGAAATTTAAAAGGCAATACCTAAAATGATAATTTTTGTACCAAAACAAATACAATTTCTATTCTGCCGTATCATCTACCTAGCCTCTGTCAATTCCATCCCTGATCTCCTGCATCTGATAATCCAGCTTTTCAATCGAATCCGCACATTTCTTAAGCTGCTCCACGATTATTTCTGAATTTTCCACATTTTTCTTGTATTTTAGCTTGTGTTCCAGGCTTGCCCAGAAATCCATGGCAATCGTTCTGAACTGTACCTCTACCTTCATATGCTTTTTTTCATTGGAAAGAAAAATCGGAATATCCAGAATCAGATGAAGGCTACGGTAACCGTTTGGCTTAGGATTCTTGATATAGTCCTTCTTCTCAAGCAGAATAATATCGTCCTGCTTCTCCAAGAGCGCCGCCAGCCGATAAATATCATCCGGAAAGGAACAGATCACCCTCACACCGGCAACATCCTTTAAATATTTCTCAATATTCTCCACAGTGACTGCATAGCCCTTGCGCCTCAATTTATCCGAAATACTTACGGGAGATTTCAGCCTTGACTTGATGGATTCAAAAGGATTTCTGTTGTATTCCTGTGAGAACTCTGCATCCAGCACCTTAAGCTTAGTCTCCACCTCCATAATGGCACAGCGATATTGCATCATCAGTACCAAATACGGCTTTGCTTCTTCTATAATATTTCCTGCATTATCACCCAGTAGATTGTCCAGTGTTTCTGTCTTTTGTTCCTCTTGTACTTTCTCCACGTCAATTTACATCCTTCCGCATCTTAATTTTCCAATAAGACCGTTTCTATTATAAAACATATGCTCCTCTAATACTATAAATTTTTTCTAAATATTTTAACATCATCTTAACGGAAAATAATTGCTCTCTTTGCCGTGAAAATGTATAATATTCCCAAAAGGGGATTCTATATTATGGCGCACAAATCAGGCTTTCAAAAACGAAAAATGTCATCCGGTGTAATTCTGCGGGATACTCTGCTCACACTGCTCATTTTACTCGTTGCCACAGCCATTGCGTTTGGCTTTTTTCATGTTGTACCTGAAAACTCTGCCAATATTACTCTGGTGTATATCACTGCTTTGGTATTGACAGCCCGTTTTACCGAAGGATATTTTTATGGAGTTGCTGCATCCCTTGTCAGTGTTGTAGCCATTAACTATTTATTTACATACCCTTTCTTTCGGGTGAACTTTACGCTGACAGGCTACCCGGTAACCTTTCTTTTTACATTGCTTATTTCCATTATTGTAAGTGCCCTTACCACGCGTCTTAAGGAACAGGCCGATGCTCTTGTAGAAAGAGAAAAGCTGCTTATGGATGCCGAAAAAGAAAAAATGCGGGCAAATCTTCTCCGTTCCGTTTCCCATGATCTTCGCACCCCTCTTACCGGTATTATCGGTAACAGTACCACCTACATCGATAATTCAGAGTCTCTGACCGATCAGGAAAAGCTTCGCCTTGTGGAGCACATACGGGAAGATTCCAACTGGCTTCTCAATATGGTAGAAAACCTTCTTTCTGTAACCAGGATCAATCAGAATTCCATGAAAATTGCCACCTCTCTTGAATCCGTGGAAGAGGTTGTATCCGAAGCACTCCTTAGATTCCGCAAAAGGCTTCCGGACGTTGCTGTCACAGTGCAGGTACCGGAGGATTTCCTGATGGTTCCTATGGATGCCATGCTGATTGAACAGGTAATTATTAATCTTTTGGAAAATGCCGCCGTACACTCCGGCAGCGAGCTTCCTGTAGAGCTAACGGTTTCCAACGAT
>SAMEA3663299__coassemble_556_pt1 | contig 16765 bp, 14 predicted proteins | sample SAMEA3663299__metabat2_high_PE_023 | metagenome-assembled genome bin SAMEA3663299 (sample SAMEA3663299) | pig gut metagenome | biome: pig gut; feature: pig-associated habitat; material: faeces | place: China | collected 2013 | reverse complement strand
TATGTCTAATAGCTGTCCATAGGATCAAAATCAAACTGCACCGTCTCATTCCTTCGTTCCATAGTCTGAATCAGCGCTTCCATGCTGTCCTTGATCTCAATCAGCACTTGATAATCCGATGATTTACAGTATATCACAAATCTGAATAAATCGTTCAACTTTCCGATAGATGCCTTTGCGGGCCCGATCAGTTTTATTTCTTTCTTTTGTTCGTCTATACTTTCCTTCAGCCGTCTCGCCAGCTCTTCGCCTTCCTCTTCCTGCCTGGCAGTTATGAGAACAGCCAACATATGAGATGCCGGTGGATACTCGCCAAGCTCCCTGTACAAAATTTCTTCCTCATAAAATGCCTCATAATCCTGTTCTGCCGCACGGACAATGCTGTAGTGTTCCGGCCTGTAGGTCTGAATCAGCGCTTCTCCGGGCTTACTGCCTCTTCCGGCTCTTCCTGCAGCCTGGGTAAGCAGCTGAAAGGTGCGCTCACCGGCACGATAATCACTGTCATTCAGCGACAGATCTGCTGCCAGTACTCCTACCAGCGTCACATTGGGGAAATCATGCCCCTTCACGATCATCTGGGTTCCCACTAGTACATCTGCTTCCCCCTCTGAAAAAGCAGTCAGGATTTTTTCATAACTATCCTTCTTTTTGGTAGTATCTCCATCCATGCGAAGGACACGGATTCCCGGAAAACGTTTATGAAGCTGCTGCTCGATCTGCTGGGTTCCTGCCTTGAAACCAAGGATATAAGGAGAGCCACACTCCGGACACTTCCTGGGATCTGCAGTTTCATAGCCGCAATAATGGCACACCAGTCTTCCGCCCAGATGCTGGGATAAGGATACATCACAATGAGGACACTTCATCACATGGCCGCAGCTTCTGCAGGAAACAAAGCCTGCATAACCCCGCCGGTTTAAAAAGAGCATGATCTGCTCCTTCTTTTGCAGCCTCTCTTCCATCAGTTCCTGAAGCTTTCTGCTGAAAATGGAGCGGTTACCGCTTCGCAGCTCCTGCCTCAGATCCACGATCGATACCGGTGCCAAACTGCCTCCGGTAAGCCTGCGATTTAAGGTAAACAGCTCGTATCTGCCCTCCTTTGCCCGATAATAGGATTCCAGAGACGGCGTTGCCGAGCCCAGCACCAGACTGGCATTCTTAATGGAAGCCAAATATTCAGCAGTTTCCCTGGCGTGGTACTTTGGCATGGTCTCGCTTTTATAGCTGGGCTCATGCTCCTCATCTATTACGATCATTCCCAGATTGGGAAAGGGAACAAACAATGCCGAACGAGGACCGATGATCACATCAAGCTCTCCCCTTCTCGCCCGCTCACACTGGTCATACTTTTCTCCCGCCGAGAGCGTAGAGTTCATGACCGATACCCTGTCACCAAAACGCTTGTAAAACCGAAGCAGCGTCTGAAAGGTCAGTGCAATTTCCGGGATCAGCACAATACACTGCTTTCCTCTTTTTATCATTCCCTCAATCAGAGATAAATAGACCTCTGTTTTTCCGCTTCCCGTAATACCGTGGACCAGATAGGTCTTCCGGATCCCCTGGTCAAAATCGCCAAGCACCTTCTCCCGGATCCTGCTTTGTTCCTCAGAAAGCATTTTACCTGCTTCCCTTATCGTTTCCAGCTTTACCGGATTTCTGTAGTAGCTTTCCCTTTCGATGGAAATGATTCCCTGACTCTGTAAACTCTTAAGCGTTGCCGCTGACACATTCAGCTTCCCGGTAACCAGCTCATAAGGAAGAACCGGTTCCCTCACAAGCTCCTCAAGCACCCTTACCCTGGCATTTTGATGCTTTCGCATCGCCTCTCCCAATTCACTGCGTGTTTCCTCCGCCGTCATAAGACGACAGATCTTTTTCTTTTCCTTAAGCTTCACAGCCTGCTTTACCGGAAGCACTGTTTTCAGTGCAGCGATCATGGTCGAGCCATAGGTTTCCTTCATCCATGCGGCCAGCTTGATCGCATCCGCCTCCACCGTCAGTTTTCCGTCAACCACCCCTGCTATCAGCTTCTGTTTTTCGTCCGGGAACTCTGCCCGGTCTGTGATCTCCACCACATATCCCTGACGAAGATGATTGGCATTTCCGAAGGGAATCTGTACACACATTCCCTCCTTCAGCTTTCCTCTTAAACTATCCGGTATTTTATATTGAAAAGGGCGATCTACCTTTTCATGAGAAATATCGATAATAATATTTGCATATCTGCCTTCTGTCATACAGTGCCGCGTCGCTCCTTCAGTATCTGTGCGATCAGAACTCTTTCGTCCATGGGATATTTTACCCCCTTGATCTCCTGATAATCCTCATGTCCCTTTCCGGCAAGCACAATAATGTCTCCCGGCTGTCCATGATCGATAGCGTATGCAATCGCTTCCTTTCTGTCACAGATCTCAATATACGTGCCATTTGTCCTGCTGATGCCAGTCTTAATGTCTGCCATAATGTCAAGAGGCTCCTCAAACCGCGGGTTATCTGAGGTAATTATGGTAAAGTCCGCATAAGTACCACTGACCTCTCCCATCTCAAAACGTCTCAGTTTAGAGCGGTTGCCGCCGCAGCCGAACACACACACCAGTCTGTTAGGTTGATACTCCTTTAAAGTTGTCAGAAGACTCTTAAGGCTCATAGCATTGTGGGCATAATCAATCAGCAATGTAAATTCGTCCGAAACCGACACCATTTCGATCCTGCCCTTTACATGTGCTCCAAGGAGCGCCTTCTGTATCTGGTCCACCTCTACCCGGAAGTGTCTGCACACCGCAATGGCCGTAAGTGCATTGTAAACACTGAATCTTCCCGGTGTTGGTACTTCCACTTCAAAGTCCATCTTTCCTTTCACACTAAAATCAATGCCCAGCTCTCCCGGCTTATTGACCAGCTTCAGTTCCTCCGCATAAAGATCTGCAGACGGATCAAAGCCATAGGTCTCAAGCGCACAGGTATGCCCCTTCAACACCGCCTCCACATGGGCATCATCCTTATTGACGATTCCCAGACGGCACTGTTTAAACAAAAGTCCTTTACAGAACTGATACTCTTCAAAATCTGCGTGTTCATTGGGTCCGATATGATCCGGCTCCAGATTGGTGAAAATACCGATCTCAAAGGTAAAGCCCTGCGTTCTGTGGAGCTTCAGTCCCTGAGAAGCCACCTCCATCACCACGATCTGACAGCCCTCCTCTTCCATCTCCTTAAAATATTTCTGGAGCAGGAAGGATTCCGGTGTCGTATTATTTGCAGGGATGTGTTTATCACCGATAATGGTTTCTATGGTTCCCACCAATCCTACCTTATAGCCCGCCTTCTCCAGAATGGACTTGATCAGGTAGGTTGTCGTAGTCTTTCCCTTTGTTCCTGTGATCCCGATTACCCTAAGCCGGTCTGCCGGATGCCCGAAATAAGCAGCAGAGATAAATGCCATGGCATACCGGGTATCCTCCACCTGAATGACGGTCACATCAGCGTCCGCCGGTAGTTCCACATCCTTTTGTACCACCAGGACCGTTGCCCCCTTTGAAACAACCTCCGCCGCATACTCGTGTCCGTCTACATTATATCCGCAGATACAGATAAAGAGACTGTCCTTTGTGACTTTTCTGGAATCACATACAACCTCATTGACTTCTCTGTCTGTAGTTCCTCTTACGCATTCATAGGTAATTCCCTGTAGCAGTTCTTCACATTTGAACATAATCTACCCCTTCCTGCCTGGGTTCGTCATAAAAGACTCCCCGGATGGCACAGTTTTCCATATAATAAGATAGCATGAAAAAAGTTGTTTTTCAAATTTTTATGATGTACTTAATTGATTCTTAAGAGGATTTTAGATTTTCATCATAAATCGGACACATTTTATACACATTTTCCCTTTATGATAATAAACAAGATAGTTGAACAACTCACTATCTCCCCCCTCATAAGAATTGCGAAGCCCCCGGCATCCCCCGGGGGCTTTCGCAATTATAAAATAACAATTTCCGCCTTCTCCTTCAATTCTTCTGCCAGATCTCTTGGAATCACTGCACTCTCCAGTGTTGCTGCATTTGCTACCGATATGCCGATGCACATTCTCAGCATGTCTTCACCGGAAAGACCACTCTCAAGAGCTATCGCAAAGGCAGCGACTGTGCTGTCCCCGCAGCCCACGGTGTTGACCGCCTTGATCTTAGGTGCCTTCGCATGAATCACTTCTCCTTCCCTCACATAGAGAAGCCCCTTAGCTCCCATGGATACCAGAATATGCTCGATTCCCTGTCTGTTCAGAAATACAGCAGCATCTGCAATCTCCTCCAGGCCCTTCAGCTTCCGGTCTGCCAGAATCTCCAATTCCTTCACATTGGGTTTGATCATAAAGGGCTTAGCCATTACACCTTCCTTAAGGAACTGTCCGCTGGTGTCGAGAAGCACCTTCTTTCCCTGTTTTTTTGACCTTTGTATCAATTCTTTATAAATAGAAGAAGGGACACCTGTGGGCGCACTGCCGGAAAGGATCACCAGCGAGCTGTCCTTTGTTTCCCTGTCATAGTCCTCCAGAAAAAGCGTAAGCTCTGCTTCCGAGATTGTGGGTCCCGGTTCCAGCACCTCTGTCACATAGCCATCCTGGGAGAGAATGTTGATACTGCTTCTGGTCTCTCCCTTCACGTGGGTAAAATGACATTGTATGCCGATCTCCTTCGCATAATCTTCTATAAAGCGGCCTGTGTAGCCTCCCATAAAGCCCAATGCCTTTACCGGATAATCATACTGCCTGAGCACCTTTGCCACATTGATGCCCTTCCCACCGGCAATATTTTTAACGCTGTCCATCCGGTTCACCTGTCCGAGTAAAAGTCTTGCGGCTGTGTAAGTTTTATCCACCGCCGGGTTCAGTGTCACTGTTGTAATCATTGTTTCCTCTTTTCTATCAGCAGTAATCCTGCATGATGATCTGTATTGTCTCCCTTCCACCAAAGCAATTGATGTCCGGATAATATGCCATGCTGATCAAGATCGTTCCTTCTGTGACGCCTCTGCCATAAAGCTCTGCTACGGCTTTCTCTCCATATCGTTCTGTCAGGAACCCATCCAGTCTTTCTCCGTCACCAAAATAGATCATTTCATAAGTCCTGCCATTTTCATCTGCGATCCGGTATTTTCCTACCTTCTTCCCCTTTCCCAGCTTTTTCCCCGACAAAAGGGAAATTCCCTTTCTTGCAAAGAGTGGTCTGGGGTTTCCGACCCCAAAGGGTGCCAGCCGGGATAATTCATGAATAAATGTAAGATCTGCATAGGCAAGCGGCATTGCCACATCAATATGCAGAATCTCTTCAAAATCTTCATCGGTCAATCTGCAGTTTTCATTCAGTCTTTTCCGGAATAAATCAACACTCTGTTCATCGGAAAGTGACAGGCCCGCAGCCATTTTGTGCCCCCCGTATTTAGTAAACAACTCCTTGCAGGCGCACATTTCCTCATACATGGAATAGTTCTCAATGGACCGGCCACTTCCCTTGATTCCCTCTTCTCCTCTTGTCAGCACAAAGGTGGGCTTTCCATACTTTTCCCTGATCCTTCCTGCCACAATTCCGGCAAGACTCTCATGACAGTCCGGAAGATAAATAACCAGCACACGATCCTTTCCGATATCCGTGGTTTCCACCTGACATACAGCCGCCTTTACTCCCTCTTCAGTCATCACCTTCCGGCTGTCATTCAGGCTCTTTAAATCTTCTGCGATCGTAACCGCATCCTTAAAATCCATGCACTCAAAAAGTTCCAGTGCTCTCCTTGCCGTATCCAGCCTGCCGGAAGCATTCAGACAGGGACCGATGATAAACCCGGCATGATAGGGGGACAGCTCCTTTCCCTCAATTCCGTTTACCATAAGAAGCGCCTTCAGCCCTAAATTGGAGGTCTCAGCCATGCGCTTTAGACCTTCCTTTACGATAATACGGTTCTCATCCCGCAGCTCCATCACATCACAAACCGTTGCAAGCGCTCCGAATATGAGAAGCTCCTCCTGCAATTCCTGTTTCTCCTTGCAATCTAAATCGTTCTCTTTAAAAAGCGTAAGCAGCACATATACCAGCTTGCCCGCAACCACTGCCCCGCAAATCTGCTTGAAGGGATACTCACATGCCGGCTGTTTGGGATCTACCACCGCATCAGCCTCCGGCAGCAGATGTTTTTTCCCTGCTTCCGTCTCCTCATATGGCACCTCGTGATGGTCTGTAACCACCACCGTCATGCCTTTTTCCTTTGCAAGCTTTATCTGCGGAGCTGCTGCAATCCCATTGTCACAGGTAATAATGGTATCAACACCATCCCCAAAGGCTTCCTCGATCAGACTCTCATTCAGCCCATAACCGTCCTTCATCCTGTGGGGGATGACTACATCTACCCTTCCCCCAAGACTCAATATCCCCTTTTTTAACAGGTAGGAGGAGCAGATTCCATCCACATCATAATCACCGATGACACGGATTTTTTTTCCCTGCCTGATCTTCCCGCAAATGATTCCTGCAGCCTTCTCCATATCCTTCATCGTAAGCGGATCATTCAGATCACTCATGTCTCCCTGCAGGAACCTTCTGATCTCCTCATCCGAATTGATCTCTCTGTTACGCAGAAGTCTTGCCAGTACCGGTGTGATCTGATATTTTTTTGCTATTTGCTCAAAATCTGCCCTTTTGGCAGCTACCATCCACTTTGCCATTTACTCTCCTATTTTCCTTTACAGGCAACGCTTATGAAGCAAAAGCGCCCTGAAAACTCAGAACGCTTTTCACCCCTACGAAACTTTTCACTTGATCTGCCAGCCATTCATCCGGCGTTCTGTTTATTCTGCCTTCTGGGGAAATACCTTACGCAATACCAGCCATAAGGAACCCGTCAGACATACAGACGAATAAGTACCGCAAAGAATACCAACCATCAACGGAAGTGCAAATTCCTTCACAGAAGAAACGCCAAAGATATAAAGTGCCGCAACCATAATAAAGGTGGTCAGGGAAGTAAAGATACTTCTGGAAAGTGTCTGCGTAATACTTCCGTTTACCATATCCTCCAGAGAATCCTTCGGTTTTAAGGTATGCATATTCTCACGGATACGATCGAAGATAACGATCGTTGCATTGATCGAATAACCTACGATCGTCAGCATACATGCAATAAAGGTAGTTCCCACGGAAACCTTTACAGCTGCATAGAATGCAAGCACTACCAGTACATCATGCAGCAATGCGATCACGGAGCTTGCACCGAACCGGATATCCTTGAACCGCAGCCAGATATAGATCAGCATACAGAGCGTTGCGATTGCCACTGCAAGGAATGCATCCGACTTCATCTCACTGCTGACGGTAGAGCTGATGGTTTCCGTCGTAATTTTCCCGGCGTCCACACCAAAGTTATCAACCATTACATTTTTAAAGCTTTCTCTCTCATCCAGACTTAAGGTGCGAGTCTTAAAAATCACCTCATTGGTTCCTTCGATCTTCTGTGTCTGAACATTGCCGTCCCCGGTGATATCCTCGATCAAAGGCACTACCTTTGCATCAATATCTGCAAGCGCCATGTTATCATTGAAGGTAACATTGGTTGAAGTACCTCCCACAAACTCCAGATTAAAGTTCAGGGTATTTCCTGTCTGTGCCTTGTTTACTCCCATACATACAAAGCCTGCAACGATCACCAGAAGGGACAGGGCAAAGAATAGATTCTTTTTGGAGGTAAAGCCAATGACCTTTCTTTCCTTGGCTACTCCATACAGCTTGGGACTCTGCAATCCAACTGCATAAAATGCTTTCATCAGCTGCTTGGTTATCACCATTGCAGTAAACATGGAAAGGACAATACCAAGTGCCAATGTAACCGCAAAGCCTTTGATCGTTCCTGATCCAAGCAATCCCAGAACCGCTGCTGCCAAAAGCGTTGTGACATTTCCGTCCACGATTGCGGAGGCTGCCTTTTTATAGCCGGTATCAATCGCTGATTTTACCGTTTTACCCTTTGCAATCTCTTCTCTGATACGGGCAAAGATAATAACATTCGCATCCACGGCCATACCGATAGAAAGAATGATACCCGCAATACCAGGAAGCGTCAGGGTTACTTCAAATGCATCCAAAAGGAAAATAATCAATTCCACATACAATCCAAGTGCAAGGCTGGCTGCCAGACCGGAAACATAGTAAACCGCAATTAAGAATACGACAATAATTGCAAATCCGACTGCGGCTGCCTTGATGCTGGTGGCAATTGCCTCCTCACCGAGCTGTGCCCCTACAATCTTGGAATGCAATTCTTCAAGCTCCAGCTTCAGTCCGCCGATACGGATCGTGGAAGCCAACTGCTCTGCATCCTCATGGGTAAAGTTACCTGTAATCTGTGCCTGTCCGTCCGTAATTGCTGCATTTACATTAGGAGCACTGATAATTTTTCCGTCATAATAAATTGCGATGGATTCACCGTTCTGAAATGCCTTGGTCGTTGCATCGGCAAATTTTCCGGTTCCCTCCTGCGTCATTGTCAGATCAACACCAAAGCTGCTATTCTTCATGGAGTCCGTAATCTGTCTTGCCTGTGCATCCTTTACATCCGTACCCACCAGTACGATGGAGCCGTCTTCCTGAAGTTCCTCGATGGTCTTATTCATGGAATAGATGTAGTTGCCCTCCTGATCTACCCCTTCATAGGAATAGTTCAGATTTCCCTCCGGATCATGCTCCGCAATAAAGTACAGGGAACCGGGCTTTCCAAGCTCCTCAAGAATCGCTGTCGCATCGGAGACACCGGGGATCTCAATATTGATACGGTCATCTCCCTCCTGATACACAACTGCCTCTGTGCTGTATCCCTCCACACGCTTCTGCAGCTTGTAAATGGTATCTGCCATATCCTCACTACTGGGGCTTTCCTCACCTACCACCTGATAGGTGATGCTGACGCCACCCTCAAGGTCAAGTCCCAGGTTGATGCTGCCAGCTGAGCCATAACCATCCGCGCCGATACCAACTGCCGCTATATAGCCGAAGCTTCCAAGAAGCAGTAAAAATACCAGCAAAATCACAACTGCCTTATTCTTCTTCATTTTCTTCCTCTCCTTCTAAATCAGCCAATGCTGCTTTTATCATAATCGCACATTCAATGCGTTTTCTTTGCAATTCACAGCCCAGATCATAGGCGTCATTGATATGCCCGTGGAAATTATAGGAATTGGCTGCGCATCCCCCGCTGCAATAAAACTTTGCAAAACAGTTTTTGCATTTTTCCTTTGCATAAACATTACAGGTTTTAAATTCATTCCGGATATCGGTTCTTGTGATCCCCTCATCCACATTTCCCATCAGGAACTCTTCTTTTCCCACAAACTGGTGACAGGGATATAGGTCTCCCCAGGGGGTTACTGCCAGATATTCCGTGCCGGAGCCGCAGCCGGAAAGCCTCTTTGCCACACAGGGCCCACCCTCCAGATCTATCATAAAGTGGAAGAAATTAACCCCTCTTCCTTCTTTTTTTCTCTTCAAGAGCTCTACTGCCAGACGATCATATTCTTCCAGAAGAACAGGAATATCTTCCTCTCTCAGTGCGTAATCGTCTGTGGGCTGGGCAACCACCGGCTCTACAGAAATCTGTTGAAAGCCCAAATCTGCCAGATGCATCACATCTCTGGAAAAATCCAGATTGTTTCTGGTGAAGGTTCCTCGCACATAATAGTTCATCTGGTTACGGCTATTGGCAACCTTCTGGAACTTGGGAACGATCAGATCATAGCTTCCCTGTCCCTTTCGGAACGGACGCATCAGATCATGAATTTCCTTTCTTCCATCGATACTGAGGACAACATTTGACATCTCCCTATTGACAAATTCCAGCACTTCATCATTTAAAAGGACACCGTTTGTCGTCAGGGTAAATCGAAACTTCTTGTGGAAAGGCTCCTCCAGGCTTCTGCCGTATGCAACCAGATCCTTTACCACCTGCCAGTTCATCAACGGCTCTCCACCGAAAAAGTCAACCTCCAGGTTTACACGATTTCCGGAGTTTTTTACCAGGAAATCCAGTGCCTTCTTTCCAACCTCATAGCTCATCAGCGCACGTCTGCCATGATATTCTCCTTCTTCTGCAAAGCAGTACTTGCATGCCAGATTGCAGTCATGGGCAATGTGCAGACAGAGCGCCTTAACCACTGTCTCTCTCTTTTTAAAATCAATAATATAATTTTCATAGATATCCGGTGCATAGAGTTGCCCGGCTTCCTTAAGCTCCATCACCTGTTCAAAGGCATCCTTAATATCGGAAGCTTCATATTTTTCCTTCAGCGCTTCCATGAGGCTTTTCTCTATTGCATTGTTATCCGTACCTGCATCCAATGCCTTCTCCACAAGCGGGATGACATCATACACCACGTCATCTACCACATGAACGGAACCGCTGTTGACATCAAGGACAATATTATAGCCGTTATTTTTATACTGATGTACCACTTTTCCTTCCTCTCAAGCTTCTATCATTCTGCTGATCTGTAAATACCTATCTTAATCAAGATGGATTCCATGGATACATATAATAAGCAGCGACGAAAGCCGCTGCTTACATTCACTATCCTGTTTTGGTGCTTATTTTACTTTTTCGCAGCTCTGGTTTCCTACAGTACAGGAAGTCTTGCAGGCTGACTGGCAGGATGTCTGGCATTCACCGCAACCGCCCTTTTTCATGGATTCCTTTAAATCTCTTGTAGCTAATGTCTTAATACGCTTCATAATCATATCTCCTTTATTTCCTTTCCTGCATAAGCAGGCATAATTGCATATTTTTGATATATTATAGCATAGATGGAGAATTTGGAAAAGCATTTTATGAAAAAAATCATTTCAGGGTAAGGCTAGTCTTCCTTTTCCTCTTTCCAGTTTTCATTCAGTTCATTCAGATCAATACCTTCTTCGCTGTCTGAAGCTTCTGCGCTCCCCTCATCTGCCTTCTTCTCCGGCAAAGTCATCAGAACCTTTACGATACGATTCTGGTTGACGCCCTTCACCTGCAGGGTAATTCCCTGCTCAGTCTCTATCGTCTCCTCATCCTCCGGGAGCCGGTCAAGATTTTCAATGATCAGTCCGCCGATCGAATCATAATCCTCAGATTCCAGCTCTGTTCCCAGTTCATCGTTGATATCACTGAGTTTCATACTGCCCTCAACCAGATAGCTTCTCTCATCGATCTGTTGGATCAGTTCCTCCTCATCCTCATCATACTCATCACGAATCTCTCCGACAATTTCCTCCAGAAGATCCTCCATTGTGATCATACCTACTGTTGCACCATACTCATTCAGTACAAAGGAAACATTCACCCGCTTCTCTCTCATTTCCACGAGCAGATCCGCTGTCTTCTTAAATTCATAGGTATAATAAGCCTGCCGCATAATATCACTGATCCGAAAGGCTTCCCTGTCCTCAACCAGAATAAAGTCCTTAATATTGATCAGACCGATTATGTTATCCTTATCTTCACTGTAAACGGGGATTCTGGTATACATACATTCCTTAAACAGCTCCATGACCTCATCATAATGGGCATCCTCGCTGATGGTTGCCATATCAATTCTGGGAATCATGACATCCTTGGCAACCGCATCGCTGAAATCGAATACGTTGTAGATCATTTCCCGCTCTTCCGATTCAATGACACCATCCTCATGACTAACCTCCACATAGGTGCGAAGCTCATTTTCCGTCATGGCAGTTTTCTTATTGGCATCAATATGTAACAGCTTCATCATCCCGTTTGCCAGCTTATCAACGATAAAAATAACCGGGGTGAGAATCTTCATGATTGCTGCAATTGCACCTGCATAGCTTAATGCCAGCTTTTCCGAATAAACCATTGCCAGATTCTTCGGCATGATCTCCCCAAATAAAAGAACAAACACCGTCAAAGCACCTGTTGCAATTCCCACCGCCAGATTGATCTTAATTGCCAGCGTCGTAGCCAGTGCTGAGGCAGAAATATTAACAATATTGTTTCCGATCAGAATCGCACTGAGCATCTTTCCGTATTTATCAAGTACATTCAGTGCTGTCTGTGCCCGCTTGTTCCCCTCATCTGCCAGCGTTTTCAGACGCACCCTGTTGACTGTAGTCAAGGCCGTCTCCGCCGAAGAGAAAAAACCGGATAAAAACAACAAGATAATTAGAATCAACAATTGTATGACACCATCGGTATCCAAAATCAAACCACTCCTTATTTGCCAGTTTTACCGCCTGTTTCTTAATCTACAGACAGCTTATGCAAATATTACAATATCATGGCATTCTCTGTCAAGTTGGCACATATGAATATACTATAAACAATTTATAAAACTCTCTCTACATATAACGGAGGTCTCATGCTCAATAAAATAAACCTAAGCGCACGCTTTACCTTTATTCTCAAATGCCTGCTTTTGTCCTACCTTCTCACCACCGGCCTGCTCCTGCTTCTGGCATTGATGCTGTACCGCTTCGGGCTTTCGGAGAAGGTGGTATCTGTCTGTATTGTTGCCATCTACATTATTGTGACCTTTTTTGCCGGCTTTCTCGCCGGTAAGCGTGAGGGTAACCGGAAATTTCTGTGGGGACTTCTCATCGGCAGCCTCTATTTTATCATTCTGCTTATTGTTTCGCTGATTGTGAATCATGGTATGACAAATGTTTTCGGGAATTTTTTCACGGTTCTTTTCCTGTGTGCAGGCAGCGGAATGCTGGGAGGCATGGTAAGCTAAGCGGTAAAGAACTGCAAAAGCCGGTTCAAACGAACCGGCTTTTGCAAACTTCCCTTATTTTATTTAGAAATATATCCCCTTAACACCTTACCTATTGTTTACCTTCTCAGCTGTACACATTTCCTGGATTGTCCGCAATATTTCCTGTACGCATCCCATCTGGTAGGGGCTGAAGCATTTAATGGTGTCCAGCATTTTCTTGGAGATCGTGCTGCCATCCGTTCCCGTCAATATATAGTCAGCACTGACGGCCAGCGTTTGAGACAGCTTATAAAGGATCTCTGCCGAAAAACCCTTTTTACCCATCTCAATTTCATATAAAAATTTTGTGGAAATATCAATCTTGACGGCAAGTGCATCTCTTGTGTATCCGTTTGCCTCCCGAAGAGACCTTACCCTGAATCCTATTTCCTTATAGGAATAAGGCGGTTTTACTCTTTGCAATTCTGTTTTCATGCAAATCCTCTTTTCTCATTTGTTCCTCTTCGCCTTACATATCATTCATGAACGCGCACAGCTATATTGTAGCACTCCGATCTCTTATCCATACATAAATGTACCGAATTGCTGTTTTTTTGCCATTTTTTAACAAATTTTGCCATTTTGGGGCACTTTTCCTTCAAAAATGGTCAAAATCACTGCATTCAGTCATTTTCTGCAACCGGAACCAAAATTCATCCTAAAATGAACTCAGTTTATATCTATTAGAAAGGTATTACGTCATGCAGAAATTTTTAAAAGAGCAATATGGATTCAGTGACTATCAAATTGCCCAGCTTGCCTTTACGGGAAAAACAGTTGCTGCAGAAACCAGCAAATTACTGATTATGGGATTTATTTTCAGAAATGAATTAAGCCTATATCTTTTCGCAGTAGCCATCATGATGCTTCTGCGTTCTTCCACCGGAGGACTTCACTGTCGAACCTACCTGGGCTGTTTTTTCGTCTCTCTGGCGTATATGTTTTTATCACTGACGGTAATGCCTTTAATTCCGGTCAATAAATTATTGCAGATGATCCTTCTTTTCTTATGTATCCTCTGCAACTACTATATCGGACCTGTCACCTCGGCAGTCCACCGCCCCTTAAGTGAAAAAGTCACCAAACGGGTGCGGCTACAGTCATTCATTATTATTTTCTTTTATCTGACACTCACGTATATAGTTCCTGAGAATCCCTACATCACAGTAGGATTCTGGGTGATTATATTACACACTTTGCAGCTTGTTGCCGCAAAAATACGAAAGATGAAAGGAGAACAAAAGTATGAAGAATTGGCTTGTTCGGATTAGCAAACCGTTGCTTACGACTGCTATGGCATTAGGCATTTGGGTAACCATTGATATTGCAAGCGTTATTCTATTTGGTGAATATGAATACCCAACCGAAAAATAGCATTTACAAAGCCATTTTGCTTACGCTAAATGGCTTTATTTATTTTAAATGATAGCCAGTTTTGATTATCAATTTCTATATTCTCGCAATAAATATTAAGTGCATACTCATCACATATCATCTTCACATTATATAAACCCATCCCCCTATTTATACCCTTTTCGCTATACCCCTTTGCAAAGAAACGAGATATCTGATCACATCCAATGAATTCACTTACATTTCTAACTTCAAATTCAAAGTAATTTTTATCTTCAATTGCCACATATATCTTGCCATCCTTTCCCATCTCCGTAGAAGCCTCTACTGCATTATTTATTACGTCTCCAATCATTTCGACCAATTTATATATTGGCATTCCAATACTCGATTCTTGAAAATTAATTGAATATGTAATCTCAATCCCCCGCTTTTCAATTTCAACAAATTTTCCATATAAAAATCCAATTACCACAGAATTACCATTTTGTAGCAACTTATTATAGCGATTCTCTTTCAACACTGAATTACAATATTCTTCCTGTGCTTTTACTAATTCATCATATGTTGTATATGTATAATACAAACTATAAATTGTATTAATGTGATTATCAAATTCATGTTGCCTCATACGAATATTATCTACCAAGCCTTGGAAAGAATCAGAATATAACTTAAACATTTTTAATTCCGTTTCTGCTTCTTTTGCTTTAATTCGATATTTCATTAATTGTTCTGCCAATGCGAGAATAAATAATATGCTTATAAGTAATAAAACTGTTTGATATAACTCCATCGTTCCAAATTTTTTGTAGCTTAATATCCAAAAGATACATAATAAAAAGCAGATTACAATTACGAAAGTAATTCCTTTTTCTTTCTTTTTCACAAGAGACGATAGTTTAAATGCTTTTAATTTAGGCATAAGAAAAGAAATTATGGAAAAGGAAATCAAATCAACCATCAATAAATCCATATTTTGGTAGTTCTTCACTCCAGTGGCATAGAAATAAACTATCATTACTGCAATCTGTATTCCACTGATAATTGCAATACACAATATAAGATTTATAATCATTTGTTTCAATTTAAAACCAAATCTAGCCCCACAATACAAAATAAGAAATGGATAAATTATCATTGTATATACTTTGGATAATCCCAAATAATTAACTGCAGCCATACTAATCATATCGATAGACAAGTAGCAAACTGTAGCAATATCCAGCCGAAACTTCTCCCCATACAAATGATGCAAACAAATCACAATTGACAACGCTTCCAGTAATAAACACACATTCGTAATAATCATAACTCATACTCCGCAAGTATTTTTTTCCTATATGTAACTCCGATCTCCACCTTCGCCGGAATTCCCTTCATAGTGATGTACTGGTTGGGGATATCAATGCTCTCCACATAATTCTTATTTACAATAGCGCTCCTGCTGCACTGCAACAGACAGTCCGTATCTGCCTCTTCGACCAGTTTCTTACAACTTCTGCAGGGCACATCCAGCGTGCTTCCGTTAATCAAATGAACTGTAAGCATACGCTTAAAGCCATCCATATACACAACCTCACAAACCTTGATCGGATATATGATGCCATCTTTCCGAAAGAATATCACTGCATCCTCATCCTTCGCAGTGGTGAAATATAATGCCTTCTTCACCAACTGTCTGACTTTGTCCGGTGAAAAAGGCTTTTCCACATATCCCAGGCAGTTTAAATCCTTGTAAGCATATCCGGTGGTATCCTCCAGGGATGTTATAAACAACACAGGGGTAAACATATATTTTTTGATATCTCTGATTCTTTTTACCAATCTGATACCGGAAGTATCGCCCGGCACGGAGGTATCCAGGATAATATCTACCAGAAAAACATCTATCGTTTTCTCCATCAATATCTGGTAGGCCGTGCCGACATCGCCGGCTGTGTATACTATCGCTGTACCATCAACCTCCAAAACCAGCTTCTTCAGCATTTCCATCTGTATCGGTTGATCTTCAATAATGAGTACTGTCTTCTTCATAATTGCTACTTACGCTCCAAGGAATTCTTCTGCCTGATCCATGATAGCCATAATCTGTATTTGCTGTTCTGCCGGAAGCAGACTCCACAAATCATCAATGATCATACTCGTGGTATCGCCGGATGTAAGAAACAGACTTGGCTTACACCCTGTCATAACATAGATTTCGGTCAAAAGCTCTGCATCCGGATGCGTCTCTTCCCTCTCAAGTGCACGATATTTTTTAATGTTGACACCCAGCTTTTCTGCCATGGCAAGCTGAGGCATACCGGTAATTTTTCTGATCTCATATAAAGTAGTCTGATTGGTTTCGCTTTCCGCCCTTGCTCGTAATATATCGATCTCACATTTCGTTTCCATACTGATTTCGGAACACTTCCTTGCAATGCCTGTCTCAAGAGCCCACACAGCAAGCTTTAAAAGCGGCAGCCTGTCCCCCGCCTCTGCCCTGTCGATCCTTTCAGCAAGAGCCGAAGCCTTCCGTTCAGACCTTATTCCGGTAAACAGGTAATCGATGTCCCAACCCATATCACTGTACCTGACCAGAACCTTATAGGGTACGATCGTCCTGCCAAGCTCCTGCTTACTGAGCTG
>SAMEA3663299__coassemble_437_pt1 | contig 19754 bp, 22 predicted proteins | sample SAMEA3663299__metabat2_high_PE_023 | metagenome-assembled genome bin SAMEA3663299 (sample SAMEA3663299) | pig gut metagenome | biome: pig gut; feature: pig-associated habitat; material: faeces | place: China | collected 2013 | reverse complement strand
AGACCACCTGTCCCGGATCACCTGTGGTAAGAATCAATCTTGTGGAAGATATATTAAGCGCGATCCTGAATATGGTCGTGAACAACAGCATGGTCGGGAAAAACGACATATCCAATACCTCTTTGGAAAACATCGTTCCAAAAAGAATGGTAAAGGCAATTGCAATATTACATGCCAGCAGAACATCAAGAAGCCAGCTTGGAATGGGCACGATCAACATAATAAATGCTGCAAGTATATATGCCGCCACACCAACATCTGCCTTTTTCATGCCCATCCTCCTTTCTTCTCAGGTATTTTTACACTTTTCCTTTCAGGTGATATACAAAGGCCAGTACCTCCGCTACCGCCTGGTAAAGCTCCGGGGGAATCAGCTCCCCGATTTCCACGTTGGCATACAGCATTCGTGCCAACGGCTTATTTTCAACAATTTCAATATCATGCTCCCTTGCCACGTCCTTAATTCTCTGGGCCAGATAATTTTCGCCCTTTGCAAGTACATAAGGAGCATCATATTTATCAGGGTCATACTTGATAGCCACTGCATAGTGCGTCGGGTTGGTAATGACTACATCGGCCTCCGGCAGCTGCTGCATCATACGCCGCATGGATGCTTCCCGCATCCGTTGCTTCTGCTTGCTTTTGACCTGCGGATCACCTTCCTGGTTCTTGTATTCATCCTTAACTTCCTGCTTGGTCATCTTCATATCTTCTTTAAACTTCCATTTCTGATATGCAAAATCAAGCAGTGCAATCACCATATAAACGGCGGCAATCCTGATCCCGAGATCTACAACAATTTCTCCGATCAGACCAATTGCCTGCTTGAGGGATATGCCATAGAGAAGATAGATCTGATCCACCCTTCCTTTCAGGTAGGAATAAACCATATAGCCGATCAAAATGAGCTTCAAAGCCGATTTCAGCAGTTCCATCAGTGAATTGGAAGAAAAAATTCTCCCAAAGCCTTTTATCGGATTCAGTTTACTGAATTTCGGCTGTAACGGCTTACCCGTCGGCTTCCATTTCACCTGTGCCACATCACATACGAACGCCACAAGAAAACCGACAAGAAAAACAGGTGCTACAATAATGATCAGCTGGACCATCATTCCACGGATGATGGTCTGCAGAGCTGCCACCGGAAGGTCTCCATTATACATCTTTGTCACATCCGGAAGCTGGTTATATACTGCAGAAAAAAGCGCAATAAAACGGGTTCCCATGGTTCCCAGATAAACCTTCAGTATCACGAAAAGCGCCAGTATCCCAAAGGCATTGGCTATCTCCTTACTCTTAGCTACCTGCCCTTCCTTTCTGGCATCCTCCAGCTTCTTTGCCGTGGGCTCCTCCGTCTTTTCACCGCCGGGACCGTCTTTTGCAAAAAACTGCAAATTATATTTCAATAAAAGATTTTCTTCCCTTTCCATCATGCAGCTTGCTCCTTCCGTCTGCATGCTTCATCACATCATTGCTTCCACAAAGGTAGCAACCATATGTTTCATCTGCGTATAAATAAAATTTGCCGCCCCCGGCAGCATTGCTGTGGACAGGAACAAAATGCTGAGACCTACCAGCACCTTCATCTGAATACCAACCGCAAACATGTTAAGCTGCGGAGAAACCTTGGCAAGAATTCCAAGTACTGCGTTTAAAATAATCATAACTGCGAAGATCGGCAGACAAATGCGAAAGCCGATGATGATATAGTTCGCCATGAATTCTGTCATTGAACGAAGAAGCGCCTCGCTGTCAAAGATAGCACCGTTAACCGGAATCAGTATATAGGTCTCGGCAAATGCCTTGATCAGATAGCGATGCATCCCCGAAATCATCAGCATCAAAAGGACCATATAGTTATAGTAAATACCTGAAATAGTTGATGTTTCCTTCGTTGCAGGATCCATAAGGCTCGCCATGGAAAGGCCCATCTCCATATCTGCAATATGCCCCGCAAAGGAAACCACTGTTCCGCAGAGATTTGCCGAAAAACCAATGAGCAGTCCCGTGAGTGCTTCCTTCATGACGATCATAAAATATCCTAAAATTGTATTGTATGCAAGCGGATCATGAGGCATTGCCTGATACAACAGAATTGCGATAAACACGCTTAAAGCCACCCGGATGCGCCTGGGTGTATTGCTCATGCTGAAAAAGGGAGCAATGTAGATAAAGCATGAAACCCTGACCAGTATCAGCAGAAAATATTCCAGATCCGCATATGTAAACGCATATTCCAGCATGTTCTTTACCTTACATAACGACTAAAGTCAGACCACAATGTTTCCATAAAGCCGGAAAGTTCTCCAAGCATCCAGTTTCCCAGCACGATCAACGCAAGAAATACTGCTATGATCTTGGGGACAAAGGTAAGTGTCTGTTCCTGAATGGAAGTCACGGTTTGAAAAATACTGATAATCAATCCGACGATCAAGGACACAAGGAGCACGGGTGCTGATACTTTAATAACCAGATATAAAGCCGAACTGGCAATGGCTGTAACCTCATCAACTGTCATTTTTCCACTCCATTCACTCTTCTATAACCAATAATCATTCATAAACTGCTTTCTCTGACCTTCACTGTCAGTAGAAGGTTTTGACCAGATTTCCGATAATCAGATTCCACCCATCTGCCAATACAAACAGCAGGATCTTAAATGGCATTGAAATTGTTGTAGGCGGCAACATCATCATACCCATACTCATCAGCGTGGAAGCCACCACCATATCAATGACAATAAAAGGAATGTAAATCACAAATCCCATGATAAAGGCCTGCCGCAATTCCCCAATAATAAACGCAGGAACCAGAACTGTAAGAGGAATACCATCGAGTGTGCCATCCCACTCTTCCCCACTGATTTCAATAAACAGCCGCACATCAGATGTCTGTGTCTGACCATACATAAATTGCCTGAAAGGTTTGATGCCGGCTTCGAAAAATTCATCCTGCGTAATCGTTCCTTCCTCAAAGGGAACCACCGCTTCATTATAAACTTCTGTAAGAGTAGGTCTCATAATGAAAAAGGTTAAAAACAAAGCTAACCCAATCAGCACCTGATTTGGCGGCGCTGTTTGGGTGTTTAATGCAGCCCTTGTAAAATGCAGGACAATAATTACCCTGGTAAACGACGTCATCATGATCAGCAACGTCGGTGCCAATGCAATCAATGTCAGCGTGATCAGAATTTTCAGGGTTCCATTCACCTGACCATTATCACCACTATGCGTAATTGTCAGGCTGTTTGCGATATTAAGCTCCTGAAGATCCTCCGCCGTCTGTGCACTTCCCGGCTCTTCAATATTGGTACGGGTTTCCGTCTCACCGGTCAAATTGGAGTCAACAGTCGTTGCCCTCGCATCCATACGCGGTATAATACACAATATGCCCACCGCAAGCAGCAGGCATATTCGCTTTATGATTTTTTCTCCGGCAAACTTCTTCTCCATATTGCCTTATCCCTTAGTCTTTTCTTTATCCTTCAGTTTACGGACTCTGTCAAGCACGCTGGCAAAATCCGGATTTTCACTATGCCCGTTGCTTCGCAGCACAAGCTCATCTTCCGAGAGCTGTGCAAGCATATGTATTTCATCCTTGCCAACAGCAATCACCAGATACTTATCACCTGCCCGGATAATCTGAACATACTTATTGGATGTGATCCTGCAGGTTTCTATTACTTCAAGATTTCCAGCCGTGACTCTTCCCTGCTGTGTTTTTGCAATCCACCTGGTAACCGCATAAGCAATTCCCAAAACCAGAACAAAAAGAATGAGCACTGTCATAAACTGAATATAACTGTCTGTTTTCGTTGTAATAGCAAGAAGCATATTAGCCGATAACCTTCTTAACCGCTTCCAGAACACGATCAGGCTGGAAGGGTTTTACGATAAAGTCCTTCGCGCCACCCTGAATCGCTTCGATAACCATTGCCTGTTGTCCCATTGCCGAACACATGATGATCAGCGCATTGGGATCAGCTCCCTTAATCTTCTTAAGTGCTGCAATTCCGTCTACCTCAGGCATCGTGATATCCATCAGCACAAGATCGGGCTTAAGCTCGTTATATTTTTCAAAAGCCTTTGCACCATTCTCAGCTTCTCCGATCACGTTATATCCATTCTTGGTAAGGATATCCTTAATCATCATTCGCATGAAAGCAGCGTCATCAACAATTAAAATATTTTTTGCCATATCTTTTTCTCCTAACTTTTTATTTAATGATTTCAGTTACACGGATACCAAAACTTTCTTCAATTACTACAACCTCGCCCTTTGCGACAAACTTGCCGTTCACAAGTACATCTATCGGTTCACCTGCTATCTTGTCAAGTTCAATAATCGTTCCAGGTGCAAAGTCCAGAATTTCTGCAATCGATTTTTTGGTTCTTCCCAGCTCAACCGTCACTTCCAGAGGAACATCCTTGATCAGTCCGATATTTTCCTGACCAACCATTGCGCTCATATCATTATTGAAATTCTGGAACTGAGCGGGCTGCACATTCATCTGGGGCATTCCCATGCCCATTTGTGGCATTCCCTGTGGCATGCCCATGTTCATCTGAGGCATTCCCATGCCCATTTGCGGCATTCCCATGTTCATCTGCGGCATGCCCATGTTCATCTGGGGCATTCCCATACCCATTTGCGGCATTCCCTGCATTCCTCCCATCTGGGACATATCCATCTGTGCAGGCTGCGCTTCCACCGTAGGTGGTATATAAGGCTCCGGTGCAGGTGCGGATGCTTCTATTTCTGCTGATTGCGTACCAATAAAGGTGTCATACAGCGTTTTTGCAAAGTCGATCGGATACAGCTGCATGATGGTACTGTCAACCAGATCATCGATCTGCATTCTGAAAGCAATTTTTACAAAGGTTCCTTCCAGAAAAGTAGCAATATCCCCACCTTTTTTGAATTCATTCAAATGTACAAGGCTGGCTTCCGGCGGGCTGATATCAATCATCTTGTCAAGCATGGTCGACATGGAGGTTGCAGCTGCTCCCATCATCTGATTCATTGCTTCCGAAATAGCACTCAGATGCAGTTCGCCAAACTCGCCATCTGTGTTGCTTCCGTCACCGCCCATCATTAGATCGGTGATCACCTTTACATCATGTTCCTTCAATACCATAATGTTGGAGCCATCAAGTCCGGCTGTATAACGGATCTGAATGAAGACACATGGCTTTTCATAGTCTCCGACCACGGCCTGCCAATTAGCAAGCGATACCGTAGGTGTTGTAATGTTAACCTTACGATTGACCAGTGAATATAAGGTTGTTGCAGAAGAGCCCATACTGATATTGGCTATTTCTCCAATCGCATCTCTTTCGTCTTCTGTCAAAAGGCTTTCATCTATTTCCGGTGCGGGTGCTGCATCCTGTGCTGCAGTTTCCGGCTCTGGTGTGTCCGGATTTGCAGACAAATCCATGCCACTAAGCAATGCATTTATCTCATCCTGTGAAAGCATACCGTCCATACCTTACTCCCCCTCTCTGATTACTGATGTTATTCGTACCGCGTAATTGTCTTTGCTGGATCCCGGAAGAGCCTTGAACTTCTGGATGTTTCCTACAAACACATCCATTTCCGAATCCACTCTGGAATCCAGTCTGATAATATCTCCTACCTGAAGGTTCAGGAAATCATTTACAGACACCTGGCTTCTTCCTAAAATAGCCTTAACCGGTACATCTATTTTCTTAATAAGCACTTCAAGGTGCTCCTCGTAATTCTCGTTATCATTTTTTTGCATCGTTGAATACCAATACTTGGTATTCAACTTGTCCATGACATCTTCCAGTGTAAAATATGGAAGACATATGTTCATAAACCCTTCGGCTTCCCCAATCTTAACACTCAAGGAAATAATTGCCACCATATCACTGGGAGCGATCACCTGTGCAAACTGTGCATTTGTTTCAATTCTCTCCATCATGGGATTAATTTCCGCCACATTCCGCCAGGGCTCACGCATAAGCTGCATACATATGACCATCAGCTTCTGCAGGATCGTCATCTCAATATCTGAAAAATCTCTGCTTTTCTCAAGCGGTACTCCCTGTCCACCCAGCATTCGGTCGATCATCGCAAATCCCAGATTGGAGGAAAGCTCAATGATGGCATTTCCGTTAAGTGGATTAAAGTCCACAATACCCAGAATAACCGGATTGGAGAGCGCATTGGTAAATTCCGAAAAGGTAACGGTTTCCGAACTGGCAACCGAAACCTGAACATTCTTTCTCAAATAAACCGGAAGGTTAGTGGAAATCAGTCGTCCGTAATGTTCATATATAATTTCAAGTGTTCTGAGATGTTCTTTCGAGAACTTTGCAGGCCGTTTAAAATCGTAATCCTTCACCTGTTTATCCGACGGATCCTGCATCTGATCAACATCCAGCTCGCCACTGCTCAATGCTGCAAGCAGATTATCAATCTCACTTTGAGACAATACCTCGCCCACGAACCCTCACCTCCTTTATTGCTGCCTTTCTCTTATGTCAGGCGCCTTATGGTGTTTACTGGTAAAGCGTGCTGCTCAAAGTAACATCAAATATAAAGTCAGACCCAAAAAGCTTCTGAATTCTTGCAAGGATATCGTCCTTGATTGCCTGAGGATTTGCATTTGCCTCCTCCAGCGTATATTGACTGACTGCCTCATTAATCTGTCCTTTGATCAGATCCTCTCTGGTAGTCAGATCTCCATAAGTCTTATAATCACTGTGCTTGCTGTTCATAGACAGGGTAACTGAAAGAAGTGCGTAATGATCCTTCTCATCTTCACCCTTTCGAAGTGGTATTGTCATATCAGCAATGGTATAGGGAACAATGTTTTCCATCGGAACAGCCTCTACCTCTTCCTCCACCTCATTGCTGCCAAGATCCAGACTAATTGCTGATGCAATATCTGTAACCAACGCCGCCGTCTTCTTGTTTGTGCTCGTCACACTGAACATCATAATGGCGGTTAAGACGATATTGACGATCAAGAGCGCCAATATCACAATTGAAATCAGATTTTTCTTCATAACCCTTAACCTTCCTAACCCTTGTTTTAATAGGAACTCAACGCATTGTATATTTTAATCTCAACCCGTCTGTTCTTTGCCCTTCCCTCTTCTGTGGAATTATCCGCGATAGGCACATATTCGCCTCTTCCGGCATGCTTGATTCTGCCCATATCCAGCGTTGTGTTTTTTTCCAGATAATAGAATACAGAAAGCGCACGTCCGCTGCTGAGTTCATCATTGTTGGAATATTTAGAACCGGACATGGGGACATTGTCCGTATGTCCTTCTATTTCTATTGTACCCTCGCTGAACCTTTGAAGAATGATGCCAAGCTGATTCATCAGCGGCAGCGCTTCCTCCTTGATCTCAACACTTCCCGAATCAAAAAGTAATGCACCGTTTAAGGTAAGCTGAACATATTGAGCCGTAAACTCAATATCCACTTCTTTATCAAGCTTTTTTTCCTCCAAGGCTTCCTCGATCTTCTCTGCCAGTTCCTCTGATTCCTGAAGCTTTGCCTCTTCCATTATCTCAGCTGCAGATTCCAGGTTCTCAGGAATCAATTCCCCCTCAGCCTCTCTTCCGGTACTGTTAATGTACTGATCCAGCTCATTGAGCTGGCTCACACCGTTACTGATCAGGACACCGTCACCGATTGCAGTCGCGCCTGCTGAAAAAATACTGAAGGTCTGATTAAATGAAGCAGCCAAAAGTTCAAACTTCTGTGCATCTACAGATGACATAGAAAACAACATGACAAAAAAGCAAAGAAGCAAGTTCATCAAGTCAGCAAATGTAGTCTGCCATGCCGGGGCACCCTTAGGGGGTTCTTCCGGTTTTCTCTTAGCCATTCTCTGCTTCACCTCCGTCAGTCTGGCTTACCCGATCCTTCGGTGCCAAGAATGATTTCAGTTTTTCTTCTATTACACGGGGGTTCTCTCCTGCCTGAATTGACAAAAGACCCTCGATCATAATTTCCTTTATCATGATTTCACTTGCATTATTTGACTTCAGCTTACTGGCAACAGGCGCACAGATCCAGTTGGCAAGCAGGGAGCCATACAAGGTTGTAATCAATGCCACCGCCATGGATGGTCCGATCGTGGAAGGATTTTCCATCTCATAAAGCATGTTAACAAGGCCGACCAGCGTACCGATCATACCCCAGGCAGGTCCCATGGAACCCAGATCCTCCCAAAAGCTTATTTTCTTTTTATGTCTGTCTTCAATACTGATCAGCTCAGTCTCCATGATTCCTCTTACCAGTTCAGGGTCCGTACCATCCACGATAAGAAGAATTCCTTTTTTCATAAACTCATCATCAAGATTACCGGCTGCTTCCTCCAGAGAAAGAAGTCCTTCCTTTCTGGCAACATTTGACAGATCGATAATCTGCTGAATCATCGCCTTTACATCAGCTACAGGAGCTTTAAATACCAAAAGAAAGCTCTTCAGGCCGGCTATGTAATCCGAAAGGCTATAAGATGCCAGAATAGCAAAAAAAGCACCACCAAAAGTGATGATCGCCGAAGGGGGATCCAGATAGCGGTTAATATTCTGTATACCGGCATTATCAATGATACCATACGCACACATTGCGAAGCAGAGCACTAGGCCCAAAATTGACGCCAAATCCACAATTCTCACCTTTTTTTGCGTCAAACCGCAAAAATATCCTTTCTATATGATTTTACAAGATTTTTTATCTCTTGTCTACTTTCTTTTACAATTATTTTCCTTCCCGTAGTAAAAGCAACAACCGTATCCGGTGTTTCTTCCACAAGTTCCATCAGGTCCGGATTCACCAATACCTTGGTCCCGTTTATTCTTGTAAGTTCTATCATAAAATTCCCCCGTTTTTAAAACGATACTTTATTCAGTACCTTTCGAAAGGAAAGGGAACCGCTCAAAATGACCGGTTCCCTCTTCTGTTGTATGTAATTGCTAAAACTTAAGCTTATCTCTTAAGATTTGTCAGTTCCTCAAGCAGTGTATCGGAAACTGTAATGATACGGCTGTTGGCCTGGAAGCCTCTCTGGGTCGTGATCATCTCCGTAAACTCAGCGGAAAGATCCACATTACTCATTTCCAACACACCGGAATTCATGTAACCGCCGCCCACGGTGATATCTTCACCGATACCGTTAAACTCACCGGAGTTCATGGTTGCTGAATAGAGGTTGTCACCTGCTTTTTCAAGACCGGAGGCATTGGGGAAGGTTGCTACCGCAATCTGTCCTAACAAACGTTTCTGACCGTTATCGTAGGATGCGTAGATCATACCGTCCTTCTGAATACTGATACCGCTCATCTCACCGATTTTACGTCCTGCGCCAAGACCCTTCGCATCTCCTCTGAGGGCATCCAGCGTTGAGGTTCCGTTTGCGTTGTAGTTTGAAGTTGCGGAGAAATCAATGGTAATATCGTGGAAATTCGGAATAGTGCTTAACCCCAGAGTCAATGTGCTTCCGCCTGTTCCTGCGGCATCCTGTCCGGCGAACGAAAAGGTTCCTTTTCCCTCCACATATTTCAGAATTGCTGCCCCTTTTACATCCTTCGGAGTACCTCCATCATCATATCGCACCGTATTTCCGTCCGAATCTTTAATGGTGTCATATCCAAATTTAACTTTTGTTCCAACATCTGTAAGAGTCACACCATCAGTCTTATACATAATAGACTTTCCTTCGGAATCCAGAATATCATCCAGCTTCACATAAAAGTCACCCTTATCGCCGTTAACTGCATGAACACTCAAACGGGCCGTATATTTATACCCCTGATTGTCATAAAATTCCAGATTCATGATACGTCCATCCTTGCTGTTGATGTCGGTATCATATTTATCAATAATGCCGGATACGGTTGCATCTGAAGTTGCCTCCGGCGGATAAGTGAGATTTTCCGCATTCATGACGCGCAGTGCAGATACGGTATCCTTTCTCACTGCATTGGGATTGGCGGGATCCACCTGCCAGCCCATAACATTGTAGCCGGTACTGGTCATGGCCAGATTTCCTGCGCCGTCCACATAGAAGGACCCGTCTCTTGTGAAGAAGTTCTCTGAGCCGTTGCTCACGATAAAGAACGCATCTCCCGTAATCATGATATCAAAGGGATCGTTTGTGGACTGTGCTGCACCCTGTGTTGTGATTGCTGTCTTGATTGCCCCTGTCTTGGAGCCAAGACCAATCTGTCTGGCGTTTGTTCCACCTACACCTGTGGTAGGATTGGCTCCGGATGCTGCCTGTGTTGTCTGATACATCAAATCACTGAATGTCATGGACTGTGATTTGTAAGATGTGGTGTTAACGTTAGCAATATTGTTACCGATAACGTCCATTCTTGTCTGGTGCGTCTTAAGACCTGCTACACCAGAATACAATGATCTCATCATAATGAAATGACCTCCTTAAGCTGTTAAGCCGTTCTAAGTTCCGTCTGTCAGTCGGGAACTCTTAGCCTCCATAAGGTCCGGCTAAATAATTACGGCTCCGTCAATATTGGTAAAAACATTTTCCGCTGCGTCCTGCTGATTCATGGCCGTCACTACCGTGTTATTGGGAACATTCACGATAAATGCCAGCTGATCTACAATCACCAGCGATTCCTTTATTCCTTTCTCTCCCGCTTTCTTCGTACCCTCTGTGAGCCTGTCCATCTGGCTTTCCGTAAGCTCAATATTCCGGTCTGCCAGCCTTCCTGCCGCATGCTTGGAAAATTTCACCTCTCCCGCTGCATTCCGTCTGCTGCTTTCCAGAATTTCCTGAAAGCTTTTTCCTTCCGCAGTTCTTACGGGTGCGCTGCTCTTATTCTGGTTCAGGTACTGATCCTGGAGCTGTTCAATCGAAAGGAATCTGTTATCTTGAATCTTCATATTCCTCTCCTCCCTGAGTGGTTCCTCCCGCATCCTGCTTTAAACGGATTCACCTGCTTCGCTGTCTGTACTCTCCGCTTCGCCTGTTCCTTCTGTTGCTTCCTCACTTCCGGTCTTGTCGGCATCCGCTGTTCCTGTAGTGCTCTCAACCTCTTCAATATCTTCTGTGCTATCAGTTTCTTCCGTGTTTTCACTTTCACCCTGACTGCTTGTCAGTGCTGCCATTCTCTCCACATATTTCTGAAGCATCTCAACATACTGGTTTGCAATAAAGGACTGCTGATACTCTGTCATACTGTTGAAGCCGTTCTGAAGGGCATCAATCGTCTCCTTGTCGTCTGCTGTCAGATTTGCAAGACTGGGTAGCTTATTCATGGCTGAAATAAAGGATACCGCCAGATCATATGCACTCTGATAGGTTTCATCAACTACAGCCGTCACATCCTCCAGTGAATAGAGAGAACCGTCAACGGATACATAAGCTTTGTTGTTTTCATAGGTGACATATTCCACTTTACCCTGAATGCTCTTGGTTTCGCCATTAGAGTTCGTGCTTTGTATCTCAACAAGCTTTCCTACCATTGATGATGCTCTTGACAGTTCCATGGTTGCTGCCATGTTCTGCAGCTGCTCTACCTGCGAGAAGGTTGCATACTGTGAGATGTACTCCGTATTGGAAGTAGGCTCTAATGGATCCTGATACTTCATCTGTGCTACCAATAGCTGGAGGAACGCATCCTTGTCCATTCCACTGTTGGAGGTAGTCTTTTTAACAGAGCTTTCACTTGCAGTCTCTAAGATTTTACCGTCCTGCACAATTGCATCTACTGCCATTTTTTCTCCTTTCTGCATAACTGTTTATGCGGTATAGTCTACTGTATTTCCGTTCATTTCCATCATCCTGGCACTCAGAAGTTCTTCCTCGCTTGCCCTCTCTTCAAAAAGTGCATCCAGTTCATTCAGGTTAATTTTTCTGGGTGTTTTCTTTCCGTTCCGAGAGGAAGCATTTTCTTCCCTTCCCTGTCCCTGCCAGAGATTACTCTCAAATCCGTGGCTTTCAACAGTGACCTCCACTGCTTCCACCTTTACCCCTTGATCCTTCAGGTTTTCTTTAAGTTCCACAACCTGACTTTCTATAGCCGCCCTGACGGTTTCATTCTGTACCCGGAATTGTGCGGTAATTTCTCCGCCTTTATTCACAAGCTGTACATGTACCGTTCCAAGGCTTTCGGGGTGTAGCTGCATTTCCAACTGATCCATACCAGGTCTTAACTGAATCTTCATATAATCCATGATCTGATTCATAATATCCTGTGTCTGGCTGCCAAAAAATGCATTTGCCTGCTCCGTCTGCACATTCTGCACCGGTGTCTTATCCTGTGTTAATGCATCAAGCAACGCATTTCCGGTATTGGAATTGCCATCGGGCTGGCTCTGGCCTTTTTCTTCCTTACCGCCCTTTTGTCCATCTTCCTGTCTTACGACAGCTGTTTTGCTTTCTTCCTGCGATACGGTTTCCAGTGTTTTAACAACATTTCCATTTTCATCAGCAGCAAGCTTGACTGTTTCTCCTCCTGTATGAACCTCTACCGTTATCTGAGGAGCCAGTTCCTTCGTCTGTAGCGGTTCTTCCATGTCCGGCTGTTGTGCGTCTGCTTTCTGCAGTTCTTCCAGCATCGACTTCATTTCATCCGGCTCAAGGTCCAGTTCCTGCACCAGATCATCCTTAACATCTGTTGCGAGCTGTAACAGCTCCTGAACCTTTCCGAAGAGTCCTTCATCTGTGAGAAGTATGGACGCATCCTCATTTCCTGTCAGTGTAAGCACCAGCTGCATTAAACTTGTCGGATCAAAAAGAGAAAACATGGAAAAGCCAAGTTCTTCCATAGCCCTCACTACTTCTTCTTCCGAAACGCCAAGCTCCTTTGCGATGTCTTTTACAAGTTCCTTTCCTGCTTTTTCCACCGCTTCCTTCACTTCTTTGGTCTGTTTGCCGGTTTTTTCCGCTTCGCCAGCAGTTTTTGTTTCCTTCACTGCCTCGCTGCTCTTTTTGTAAGCATCCCTCACAGATGTTTCTCTGGTACCTTTGACTTCAGCAGACTGCTTCTGGGTATCAGAATTTGACACGCCACTCTGCGTCCTGCTCATAACATCTCCAAAGCTGCTTACCGATTCCGTACCGCCTGTCTGTGTGGAGTTCTTTCCTCCGACAAAATTCATCAGAGTATCCACTCCCTTTACAGGTGCGCTCGTCATTCACATCCCTCCAATCTTTATAAGTCTGTATCACAGACTTTTTTTCAAGGTACATTTTTTATATCGGTTTAAGGCGCAGATTTCTTAAGACTCAGGATCCATGATCTTCGTGAGCTTTGCGGCAATTTCAGGGTCCATAACACCCATGATCTTGCCTCTGTCATCTGCCTCCATTACACCCAGTATCCTGGCTGCCAGATCGAGATTATCTGTCATTGCTTCAAAAATTGCCGCCGCTTCTTTTGGCTTCATAGCCGCATATGCCTTGGCATAGTCAACGATCTCATCGCTTTCCTCGGTTTCCTTTACTACCTGTTTGTACAAATATTCAGCAGTTGCGGGGTCCATTTCCTCATAATATTTTCTGTATTCCTCTATGCCGGGTCCCTTATCTGCATAGACCACTTCCTCATAGAACTCCGTCTTGATACGTTGGAATTCCACCTGGCTGTCCTCAAAGGTTTTAAGGCGCTCAACTTCTGCCTTCAATCGCGCCACTTCATCAGAGGAATCCGTGTTTGCGGACTGGGCGCGCTCCAACTCCAGTTCCAGCTCCTTAATATAGTCCACCGCCTCCCGCAGATCGTTGTAACCACCATATGCCTCACTCTGTGACTCATCAACAACCACTTCACTGCTTGACGGTAAAATCAGATTTAAGACAGGAACATCTTTGAGAATCGGAGTAAGTACATTGCTTCCGAAGCCTCCAAAATCAAGTTTTACGATCAGGCACAAAATTGCAACCCAGATCAGCACTATGACAAAGGTTACCAAAAAAACAGAACCTGATCCTGTTTCCTCATCATCTTCAAGATCCGCCTCACGGCTCGCGATTTCCTTCGCCCTCGCCCTGACCGCCTTTCGCTGCTCCTTTTCTTCCTTTTTCAGTTTTTTCTTTTCTTCTTTCAGGCGCTGCCTCTCCTGCTTCGCGTCCTGCTGTGTCACTTCTTCTAGTACCGGCATATTATCACTCCAACGATCATGCTTTCCTGCCATGGGTATAGCTGGTAAGCTCATCTATTTCCTTTGCTTCCCTGGCATTTTCCTCATGTACAAATTCTTCAAATGCCTTTTCCTTCAACTTTTCCTGCGTTTTACTTTCCTGCATGGCATTTTGCAGCTTCAGTCTTGCCTCCTCCAGCTGTCGCTCCGCGCTCTCCACACAGCCCTTCTGTATTTCGATGAATTCTTCCATCATCGCTATAGCATCTCGATTTTCTATAATTTCAGGGACCTTCAGGCTATCCTTTCGAAGGGTTCTTCCCCTCTCCTCATAGGCTGCCTTTCTGTCCTGAAGAACCTGCAGCTTTTCCTCTTCCTCATCAAGACGCATTTTTGCAGCAGCAAATTCCATTTTTGCCTGCTCCTCCATTTTGGTCTTGATATCAAGAATACTCTGCATACGATAGATAAATTTTGCCATTTAACATCCCATCATTCATCAGCCGGCGGAAGGTTCTTCAAAAATTCCTTTCAAAAGTTCCACAGACTCTTCAAAAGTAAATTTATCTCCCACATCCTGCATCAAAAACTGATTGACAGCCTCGATCTTCTCAATCGCATAATCGATTCCGGGATTGCTTCCCGCCTTATAGGCTCCGATATTGATCAAATCCTCAGCCTCGTTATAGGTAGCAAGAACATTCTTTAACTTTCCTGCATATGCCTTATGTTCCCGCTGCGCAATCTGGCTCATGCATCTGGATATGCTCTGCAGTACATCGATCGCAGGATAATGGTTTTTATGCGCCAGCTTTCTGCTCAGCATAATATGTCCATCCAGGATACTTCTTGCAGTATCCGTAATCGGCTCGTTAAAATCATCTCCATCCACCAGAACAGTATACAATCCGGTGATTGATCCTTTGTCAGAACGCCCGGCACGCTCCAGCAGTTTCGGCATCTCAGAGTAAACACTGGGAGGATACCCTCTTGACACCGGCGGCTCACCACTGGCAAGTCCGATTTCTCTCTGTGCCATGGAAAAACGGGTCAAAGAGTCCATCATCAGAAGCACATCTTTTCCCTGATCCCTGAAATACTCTGCTATTGCCGTCGCAGTCTGCGCCGCCTTCTTTCGTTCCAAAGCAGGCTTGTCAGAGGTAGCAACAACCACTACGGAACGCTTCATCCCCTCCGGTCCCAGGTCTCTTTCAATAAACTCGCGCACCTCTCTGCCACGCTCGCCGATCAGAGCAATCACATTGATATCTGCCTTGGTGTTTCGTGCAAACATTCCCATCAGCGTGGATTTGCCCACGCCGGAACCTGCAAAAATACCGATTCTCTGTCCTTTTCCAACCGTGATCAGCCCGTCCACTGCCTTTACACCCAAAGGAAGAACCTCGTCAATGATCTTCCGGCTCATAGGATCCGGTGGCTTTGCCTCTACAGAATATTCCTGACCGGATATCGAAACATTCTCCCCGGCTCTTCCCAATCCATCCAGTGTTTTTCCAAGAAGGCTGTCATCTACCGTTACCTTGAGAGGCATTCCTGTATTTTCGACACTGCTTCCAGGGCCAATCCCTTCTACCTCCTGATAAGGCATAAGCAGCGTTTTCCCCTCCTTAAATCCTACAACCTCTGCAGGTGTGGGCCTGCTACCGGCTTCGCCGCCTCCCGGATAAATCATGCAGATATCGCCCAGCTTTGCATCGGGCCCCGCCGATTCAATCGTAAGACCGATTACGTTCACAACCTTTCCCTTTACCTTGAAAAGATTGTCATTTACTATACTTTTATATTTTGAAAACTCAATTTCCGGTGTCAACAACCTACTTACCACCCTTATAGGAAAGGAGCATCAGCTTCCTTTTCAGTTCCTTCAGTTCTGTTCCCAGAGAGCAGTCGTAAACGCCTCCCTCTGTCTCTATCATGCACTGTGCAGGAGACAACGTCATATCAGACACAATTTCAAGTCTCTCTGCCGGTGTCCCTGTTTGTTCCAGAATTTCTTCTTTCGCCGCACTCACCTGCGGAAAATCCTCTCTTGCCACATGCACAATGTAATTTCCGGTTCCTTCCGTCTTCTGCATGGCATCGGTCAGGAGATTTACTACCAAGCCCCTGTAATCACACAAATCCACCTTAAAAATATGTTCATAAATGCTCGTCAGGTTTTCGACAAACTCAGGCTCCAACGCTTCGATTTTCTGAAGATAATCCTGCTCAAGTTCCTGCTGTTTTGTAAGATATTCCTGCTTGAGAGCCAATGCCTCCTTCTTTCCCTGTTCATAGCCCTCTTGATAACCCTGTTCCTGGAACTCCCGTATCAGCTTCAATTTCATGGCTTCCGCTTCATTCTGTGCATCCGCCAGAAGCTTATCGGCCTGTTTCCTCACCTGCTCAAGGTCAGCCCTCGCCTCTTCCAGTTCCCTTCTCACCATACTGAGTTCTTCGGCAGATGCACTCTTATGAACAGCATCCTCGCTTTCTGTGTCCAAAAGCAATTCAACATTTTCCGCATCCAATCCTGTCTGAAAGTCCTCTGTCTGTTCCCGAACCGGTTCGCTGCTGCGTATCAATGCCGCCTGCTGAAGCTTCTGCGCCGCAAGCTCATTGGTATCGATCACACGGGTATCATCCGTCAGCACCACCCAATTAGCCTTAAAAAGATTACTAGACAATAATCTCGTCACCTCCACCTCTGGAAATGACAATCTCTCCTGAATCTTCCAGTTTTCTGATAATATTCACAATCTTCTGTTGTGCTTCCTCTACGTCCTTCATACGTACAGGTCCCATGAATTCCATGTCCTCCTTGATCATGACAGCAAGACGCTTGGACATATTGTTGAAGACTGCAGCCTGAACCTGTTCATTACCGCCTTTCAGTGCAAGAGCAAGGTCATTGTTATCCACATCACGCAGCACTCTCTGAATTGCACGGTCGTCGAGAAGCAGTATATCCTCGAACACGAACATCTTCTTTCTGATTTCGTCTGCGAGTTCCGGCTCTTCGATTTCCAACGTTTCCATAATGTGTTTTTCCGTACCGCGGTCCACCGTATTTAAGATATCTACAACGGCATCCACACCGCCGATGATGGTGTAATCCTGATTTACCAGGGATGCCAGCTTGGATTCCAGCACTTTTTCCACTTCCTTGATCACATCCGGGCTTGTTCTATCCATTACGGCAATACGCTTTGCAACGTCAGCCTGCCTGTCCGGCGGCAGTGACGAAATAATCGCCGCCGACTGTGACGGTGAAAGATAAGAAAGAATCAATGCTATTGTCTGAGGATGTTCATCCTGAATAAAATTAAGCAGCTGTGCCGCATCTGTTTTACGCACAAATTCGAAAGGCTTTACCTGCAGTGATGCCGTCAGTTTGCCGATAACATCCATTGCCTTTTCCGAACCAAGTGCCTTCTCCAGAAGTTCCTTTGCATAATTAATTCCGCCTTCAGCAATATATTGCTGAGCAAGACAGATCTGATAAAATTCCTCAATGACCTCCTCCTTTACCTGAGGAGTCACACTTCTGGTATTTGCAATCTCCAGAGTCAGTTCTTCTATTTCCTCTTCCTTCAAATGCTTAAATATATTTGCCGACTTTTCCGGTCCAAGCGTAATGAGCAGAATTGCTGCTTTCTGAACTCCGCTGATTTTATCCTCGCTATGCTTAGCCATTCCCGTTTGTCCTCCCCTGATAGGGTCTTTCTCTTATCCCCACTCTTCATTCAGCCAGTTGCGTAAAAGGTTTGCAACAGCTTCCGGATTTTCATCCACAAATTTTTCAACCAGTCTTCTGGTCTCTGAAATCTGTTCCGTACCGATGTCCTCCAGTTCCACATCCGGCTGGGACTGAAGCAGATCTTCAACCGAAAGTTCCTCCGGCTGCTCCGTCTGCTTTTCTCCCCGCATACTTCTCAGCACCACAAATGCCAGAAGCGCCAGAATAATTACGATCAACACAATCTGAAGAATATCGGAACCTGAAATATTCAAGCCCTCTTCGTCAAAGAACATGTTCTCCGAATAGGCTACAATAGCAATGTTCTCAACCGGGAATCCGGTTGCCTTCGCAACAACGTCATAAAGCTCTTCCGATACCTCTATCTGGGTCTGTCCTGCGTTCGCGAGCTTATACTCATCCCAGGAGATTCCGTCGAGCAGTCCCTGCGCACGGACATCCTCTTCCCTGACCACATTCAGCGTAGTTGCCGCAAGGGAGATAGAGGATTCTGCATAATTGATCGTTCCGGGTGGAATATCCTTATCTGTAATCCTCTCTGAGGGCAGATAATTATTCTCCTCCTCTGTTACCGAGGAAGAGCTCTCATTATTATCCTGATAAACGTATTCCTGATTTCCATTCGAATCGGTTCCCGGCACCTCTCCGCTTCCGTTTGTACTCTCTGACTCATAGATCCTGTTGGAGGACAAATACCCCTGCGTATTTCCGTCCGGAACGTAATATTCATGATCGGTCATTTTGGAAGATGAGAAATCAACATCAAGGTTGACAGCCACCTCCACCTTGTCAAATTCATTGGTCCCCAAAAGTACCTGACGGACCTCATTTTTCACCTTTGTTTCCCATTGGGATTTAACACTCAGCTGGGAGCTGGCAGTGCCGGAAGCACTGTAGCTGTCATCTCCTGTGTAAAGCGTATTTCCTTCCGTATCCATGATCACCACGTTCTGCGGAGTATCATTTCCCATGGCAACGGAAGCCGCCTTTGCAATTCCTGCCGCTGTCTCAGGTGTCATTTCCTCTTCCAATTCAAGCAAAATCCATACAGAGGAATCCTCCTTGCTTGCAATCAGAGTTCCGTCCTGCTCCGGTATATAATAATCTACCACTGCAGTCTTGACCTGTTTAAACATTGTCAGGATATCATTTGCCATACGGCTTTCAAGGTACAGTTCATATCTTCTTTCACGGTCAGCCTCTGTGACGCTGAAGCCACCCTCTGTAACATTGTCGATGGTGTATTGATAAGACTGAATGTCATTGGCACCCAGTAAAAGGCTTGCCTCTGACTGCTGCTTCTGATTGATTTTAATCTGATATCCGTCATCGGACACTTTGAAGTCAAGTCCTTCTCCCTCAAGCAGGTCTGAAACCTCCGCTGCTTCCTTGGTACTCTCGCAGTTCAGGAGTACAATATACTGAGGACGTGTCAATACGGTGATTAAGATAGCAAGAGCGAGCACGATTCCCGCTCCCGCAGATATGATAAATGTCTTTTGTTTTGTGGAAAATTTATTCCACCATTCAAGGACTTTATTCAAAAGCTCCTTCGCTTTATCTGCCATTGTATACCCCTCTTCCTGTTCTAACCCCTATCTTATGCCTCAAATCTGCATCTGCATTATTTCACGGTATGCTTCCAGGAACTTATCACGTACCGCTACCGTATACTGCAATGCTGTTGAAGCCTTCTGAAGTGCGATCGTAAGCTCGTGAGTGTTCTCTGTTTCCCCCAGAGCCCAACGCAGCTCTTCATTTTCTGCATCGGATAGATAGGAATTGGTCGTATTCAGGCTTTCTACCGCCTTATCAAAAAGGCTCGCAAATTCTCCGGTAGACTCTGTTTTTCCAGCGACAAGAGAGTTCTCTGCCGCCTCCTTTATTACGCCTGATGATA
>SAMEA3663299__coassemble_402_pt1 | contig 20933 bp, 18 predicted proteins | sample SAMEA3663299__metabat2_high_PE_023 | metagenome-assembled genome bin SAMEA3663299 (sample SAMEA3663299) | pig gut metagenome | biome: pig gut; feature: pig-associated habitat; material: faeces | place: China | collected 2013 | reverse complement strand
CTAAAGAGTATCGAGAGAAGAAGGCCAGTTAAGAGGCAGATATATACATTTATGCTTCCAAATAAGCTTTCAAGTACTCGGTAAGTACTTTGGCGGCCCGTGCATGGGATTTTTCTCCCGGATGTGCATGGGAACCAACTGTCTCATCAGTAGTATTGGGAAGATGAAGGAAGGCAACATTATTATCTTTGGTTGCGTTCCTGTAAGAATTCATCGCGTCTGTAATGGCGAGAGTCAGGTCATAGCCAAGCATGCCGTATACCCACACAATATGGGAATCGGGATTATTGCGGCGGAGCATGGTGAGAAAATCAATCACTGCCTGCTTGAAACGGTTCAAATCATCCGGATCAAAGGAACCATCAGGGTTTTTATGCTGCTTAAAAGTTTCGCCGGTTTCGGGATTTGTCCATTCCGGTTGGTTGAAAGCACTGGCATCATTGGTACCCAGATTTACAATAATAGCATCCGGCTTCCAGCTTTCAAAACGATAGGGCTTTGAGGCGCCGAGACTTTCGTTCATTTTACCACCTGCAAGTCCGCAGATCTTTTCATAGCGGGAAGGAATATTATGCCTCGGATCATTGTCCCATCCGCAAAGGACACCCCAGCCGCCTTGGGAAACCAGACGAAATTCTGCATCGAGAGCATCGGAAACCATAAGAGCATAGTTGCGGCTTACACCCATATACATGGCAAGCCAGTCGGTATCCTCCTTTGCACCATAGGTTCCCTCCCCGGAAGTGATGCTGTCACCAATGAATTCCAGCTTATATTTTTTGTTCGAAACAGGAAGGAAAAAGCCATCCGTACGGAAGCCCCTGATCAGTATATGACAGGAATCATCCTCCGACATTGCCTGAAGCTCTCGGAAGAACTTCATATTTTTCACGGTATCAGGGCTCATGCTCCTGAAAAGACAAAGGGAATAGGAACCGGACATCAGCATCTGACGGCTCATGAAGGAGTTGTTTAGTCTGGTAAAAATCCAGGGTTCGTGCATATCATAATCAACATCAATATCGATCCAAAGCTCGGAACCGGTTACATTCACTTCTATGCCACTTCCGTTAAAAAACAGGGGAAGAGGGTATTGCGTCTCATCGGTTCTTCCGTAAATTTTGTAATATTCCATGTCCTTTAAAGAGTAGGTTTTCAGGTTACTGTTTGGTTTCATCTTCTGCCTCCGCATTTGATAGGAATTATAATAAATTTTTTACGATATCATCAGTGTATTTCTTTCCATTCACATTTGCAAGAATAAAATATCATAAATACAAGAGTTATTAATAAAAAGGGAAACCATTGTTTCAGTGGTTTCCCTTAATAGTGAATAAGCGGGTGATGGGAATCGAACCCACGTATCCAGCTTGGAAGGCTGGTGTTCTACCATTGAACTACACCCGCAAAGTATTATAACAGCGTCCTTACGAGTATGTATAATACCATAGAGAAAAACATTGTGTCAATAGAAAAGTTTATCTGTTATTACCAGTCACTTCCCCAATCGTCATATCCGGAATCCCAATCACTGCCTGAATCCCAGTCACTGTCGGAATCCCAATCGCTGCCTGAATCCCAGTCGCTGTCCGAGTCACTGCTACTGTCAGGTTCTGTGTAATATTCCGAGTCCTCAAAATCTGAAAACTCCGAATCATAAGAATAACTGCTGCTGTCAAAATAGTCATCAGCCTGATCCAGAAAAGTGCTGTTCGGAGAAGTTGTCTCCCAGGTATCCGTTGAGAAATCGTACTCATACCAGCTATCATTGGCACTCTGATAATAGTATGGAATACTGTCATAATAATAATATCCGGTTTGAGGAGCTTCATCGACAAAAAGTGCCATGGCAATGTATGCCAGTACCACTATAGTGAAGATAACACCTGCTGCAGATATCTTGCGTTTTTGGCGTTTGTTTGAGGAATTTGGCATAGGATTGCGCCCATTCCCTTGAACGGATTGATGAGACTTTTGTGTTGCCACACGTTCCTTCATTTTCAAATAAAGCTCATTTACCGCATAAGCTTCATCAGGTCCCTCATAGCGGATTACACGGGTGCCATCGTCCTTATTTTTATATACAATAAAATTACCGGTCTTCTTTTCCTGATAAATTCCGAATGCACGGGCTCCTTTATAGTCAACACCAATATAGGTTCGCATATCAGCCAGCGGCAGGTGATGCTCGTTAGCCCAACTTTTGAGCTCTGCTATGGTGGTTGGCACACCATTGCCTACTCTTTTGAAGCTTTCATTTGCAGCTCCGCAGCTTTCACAGGTTTCATCACTTTCGTCTATCCAGTTTCCGCAATAAGTACACTTAACCCTCATACATAATCCTCCTATGGAATTATTATATTGTATTTTCTTACTGTTGTCACCAGTCGTTTTGGTGGATTAAAATATAGAGAGAAAAAAATAGAGGACTACTGAAAAGAGCAGTAATCCTCCCGAAACGCATTGATAAGTGCCCAGAACCGGAATCGAACCAGTGACACGAGGATTTTCAGTCCTCTGCTCTACCAACTGAGCTATCTGGGCTAATCATTGACACGCAATGCATCAGTTATTTTAAAATAGAGATTTTACTTTGTCAAGCATTTCCACATAAAAAACAATTGCGTAAACTGATTACCATTAATATAATTAAAGCATCGGTGTATGAGGTGATATGCTATGCTAAATCAGTTTTCAAGAACAGAATTATTACTGGGAAAGGCGGCAATGGACCGGCTCAGGAAATCCCGTGTGGCAGTATTTGGAATCGGCGGTGTGGGAGGATATGTATGCGAAGCGCTGGTCAGAAGCGGTGTCGGAGCCTTTGATTTGATTGATGATGATAAAGTATGTCTTACCAATTTAAACAGGCAGATTATTGCTACCAGAAAGACAATCGGACAGTATAAAGTTGATGTGATGAAGGAGCGCATTTTGGAAATCAATCCGGAAGCGGATGTCAGGGTTCACAAATGCTTTTTCCTACCGGAGAATTCTGAGGAGTTTCCCTTTGCGCAATACGATTATGTTGTGGATGCTGTAGACACGGTAACAGCCAAAATTGAATTGGTGATAAAGGCAAAGGAAATGCACATTCCGATCATCAGTAGTATGGGAGCCGGGAACAAGTTAGACGGAAGCCGTTTTCAGGTGGCGGATCTGTACAAGACAAAGGTTTGTCCACTGGCAAAGGTGATGAGGCGGGAGTTGAAGAAGCGGGGAGTGGAGAAGCTTAAGGTTGTTTATTCGGAAGAAACTCCGGTTCCGCCTATTGAGGATATGGCAATCAGCTGTAAGACAAACTGCATTTGTCCGCCGGGGGCAGCGCGTAAATGTACAGAGCGAAGAGACATACCGGGAAGTACTGCATTTGTACCGTCTGTAGCCGGACTTATCATTGCCGGTGAGGTTGTGAAGGATTTGGTACGGGATCTGATAGATAACAGAGAGGAAAGACAGATATGCGAAAGAGAGTAGGAAAAATCGGAAGGGCAGGGGTGATATGCTTATCATGTCTGATGTTTTCAGGCTGTGGGGGACCATCTGAAGAGAAAATTGCACAGGCGCAGGAGGCTTATGCCCAACTGGCTGAGATACACAATGAGGTTGTGGAGGCGCATAAGGAAATACAGGATGCTTCTTTAGATAAAGGATTGCAGGCGCTTGCTGAAAAAGTGGATAAGGTTGATGATTTTGCCCTGAACGAAATGAAGGATGAGGACATTGACTTTCTGATTGATACTATGAATACCATTAAGCAGTCGTATGAAGAATATCTTGTAAAAATAGATGAGATTAAAGCATCTGAGGAAGCAGCAGTGTTGATTCCAATTTCTCTGACGTTGGTAAATAGTACAGAACAGACATTTTCACAAATTATTCTGCATCCGCAAAACAGTACCTCTCAGAAGATCGATGTATTACAGGGAGCGTTCAGCTTTGAACCGAAACAGTCCCTGACAGGACTTGTCGTGAATAAGGATGTCAATGCAACTCCGTGGATTTTAGAGCTTGAAAATCTGGAGGGGACAAGCTATACGATTGAACTTTCTGTGAAGGATTTTGATGAAAATGGAGAGGTACTGGAGCTTATCGTTGATACTGAGACAGGAGAAATACTTTTCCAGGAATAGCTGATATAGGTGAGGAACTGAATTTATGGAGAAGGCATATAAATTGGAATTTACCGGGGAAAAAAGCGGCAGTCTGTTTGTTAATTGCTGTGGGTGTTCGCGAACGGAGCCTTTACATAGCTTTGGACCGGCACAGAAGCCGCATTATCTGATCCACTTCATTCTGAGCGGAAAAGGAAGATTTTCTATACGGGATAAGGAATACACCTTAGAGCCCGGGTATGGCTTCTTGATTCCACCGGAGGAGCTCGCTTTTTATCAGGCAGACGAAAGGGATCCATGGACCTATGTATGGGTGGGATTTTCCGGTATACTTGCTGAAAGTACCGTCAAAAGCATGGGTCTTTCTTTATCAAATCCAATCTTTAAATCCGAACGGGGAGAAGAACTGTATGAAGCGGTAAAGGATATGATGGAACATAATACCTATGGAATATCCAATGATCTTCGCAGAAATGGGCAGCTTCATCTTTTTCTGTCTATCATTTCAGAGAGTGTTCCCATTGAAAAGAAAAATGAGAGCGACAGTGCGGATAATTATGTTCGCCGGGCGGTGGAATTTATTCAGGGAAATTACTGTAATCCCATTAAGGTTACGGATGTGGCAGATTATGTCTGCATTAACAGAAGTTATCTCTATACCTTGTTTCGAAACGGGACGGGAATGTCTCCACAGCAGTTTCTTACCACCTTCCGAATTACCAAAGCAACAGAGCTTCTTCAGCTTACGGAGCTTCCCATTGAGAGTATTGCTCTTTCCTGTGGCTATACAGATCCATTGGTGTTTACCAAAGCATTCAAACAGATGAAGAAGATGTCTCCGTCAGTATACAGGAAGGAGATGCAAAAGGGGGAAACGCGGAGGAATAAAGAGTACCTGAAGCAGATCGAGGATTTCATAGGACAGGTAAATAAGATCAACAGTTAACATTTCGACAGATTTATGTAACAAACCGGACTGGTGTGGAAATAGAGATATTTCTATAATAAAAGCAAGAAGACAGGAAAACTGTTTGTAACAGAAAATGCAAGGTATTCATTTCGGAGGGCAAGGAATTGAAGGAGATCGTATTAAAAAAATTTCAGGAAGTATTTGGTGACACAGAAGGGGTGAAGGTGTTTTTTGCACCTGGGCGCGTGAATCTGATCGGGGAGCATACAGACTATAACGCAGGGCATGTATTCCCCTGTGCGCTCACTATTGGTACGTATGGAGCTGCAAGAGTGAGAAATGACAGAAAGCTCTGCTTTTATTCCATGAATTTTGAAAATCTGGGCGTGATTGAGTCAAGCATTGACAGTCTGAAACCGGAAAAGGAAGCCGGATGGACCAATTATCCTAAGGGTGTTATGTGGGCATTCGGAGAGAGAGGATTTGTCATTCCAAGCGGAATGGACATTCTTCTGAACGGAAATATTCCCAACGGTTCCGGGCTTTCTTCTTCTGCATCCGTTGAGGTGCTTACCGGATCTATTTTACGGGAATTTTTCGGGTTTGAGGTAAGTAATCAGGATCTGGCTTTGATCGGGCAGTATTCCGAAAATAGATTTAATGGTGTAAACTGCGGAATCATGGACCAATTTGCAATTGCCATGGGTAAGAAGGATCATGCAATTTTCCTTGATACAGCAGATCTGTCCTATACTTATGCACCTGTGAAACTGAGGGGTGCAAAGCTTGTGATTGCCTGCAGCAATAAAAAGAGAGGCCTTGGAGATTCCAAGTACAATGAGAGAAGAAGCGAATGCGAGACAGCTCTTGCCGAGCTTCAGAAGGTGATTGATATTGCTGGTCTTGGCGATCTGACAGAAGAGCAGTTTGAGGCAAATAAATCAGCGATCAAGGATCCCGTAAGAGTAAAGCGGGCAAGACATGCAGTATATGAAAATCAGAGAACCATACAGGCAGTTGCTGCGCTTCAGGCAGATGACATTGTAAGGTTCGGACAGTTGATGAATGCATCTCATGTATCCCTGCGGGATGATTATGAGGTGACAGGCGTTGAACTGGATACGCTGGTTGAAGAGGCATGGAAAATAGAGGGTGTTATCGGTTCCCGCATGACAGGTGCAGGCTTTGGCGGTTGTACTGTCAGCCTGGTAAAGGACGAAGCAATTGATTCCTTTATTGAAAAGGTTGGAGAGGCCTACCTTGCAAAGATTGGTTACCGTGCGGATTTCTATGTGGTGGAGATCGGGGATGGTCCCTGCACGCTGTAAGGAGGAGCACAAAATGATACAGGATGATATCAGGCAGCTTACTGCCTATGGGATAAAGACAGGGCTGATTTTGAAGGAAGATGAGATTTATACAATCAACAGACTTTTAGAGCTTTTTAGGCTGGATGAGCTCTTGGAGTCTACGGAGGATATGCCGGAAGAACCTGACCTGGAAATGATTTTACAGAGAATGCTGGATTATGCATACGAGAAAGGCATTTTAACGGAAAACAGTGTGGTATACAGGGATCTTTTTGATACAAAAATCATGAGTGTACTGATGCCCCGTCCAAGTGAAGTGATAAGAACATTCCGGACATTTTATCAGGAGAGTCCCCGTAAGGCAACAGATTACTATTACAAGCTGAGCTGTGATTCGGACTACATCAGACGGTATCGGATCAAAAAGGACAAAAAGTGGATTGCGCCTACAGAGTATGGAGATCTGGATATCACGATCAATCTTTCCAAGCCGGAAAAGGATCCCAAGGCAATTGCGGCAGCTAAGAGTGCAAAGCAGGCAGGGTATCCGAAGTGCCTCCTCTGCAAAGAAAATGAAGGCTATGCAGGGCGGATAAATCACCCGGCAAGACAGAATCACAGAATTATTCCTGTTACGATTCAGGGGGATGAATGGGGATTCCAGTACTCTCCCTATGTATATTATAATGAGCATTGCATTGTTTTTAACGGAAAGCATGTGCCCATGAAGATTGAGCATAATACCTTTTGCAAGCTGTTTGATTTTGTGAGACAGTTTCCGCACTACTTTGTAGGCTCCAATGCGGATCTTCCGATTGTAGGAGGTTCTATCTTAAGTCACGATCACTTCCAGGGCGGAAATTATGAATTTGCCATGGCAAAGGCACCGATAGAACGGTGCTTTACGGTAAGAGGCTTTGAAGATGTTAAAGCAGGTATTGTCAAATGGCCTATGTCCGTCATTCGACTGTCTGCCGGAAATACAGAAAGAATCATTGAATTGGCAGATTTGATTCTGGATACCTGGAGAGGCTATACGGATGAGACAGCATTTATTTTCGCTGAAACAGATGGAGAGCCTCACAATACGATTACACCGATTGCCCGCAAGCGTGGTGAGAATTATGAACTGGATCTGGTGCTTCGAAATAACATCACCACCGATGAACATCCATTGGGCGTTTTTCATCCCCATGCAAATCTTCATCATATCAAGAAGGAAAATATTGGTCTGATCGAGGTCATGGGTCTTGCTGTATTGCCTGCCCGCCTGAAGGGAGAAATGGAAGCTTTGAAGGCGTCAATTCTTTCAGGGGAAAATTTAAGAGAAAATGAAATACTGTCCAAGCATGCTGACTGGGTGGAGGAATTTACGCCCAGGTATGCGAAGATAGATGCATCCAATATTGAGGATATTATTCAGAAGGAAATCGGACTTGTATTCATGCAGGTACTCACCGATGCAGGTGTGTACAAAAGAGATCCGGAGGGACAGCAGGCTTTTGACAGATTTCTGCAAAGCCTGAATAAATAGAAAGGCAATAAAATGCAGTTTTTACTGGTGGCTGTAAATGCCAAATATATTCATACAAACCCGGCGGTTTACAGCTTAAAGGCATATGCCGGGGAGAAACTTAAGCCCTATATTTCTCTGGCAGAATATACAATCAATAATCGGATGGATGAAATATTAGGAGACCTGTATAAAAGACGTCCAGATGTAATTGGATTTTCCTGTTACATCTGGAATTTTAGTCTGATTCGGGAGCTGCTTCGCGAGCTTCCCAAGGTGCTTCCTGAAACAGATATCTGGCTGGGAGGACCGGAGGTTTCTTTTGAATCGTCCGATCTTCTTAATCAATTTCCAATGGTAAGAGGAATCATCGTAGGAGAGGGTGAAGAAACCTTTCGGGATCTGCTGTCCTTTTATGTGGGAAATGGTAACCCGGAAGCTGGCAGCAGATATCATGATCTGAAGGATATTCCGGGGCTTGTGCTGCGAGAGGGAGCAACCTCTGTAAGAAATCTTCTGGATATCAATGATCTGCCATTTATCTATGAAAACTTGAAGGAACTGGAAAACAAGATCATATATTATGAATCCGGTAGAGGATGTCCTTATCGGTGCAGTTATTGTCTGTCATCTATTGACAAGAGAGTACGATTGCGGGATTTGGACAAGGTAAAAAGGGAATTGCAGTTTTTCTTGGACAACAGGGTACCGCAGGTTAAGCTGATTGACAGAACCTTTAACTGTAACCGCAGGCATGCTATGGAAATCTGGCAGTATATCAAGGAAAACGACAATGGTGTCACAAATTTTCATTTTGAAGTGGCAGCAGATATTCTGGACGATGAGGAACTGGCTATCTTAAAAAGCTTTAGACCCGGACTTGCCCAGCTGGAAATCGGTGTGCAGACAACAAACCCGGATACTCTGCGGGAAATCAATCGAAGCGCAGACATAAGCCGCATTGCCGGGGTAGTAGAGGAAATACAAAGCAACAGAAATATTCATGTACATCTTGACCTGATTGCAGGTCTTCCCTTTGAGGGGTATGAGAGCTTTCAGAAATCCTTTTGTGATGTGTACGCCATGAAGCCGGAGCAGCTTCAGCTTGGTTTTCTGAAGGTGCTGAAGGGCACGGAAATATGGAAAAAGGCAGAGAAGTATAAAATCGTATATCAGGACAGGCCTCCCTATGAGGTACTGCATACCAGATGGCTTTCTTATGAAGAGATTCTGAAGCTGAAACAGGTGGAGGAGATGGTGGAGTTGTATTATAATTCCAATCAGTTCATGCACACACTGCCTGTACTTATGAAAGAATTTGCCACTTCTTTTTCCATGTTTGAGAAGCTGGCAGAATATTATGACGAAAAAGGATATTTTTTAAATTCGCCCGCAAGAAGCTATCGATACCAGATTTTGCTTGCATTTGCAGTGCAGACAGTACCGGATAAGGAAGCGCTTTTTAGAGAGCTTCTTACCTATGATTATTATTTGCGGGAAAACGCGAAAAGCAGACCTCCTTTCGCAGGGGAGCTTGCACCTTACAGAGATCAGATATGGGATTTTTACCAAAGGGAAGAAAAGAAACCGGAGCTTCTTGCCGATTATCGTGGGTATCATGCCAGACAAACCATGAAAATGACACACATGGATGTTTTTTTCTATCCGGTATGGAACAGTCGGGAAGCGACAGAAATGAAAAAATCAGACAAACCTTTCTTTGTTCTTTTTGATTATCAGAAGAGAGATGCATTGACAGGAGAGGCAAAAGCAGTCAGAGTTTACCCGGATGCCGGAAATGAAGCGCTTTAATCATAAAAACCGTGTGGGGAGCCATATATTGTAGAGATATGAGAAGCGCGGTAACACTAATGTCTTTTGTTTTATCCAATATTTCCAATATAATTATTCCGGTTATTATTTTTTATATCATAGCTTATGGCATTGCCAGCAAAACCAAGGTGTATGAGGATTTTGTCAATGGGGCAAAGGATGGCTTGAAAACTGTGGTTGGGATCATGCCCACACTGGTAGCTTTGATGACAGCGGTGGGGATTCTGCGTGCATCAGGGTTTCTCACTTTCCTGGGAAATCTGGTGCGTCCGCTCAGCGAGAAGCTGGGATTTCCGGCAGAACTGGTGCCATTAGCGTTTATTAAGATGTTTTCATCGTCTGCAGCAACCGGTCTGGTGCTGGATATTTTTAAGAACTATGGGACAGATTCCTATATCGGACTGGTGACCTCTATTATGATGAGCTGCACGGAGACGATCTTTTATACAATGAGTGTCTACTTTTTGGCAGCAAAGGTTACAAAGACGAGATATACGCTGACAGGAGCACTTTTATCTACGTTGACGGGAATTGCGGCAAGTGTTTTGCTTGCCGGAATAATGTAAAAGCAGCATAAAAGAAAAAAGAAGAATTTACGAAAAGGAGAAGGAGATGGAAGCAGAAATCAAATGGCTGGATGACCCGGAGATATTTCAAGTTGGAAGAATCAATGCTCACAGTGACCATCGGTTCTTTGTAAATGATGAGGAGATGGGCAAGGGTAAAACCGTGCTGGAACAATCCTTAAATGGGGAATGGAAATTTTGTTACAGTGTATGTGCCAAGGAACGTCCGGCTGATTTTTATCAGGATGGATATCCGGATGAGAATTTTGATCGGATTATGGTCCCCGGACATATTGAACTTGCCGGTTATGACAAAATTCATTATATTAATACCATGTACCCATGGGAGGGTCATTATTACAGGCGTCCGGCATATACCTTGAATGGGCAGAAATGCTGGGCGGGAATGTTCAGTGAAGCGGCCTATAATCCGGTAGGTTCTTATGTGAAAGAATTCGACCTAAACGAAGGGCTTCTTCACAGGAGGGTATTGATTTGCTTTGAGGGCGTGGAACAGGCAATGTATCTGTGGCTTAACGGAAGCTTTGTCGGGTATGCGGAGGACAGCTTTACCCCTTCTGAGTTTGATCTGACCCCTTTTCTCAAAGACAAAGGTAACCGGCTTGCTGTTGAGGTGCATAAAAGAAGTACTGCAGCATTTCTGGAGGATCAGGATTTCTTCCGTTTTTTTGGAATTTTCAGAAATGTAACCTTAATAGCAAAACCGGAAATCCATGTGGAGGATCTTTGGGCAAAGCCGGAGCTTTCAGAGGATGGAAAAGGCAGTCTTGCCGTAGACATGAAGCTTACCATGCCGGAGGGCACAACAGGCAGGGCAGAAATTTCGCTGACAGACAAGGGCGGACAGATGCTTCTCTGTCATAATCTTCTGCTTCCGGGAGACAGAAAGCCCATGCCGGGGCAGGCAGAACAGAAATCCGGTTATCGTGAAATCAGTGGTGAGATGGAGGCTGTCGACGTTGGTGAGGTAATACCCTGGGATCATCAAAATCCTTATTTATATTTGCTGCTTATTAAGCTGTATGATGAAACGGACAGACTGATAGAGACAGTTCCCTATCGGATTGGATTTCGCAGAATTGAGATAAAGGATAAGATCATTCTCCTGAATGGAAGACGTCTGATCATTAATGGTGTAAACCGTCATGAGTGGAGTGCAGAAAGCGGCAGATGTATCGGCCTTGGAGAAATGGAAACGGACATGCAGTGCTTTTTGCGGAACAATATCAATGCAGTGCGTACCTGCCATTATCCTGATCAGATACCCTGGTATTATTTATGTGACGAGAATGGTATTTATATGATGTCTGAGACGAATCTGGAATCCCATGGCTCCTGGCAGAAAAAAGGAGCGGCTGAGCCTTCATGGAATGTGCCGGGTTCTCTTCCGCAGTGGAGGGCAGCAGTGCTTGACCGTGCAGAAAGCAATTTTGAATATTTTAAAAATCATACGTCGGTTTTGTTCTGGTCGCTTGGAAATGAATCCTTTGTAGGGGATGATATTGAAGCAATGAATCAGTATTTTAAGGATAAAAAAGACGGAAGACTGGTTCATTATGAAGGTGTATGCTGCAACAGGGCGTATGAGGACACGGTATCGGATGTGGAAAGCCGCATGTATGCAAAGCCCTGGGAAATAAAGGAATATCTTGAGAACCATCCGAAGAAACCTTATCTTCTTTGTGAATATATGCATGATATGGGGAATTCTATTGGAGGAATGGGTTCCTATATCAAGCTTCTTGATGAATTTGAAATGTATCATGGAGGCTTTATCTGGGACTATATTGACCAGGCTTTATGGGTTTGGGATGAGGTGACAGGAAAAAGGGTTTTGCACTATGGCGGAGACTTTGATGACAGACCTGCGGACTATGAGTTTTCAGGAAACGGGATCGTGTTTGCAGACAGAACGGAGAAACCGGCTATGCAGGAGGTGAAATACTATTATGGCTTGCACAGATAATCAAGGTATGCAAAATGGAAAGCTGCATGTGGTATATGGAGATGTGACGCTGGGAGTTCATGGAGAAAGAAACGGAAAAAGATTCAGCTATCTTTTTTCCTATGCAACAGGTGGCCCCGAGTCGATCTGTATTGATGGAAGAGAATGGCTGTATCGTTCGCCACGTCCTACCTTTTGGAGAGCCACAACGGACAATGACAGAGGAAATGGATTCCCGTTAAGAAGCGGCATGTGGCTTTCGGCAGATCTGTTCATCAAATGTACCGGAGTGCAGGTCCGGGCAAATGGAATAGAGCTTCCGCTTCCCTGTGCACCGGAAAATAACAGATACAGTGAGGATGAAAGGGCAGAAACCATTGAGGTAACCTACACGTATGAAACCATTACGAGCCCCCAAACGGAGATTTTTGTTTCCTATCAGGTGAGTGGTGATGGAGAAATTCTGATAAAGGTACACTACTATGGAAAGAAAGAATTGCCGGAACTTCCCGCCTTTGGACTTCGCATGATCATGCCTACCTGTGCGGATAAATATGTTTATGAAGGATTGTCGGGAGAAACCTATCCTGACCGGAAGGCAGGGGGAGTGAAAGGCGTATATGAGGTGCAGGGGCTTCCTGTAACCCCTTATCTTGTTCCACAGGATTGTGGTGTTCACATGGATACGGAGTGGCTAAAGGTCTATCGAAGCACCGGACTTGACAACAGTCAGAAGGAAAAGAAGGAGACGGCGTTGCATTTCGAACTGAATGGGCTTGCTTTTTCGTGTCTGCCTTATACAGCATGTGAATTGGAAAATGCGACACATATGGAGGAACTTCCGCCTGCAAGAAGAACTGTGCTCTGTATTTACGGAGCAGTACGCGGCGTGGGCGGTATTGACAGCTGGGGATCGGATGTGGAGGAAGCTTATCATGTGAAAGGTGGGGATGATATCAGCTTTTCTTTTAGAATCTGTGTTTCCTAATGTCTGCATGCCCTGGAAGTGCTTTTACAAAAACATGGAAAGGTCAGATCAACCCAAAAGTTTTTAACAGATAGAGCCAGAAAGTAATCGTAATGGAGCTTAAAAAGGTGGTTGCTACCACCACACTGGAGGTCAGAATTCCTTCATGTTTCATGTTTTTTGCCATGATATAGCAGCTGACTGTAGTGGGAGCACCGAGCATAATCAGGATAGCGACCAGCTTGTCACTGCGAAAGCCCAGAAGAACAGCAAGTGGGAGAAAAATTGCGGGTTGAAGAATCAGCTTAATAAAGGAACAGACAAGCGTTGGCTTCATTTCGGCCAGCGCTTTTTTTCCTTCAAATCCGGCACCTAAGCCTATGAGAGCAAGAGGTGTGGCAAGAACGGCAATATTGGTAATGGTTTTGTTAATGATAGCAGGGAACTCAAAGGGAAGAAACGAAGCCAGAATACCTGCAAGAATGGCAAGAATAATCGGATTCGTGACAATACCTTTCAGAGACTTTTTTAATGCAACAGGACTTAAGCCCTGACTGTCGGGTCCGGTAAAGGAAAGAATAATGACGGCGGCTATATTATAAAGAGGAACAGTTCCTATAATCATAAGCGGAGCCATACCTGCATTCCCATAAATATTTTGAATGAAAGCAATGCCGAGAACAGCGGCACTGCCCCGATAGGAGGCCTGTACAAATTCTCCCACAAGGTCCTTTTTATGGTACACTTTATCTGCTATAATCCAGATAACAGCAATACAGAAAAGAGTGGTAAAGAAACAGAAGAGGACATAGCGTGTGTCCCATGCGGTAAGAAAGTCCGAGTCACTGATATCCTTAAACAGAAGTACAGGTAGAGTCACCTTAAAGTTAAAGGAATTCAAGGTCTTTGTGAAGGGCTCATCAATAACCTTCAGGTTTTTTAAAATATATCCAATCACCATGATCAGAAAGACGGGGATGGTTGCATTCAGGCTGAATATCAGATTTTCCATGGGGCACCTCTTAACAGATGTAATAATCAAAGAGTATAAAAGTGTTTGGCAGATTTGTCAATTGCAGATAGAAAGGGCAGAGTTATCAGAATGGATATTAATTTAAATGGGAAAATGATATTGGCAGGAGCAGCATTGCTGCTTGTGTTTGTGGGAATTGTGTGGAAGCTTCTTATAAGGAAGAGAAGGTCGTCTGATCTGTTTGAAGATATGGAGGGACATGAATTTGAATACTTTTGTGCGGATATCCTAAAACAGAAGGGCTTTGTGGATGTGGAGGTAACCAGGGGCAGCGGTGATTACGGAATTGACATTTTGGCAGAGAAGGAAGGTGTGACTTACGCCATCCAATGTAAACGTTATGCTGCCCCTGTAGGAGTCAAGGCGATTCAGGAAGCATATGCGGGAAGGGACTATTATGACCGTATGGTGGGAGCAGTCATGACAAACCAGTATTTTACCGCGCCAGCGGTGGAAGCAGCGAAAAAGCTTAAGATTTTGCTCTGGGATGGGGGATATATAGAAAGCATGATGGAGGAACATTAGCCTATTGGGGATGCAGTAAGCCGTGTCCTTAGGGATGTAAAGTCAGATGGACCGGCTTCCAGAACAAATCGGTGGAACCGCATCAGAGAGAATTTATCATCCCATTGCGTAGCAGCCTCTTCTTTTAGCTCCTGAAATTCCAGAAATCCCAGATAGTATTTCGGATAAGTTGTGGGTTCTTCTACAATATATTGATAGATCGCAGTGACGGATGCCGGATTGGTAATTCCGATCTTTTCAAGAATTGCCTGTACCTGTGCAGGAGTAGCCCCCTCGTAGTGAATTGCAATGTCCAAAAGAGAGTACAGACATAGCTGGATATTCCGGTTAAGGCGGCAAGCCTCACACCAGGCAGCCTTTGAAGGCTCGTTCTGATAAATGTTTTGCGCATAGTAATAAGACAGGTTTTCTACATAAAGGGCCCAGCCTTCCACATAACCACCGTAGTGAAGAATGCGGCGAACAGGAGAAGCGGCTTTTTGGCTTAGGGCAAGCTGACTGTAAACAGTCTGGTAAAGGTGCCCGGGATAGCCTTCGTGAGCGAGTGTCGTATATAAGGTGAGAGCATCAGGCTGATTACGATGATTGATGTAAATAGTGTTTTTTTGCATATCATCCATAGGCGGTGTCAGGTAATAGGCAGGGCTGCAATATTTTTCCATAGCCGGTGAGACACTTTTGACCGTGCAGGAGGGAATGAAGCCGTCTTCAAATTGCGGGAAAGCCGGAAAATCAGTTTTCATTTGAGACTGCAGATCGACAAGCATTTCTTCAGGGGTGGAAAAAGGAAAATCTGAGGAAAATGGCTCATTCATGGAGATCAGCTCCGGGTAATTTCCCATCAAAGAAAGCAGAGCGGCATAGTTCTGCTGAAAATCCTGATACAGCATTTGTTTTGCCTCAGAAATGCTTCGGCTGCTTCCGGTAGTAGAGGCAAATAAGTATTCGTAATAAGCGCGTCCTTTGGGGAAATGAGAAAGTCCCATAGAATTTTTGCCACTTCCTGAGAGTAAAGTAAAGGCATCTGCAACAGCTTCATAGGACGGCTTCATAACTGTAGTAAGCAGGCGGTCATTTTCGGAAATCCAATGCAGCTTTTGGTCTTCTGTAATTAGTCCTTCATTTTCCAATTCAACCAGACGTTCCTGAAAGGTGGTGTGGAGAAAATGTTCTCCGGAAGACAGAGCTGTTTGATCCATAATGGAACCACATTGCTCAATGATTTTTTCAGCAGAGCTGTCAGGCATAAATAGTCCCTGTGCAGATTTTTCTGTTTCATATTGAATCAATCCTTCAAAATATGTGTCGGTTTGGTCCAGAATATTAAGATAGTCTTCTACATCCTTTTCGGAACGAAAGGTGTAGTCTGCAAGAAGAATGGGCAGACCGGAGACCATACCGGAGGATGGGGAAAGGGGTTCCCCGTAATAAGCAAAATCAGAACCGGAAAGCTGTAAGGTAAGGTGGCGGGTCAATAACTGATAAGTATAGGCATCCTCCGAACTTAAGTACCTGGGAGAAATTTCACTGAGGCGCTCTAATATGGATTCAAGATAAGCGGCGTTTTCTTCTTTTCCCGGCTGGTAACAGGGAAGAACAGCTTTACCGTCAAGATCATAATCCTCAGGGTAAGCAAGAGTATAATGCAGACTTAAGGTGTCACTTGAAAGTTCGGAAATAAAGAGTGTTTTTGTAAGAGACTTAAATTGGCGGGCATCGTTTGTCAGCAGACAGAATAAAAGAAAGAGAAAGCCCAAAAAGGATAACAAAAGAAAGAAGTAATATTTTAGTCTGCGCGATAATTTTAATCTGGATAACAAAACGGAGACCTCTTGGGGATATTCTTTTGATTATATGAATGGAAATGGGTGAAAATACATAGAAAAATAGCAATATCTGAAAAGTATTTAGCATGATTATCGTATAGACGCTACCTATAAAATATGGTAAAATATGAAACGGTTCAAGAGAATGAACAGTGATAATATTTTATGTACAAGATGAATATGTAAATGGAGGTAATCATGAACAATCTGGAGCTCAAAAAAACAGCCAATCAGGTGCGTAAAGGCATTGTTACGGCGGTTCACAGCGCAAAAGCAGGACACCCGGGTGGATCTCTGTCAGCAGCAGATATTTACACATATCTTTATTTTGAAGAGATGAACATTGATCCTAAGAATCCGAAAATGGAAGACAGAGACCGTTTTGTATTATCTAAAGGTCATACAGCACCGGGACTGTATTCCACGTTGGCAAACAGAGGCTTTTTCCCGGTAGAGGATCTGGTTACCTTACGTAAATTAGGCTCTTATCTTCAGGGACATCCCTGTATGCAGCATATCCCCGGTGTAGATATGTCCAGCGGTTCTCTGGGGCAGGGAATTTCCGCAGCAGTGGGTATGGCTCTTGCAGGAAAGATGGACAATAAGGATTACAGAGTATATACCCTTCTGGGTGATGGTGAGTTAGAGGAAGGACAGGTCTGGGAAGCGTCTATGTTTGCAGGACACCGTAAGCTGGATAATCTTGTTGTTATCGTAGATAACAATGGTTTACAGATTGACGGACCGATTGCAGATGTTTGTTCTCCTTACCCTATTGATAAGAAATTTGAGGCTTTCAATTTTCATGTGATCAATGTAGATGCGCATGATTTTGATGCAATCCGTGCTGCCTTCAAGGAGGCGAGAGAAACCAAGGGAATGCCTACAGCAATCATTGCTCACAGTCTGAAAGGAAAAGGAGTTTCCTTTATGGAAGGCAGCGTAGACTGGCATGGCAAGGCGCCGAACGATGAGCAGTATGCAGTGGCAATGGCTGATCTTGAAAAAATTGATGAAGAGCTCATGAAGGAGGAAGCATAATGGCAGAGAATACAGTGAAGAAAGTAGCTACCCGTGAAAGCTATGGAAATGCCCTTGTCGAGTTGGGCGCTGAAAACCCCAATGTTGTTGTACTGGATGCAGACCTGGCAGCAGCTACCAAGACAGGAGTATTCAAAAAAGCTTATCCGGACAGACATATCGACTGCGGTATTGCAGAGTGTAATATGGTTGGCATTGCGGCGGGACTTGCCACAGCGGGAAAGATTCCCTTTGTCAGCAGCTTTGCAATGTTTGCGGCAGGAAGGGCTTTTGAACAGGTCAGAAATTCCGTGGGCTATCCCCATTTAAATGTTAAGATTGGTGCAACGCATGCAGGCATTACGGTAGGCGAAGATGGAGCCTCTCACCAGTGTAATGAGGATATCGCACTGATGAGGACCATTCCCGGTATGGTTGTAATGTGTCCGGCAGATGATATTGAAGCAAAAGCGGCAGTAAAAGCGGCAGCAGAATATGTAGGTCCTGTCTATATGAGATTTGGGCGTGCGGCTTGCCCTGTTATCAATGACAAGCCCGATTACAAATTTGAAATCGGCAAGGGTACGGTAGTGCGCGAGGGCACAGACCTTACTATCGTGGCCACAGGTATTTGTGTAGGAAATGCGCTGGAAGCAGCAGAAATGCTTGCAGCAGAGGGTATCAGCGCAGAGGTAATCAATATCTGTACCATCAAGCCGTTGGATGAAGAAATTATCATTAATTCTGCAAAGAAGACAGGTAAAGTAGTAACAGCAGAGGAACATTCCGTGATTGGTGGATTGGGAAGTGCAGTCTGTGATGCGCTTTGCAAGTCATATCCTGTTCCGGTTATGAAGATTGGTATGCAGGATGTTTTCGGAGAATCCGGTTCTGCAGCAGCATTGGTTGAAAAATATAAGCTGGATGGGAAGGGAATCTACGAGCAGATCAAGGATTTCCTGAAATAATAGTTTGAAAGGCTGAAACCATGAAGTACATTTTAGCACCCTCCCTGCTGGCAGCAGATTTTACAAGACTGGGAGAGCAGATTAAAGAAACGGAAAAAGCAGGAGCAGAGTACCTTCATATTGATGTGATGGATGGGGTATTTGTACCCAGCATATCTTTTGGGATGCCTCTGATCGAATCCATCAGACCAGCCAGCAGTCAGTTTTTTGATGTGCACCTGATGATTGTTGAACCCGAAAGGTATATTGAAGAATTTGTAAGGTGTGGTGCGGACGGTATTACTTTTCATTTAGAAGCGACGAAGAATCCTCAGACAGTGATTGACAGGATTCATGCATGTGGGATCAAGGCGGGAATTTCAATAAAGCCTGGAACACCTCTTGAGGAGGTATTTCCTTATGCAGACAAGGTGGAAATGGTGCTTCTGATGAGTGTAGAGCCCGGATTTGGAGGGCAGTCTTTTATCCCGGAATCCTATGAAAGAATCAGACAGCTTCGCAGTTATGTGAATGAAAATGGTCTTGCTACCAGGATTGAAGTGGATGGTGGTGTCGGCAAGAAGAATATCAGAGAGGTCATAGCAGCGGGTGCCGATATTTTTGTAGCGGGTTCGGGTGTGTTTCGGAAGAACAGCATTACTGACAATATTAATAAATTTCTAGAAGCGTTCTAGCTAAAGATAAACAAGCCGGTATTACTGTTAAGGTAATGCCGGCTTGTTATCATACATGAGAATGATAAGAAGAGGTTTATGGAGGGAATAGAAAGGACAAGGGGCAATATCAGTTATGAAATTTGACAAAGAAAATTATACTGTGGAAAAATATACCTTTCAACATGAAACTATTGAATTTCGTGCATACCGTAACAGAGTATATGTAGACAAGCCTGTAAGTGAGGAATTTCAAAGAATGAATGTTTTTGCACCGGAAGGATATTTTCGTGGTGAAAGCATCAATGGATATACTATTGATACTGCACCCATTTTTATGCCAAATCAAGTGGGTGGCTATATGCCGGGTAAATTGGATGAGCCAAGGTGCACATTATGGAAAAATCAAGAGGTACCAAATAGTATTTTTAGAGCTTTGCAGCATGGATATGTAGTTGCCGCACCTGCTATTCGCGGCCGTGTACAACAAAATGAAACTGGTGAGTATATAGGAAAGGCACCTGCCTGTGTGGTAGATTATAAGGCGGCTGTCAGATATCTTCGCCATTTTGCAGGGGAACTGCCGGGTGATGTTGAAAAAATTATTACCAATGGAACCAGTGCGGGTGGTGCATTGTCCTCACTGATGGGAGCAACGGGAAATCATTCGGATTATGAGTCGTATCTTGAAAAGATCGGTGCGGCCGACGAAAGAGACAATATTTTTGCTGCCTCCTGTTACTGCCCAATTATCAATCTGGAACATGCGGATATGGCTCATGAATGGCAGTTTTTGGGAGTGAATGACTATTATCGGATGCATATGCAGATGGATGAGGGTGGAAGACCTTCTTTCACGCCGGAGGATGGCATGATGTCTGAACAACAGATCAGAGTGTCCGAGGAATTAGCAAAACAATTCCCGGAATATTTGAACAGTCTGGTTCTGAAGGAGAAAAACGGGAATATACTGGAGCTTGATAAGGATGGCAATGGTTCCTTTAAAGAGTACATGAAAAGAGTGGTTTTAAAATCAGCACAGAAGGCAATGGATGCGGGTATTGACCTTTCTGATAAAAAATGGCTTGAAATAAAGGACAAAAAAGCTGTGGGAATGAATTGGTATGAATATGTCAAGGACATTACCAGAATGAAAACAGCGCCGGCTTTTGATGCTTTATCTATGGACAGTCCGGAAAACGATCTGTTCGGAAGTAGAAATGTGAATCTGCGTCATTTTACAGAGTATAGTAAAGAAAACAGTCTAAGAACTGGAGAACTGGCAGAAAAGCTTGTAATTAAAATGATGAATCCGATGGATTATGTGGATGACGAAAAAGCCGTGAAAGCCCCCCATTGGCGTATTCGTCATGGGGAGTGTGACAGAGACACTTCGCTGGCAATATCGGCAATGCTTGCATTAAAGCTGGAAAATGCAGGGCTGGATGTGGATTATCATTCACCCTGGAATACACCCCATGCCGGAGACTATGATCTGGAAGAATTGTTTGCTTGGATTGATGAGATCTGCGGATAGGGAATTGTCGGGGAAGCCGGCTGACAAACTGACACTATTGTGGGACCGGGTTTGACATTTCAAATAAAGGAGTATATGATAACAAAGGAACTCAACGAGTCTCTTAATCATGGGGACCACGTTGAGTTTTTGCTTGATAAGTCCAGCGGTGTGATGTCAAGTGAGAAATGAATTAAAAATCATATATTTTG
>SAMEA3663299__coassemble_303_pt1 | contig 25704 bp, 20 predicted proteins | sample SAMEA3663299__metabat2_high_PE_023 | metagenome-assembled genome bin SAMEA3663299 (sample SAMEA3663299) | pig gut metagenome | biome: pig gut; feature: pig-associated habitat; material: faeces | place: China | collected 2013 | reverse complement strand
CCTTAGAGAAGGTAAATGCAGTTACCTATGAGAAGGGAGAAAGCGTCAAAAATGCTCAGAATAAATTAATCCAAGCTGAACAAAACTTAAGTGATAAAACAAATGCCAACAAGCAGACCTCCGTAGCTTATCAAAATCAGATAGCCAATGCAGAAGCAGCATTAAAAACGGCACAGGCAGTATATGATCTTCTGAAGGAAGAACAGACGGTTATGCTTTCGGATATTAACGCGGAACTGGATCTTGCTAAGGCAAGTAAAGATATTGCGGAAAAGGAAGAAGAGATTGCCAAACTAAAAGAAAAGTCTATGGGAGCGGCAATCAAGGCACCGGTAGCCGGAACGATAGTTTCTCTTACTTATGTTGCAGGCGAAACCACGAAGCCGGAGGAGACGGCTGCGGTTATTCAGGTAGATGGGAAGGGCTTTACCCTGACAATATCAGTAACCAATGAGCAGGCGAAGAAGGTTCAGGTCGGCGATGTGGCAGAACTGCAGAATTCATGGTATTATGATGATGCACAGGTGATCCTGTCAGCAATTAAGGCTGATCCCGATAATCCGGGACAGAAAAAACTTTTAGTGTTTAATGTAACCGGGGCAAGCATTCAAAATGGTCAGGCTCTTAGCGTGTCAGTGGGACAGCGAAGCTCGGAATATGAATTTGTAGTACCAAACAGCGCAATGAGAGAAGATAATAACGGAAAATTTATTCTGATCGTGGAATCAAAGAGCAGCCCTCTGGGCAACAGATACATTGCGACAAGAGTGGATGTTGAGGTACTGGCATCTGATGACAACAATACGGCAATCTCTGCACCACTTTATGGATATGAGTATGTGATTACCACTTCAACCAAACCGGTAGAGGCAGGAAAGCAGGTCAGATTGAACGAATAGAAAATGGAAAGGAGTCAGGACATGAGTTCTGGGATTAAAACATATATTGGCAGATTCTCTGTGAAAAAAATAGTATTATCCCTTTTGGTAATTCTGTCATTGCTCCTTTTTGGCATTTTGACAATCTGGTCTTCTCGGAAAGTCAAATCACTGGATTCCCAGCAGGCGGCAGCAAGATGGGATGCAGAAGGTGAAAGCGCCCAAGTTAGCTGCTTTTTCTCAGAGGAAGTAACAGTAGACGAAATGCAGCTTACAGGCTTTCGGCTGGAATTGGAAAAATCTTTAAAAGAAGTACTTTCCGCAGAGGAGTATGCAAATGAAAATGACAGACGGCTGATCATAGATGCTTACAGCTCGATGGGGAAGATCACTCTTGTAAGCGAAAAGGGGGCATTGGAAGCAGATGCAGTTGGAATTGGTGGAGACTTTTTCTTTTTTCATCCTTTAAAATTGGTTTCCGGAGGATATTTTTCGGGGGAGGATCTGATGAAGGACTCCGTTATCATTGATGAAGAAGCAGCTTGGCAGCTATTCGGCTCCAGTGATATTGCCGGACAAAGCGTTCTGATCAACAACGTACCACATTTTGTGGAAGGGGTTATTAAGCGCGAAGATGGAAAGCTTGCAGAACGTGCGGGCCTTGATAAGACTATCGTCTATGTCTCAAATGAGACTCTGAATGAATATGGAACAGGGAGAGGCATCAGCACTTATGAGGTTGTTGCGCCCAATCCGGTAAAAGGATATGTCTACAATAAAGTAAAGGAAAAAATCGGGGTAAAGGAGGAGGATATGGTAGTAGTAGAAAACTCCTCCCGGTATTCAGTGGAAGCATTGGTTCCTGTGATCCTGGATTTTGGCATGCGATCTATGCAGCATACAGCAGTCAGGTTTCCCTATTGGGAAAATATGGCAAGAGGCATTGAGGATATAAGCGCGCTTGTACTGCTGCTTCAGTTCATTCTTCTTTTGCTTCCCATTGTAATTGTGGTTTCTTTTCTCATCACCAAATGGAGGAAAAGGACATTTTCATGGAGGGATGTGGAAAGAAAAGTGATAGATATCAAGAACAGAAGCATACAATACTTACAATCTATTAAGAATAAAACGAAGTCGAATGAAGGAGGGAAATAGATGAAGAGGGGAATGATTTCAATTGGTGTTTTCCTGATTTTATTGTTTGGTATGACCGGTTGTAAGAGCAAAGGGGAAACGGAAAATACAAAGGCAGAACAGTCGAAGGACTATGTATATCGGATGGAAGATATTGCACTTCCAGAAAGTGGATCCATGCAGAATATCAATCAACTGCTAAGAATAGGAGATGCTATCTACGCTTACGGTTATGACTGGTCAGGCGAAGACGTGAATTACAAAATTAATTTTTGGGAGATCAGGGAAGACGGGACGATCGGGGAGCAGCACCAGATTGAGGCAGAAGAAGATACGAGCTATAACTATTTTAAGGCAGCCGGGGATGGAAATTTATATTGTCTGAAAAATAAGTATTATTTTTCAGAGGATAGTTCAGAGGAATATATAGATGATTATTATCTTACTAAAATCACTATGGATGGGGAAGAACTTTTTTCTACAAAACTCAATGATATTCCACAGCTGCAGAAGCTATATGAGGAAAATGGATATTTCAATGTATATGATCTGATTACAGACAAGGATTCTGTTTTTGTAGCTTGTATGGGAAGATACTGCCGGTTTGATTCCAATGGAAATTTTATTTCACTGGCAGAGGAGCAGGGGGGACAGAATACTCTTGATTTAGAAGGGGCAAACCTTCTTCCCCTCTCTGACGGAAGAGTAATTGCAATTATCTATGGGGAAACGGGCATATCACTTGCTTTACTAGACATAGAAACCTTTACCGTTAAAGAGGAGTATCAAATACCTGGCCTTAGCTATAACTATAGTTTTTATACCGGAATCGATTATGATCTTTATCTGACGGATAGTTATGGTGTATATGGCTATAACCTTGGTGACGAAGAGATAACGAAGCTGATGAGCTTTATTGACTCAGATTTTGGCTTTTCCTGGATTGGTAACGTACTTCCTATCAATGATAAAGAATTTTATGCAACTTATGATGATATGGAGACGGGACAGACGCTTGCTGCAAAATTTGTCAAAGTTGATCCTTCTGAGGTTAAGGAAAAGCAGATCATTACTCTGGCAATGGCATACTCTGACTGGACTGTTCGAATGCAAGTGATTGAATTCAATAAATCAAATGAAAACTATCGCATTGATCTTCAGGATTATTCTGCTCTTTATGCAACGGTAGATGACTATTCGGCAGGAATCAGCAGATTGAATACGGATATTGCATCCGGTAAAGTGCCTGATATTATATTGCTGGATACAGGTATGCCGATAGACAGCTATATCAGTAAAGGACTGCTTGAGGATTTGAAGCCATATATCGAAAAGGACAGTGAGATTGATATGAACAATCTTATGCCAAATGTTATAGAGGCTTATTCTGTAGATGGCAAGCTATATTCGCTTGTACCCTTCTATCATATACAGACTCTTCTTGCAAAGAGTGCTGACGTGGGAACGACCCGTGGCTGGACCGTTAACCAGGCATGTGATCTTTGGGATTCCAAACCGGCTGGAACAGAATTCATTACGGGTGTAGACAGGGAAAACATGCTTCGGAATTGTATGAATATGGCTGGGAGTCAGTTTATTGACTGGGAAAACGGTAAATGTACCTTTGATAGTGACGCGTTCATTCAGATGCTGGAATTTATTAATCGTTTCCCGGAAGAATTGGGGGATGACTATTATGACGATTCCTATTGGCTGAATTATGATACCATGCTACGGGATGGAAAAGCGCTGGCTTCCATTCAATATCTTTCGGATATCAGAAGTTTTAATATGGCAGAAAAAGGGAACTTCGGAGAGGATATTACCATGATCGGTTTCCCGTCCTCTGACGGAGAGGGTTCAGCAATTATGCCGGGGCTACAGCTCGCAATGTCTGCGAAATCTGCAAAGAAAGAAGGGGTATGGGAGTTCCTTAGAAGCTTTCTTACGGATGAATATCAGAAAGATATTTATGGATTCCCTCTCAGTATTAAGAGACTGGAGGAGATGAAAAAAGAGGCTACGCAGAAACCATACTATTTAGATGAAGATGGCAACAAGGTGGAATATGATGAGACCTGGTATGTGGGGGATGTAGAAATCAATATTGACCCGATGACAGAACAGGAAGCAGAAGAATTTGTTGAGGAACTTTATACTTTTTCACAACCATACAAGACAGATGAAGCTCTTTTTGATATAATACAGGAAGAGGCTGCTGCATACTTTACAGGACAGAAAAGTGCTCAGGACGTTGCTTCCATTATTCAGAGCCGTGCGCAACTCTATGTAAATGAAAACAGATAAGAGAAAGCAGATACAAAAGAGGTGGCGAATGGAGAAAAAATTCAAGAGTAACAGTATTTTCTGGTCATTACTTAAGATGAATATTTTGCCAATAGTTATTCTGGCGCCGGTTATTACTTCATTTAGTGCTACACGATTTGCAAATTCCATGAACCAGGAGGTAAAGAATGGGTTGGTGGACCTCTGCAATACAATAACGACTATTTATGATTCATTTTATGAGGGAGAGTATCAGGTTGTAGAGCAGGGCGGTGCAATTTATATGCTGAAGGGGGAGCATCTGCTAAACGGTAATTTTGATATTATTGATTCCATAAAGGAAAAAACAGATGTGGATGTGACGATTTTTTATAAGGATACCCGTGTGCTTACCACAATTTTGGATGGGAATGGAGACAGGGCAGTAGGTACAAGAGTAAGCGCAGTTGTGGTCAGAGATGTCCTGGAAGCAAAACAGGCAAAGTTTTACCCTAATGTAATGGTAGAGAATGAAAAGTACTTTGCTTATTATTCTCCGATCATTGATGCACAGGGAGAATGCATCGGCATGTTTTTTGTAGGAAAGCCTTCGGCAGAAGTGGAACAGCTTGTTTTTAAATCGGTTGGTCCGATTGTCCTGTTTGCGATGCTTACAATGCTTTTGGCAGGTTATATTACGATTCGGTTTTCTAAACAGCTTGTGAATGCAATTGGAAAGACAGAAAATTTCCTTGAGAAGGTTTCCGGTGGTAATCTTCATGCAGAGCTCGACTATTCTGTACTACACCGTAAAGACGAATTGGGAGAAATGGGAAGATACATCGTCAGAATGCAAAATGCATTACGAGAACTGATTGAGCAGGATCTTCTTACCGGTCTGAATAATAGAAGAAGCGGAGAAAAGCTGCTAAAACAGCTTCAAAATGATTGCGAAAAGGAAGGATACCCTTTCTGTATCGCTATTGGTGACATTGATCACTTTAAGCATGTGAATGACACATATGGGCATGCATGCGGAGATGCTGTCCTTTCGGAAGTATCTTCTATTATGAAAATGTATATGAAAAGGAAGGGAATTGTTGCCAGGTGGGGCGGTGAGGAATTTCTGCTTGCTTTTAAAGAGATGGAGATTGCCGATTCAGTAGAATGCCTTGAGGAATTACTGGAAGAAATCAGGGGTACAGTGATTACTTATTCAGACGAAGTCTCTGTAAGTGTAACAATGACATTTGGCATTGTACAGGGCAACCCCGACATTAATATAGATCATATTATCAGGGAAGCAGATGATAAGCTTTATTATGGAAAAAATAATGGGCGAAATCAGATTGTACAATAAATATGCCCATCAAATTCCTGAAACAGAGTTTCCTCCTGCTTGCGCATAAAAATTGTGAGAGAATCCTTCTGAAAACTGAGTTGAAATTTAATGCTCCCTACGCTGGAATCTATAACATGAACTTTGATATAGAGCGTGCCGTCGGCAAGCCATGCACCGCTTGCTGCACATTTAAAATCATAAATGGGCAGGATACCTGATACAAGAAAGCCCAGTCCGAAATCTATTTGATATTTCTGATTCTCATAAGTAAAGGATAAGTGACCGACAGTATTGTTGCTGTCGGTTTTTTCTTTATCTCTATTGGAAAAAGAAATGCAGACATCCCTGTATCCGGTTTTACCGTAACAGAAAAGATAGTTCTTTCCACTAATTTGCTCCATGACCGGAGAAGAAATTTCCCCAGAAACAGGCGAGATTGCAAGCTTTGTAAGTGCATCCATATAGGAAGAAAAGGTACCTGAATGAATCGGCAGATAAGAGCTGCTGATATGGGGAAGAACTTCTTCATAGCGGGCATGGAAAACCGGTCTGTACCCAAAAGGGACAGTGGTATATGGTCTATCTGTGTGGAAGAAAACTGGAAAAAGATGGAGAAAGCTACAGTATTTTAGGAAGAGAAACTGCCCTTGATCCGATTACCTGGACAGCGGACGGATGGCCTATGGTCAATCAGCTAAAAGGACCTAGTGTCCTTCAAAAAAGACCGGATCTCAAGGAGTGGATCCCCTCCGGCAATCATTCGAAGGGAGAGTGGATGTGTCCAAGACCACCGGAATGTGGTGGCGTCAGGATAGAGAACGGCACATTCGCAATTAAGGGAAGCAAAGCGCCCTTATCCAGTGTAAAGGCAAGAAATATATTATTGCGAAGACAGAATAGCTTTTCCTTTCGGGCAGAAGCGCTTCTCACCATGCCGGAATTAAAGGAAGGGCAGGAGGCCGGAATTACCTGTTACTATGATGAGAATACTTGGATCTGTTTTTATGTCGGGAAAAATCAGGATGGGTATTTTGTACAGGTAAAGGAACATATCGGGCATGAGGATATTTGCCATGAATGCCTTCACTTTAAGCAGGAGAACTCAGCAGGAAATGAAATATTGCTTGAAGTAGTTACAAACAGATTTGAAAGAAGCTTTTTCTATGAACTGGAAGGGAAAAAACAGGCGGCAGGAAAGCTTGAAAATGTCTATTATCTTTGTGATGAAGGGATTCGAATGGGGAAACGATTTACCGGAGCAATGGTTGGGATGTATGCTTATGCTGCTGACGAGGAATTGTGTGCAGTCTTTCAGAAATTTAGCTATATAGGGTTATAAGGAGCAAAAAAGTCCGGAACTGCATGCTTTATAGCAATGGCAGTCCGGACTTTTGATTGGGTTTCTACAAGTAATTAAAGGTTAAATCCAAAATATCTGACTGCATTATAGTAGGAGATGTCTTTCACAATTTCAGATAGCGTATCCATGTCTGCTGGAAATTCTCCGTTTTCAACCATATCACCAATCAGATCGCAGAGAATCCTGCGGAAATACTCGTGCCTTGTGTAGGACAAAAAGCTTCTGGAGTCAGTCAGCATTCCAACAAAGCCGGAAAGATTCCCCAGATTTGCCAAGGAGAGCATCTGATTTTTCATGCCGATTTTATGGTCATTGAACCACCATGCGCTTCCCTGTTGAATCTTTGCGACAGCGGTGCTGTCCTGGAAGCAGCCGAGAATAGTTCCAATTGCTTCATTGTCGTTGGGATTCAGACTATAGATGATCGTTTTCGGAAGCGTATCATTCTTGACAAGGGCATTCAGAAAATCAGCCATCTGAGCAGAGGGGGCATAGTTATTGATGCAGTCATAACCGGTATCGGGACCAAGTTTTTCAAACATCAGTGTATTATTATCACGCTTACAGCCGTAATGTAACTGCATAACCCAGCCACGTCTGCTGTATTCACCTCCGACAAACAACATAAAAGCTGTTTTGAATTTTAATTCTTCTTCACGAGTTACAGATCTGCCGGATATACGACCTTCAAAAATATGTTCAATCTCTTCATCGGAAGCAGGGGCATACATAACATATTCCAGTGCATGATCCGATACGCTACATCCCATGGAAGCAAAAAAGTCCATACGATTCTTTAAAGCTTCCTTAAGGGCGGAAAAGCTGTTTATTTTGATACCACTGACCTTGGAAAGTGTATTCAGATAGTCGGGATAATCCGGCTTTTCAATGTTCATTGCTTTATCGGGACGCCAAGCAGGCAGAACCTGAACAGTAAAGGTATCATCTGCGGCGATAGCTGCATGCCATTCCAGTGAGTCTACAGGGTCATCTGTAGTACAGATCAAAGTGACGTTTGATTGCTTGATCAGATTTCGAACACTCATGGAAGCCTGAGATAATTTTTCATTGCAAAGATTCCAAACCTCCTCAGCCGTATTTTTATTTAAGGTTCCGTGGTAGCCGAAATATCTTTGAAGCTCCAGATGGCTCCAGTGATAGAGGGGATTGCCGATTGCTTTTCCCAGAACCTCGGCCCACTTAAAGAATTTTTCCTTATCGGATGCATTACCGGTAATAAAGTGTTCGTCCACACCACAGGAACGCATAAAGCGCCACTTATAGTGATCACCGCCAAGCCAGACCTGAGTAATGTTGTCAAACTTGCGATCCTGCGCAATTTCCTTTGGATTGATATGACAATGATAATCCAGAATGGGTGTTTTTTCAGCATAATCATGAAAAAGCTTCTGAGCAGTAGGAGTGGATAAAAGGAAATTTTCATCCATAAATGGTTTCATTGGTAGGTACCTCCTGAAATTATATTAATTTTGTTGTTGCTTTGTGAACTAATTCGCCGGAAAAAATAGTTTTCTGCGGCATTTCTTCTCCGTTTAGTGTCCCGATACAGGTTTTGACAAGCTGGGAACAAAGTGTTTCCAGATGGTTGTCAATGGATGTGATCTCAGGATCACTACAGGTGGTAAGAAGGGAGTTATTGTAACCTATGACTGACAAGTCGTCCGGAATGGAGCGGTGATGAAGCTTTGCATACTTAACAGCTCCGGTTGCAAGCATATCGTCAGATGCAAGAACCGCATGAAATTCCAACCCTTTTTTATGCAGCTCAGTAAGAAGCTTACATACACCATCAATATCCTCATGACTTCCGTTAAAATACTGCTGGAACTGCTTATTGATCGGAATATCCTTCATAAGATATGCAGATTGATATCCGGTTAATTTCTTAATACCACTATAGGAAGTAGAATTATACAGATATAGAATATCGTGAATGCCATGATCCAGCAGGGAAAGCGTAACCTCCTGTGTAGCCTTAAAATCATCACACATGGTACAGTAAACCCCCGGACAGTCTAAATCCGCATTCAGCAGCATGATAGGTACCTGGGAGGCAGCATCCCGAATGTATTCATTATCACCTGACTGTGCCTCAATAAAATTAGAACCTACCATGATAACGGCATCTACCCGTTGGTCGAGCAGCATAGCAAGAGATGCTTTTTTGTCCTCCAGCTGATAACCGGTACAGCCAAGAACTGTGTGATATCCACCGCCTCGCAGATTTTTTTCGATATAATAAACTGCTTTGGCAAGATACAGGTCGGAACAATCAGCGCATAAAATGCCGACCGTGTTCATGGAATTCAAACCAAGCCCCCGGGCAAAAGCATTGGGAGTATAGCCACATTGCTCGATCACGTCTAGTACTTTTTTGCGTGTTTTGGGTTTTACATTAGCGCTTCCGTTTAGGACTCTGGAAACAGTAGCAATGGAAACCCCCGCTTGTTTGGAAATATCATAGATAGTCAATGGAGTCTGCTCCTTTTCAAAATTTTGAAAAAAATATGTAACCATTTACATAAAAACCAAATTTATTATACAATATTAACCTTTTAATTACAATACGATTTGTGAAAAATGTTTGAAAGAATATAGTATAATTAGTAAAAACAATATTGACTTCTCTTAATGCACGTTGTAAAATCAAAAATGTAAGCACTTTCATAAATACATAAAAAACCAAATTTGAATTAAATTATGAAAGAACAGGAGAAACAGCTATGGAATTATTATCAAGGAGTAAAACCGGCAAAAAGGAAAGACCGATCAAGGTCCTTCAGTTTGGAGAGGGAAATTTCCTGAGAGGATTTGTTGACTATATGATTGATATTGCCAATGAGAAGGGAGAATTTGACGGAGACATTGTTCTGGTTAAGCCCATTGAATTTGGTACGCTTGATCGTTTCCGCGCCCAGGAATGCCAGTATACGGTTTCCTTAAGGGGGATTGTAGATGGAAAGCCTGCTGTTCTGAACCGAATTGTTACAAGTGTCGCAGATGTTGTAGCAGCTCATGAAGAATATGAGAAATACAGCAGCTATGCAAAGCTTGATACCTTGAGATATATTGTTTCCAACACAACAGAAGCAGGAATTGTTTACGATGAGAGTGATAAATTGGAAATGAATCCGCCCAAGAGCTTTCCGGCGAAACTGGCGAAATTCCTTTATGAAAGATATCAGTATTTTAACGGAGCAATGGACAAGGGGCTGGTAATGCTTCCTGTTGAACTGATTGATGATAACGGCATTCACCTGAAAGAATGTGTTCTGAAACAGGCCGATAACTGGAATCTTGAGGATAGCTTTAAGAAATGGGTGAATGAAGCCTGTATATTCACATCTACCCTGGTCGACAGAATCATTACCGGTTATCCCAGAGAAGAAGATAAGAAGCTTTGGGAAGAATGGGGCTATCGGGATGAACTGATCGTGACCGGTGAACCATTTGCACTCTGGGTAATTGAAAGCGAAAAGGACATCAGAGGAGAGTTCCCGCTTGATAAGGCAGGTCTTCCTGTTATATTTACAGACAATCAGAAGCCTTACAAGCAAAGAAAGGTTCGTATTTTGAATGGTGCACATACATCGTTTGTGCTTGCTTCCTATCTGGCCGGAAACGATACAGTGCTGGAATCCATGAAGGATGAACTGATATACAAATTCATGCGCAGTACAATTTTTGATGAAGTAATTCCTACCTTGTCATTGCCTGAAAAAGACCTGGTTGATTTCGCAGAAGCTGTCACAACCAGATTCAACAATCCTTATGTGAAGCATGCGTTACTTTCAATTTCCCTAAATTCTGTCTCTAAATGGAGAGCAAGGTGTATGCCGAGCTTCCTCGGGTATATTGACAAGACGGGTACACTGCCGAAGCACTTAACCTTTTCTCTGGCAGCACTAATGGCATTCTATCAGGGTACAGAGATCCGTGACAAGGCACTTATCGGACATAGAAACGGAGAAGAATATAATATTATGGATGATGATGCTGTGCTGAAATATTTTGCAGCAAACAGCACAAAGCCATCGAAAGAATTTGCACATGGTTTCCTTAGCAACACAGCTTTCTTCGGTCAGAATCTGACACAAATTGAGGGGCTTGAGGATACGGTTGCAGCATACCTGGATGAAATTGCAAATAAAGGTATGAGAAAGACCATGGAGGATAATTTTAGATCATGACAATTTTGAAAATACATGAAAATGATAACGTGGCTGTTGCAATCGATACAATCCCGGCGGGAGAACAGGTAGAGGCTGGAGGCGAAAAGCTGACTGCACTTCAGGAGATTCCTGCAGGCCATAAGATTGCACTTTGCAACATCGGTGAGGGAGAATCGGTCATTAAGTATGGTTGCCCGATCGGAAATGCAAAGGAAGACATTAAAAAGGGCGACTGGGTTCACACCCATAATGTAAAAACAGGACTTGGTGACCTGCTGAATTATACCTATCAGCCTGTTAATGCAAAAATGCCGACGGGAAAGGAAGTTTTTTTTCAAGGCTTTGAGCGACCAGACGGTAAAGTTGGTGTGAGAAATGAAATCTGGGTGATACCTACGGTTGGCTGTGTAAATAATGTGGCTAATGCGATTTCAAGAGCCGCAAACGCTTATGTGAAAGGAAGTGTGGAGGAAGTAATTTCCTTTCCGCATCCTTATGGCTGTTCCCAGATGGGAGATGATCAGGAGCATACAAGAATGATCCTTGCTGATTTGATCAATCACCCCAATGCAGGAGGCGTATTGGTTCTTGGGCTTGGTTGTGAAAACAGCAATATTGATGTATTGAAGTCCTATATTGGCAGTTATGATGAAAACAGAGTGAAATTTTTGGTTTGTCAAGAATCAGAAGATGAGATTGCAGATGGCGTCGAACTAGTTAAAGAACTGATTGCGTATGCAGCACCCATGAAGAGGGTTCCCGTCAGTGCATCAAAGCTGATCATTGGCCTAAAATGTGGCGGAAGTGATGGTTTTTCAGGTATTACTGCTAATCCCCTGGTTGGTAAATTTTCAGATCTTTTAATCGGAGCTGGCGGTACTACTATTTTGACAGAAGTGCCGGAAATGTTTGGCGCAGAGACACTTTTAATGAACCGGTGCGAAAATGAAGCACTTTTTGATAAGACAGTAACACTGATCAATGATTTCAAAAACTATTTTAAAAGTCATAATCAGACGATTTATGAAAATCCGTCTCCCGGAAACAAGAAAGGAGGAATCTCCACACTTGAGGATAAATCACTTGGCTGTACTCAGAAATCCGGCAGTGCTCCGGTAAGAGGTGTGCTTCATTACGGAGAGAGGGTGAGCACGTCGGGACTGAATCTTTTAAGTGCACCGGGAAACGATCTTGTGGCAGCTACTGCACTGGCAGCAAGCGGTGCACATATTGTTTTGTTTACCACCGGTAGGGGAACCCCTTTTGCTTCGCCGGTACCAACTATGAAAATTTCCAGCAATTCCAAACTGGCAGATCACAAGTCTAACTGGATCGATTTTAATGCCGGAGTGTTGGTGGAAGGGAAAGCTATGGACGAGACAGCCCGGAAGCTGTTTGATTTTGTGATGGAAATTGCTTCCGGCAGAAAGGTCTGCAGTGAAGAGGCAGGCTTCCACGACATGGCGATTTTTAAACAGGGTGTAACCCTATAAAAACCGGAAAGGATCGATCAATACGCATGAAAGTAGAAAACTATATCAGAGAATATTTGACCGGATATCAGAATTATAAGGACTACTGGAATTACGAAGATGGTTGTGTCCTGATCGGGGCAAGGCTGCTCTATGAAGCTACCGGTGAGAAAGCTTACTTTGCGTTCATCGATACATACCTAAAACACTTTGTCATGGATGATGGAACAATTGCGCATTATCAGACCGGTAAATTCAATATTGACAGTATCAATTCGGGCAAAATCCTCTTTTTCATGTACGAAAAAACCGGTGAGGAAAAATATCGTAAGGCAATCGAAGTCGTTATGGATCAGCTCAGGAACCAGCCAAGATGCAAATGTGGAAGCTTTTTTCATAAGCAGTTGTATCCGGATCAGATCTGGCTTGACGGCCTTTACATGGCACAACCTTTTTATATGGAATATGAAACGAAGTATGATAAAAAGGAGCAATATAACGATATTATTAAACAGTTTGAAAATGTGCAAAAATATCTGTATGATAAAGAAAAGGGACTTTGCTATCATGCTTGTGACGAGGCGAAGGTGCAGTTTTGGGCCAATAAGGAGACCGGCTGTTCTCCCAATTTCTGGTTGCGCAGCATGGGCTGGTATTTAATGGCACTCGTTGATACGATGGATGCCATGAGCATAGAAATCTATGAACAATACAGAAAGCTTCAGGATATCTTTAAGCAGGTGTTGAAAGGAATCCTTCGTTATCAGGATGAAAAGACCGGATTGTTTTATCAGGTGATTGACAGGAATGATGTGGAAGAAAATTACCTTGAAACATCAGGCAGTGCTATGGTAGGATATGCAATTATGAAAGCCTGTCGAATGGGAATTCTGCTGAAAGAAAAGTATGAGCCGATCGGAACAGGTATTTTTGAGAGTCTGGTAGAAAACAAGCTCCAGGAAAAAAGCGGCTCCTATCATCTGACGGATATCTGCGAAATGGCAGGGCTTGGACCGGAAAACCGGCGGGAAAGGGACGGAAGTGTTGCTTATTATCTTTCTGAGAGAATCGTAGATGATGACCCGAAGGGTGTGGGCCCTTTTATGATGGCATATGCACAGTATTTACAGCTAAAAAAGGAAATGCGATAAAATAAGTTTAGAGGGTTCATGCCCTCTATACTTTTATGAGAGGATAATGGTATGGAACTCAAACTTGTCATGAAGTCGGCGAGAAGCGCAGTGATTGAAATTGCTGATGGAGGAATTTATTCCACAAAGGAGAAGTATCAGATCTTTGTGAATCATGTTTTTGTGAAGGAGACGGAAACAGTCATCACTTCGCTGTATGATTTAAAGCCTGAAACTTCATATGAGGTAGTGATTAAGGGAAGTAGTGAAGAAGAAAAGCTATCCTTTACCACAGATTATGAATTTGTCACTTTAAATGTAAAGGAGTTCGGTGCAAAGGGAGACGGTATACAGGATGATACAAAGTTTATTCAGGCTGCCATTCTTTCCTGCCCGGAAGAAAGCAGAGTGCTGATCCCGAAAGGAACCTATCTGATTACAAGTCTTTTCCTAAAAAGCAATATAAGGATTGAGATTGCAAAGGATGCGGTTCTGCTTGCAAGTACGCAGCGCCATGCCTATCCTCAATTTCCTGCTCTGATCGAAAGTTATGATGAAAAAGAGGAATATAATCTCGGAACATGGGAAGGAAATCCGCTCCCTATGTTTGCAGGAATCATAACCGGAGTTCATGTTCAAAATGTATTGATTTACGGAGAAGGGTTAATCAACGGGAATGCTTCTAAGGAAAACTGGTGGAAGGAACCTAAGGTAATGAAGGGGGCTTTCAGGCCCCGTATGTTTTTTATCAATCATTGTGAAAGGATTACACTTCAGGGAATCCGGTTTGGTAACAGTCCTTCCTGGACGCTGCACCCTTACTTCAGTAATAAACTGAAATTCTATAACCTTACCATAGAAAACCCCAGCGATTCACCAAATACGGACGGATTGGATCCGGAGTCCTGCAAAGAAGTTGAGATTGCCGGAATTCGTTTTTCCTTAGGAGATGATTGTATCGCTGTAAAGTCAGGGAAAATTTATATGGGAAAGAAGTATAAGACACCTTCTGAGAATATTCATATCAGGCAGTGCCTGATGGAAAATGGGCATGGCGCTGTAACAATCGGAAGTGAGATGGCGGGTGGAGTTAAAAATCTTGTGGTAGAGGATTGCCTTTTCTCCCATACGGATAGAGGCCTTCGCATAAAGACTAGAAGGGGAAGAGGTGAGGATGCTGTGCTTGATCAGATCATATTCAGGAAAATCAAGATGGATCATGTGATGACTCCGTTTGTGGTCAACAGCTTTTACTTCTGCGATCCGGACGGAAAGACAGAGTATGTGCAAAGTCGTCAATGGTTGCCTGTGGATGAAAGGACACCTAATATCAAACGCCTTGCCTTTGAAGATATTGATGCAGAAAATTGTCATGTTGCAGCCGCTTTTTTTGACGGTCTACCCGAGCAGAAAATTGAGGAAATTGTAATGCGGAATATTTCTGTTTCCTATGCTGAAAAACCAAAATGTGACGTGCCGGCAATGTCCTCCGGGGTAGAGGCATGCAGTCTGAAAGGAATTTATGCAAGTAATGTAAAACACTTAATTTTGGAAAATGTCTCTATTGTGGGTCAAAAAGGCGATGCCATAACAGTAAACGAAGTGGATGAACTGACAGAAGGATAACAAATCAGATTTCGTCGCGCTGCGGAAGAATAGGAGGAATTATGCAGATTGGATTGCGGTTACACGATGCTGCAAAGCTGCCCATCGAAGAACGACTTCAGGAAGTAAGAAAGCAGGGGTTTACCTGTGTGCATCTGGCACTTTCCAAGGTGATGCCGCCGGAGCTGGCAAGTGCAGAAGCATTAACGCCTGGATATGCAATGTATTTAAAAAATCTATTTGAAAAAAATGAGCTTGCGATTGCTGTGCTTGGATGCTACCTAAATCTTGCCACACCGGACGAGGGAAAGCTGCAGGAATTTGTCGAGAAATATAGAACACATATTCGCTTTGCTTCGCAGCTTGGCTGCGGTGTGGTGGGAACGGAAACAGGGGCGCCTAACACAGAGTACAAATTTGAGCCTGCCTGTCATAGTGAGGAGGCACTGGAACTGTTTATAGAAAGACTTCGGCCTATTGTAAAATATGCGGAGAAAATGGGTGTGATTTTTGCCATAGAACCGGTATGGAAGCATATTGTATGTAATCCCAAACGTGCAAGAATGGTATTAGATGCTATTGATTCTCCTAATCTTCAGATCATTCTGGACCCGGTAAATCTTCTTGACATTAGTAATTACGAGAATCAGATTGAAATAGTAGATGGGGCAATCGAACTTCTCGGAAAAGATGTATCGGTGGTTCATCTGAAGGATTTTGTGGTAGAGGATGGAGGGCTGAAATCGGTAGCAGCCGGAACCGGTCAGATGAATTATGAAAGCATATTAAAATTTATCAAGAAGAGAAAACCCTTTATCCACACAACATTGGAAAATACAGTGCCTGCAAATGCAGTGCAGGCAAAGAATTATATCTTGGAAAGATATCAACAGATATCTGTTTCTTAAGGACACCAGCCGTCAATGCCGCATAAAACCTTCTCTTTCGCATAAAAAGAGGCCTCAGTATCCGACAGCTGATGTACGAAAGGTGCACGGAAGGAAGACTCTGTTGCGTTTCCGGGTCCATAGCTTTGATATTCTGCATAGAAGCAGTTTTTGCGAGCATTTGGCTTGTTCCAGTCATGGAAACCTTCGGGTCTGATATGCGGGCCAAGATAACAGGATAAAAGCACGGTCCTAGCATAATCCCGCCATGGCCTTCCGAGATAAACACTCTTTTCAGGGACTGTGCCCGTAAAACGGCAGTTGTGAAATACGTAGCCGTATGGATATCCCTCCGGAGTGGACGCAGCTGTAGCGTAACCGTAAATTGGGGTATTCCCGTCGCTGTCCGGCGTAAGCTCTTCGGAGGCTACGGAAGCAATCTCACAGCGCTCAAAATAGGCTGTGGCACTTCCGAAAATGAAGTCAATGTCCCCACAGATATAGCAGCTTTCATAGCATTGCCGACCAACGATTCGCTCGGCAAACTCTTTGGGACCGGTAAAGCCTCCGGGAGATAAAGGAGCAGGCGGCAAGGGCCCGGTAAAAAGCGTATCCTGAAAGCTTTCAAGTCTGCAGTTTCTGACCAGGATCCTGTCACCGTCTGCATAGAGTGCAATAGCCTGGCCTGCCTTGGAGCGGGGGAAGGAGGCATTGCGAATTGTTAGATTTTGCAGAGTAATATCATGACTGTCAAGAAACATGGTATAGGAACGGAAAGTACCTTTCCTGGAACCGTCCGACATAAGCTGTGTGGCGCAGTCATCATAGGTGATGATTGTAGTTTCGGCATTTTCACCGATCAGTGTGATAAATGGTCTTTGAATCGTTACTTTTTCATGGTATATGCCTGCCTCCAGAAAAATTGTGACCGGTTCGCTGATATCTACAGAAATGGAAGCGATGGCTTTGGTTAATGAGTCAAAATGATCCTTACCGGTATTTGTTTTGGAAACATAGAGATTCTGCATGGGATATGTGTCCTTTCCTATAATTAAGATAAAGATTTTACTTGTTAATCCATGAGTCTGTAATACTTACGGAATGATAATAGGGGATTGTCTGAATTCATTCAGTACGGTCCCTCTTTTTTTGGCACAGACTGCTGCTTCATAGATAGAAGAGCAGAAAATATCCTGTTGTAAAAAAGCATATCCCTCCTTTGAGAGAAGTCTTTCGGCATCTGCCAGTTTTGTAATAAGAGGAATCCGGCTGTTATGTTTCATCTTTTTGAGAAGTGCAGAAGCACTTTCACGAAAACCGAGAAGTCTTGCGTAAGGAACATAAAGTTCCCTCTGGGCAAAGGGCTTCAGGTAAGTGTCAGGTGTCTTTGTATTGAGAAGAATGTGCAGCAATACACGGCTTATGCGGGTATAGGTAACATCCTTTGATTTCAACTGTTCACAGAAATCGGTAAATCCCTTATAAGAAGGAAGGTGGCTGCAGATCTTGTCGGAAAGATCAGGGGTACAGTCGAGATATTCAGAAAATCCGCTTTTCGCTTCTGATAACAGTTTATAGTGAAGAGGCAGAGAAAAATCATCCTCTTTCATAGGAGAGGCAGACTGCATTTCCGCCTGAAATGCCGCAAAGCAATCAGAAGGCATGTGGCTCTTGCAGGTTTCCAGGTCGCTGTCTTTCACATCAGATTCATCTTTTGAAAGGATATCGTAAGAAGCCTTACGGATTGCGCTGGCAGAGGAAAAATGATCTTCTCTGGCAGTGAGAGTAAAATCATGATAATCGCTTCCCTTACGCTTTACCGTATAGGGCTGTATCGGACTTTGCGCGGCAAGGAGCGCTTTACAATATTCGATTCCAAGAATGTTATTGGGAGAAGCAAGAAGCTTGGAGTACTTTTTGTCAGAAGCAGAAAGGGCTTTTACTCTTGCTTCGGGAAAAGAAACCCCTTTTTTCAGGAAAGAGAAAAGAGCAGACTGAAAGGCGCTATCTTCGTTGAACAGGAAGGAAGCGGCTTCTGTTATCAGGGGCAGATCTCCACATTCACTTCCAAAGGATAAAAGGTCAGCAGTCTGAAGGCTGTCAATTAGGGTAACGGCACCCTGTGCAAAAAATTCCGCACTGGAAACAGCGTACAAAGAAGGAAGCTCAATAACTGCATCTGCGCCTCCCAGCAGTGCCATTTTTGTACGAACATATTTATTACAGATAGCCGGAGCGCCCCTCTGAACGAAGTCTCCACTCATTATTACCAGAACATAATCGGCACCGGTATTTTTACGAGTCTCGGAAATTTGATAGGAATGTCCCTTGTGAAAAGGGTTATATTCAGCAATAATAGCAGCAATTTTCATAAAATAATGACCTCTGAACCTTATTTTAATCAAATGTACCATAAAATAATCGTGGAATCAAATTTTTGTACTGAAAATAGCACAATTTTTTTGAACTCGATACTTGCCTGTAATAGGGGATTGAGATATAATTTTGGTAGAATTTGTATACAATGTAAGCACTTACATTTATGGGGACGGAAAGGAGAAGGAATTATGTCATATATTGACGTGATTAAAGAAAAAGCAAGAATGGACAGAAAAACGATTGTTCTGCCCGAAACAACCGACAAAAGAACATTGATTGCAGCTTCCAATATCATTAAAGAGGGGATTGCAGACATCATTATGATCGGGAATGAAGAAAAAATAATGGATGGTGCTGCCTGGTTGGAGATCGAGCTTGACGGCGTAAAGATCATTAATCCGGAAACCTGTGATAAACTGGATGAGTATGTAAATTTATTATATGAAACAAGAAAAAATAAGGGAATGACCCCTGAAAAAGCAAGGGAAATTCTTTTGACAGATAATCTGACCTTCGGTGTTATCATGGTAAAGGCTAATGATGCTGATGGTATGGTTGCAGGTGCCTGCCATGCAACGGCAGATACCCTACGACCTGCACTTCAGATTTTAAAGACTGCACCTGGGGTCAAACTGGTATCAGGCTTTTTCCTAATGTGTGTGCCTGACTGTCCTTATGGAGAAAACGGAACCTTCCTGTTTGCGGATTGCGGATTGAATCAGGATCCTACGGCGGAAGAGCTTGCAGCGATTGCAGACTCCTCTGCAAAGAGCTTTAAAAGCCTTGTAGGCGCCAAACCAATTATTGCAATGCTTTCCCATTCTACTAAGGGAAGCGCAAAGCATCCGTTGGTAGATAAGGTCGTAGAGGCAACAAGAATTGCCCATGAGCAGTATCCACATCTGACGCTTGATGGGGAACTTCAAACGGATGCAGCGCTGGTTCCTCAGGTCGCAAAATCCAAGGCACCGGGAAGTGAAGTTGCCGGGAAAGCAAATGTGTTGATCTTCCCCAATCTGGATTGCGGAAATATAGGGTACAAGCTGGTACAGAGACTTGGGAATGCTGAAGCTTACGGCCCTATGCTTCAGGGAATTGCGAAGCCGGTTAATGACTTGTCAAGAGGCTGTTCATGGGAAGACATTGTAGGCGTTGTAGCATTAACTGCTGTACAGGCACAGCTGGTTTAATTAAGGAAAAGAAAGGCAGGAGAAGAAAAATGAATATATTGGTAATAAACTGCGGCAGTTCCTCCTTAAAATTCCAGCTGATTGATGCGCAGTCGGAGAAGCTGATCGCCAAAGGGCTTTGTGAGAGAATCGGAATTGACGGAAGTCAGATGACCTATACACCGGATGGTGGTGATAAATTAAAGACAGTTACTCCAATGGCAGATCATACAGCTGCTATCAAACTTGTGCTTGATGCCCTGACTGATGAAAAGACTGGGGTGGTTAAAAGCCTTGATGAAATCGGTGCTGTAGGGCATAGAATCGTTCACGGAGGTGAAAACTTTGCATCTTCCACCTTGATCACGGAGGAAGTGATAAGAGCAATAGAGGAGTGCAATGATCTGGCTCCCTTACATAATCCGGCTAATCTGATTGGAATTCGTGCCTGCCAGGAGTTAATGGACGGAACACCTATGGTAGCAGTTTTTGATACGGCATTTCACCAGACAATGCCTGAGGAAGCCTATCTTTATGGAATTCCCTATCATTACTATGAGGATTACAAGGTCAGAAGATATGGTTTCCACGGAACCAGTCATTCCTATGTGTCTCATCAGGCAGCTAAAATATTGGGAAGGGCATATGAGGATCTGAAAATTATTGTATGCCATCTGGGAAACGGTGCAAGCGTTTCGGCAGTTAAAAACGGAAAATGTGTGGATACTTCCATGGGACTGACTCCCCTTGAGGGATTGATCATGGGAACCAGGTCCGGTGATCTGGATCCTGCTATCATTGAATTCCTTTGTAATAAAGAAGGAAAAGATGTACATGAAATGCTGAATATACTCAACAAAGAATCCGGTGTACTTGGCTTATCCGGAGGCTTTTCCTCCGACTTTAGGGATTTGGAGGAAGCGTTCGATGCGGGAAAAGAAAATGCGGTCAGAACCATGAAGACCTTTTCCTATCGTGTTGCAAAATACATTGGCGCCTATACGGCAGCAATGAATGGTGTTGATGCAATCTGTTTTACGGCCGGACTTGGGGAAAACAGTTCCTTTGTCAGAAATATGATCTGTTCTTATCTGAAGTATCTGGGGATCACGTTAGATCAGGAAGCAAACAGTAAGCGCGGAGAAGATATGGTTATTTCAACAGAAGATAGCAGGACTAAAGTTTTGGTGATTCCTACCAATGAAGAACTTGCAATTGCAAGGGAAACCTATGCACTTGTTAAATAAATGCCATTATTTCTATGAAATTTAATTCAGCTATTGACAAATGAAGAAACCGCCGTTATACTTGTTAAAGTGTGTGGTTTAGATGATTTTATGCATTCTTTTTCCATACATAGGATTCATAGGGAGCTTGCTATGTTATTAAATCTGACTGATGTATTTACATCTGAGGGGAAGGACAGAAGAGAAAGCTTAAGCTTTGAGCCGGACATGGTTTCCTACATGGGAAATTCATACAAAATCAAAGAGAAGTCTCCTATCAATGTCTTACTTACCAATAACGGAATAGGTAAGGTGCTGGTACAGGGAGAGATGAAACTGGTTCTTTCTATTCCCTGCGACAGATGTCTTGCGGATGTAGATGTGCCGCTTTGTTTTTCCTTTGAAGAGGAAGTGTTTACACCGGAAGAACAGCCGGATGATCAGGACAGTCAAGAATTTATGCTTGGCTATGAGCTTGATATAGAAGCTCTTGTGAACAGCGAAATCTTAATCAATATGCCGGTTAAGGTGTTATGTAAGCCTGATTGTAAAGGAATCTGCAAACAGTGTGGACATAACCTGAATGAAGGGGATTGTGGATGCGATACATTCGTTCCTGACCCAAGAATGGCGGCTATTAAAGATATCTTTAATGCAAATAAGGAGGTGTAACGATGTCTATTTGTCCTAAGAATAAAACTTCAAAAGCCAGAAGAGATAAGAGAAGAGCGAACTGGAAAATGAGCGCTCCTACTTTAGTAAAATGCAGCAAATGTGGCGCACTCATGATGCCCCACAGAGTATGCAAGGCATGTGGTTCTTACAATAAGAAAGAAATCATTGCTCAGGATTAATTATTTGAATTCATTATGTTAAGACAGCGCAGGAATCTTCATTCCTGCGCTGTTTTTGTATTTTTTTCTTGTATGTGTAATTTATAGTTACAACAATATTAAAATTATTAACCATTATTTGTAAGAGAATTTCTTTTAGATCGGCAATATTAAATGCTTAAACTCGGATTCTTTGATAGTTATGGATATCTATATCATGTCAGATTTCAGTAAATAGCAAATAAATCTGGTATTACCCCATCGACAGCGTATAGCATGTTAGATGAAAGTAGGAGGGATGTTTCGATTGCCGCAATCAAAAAAATATGCCGGTTTGATATTATACTTGAAGAATTCTTTTCTATTTGCTTAATATACAGATATGATGTTATAGTAAAGCATAGTTGAGAGATACAAAAATTACGAGGAGCATTGTATCATGAATGGATTCAATGAAAACTACTGTGTGGAATTTGATAAGGCGATTGAAAGGTATGGTGATTTGGTCTATAGAATCTGTTTTGCCATTACAGGAAATGCTGAGGATGCAAAAGATGCTTTCCAGGAAACATTTTTAAGACTGGTGAGGCATCATAAAGAAATCACAGGAGAAGAGCATTTGAAAGCATGGCTGAGCCGTGTGGCAAGTAATTGTGCAAAAACAATGGTTACTAATCCATGGAATAAGAGAACACAGGGGTTTGCGAAGAATATTAATCAAGAGCCTGTATATCATCAAAAGGATAATTCACTGTTCCTGGAGTTAAAAGAATTACCCTATAAATATTCATTAGTATTATATTTATTTTACTATGAAGGTTATTCCGTAAAAGAAATCAGTGATATTCTTGAAAAGAAAGAAAACAGTGTTAAAACATTGCTGAACAGAGGACGTAAGCTCTTGAAAAAAAGGTTGGAAGGAGGACTGGATAATGAAAAATAAGCCTGTAGAAGAACAGTTTATCAAAGAACGTGTTCAGGAGACCTTTGACCGCATTACCGCCTCCGAGGAGCTGAAGAAGGAAACGCTTGAAAGAATGAAAAAGGCGCAGGAAGAAGGAGAACAACTATCGGATGTGAAGAAGAAGAGAAAAAGCTCTTTATGGCGTTATTCTGCCTTGGCAGCTGCTTTGCTCTGCACAGTAGGTATTTGGATATGTTTTTTAAGACCTACAGGTGCTTCTTATGTGACTCCGATGGAAGAAGGAGTTTATTATGATAAGGTAGAACTCAAAAACGGAGTGATCCATTTCGTGAACAACAAAGCGGCAATCTCCATTACACCTAATGCCGGAAAAGTGACAATAGGGCAAGATGAACAGGAAGATAAAAGTGATGAAATTCAGGCTGTTGATGTGCTCCTGCTCGACGATGGAGGTATGATCAGTTTTGATAAAATAGATCAAATTTCATTGCCGGAAATTGCAAAGGATAACTGGTCCTATATCGGAGAACAGAAGATTTATGTTACGGTGTTGAAAACGGAGAAAATGAGGTTCCAGGCGGTATATGAAAAGAATGGAATTGCTTACGAGGTGATTGGTACCGGAACAACGCAGAAGGAATTTATTGATTTTCTTTATGAAAAAGTAATGGAATAATGAATATAGATGAAACCTTTTGACTGTTATCAAAGTATTTATATTATAATACATTTCGTGTAATTAGGAGGAAAGGTGGAAATGAAATCAAGAAAACAGACTGCTGTAACACTTGCGATATGGCTTTTATTGTCTCTGCTTTTGGCAGCATGTGGGAAAAAGACTGATAATGAAAGCGCTGTCCTGCAGGAGGAAGTACAGGAGCAGAGTAGTGAGAATAATAAAAAACAGGAAGAAGTTTCTGATGACGGAGCAAAAGACAAACCGGAAGAGACAGGAAACAAAGATCTGGTTGATGCATTAAAAAAGAAGTATTCTGCTTCGGAGAAACAAGAATATGACGGAAATGTGATAAAGATAGACCGAAACGAGAGTATCCAAATTGAAATCGGGTATAATCCATGGGACCGCGAGGATAAGGTCGAAGAAAACTTTGTTATTTATCAGGATGCACAATTACAATCCCCGGTTGATGTAGGCATTTTTGACTATAATACGGATAATGGAATTCTGACTATTGAACCTCCTTTTTATGGAGTTGCGGAAATGAATGGATCGGATGATGTGGATTTAAGTCATCTAAGCGGGAACTACCTATTTGGGGATGATGAGAGAGGCTGGGGGACTTTATCACAGTATTACATGGCTACCTATGTCGATGTGGCAACCGGAGAAAGGCTTGAAAAGCCGGTTATTACAGTGATCAAGGTAAATGCAGAGATAGCTCAGACACCACAACTCGTTTTTGACCAGACAGAAGACGGATATGCCAGATTCTCATGGCAGGAGATCCCGGGAGCGGAGGGGTATCTTCTTTTTATCATTAACAAGGATGAAAACGGCTTCTGGGACTATACAAAGGTATTTGCAGACGTTCGCGGAACAGAATGGACCAGCGAAGATGAAGATAACGAATATAGAGGTATGATCTTAAGTCTTAATGAAAGATTTGTACAATACTATACCTCAGATGATACACAAAGCTGGATGGAGGATACAGACAGCTTTCTGTTGGACTATCAGGTGGATGTTGCTTATGATGAGTATTACAGTGAATATATTGGTATGATTGCCTATGGGCAGGGAGGCTGTTCGGCAATCAGTAATCTGCTTGCGGCAAAGGATCTGGCACATATGTTACCAACAGAAGAGGCTCATTACAGTAATGATGATAGCTTTTTCGGAATTAGCGGAACGCTTGATTTGCCAGCAGTTATGTGTGTGACAATGTGTGACGGTACAACCACTCAAAGGGTTCTGGAATATGATTTTGATCATATTCAGAAATTTGAGGACAATGGTTATTTCATTATTAATGCAAAGGGCATGAAAACACCGTTTGTCCAGGAACTTCATGCTTATGAAGTGAATTGGGATACGCTTGAAACTGACCTTGCGACAATAAAAGAAAGGCAAGAAAAATTAGAGAATAAAGGTGGTAATGTAGCACCCAAGCTTTCGGTGGATGAGGAGACGAACGACCGGGAAGAAAGTACATCTGAACCCATCAAGGAAGAGGAGCATTCAGAAACTGAGAAATCCACAAATACGCCTAAAGAAATCAGAATAACAGCAAACTCTGCGTTAAGTGAGTACATAGCTCTTAATATGCTGGAAACGAAGGAGAAAATTGATCTCTCCGATTTCCCTGAAGCAGCAGATACACAGCTTGTTGTTGACTCTTTTTTTGAAGCACAATACCAGAACCCGTTGATTCTGGGTATTCAGGGGGGCAGTATTGATTCGGAGAACAGAATCCTTTATGTAGAGTATGATTTTGACAGCGAACAAACGGCAAAAAAGCAAGCAGAAATTAAAGATCGTGTAGATGAGATTACGGGACAGATTATTACCAACGATATGACGGATCTTGAGAAGGATATGGCAATCAATACCTGGTTGTGTGAAAATGCAATATATGATAATGCAGCACTTGAAAATGCAGAAAAATATTCCTTTACCAAAGTAGATGAGAGTTTTTATGATTCCTTTACCGCTTACGGAATTCTGGTGGACGGTGTTGGTGTGTGTGCAAGCTATTCGGCGGCTTTTAAACTGCTGGCGGATTCTGCGGGACTTGAAAGTATTGTTGTCACAGGCTATCTGGATGGAAGTGTTCCGCATGCATGGAACAAAGTGAAGCTTGATGATGAGTGGTATATTGTGGATGCAACCAACAATGATAATGAGATGATCACAAATGCATTGCTAAATCTTTCTGACTATGCTG
>SAMEA3663299__coassemble_263_pt1 | contig 28043 bp, 24 predicted proteins | sample SAMEA3663299__metabat2_high_PE_023 | metagenome-assembled genome bin SAMEA3663299 (sample SAMEA3663299) | pig gut metagenome | biome: pig gut; feature: pig-associated habitat; material: faeces | place: China | collected 2013 | reverse complement strand
GAGAATATTTATGGCATATTTGGGGACGCCTACGGCTACTGCAGAGGTAATTCAGAAGTATGGCTTCAATTTTCAAAAGAAATATGGACAGAATTTTTTGATCGACGCAAACATCCTGGACAAAATCATTGATTCCGCTGAAATTACGAGGGAGGACTGTGTTGTTGAGATCGGACCGGGAATTGGAACAATGACGCAGTATCTTGCAGAAAATGCAAGGGAAGTAATAGCGGTTGAAATTGACAAAAATCTGATTCCTATTCTTGAGGAAACCTTAAAAGGATATGAAAATGTAAGTATAGTAAATGAGGATATTTTAAAGGTAGATCTCAACAGACTTGTGAAAGAGCGAAACGAAGGCAAGCCGATCAAAGTGGTTGCTAATCTGCCTTATTATATTACAACACCGATTATTATGGGATTGTTTGAAAGTCGTGTGCCGCTTTCCAGTATCACGATCATGGTGCAGAAGGAAGTGGCAGACAGAATGCAAGTGGGGCCGGGAACGAAGGACTATGGAGCATTAAGCCTTGCGGTACAGTATTATGCGAGACCGGAAATTATGCTGAATGTGCCGCCGACCTGCTTTATGCCGAGACCAAATGTGGGAAGTGCTGTTATTCGTCTGACCAGATTTGAAGAACCGCCTGTTAAGACAGATGATGAGAGAAAGATGTTTTCCATTATCCGTGCAGCCTTTAATCAGAGAAGGAAGACACTGGTAAATGCACTGGCAAACGGGCTTTCTTATGCAGATAAGGATGGAATGATGATTCATGTAAGCCGGCAGGAGGTCAGTATGGCACTTGATCAAATGGGGCTTAGTCAGACGATCAGAGGAGAAGCTCTTACTCTTGCACAATTTGCAAGACTCAGTGACCTGCTCTGATTTTGGAAAAGATGACTACTATATCTATGGATAGGAAGAGCTTGTACTATCCATATCTTGCGGATTTTTCTCATATTTTTTTGACATACGAAGGGGCATATGGTAAACTTAGAAAATGAAAATAGGCTGTTTATGCCTTGAAGTGAAAATAAGTATGAGGTGAGTACCTTGGATAAATACGAATACAAAGTACGTGCAGATGAGATTAAATCTCTGATTGCAGAAGGAGAATACGCAGAAGCTGCTAAGATAGCAGATACAATTGATTGGCGCAGGGTAAAGAGTGTCATGATGCTTTGCACCATCAGCGATTTGTATAAAATTAACAGAAGATATGAGGATAGCAGAGATATTCTGCTTTTGGCTTATGACAGACATTCAGGGGGAAGACTGATTGTTTATTCTCTTTGTGAGCTTTCCATTAAGCTGGGAGAATATGTACAGGCTCTTGAATATTATAAAGAGTTTGTACAGCTGGCGCCAAATGATAGCGGAAGATATGTCCTATTATATAAGTTGTATGAAGCACAGGAAGTAAGCCTGGAAGAAAGAATAGAGGTTCTGGAGGAGCTTAAAAAACACGAGTATCGTGAGAAATGGTTGTATGAGCTTGCATATCTTTATCACAGAGTTGGATTGGAATCCCAATGCATAGAGCAATGTAATGAAATATTCCTTATGTTCAAAGAGGGTAGGTATGTACTAAAAGCACTGGAACTGAAAAAGCTTCATGAGCCCTTGACGCAGGAACAGGAAATTCAGTATGAGCTGATGAAACAAAACGGTGGTTTTGTTACGTCTGACTATGCAGTTGACCAGCAGGCAATTCAAGAGGAAGCCGACAAGGAAACTGAGGAAGAAGACGAGGATGAGTTCAGCCTTCAGGAAAATATATTGACCGGAAGCACGCAGGAATTACCCGGAAAGGATATGGATATTGAGGTCAAGACGGTTGATGTCAGCCAGTATAATACCATCAATCTTCAAAAAGAGCTTGCAGAGAGTATGAAGGAATTCCTGGATAAAAACAAGACGCAGCAGATGCCGGTTGAAGAAACCAATGAGACCTTAAAAACACAGGTGTATGAGCCTGTAAAGGGGTTAGATGATCCGGAACATGCTTCTGATGCTAAGGAAGCAGAGGCTGTATCGGAAGAGCCGCAGGTTGCCCTCAGGCAGGATACAGATGAAATGAAGCTTATCACAGAAGAGGATCTTGGTGAAAAAGTGCATGAGGATATTGTTCCGGGGGTTGAACATAAAGTATCTGAAGAAGCTTCTGAGGAGGTATTCTTTGGTAATACAGAGGAAGTGAATATCCAGGATGTAGTTTCGGAACTGGTAGAACAGAACGGAGTTAAGACACCCTTTGAACCTATTAAGACGCCGATGGAAGAATCTGCCAGGACAGTAATCTCAGCAGCAAGCCCTAACCCGGCAGTCAGCAACACCGGCGTGATCCGAACATTCCATAAACCTTCCGGTTTTGATCATATTCTTTCTCAGGAATATGATGGGCAGATTTCACTTGTGATGCCTGAGCAGGAAAAGATAGAAAAGCAGATCACAGGTCAGCTTAGCATAGAAGATGTTATGGCTGAGTGGGAGAAGACAAAACAGGAAAATGAACGTAGGCGAATGGAAGAAATTCGCAAGCGTGTTCGTCAGCAGACGGATGCTCTTTTTGCAGATTTTGATGAATCAACGAAAACAGGTCTTCTGGAAGAATTGGAAAAGGCCATGGTTACTGCTGCCATTAAGGAAGAAAAGGTGAAAGCGAACCAGGAAAAACCTAAGGTGGTAAAGGTAGCTGATATTGAAAGAAAAGCCGCCGAGAAAGAGAAAAAAGACCTTCCTCCGGCTGAGGAAACAATAGAAATAGAAACAGAACCTGCAGATGAAGTAGAAATACTTGAGGAAATTCAGGAAGAAGATGAAATTTTAGAAGTTTCTGAAGCGGAACAGGAAGCTGATTTGGAGGAGAAGGATTCAGAAGATAAGAATTCAGAAGAGCAGAATTCGGATGAGGAGGAGGAAGCAGACAATTCTGTTCAGGAAGAGGAATTAAAAACAGAGTCCTCAAACGGCAAAGAGAAGCAAGAAGATTCTGAACAGGATAAGACTGTTGAAAATCAAAGCAAAGTCAGAGAAATGTCGGATAGTGAAAAAGAGCAATTTGCTCCATTTATTCACCATAAACGTACCAGAAGACAGATCGTAACCGTTTTGGATAATATCAGTATGGCATCCTATACGGGAAATGTAATCGTCACCGGAGAGGAAAGTGCTGAAACAACTGCACTTGCCAAGCTGTTTGTCAAGGAAGTGCAGCTTTCTGACAGCAATTTTTCCGGCAAGGTAGCGAAGATTTCCGGTGCTACCATGAACAAGAAAGATATTGGCGCTACATTAGGTAAGCTTTCCGGAGGAGCACTGATTATTGAAGGTGCCTGTGCCATGAAGAAGGCTGCTGTGGACCAGCTCCTTAAGGAACTGAACCAGGAAGAAAAGGGTATTATTGTTCTTCTTGAAGACAAGAAAGAAAAGATAAATGCATATCTTGTAAAATATCCGGCATTGGCAGAGGTATTTAACTTGCGTGTCGATGTAGAAGCACTGGACGATCAGACTCTTGTAAGATATGCTCAAAAATATGCACTTGATCAAGAATATTCTATTGATGAATTAGGTATTCTGGCGCTCCATACCAGAATAGCTGATATGCAGACCAGTGATCACGAGGTTACACTTGCAGAGATAGAAGAGTTGATCGATGAGGCAATCTATTATGCAGATAAGAAGACTCCCAAGCACTTTTTTGATATACTTCTTGGGAAGCGGTATGATGAAGAGGATATGATTATTCTCAGAGAAAAAGATTTTATGCATTATTAATAATAAATTCGGGGGCGTTACAATATGGATTTAAAGGAAAAGAAGGCAGAAAACAGAATTTTTATCTCTGAGGCAGACCAATATCTGTTTGCCCAAGGCACACATTATGATATTTATAAAAAGCTTGGGGCACATCCTTCTGTGGAGAATGGGAAAAAAGGAATGTTTTTTGGTGTCTGGGCACCGAATGCAGCCAGTGTCCATGTGATTGGAACCTTTAATGGATGGAATGAAACAGCAAATCCCATGAAAAAGCTGGGACCGGGTGGAATTCATACGGTATTTATTCCGGGAGTTTCCGTTGGTGAGCTGTATAAGTTTCTCATTACAACACCTTCGGGAGAAAAGCTGTATAAGGCGGATCCATTTGCAAACAGTACGGAGTTGCGCCCGGGAAACGCCTCGAAAACCGCTGATATTTCCGGTTTTAAATGGTCTGACGATGCGTGGATGAAGGAACGCAGCGGCAAGAATTATAACAAGGAGCCTCTTGCAATCTACGAGTGTCATATTGGTTCCTGGATGCGTCATCCCCAGCCGGAGGAGAAAGGCTTTTATAATTACCGGGAGTTCGCGGACAGAGTTGTAGAGTATTTAAAGGAAATGAAATATACGCATATTGAGCTGATGGGAATTGCGGAATATCCTTATGATGGTTCCTGGGGGTATCAGGTGACCGGCTATTATGCACCCACCTCAAGATATGGAGATCCACAGGATTTCATGTATCTGATCAATAAGCTTCATAAAAATAAAATTGGCGTCATACTAGACTGGGTACCGGCTCATTTCGCAACAGATGCTCATGGTTTGGGCAGATTTGACGGTCAATGTATTTTTGAAGATCCTGATCCGAGAAAGGGAGAGCATCCCGATTGGGGAACCAAAATTTTTAACTATGGAAAGACGGAGGTTAAAAACTTTTTAATTGCCAATGTTCTTTTCTGGATTAAGGAATACCATATTGACGGAATTCGTGTAGATGCTGTAGCCTCCATGCTGTATTTGGATTACGGCAAGCAGGATGGACAGTGGGTAGCAAACAAATACGGTGGAAATAAGAATCTGGAGGCAATTGAATTTTTTAAACACTTAAATTCAGTGGTATTGGGTTCTTATCCGGGCTTTTTAACGATTGCGGAGGAATCTACTGCATGGCCGAAAGTGACAGGACCTGTTGAGAATGAAGGGCTTGGCTTTTCCTTTAAGTGGAATATGGGCTGGATGCACGATTTCTGTGAATATATGAAGCTGGATCCTTATTTCAGGAAGGACAATCATTATGCTATGACCTTTGCCATGTCTTATAATGAGAGCGAGAATTATATTTTGCCGTTGTCTCATGACGAGGTAGTACATTTAAAATGCTCTATGGTCAATAAGATGCCGGGCTACAAGGTAGATAAATATGCGAATCTTCGTTGTGGCTATACTTATATGTTTGGCCATGCCGGAAAGAAGCTTCTCTTCATGGGGCAGGATTTCGGACAGGAAAGAGAATGGAGCGAAGAGAGAGAGCTTGACTGGTTTCTCCTCGGTGAGGATTTGAATAAGGGACTTCATGAATATGTTAAGGAACTTCTGAAGCTTTACCGCAAGTATCCGTGCCTTTATGAGTTTGACAATAGCTGGGAAGGCTTTGAATGGCTTAACTGTGATGATAAAGCCAGAAGTACCTATAGCTTTTTCAGAAAGGCTTCAAATGGAAGGAATAATCTTTTGTTTATTATTAACATGACCCCTATGACGTGGGAGAATTATAAGCTGGGTGTTCCCAAAAGGAAAAAATATAAATTATTGTTGAGCAGCACAGAGGAACGGTTTGGAGGCACAGGGGCGGTTATACCAAAGGAAATTACAGCAAAGAAAGGAGCCTGTGATTACAGAGACTATCATATTGTGCTGGATCTTCCACCTTATGCAGCAGCAGTATTTGTTTTCTGACAGGAGTTAAGAAAAAGAATAGTTATGCCGAAATAAAGGGTGAATGCAGAAGGCATTCGCCCTTTCATAATTTTTATTGTCTGCGACATGTATGAGGATGGAAAGATGAATATTTTAACAGAAGGGACAGATTATCATAAAGTCTCAACGCATACAAATGTAGACAGAGGAACAACTTCATATCGTACCCCGGATACCGTTATTAGGACTGGAGCGTCCGGGTTTGCATTAGACATTTCTGGCACAGTTATGGATAACAGCGCTTACACAGGTCACGGACAGACCGCAGAAGAGGTTATGCTGGAAGCGGGGCAGGAGGATATTACTGCTCGGCGAAATTACATGGCAGTTATGTCTAATTGTATGTCAGATGAAGACTTTGCCAGACTTCAGGAGGAAGGCTTTCATCCGGGCAGTACGGATATTGAGACAGTTGTGACGATTGTCGACCATATTAAAACAGCGCTGGTTAAGGGGGGCAGCCAGGTAGTCGGTTATACGGATACCATGAGCAGCGAAACGCTTAGAGAAATTACGGGAAGTGAAACCTTTGCCAGAGAATTGGAGAAGCAGTTTGCAGAGCAGGATCTGCCGCTTACACAGGAGAATGTTTCTTCTGTCATGGAGGCCTGGAGTATTCTTGAACAGGCAGAGTATCCAACAGATGGCAGTATAAAGTATATGATAGAGAATGAGCTTTCGCCTTCTCCCGAAAACTTTTACACAGCCAAATATTCTGCAGCGACAGATGCACTGAGACAGGGAAAAGGCTATTATGCTGCCGGAGAAATGGCAGGTTATTATGCAAAAAAGCCGGAAACAGTTGATTTTGAAAAGCTTCTTCCGCAGATGCAGAAGCTGATCGAGGAGGCAGGCTATGAGATAAGCGAAGAAAATCTGCAGGATGCTCTTTGGCTGGTAGAAAAGGGAATTCCTCTGAATGCAGATACCTTTTCGCTGATGAAGGATATTAGAAATATACAGTTCCCCGTTTCTGAGCAGGAATTTTTAAAAGCAGCAGTCTCTGCTCTTTCAGATGGAGTAAAACCAGCTGCAGCTGACCTAAACCAAACAGAAAGCAATTATGAGAAGGCAATATCTTTAGTGGAACAGACCTCTTCTATTCAGGAGGAAGCCGTAGATATTATTTTTGCAAGAGAATTGCCGTTAACATTAAAAAACCTTTTGGCAGCACAGGATATCTTTTTAAAAACAGAATCAAGCTCCGGAAAGGAAGAAGTCAAGGAAAGTATACAAGGAAGACGGCTCCTGGAGGAAGTGAGACTGTCCATGAGCGTGGAAGCCAACTTAAGACTTCTCAAAAAGGGTTATCAGATAGAAACAGCTCCTTTGCAGCAGCTGGTAGAAAAACTGAAGGAGGCAGAAACTGACTGGGCTAAGTCATTGACAGGAGAGACTGATGAGGCGAAGGCTGGACAAAAGATGTCCCTTTATCAGGAAACATTGGATGTACTTAAGGGCATCCGGGTTTCACCGGCAGCAGTTTTATCAGATCTTACAGTTAGCAGCACTTTACGAGAGGTATCGGTTGCAGGAGAAGAGAGAGCGGCGGCTTATCGAAAAGCAGGCATAAGCTATGAGACATTGATGACAGCTCCCAGACAGGATATGGGAGATTCCATCAAAAAGGCATTCCGGAATGTAGATGATATTTTGACGGATCTGGATTTAGAGCTTTCTGATGAAAACAGACGGGCTGTGAGAATTCTTGGGTATAACAGCATTGAGATTAGCGAGACACATGTCGAAGAAATCCGAAAAATGGATGACCTTCTTACCGGTGTTGTGAAGGAAATGAAACCGGCCAGAGTCCTTAATATGATCAGAGAAGGCGTTAATCCTTTGGTAATGCCTCTTGAAGAGCTGCAGGAATATTTAAGGCAGCAGGAAAGTCCTGCAGAGGAAATGGAAAGCTACAGTAAGTTCCTTTATAAGCTGGAAAAGAAAAAGGATATTTCTGAAGAAGAAAGAAGTGCTTATATAGGGATTTACAGGCTGCTTCGTCAGATTGAAAAGGCTGATGATGCTTCGGTAGGAGCTGTATGGCAGACCGGAGCTGAGCATACACTTCAGAATCTTTTTAGTATGGTAAAAAGCAGTAAGCATAAAGCAATGGACTATACTGTAGATGATAATTTTGGCGGCATCAAGCTCAGAGATTTTGTGGAAGAGGTTGGCGAGGAGGAAGCCGGCAGAGAATATGACAGAATGGTGAATGAGCAGATAAGAGCAGCAGTGAGTCCGGAAGACCCGGTTTTACAGCAGCTTCTGAACTATAATCAACCTGTCACAGCAGATTATCTTTTGATGGCGGCTTCCATGATGAAAAAGCCGAGAGAAATCTGGCAGCAGGCAGAAAAGCTGACGGATCGGGAAGCTTCTTTTGACTCTCTGGAGGATGCCGGGGAGCAGATCGTTAAAGCTTTAGAGGGAAAAGAAGAAGTTCAGAATGCTTATGGAGCATTTTGTGAACAGATACAAAATGTGCTTGATGAGTACTATACCTCAGAAGAAAATTCAGCACTTGACGTAAGAGCAATGAGTACTTTGTACAAGCAGATGACCTTCTTAAGCAATATGGCACGGGAAGAAAATTATGAGATTCCTGTGAATATTAATGGTTCGCTGACTTCCATCAATTTAAAAATCGTTCATGATGGGCAACAGGAAAGCAAGGTTGCAATTACTCTGGAGGCACAGTCCCTTGGCAAAATTGCAGCAGAATTTAAACTGGAAGATCAAAGACTTGCAGGCTTCTGTGTTTGCAGTACAAAAGAAGGAACAGAATTACTTAAGAAAGAAAAAGACCTTTTGGAGGAACAACTGCAAAAAGAAGAAATTCCTGTTGGAGATATTTACTTTGCAACCGGAGAAAGTCTTGATCTGGTCACTTTTTCGGTGAAGCAGTCTGCTGACAGACAGCCCGGACAGGAGGCAGGAGATCTTTATAAGGCAGCAAGAGCATTTATCGGGTATATACAGCAAATGGGAATAAAGAAAGGAAATATGGAGTATGAAAATTAATTTCAATGCATCGGCAGTAATTGCAAACAATGCTTTAACAAGAAATGACAACAGGCTTTCAGAATCTTTGGAGAGATTATCTTCAGGTCTTAAGATCGTGAATGCAAAGGATAATCCGTCCGGTCTTGCAATGAGTAAGCGCATGAACGCCCAGATAGAAGGAATTGATATGGCAACTCAGAATGCGGGAGATGCTATTTCCGTTATTGAAATTGCTGACGGAACAATGTCAGAAATTCATAGTATGCTTCAGAGGATCAATGAACTATGTGTTAAAGCAAGCACCGGAATTATTACCGACGATGACAGGGAACTGATCAATTCGGAGGTAGTTCAGTTAAAGGAGGAGATTACCAGAATTTCATCGGAGACGGAGTTTAACGGACAGAAGATTCTGGATGGCTCCTTTGATCTAAAGGGCTATACCAGCAATGAAAATGTAAAAGTTGCTTATTACAGTGATGCCATAATTGCGGGAAGCTATGAGATTAAAGGCCTGAATGTAGGATTTAAGGCGGATGGAAGTATTGATCCTGATACAGTTGACTTTGATACCAGTGGTGGAATTTCAGGAACAAGCGTTCCTTCTGATTACCGGATCAGTCAGATCGATGGAAATATCATTACCTTTTCAGGTAGTAATGATTTTGAGTTAAAAATTAGCGTAACAAAAAATTACACGAAAGAAGATATTAAAGTGGATCTGACGGGCTTTGGCTCTATGGATATGCAGATCGGAGCCAACGAAGGACAGCAGCTTGGCATTCGTATCCCTAAAATGTCACTGGAAAATATGGGAATCTCTGCAATTGATCTGAGTACACAGGAAGGAGCAAAGGATGCTCTTTCAAGAATGGGCGGTGCAATTAAGTATGTTTCTGCAACCAGAAGCCGTCTGGGTGCCTATCAGAACCGCTTGGAGCACACCATTAGCAGCCTTGATATTTCCAGTGAAAATATGACATCGGCATATTCCAGAATTATGGATGTTGACATGGCGGAGGAGATGACAGAATACACGACCGTGCAGGTGCTTTCCCAGGCCAGCACTTCCATGCTGGCTCAGGCAAATGAAAGACCCGCACAGGTGCTTCAGCTTTTACAATAAACCTGTAGAATGGAGAAGCTATGACAAAGGAATTAAAACAGCAATTCACATTAAGAATTACACAGGCAAATAAGACGCAGTTAATAGTCATTCTATATGAAATGCTCCTGAGCTACCTGGAGGAAGCGCAGGATGCTCACAAGAATGCAGACAGAGCCGGCTTTCGTGAGGCCATCAGAAAGGCAAGAGGCTGTCTTAAGGAGTTGATGACATCACTGCATTTTGAATATGAACCTGCCATGAACCTGCTTCAGCTTTATCTTTATGCGAACAGAGAAATGGCAATGGCTGATATACGAAACAGCATGGAAGAACTGGAGCATGTAAGGATGATCATGACAAAGCTTCATGCAGCGTATCAGCAAATCAGCAGTCAGGATGCTTCAGAGCCTGTGATGGCAAATACCCAGACTGTTTATGCCGGGCTTACTTACGGAAAAAACGACCTGACGGAAAATTTAGCCGACCAGGGAAGTAACAGGGGTTTCCGTGCTTAAGGGTGCAGAATGAGTAGTTACTTCAGGCAGCGGGGACAGCTTCGCTGCCTGTTCCATTAAGAATTTATACCTTTTTAGGACAGAATTCACTTCATAGATGTAGCAGTCAATCAAGTCAGGCTCTGTTACATTATCAAATCCTGCATAAGCAATTTCTAAAGCCTTTTTGGTCTTTTCCAGATCAGAAAGCAGGGCATTACGTTCGATTTCTGCTTCTGACAGAGTACGATTTACTCTGGAACTCTGACTAAAATACATTTTCATAATAATCCTCTCTCAATGAAATATCGCAAAAAAATATTGTGATTTTTCTCTCTCTACATATTATTCCGAGATTATCCAATAATTACCTCTATGCTATGAGTATAAGCAGAAAAAATTTGGTTTATTCCGTCATGGATTAAAAAGTTATATCATACGATTAAGAAGAGAAGGAGGGATGAGCCTATGGATACTTATACGGGTATTTTTTATATTGTGGCAATACTTGCAATCGTGTTGTTCATCGGAGTATTTAAGAATCGCGCCGAATGGATCATCAATCTTATCCTAAGAGGAATATCGGGAATGCTGATGATTTACTTTTTAAATTTTTTATTTGAAAAGCAGTATCCCGCTATGGAAATGGGCTATAATCTAGTGACCTTTTTGACATCCGCAATCCTTGGATTTCCGGGGGTTGCAATGCTTTATGGAATAAATTTCTATATGATTTTGTAAGAATTTCACAAAAATAAAAAATTTTGAAAACGATACTGGACAAGCAAAGAATATTTTTATATAATCGATTTCACAAACAAGAACGTTCTGTGAACCAATAGTTCTAACAATTCATTTATTTCAAAAAAGGATATTTACGATATCTGGTTCTAAGATTCAATTGGAAGGATTCCTTCCGAAAATCATTATTTTAGTAAGAGCAGTACCTTGACAAATCAGTTTTTTCATAAGGAGGTTAATTTTGGATAAAAAGATCCTTGCGATTTTTGACAGCGAGGAGAATTATGCATATCGGTTAATGGACTTTATCGGGGAAAAGACAAATCTACCTTTTGAGGTTTATGTATTCACAGAGGATGAAAAATTCTATTCCTGTACCAGAATCAAAGATATCGAATGCCTTCTCATATCAGAAAGCGCATATAACAGGGATGTGGAGGCCCTGAAAATTCCACATATCATAATTTTGAGCGAAAGCGGCAAAAATCTGAACAAAGCTCTGCGCCATATCAGCAAATATCAATCAAGTGAAAATATTCTTCACGAAATCATGGAGTATTATACAGATCAATCGGAGACGATACCTTCTACATTTCGTACAGATCTTAGAAAAATGCAGGTAATCGGTATTTATACACCAATTAAAAGATGCTTACAAACTACCTTTTCCCTTACATTTGGACAAATGCTTGCAAGAAATCATAAAACGCTATATTTGAATTTTGAAACGTATTCAGGATTTTCTAAGATGCTCAGCAGGAGCTTTCATAGCGATATTTCAGATCTTATGTATTATTTTGAATGTGCAAGGGAAAAGCTTTCCTATCGGATAGAAAGCATAGTAGAAACGGTGAATGGACTGGACTTTATTCCGCCTGCACAGTTGTATCAAAATCTTGCCGGAATCAGGGGGGAACAATGGATCGATTTGTTTCATGAGATGGAAAGGGCAACAGAATATGAATTCTTAATTCTGGATCTGACGGAAGGAGTACTGGATCTGTGGGATGTTCTAAGAAGCTGCGATCGTGTATATACCATTTCCAGGGATGACAGCCTTGCCAAGGCAAAAATAGAGCAATACGAAAAAGCACTTGAAAACATGAACTATGGAGATGTCAGTGCAAAAACGGTAAAGTGGAAGCTCCCCATTTTTAAAGAGCTTCCGGCAAGATTTGAGGAACTGACTTATGGTGATCTGGCAGCATATGTTAAAAGTCAGGTGTTTCCGGATTTGTTAGGAACAAAGGAATGAGGAAAAGCCGGAAAGAGGGGATGGAATGGACAAGGATATGAAAATGGCTTTGCTGGAGACCATGATCAGCAGGATGGATCTTTCGAAACAGATGACAGAGGAAGAAATCTGGGAATTGATTGACGAACAGATACGACAGGAAAGCAAAAAGCAGTCAATTGACGTTTATGTGCGGGAACAGCTTCGTAAAAATATTTTTCATGCCATCAGGCAGCTTGGAATCTTGCAAGAGCTGATTGAAGATCCCGAAATAACAGAGATCATGGTTAACGGAACAGCAGGAATCTTTATTGAAAAGGATGGAAAGCTAAGGCAGTTGGAAAGTAGCTTTGATACAAGAGAAAAGCTAAGACAAGTAATCTGGCAGATAACTGCCGGATGCAATCGGGTGGTTAATGAAGCTTCACCAATTGTGGACGCTCGCCTCCCGGATGGGGCAAGAGTCAATGTAGTTCTGGATCCGATCGCAATAAATGGTCCAATTCTGACAATACGTCGTTTCCCTGAAATACCGATTACCATGGAAAAACTTCTTTCGTTTGGAACATTAACGGAGATATGTAAGGATTGGCTAAGGGAGAAAGTGGAGGAGGGTTGCAATATATTAGTAAGCGGAGGTACCGGTTCGGGTAAAACAACCTTTCTTAATGTTTTGTCACAGTTTATTCCGAAGACGGAGCGGGTAATTACTATAGAGGATAGTGCAGAACTGCAGCTGAAAAGTATTCCCAATCTTGTCAGATTGGAAACCAGAAATGCAAATGTGGAGGGCTGCAGAGAAATTACAATCAGAGATTTGATTAAGACTTCACTGCGTATGCGTCCGGACAGGATTATTGTGGGAGAAGTTCGTGGAAAGGAAGCTGTAGATATGCTACAGAGCGTAAATGTCGGACATAGCGCAATGACTACGGTGCATGCCAACAGTGTCAGAGATGTAGTAAGCCGTCTGGAAACAATGGTTCTGATGGGAATGGAAATGCCAATTTCAGCCATTCGAAGACAAATTGCGTCCGGATTTGATTTCATGATTCACTTAGGAAGGCTGAAGGATGGCAGCAGACGGGTTCTGGAAATCGCGGAACCAATCGGTTTTTCAGAAGGAGAAGTACAAATGAGAACTATATTTCAATTTGAAAGCAGAGGCTTTAATAAAAATGGAAAAATATTGGGGGAACTTAAGAAAGTTGAGGTATAAAAAGCAGTTGACATGGGTAAATACAAAAGAAAAAATCTTCCTAATTGGGAAAAGTATTTTTGTAATTCTGTTGTTTGATTATTTTTTTTATAGAGCACTGTGGGCGTTTTTCCCATTGTCCTTTCTCGGCTATCTCTATTATCAAATGGAAAGAAAATCTCTGACAAAAAAGAAAAAAGCCATGGCGAAGGAACAATTTAAGGAACTGATGTTTCTGGTCTCTACAGGACAAAGAGCCGGATATTCGGCAGAAAATGCATTTCTTTCCGGTTATCAGGAAATGAAAAATATGTATGGAGAGAATAGCAGTATTTGTCAGATGCTGTCTGTTTTAAAAAACGGCGGAGAAAATCATATTCCGCTTACCAGGATATGGAAAAAGATTGGTGAAAGTGCTGGGATCCAGGAAATTCAAGAATTCGCAGAGGTTTATGAGATTTCTTATACAAGCAGTGGAAATATGTCTGCAGTGATGGAAAGGACTGCCGGAATCATTGTTCAGAAGCTGGAGACGGAAAAGGAAATTGATGTCATGCTTAGTGCCAGAAAAATGGAACAGAAAATTATGAATGGTATGCCTTTTTTCATTATGTTATACATAAATTTCACATCACCCGGATATTTTGATGCTTTATATCAAACTGCAACAGGTGCAGCAATTATGAGTATTTGCCTGCTTATTTATCTGACTGCATATATGATCTCTCAAAAACTGGTGGATATAGAAGTTTGAAACAGCAGGAGGCAGGATGGGAGAGATGATTCTTCAAATAGAACAGAACAAGACAGCCAGACAGACTCTGAAAAGGCTTTATCCAAAGGAAAAAGGTGAGGAATTATATCGGAATTATCAAAAAAGAAAAATCGGATTGATGATCGGTTTGATTATAATAGGGTTAGTGTCCGCACTGGGATTACATTTATGCAGCCAGATGAAAACCAGACTTGCGGAAGGGGCACATTTAATCAGAAATGAATGGGGTGCAGGTGATTATCAAATTAATCTGGTTGCAAATACGGAAGAATGGAGTAAAGAATTCTCCTTTTTAGTTGAGGAGAGAGCGCTTACCAGAGAAGAGAAAGAACAACGGAAAGATCAGCTGAAAATACTGCTTCCGGAAATTATTAAAGGGGAAAATCAGGATCTATATCATGTGACAGAGAACCTTAATTTTGTCACACATGTGAGCGGATATCCATTTGGTTTAGCTTGGAATAGTGATAATACGAAGCGGGTTGAGACAAATGGAAAAGTAAACAGAGAGGGGATAAGGACTGAGGGAGAGTGGGTGACAATTCATGCAATGATTAATGACAGTCAGCAGAATGAGAGTGAAACAGTCACTTATCAAATATATATTTTACAGGAGATTTTAGATGAGAAAGATATATTTTTCAAAATACTCGATGAGAGACTTTTAAAAGAAGATGAGAAAACCGCAGAAGAAACAAAAATACAGCTGCCGCAAGAGATAAATGGGAAAATAGTCAGCTGGAAGGAAGAGAAAGAGGATAACAGTATATATGTACTTCTGATTTTCCTTTTGGGAAGCATACTTGCTGGTAAAGGGATGGACTACGACTTGAGAAGAAACCTACAAAAGAGAAGTAAGCAGTTGGAAAGAGAATATGCAGGCTTTGTAAACAAGCTCCGCCTGTATCTTTCGGCAGGTTTGACGGTCAGAAATGCGTTTATGAGAATTACAAAGGAATATGAAAAGAATCGGAGAAACGGAAAAAAGCATTATTTATATGAAGAATTGAAAATAAGCTGTTCTCAATTAGAAAATGGCATGGCCGAAGAACAGGTATATTTTGACTTTGGACAGCGCTGTGGAGAAATGCGGTTTCGAAGGCTGAGTTCACTGCTTGGCGTACAGCTTACCAAGGGAAATGATCAGTTATTAAAGAATCTGGCAAAGGAGGCGGACAATGCGATAGAGGATCAAAGAAATCAGGCAAGAAAAGTAGGAGAGGAGGCGGGAACAAAGCTACTGTTTCCGATGATGCTGATGCTGCTTTTGGTAATGTTTTTTATTTTATTGCCTGCTTATTTAGACTTTGGAAGCATTTAGAATACAAAATGGAATTAAAACAACATAAGAAGGAAGGTAGGTTTATGAGTAAAGAAAGAAAAGATTTCAAAAAATGGGGCAAAAATAATCGGGGTATGGGAACTGTTGAAATGATCTTGATTATTGTGGTTCTCATTGGTCTGGTACTAATCTTCAAAACACAGATCATGGAGCTTACAACCACTGTTTTTGAGAAGATATCAGCAGACAGTTCTGCTATTTTGGCATGATGAAAGGATATCTGACAATATTTCTTGCAATGTCCTTATCCATATTTACAGGGTTTATCTTATTTCTGACAACCTGTGCAATAAGAAATGGAGAGAAAATCCGATTCGAATGTGCATCGGATACGGCTATGAATGCAGTTCTTTCGGAATTTCATGTTAATTTATTTGAGCGATATGGATTGCTTTATGTGGATGCTTCTTATTTGGGGGAAAATCCTGGAATAGAAGAGGTGGAAAAAAGGATTTTTTACTATATGGAAAAGAATACATCATCCGTTATGAGAAAGAAAAATGCCCCATGGGGGCAGCTTGCTGTTACCCATGTGGAAATTCCGTTTTTTAGTACTGCTGCTGCAGATGAGGGGGCATCCATGAGACATCAGGCTGTTTTATGGGTGCAGGATTCGGGGATTGTAAAGAAAGAAAGTGATGTTACTGACTATAGGACACAGATAAATGATCTTAATGAAGAGGATCCATTTGGGGCATGGCAAGGAATTATGGAACAAATAGCCGGAATGGAGCTTCCTCGTATCTTAAATGAAGAAGGAGAGTGGGAGGAGGTCCCGCTCTCGAATCCGGCAGATTGGGTTTATTGTCTTTTAGAAAGTGATGCTTTTTATTTGGGAGAAGTGGATATGCAGCAAATCAGTCCGGTTGGAATTGATTTGAATCAATATATTACTCACAGACAGATTGAAAATACAACTGCATCCAATCGCATTTATCAAAAAGAAGAAAAACAATTTTTTGCCTATTTGTTTGAAAAAATGGGGTATTATGGAAATCCTAAAGAAGGCTCTCTTTTATGCTGTCAAATAGAATATTTAGCAGAAGGAAAGGATTCTGATTTGGAAAATATGAAAGCTGTGACAGACAGGCTTTTGCGATGGAGATTTGCAGATAATGTCAGTCTGGCATTGTCAGATGGAAATCTCAGGGAGCAGGCGGTTGTGGCAGCAAAAGATCTTCAGGCAGTGATTCTGAAAAATGAATTTGAAATTCCTGTGGCAGAAAGTATTTTATATGCATGCGCTTTTTTGGAAAGCATTGCAGATTTAAGAACTATCTATGCCGGTGGAAGTATACCGCTGAGAAAGATTGATCATCAAATGGAGGTAGATAAAGTTCTTGCAGGGATTATGTACCATAGTGATGGAATTGAGGGCTTTTCTTATGGCGAGTATCTTGCGGGTATGCTATTGCTGTTGGAGGATGAAATATTGCAGTTGCGAGCAATGGACATAATGGAAATGGATATCCGGCTTCAAAATGGAAATGCAGGCTTTTGTATGGATTGGTGTATTGAAAGCTTCGAAGCGCAGATAAGTGTCGAAGGAAGCGCCGGAGGTATTTATCAGATAAGGCGGAGATACGGATATTTTTGAGTATTGCGGAGGAATGGAAAAGTGTTTTCTTTGATAGACATGGTAATTATTAATTCAGTTTTTTGGCCTAAGATCCCTTCTCTCAAAGCGCGACAAGAACATAAAAACAGACAAGTGTCAAAAAAGAAAGCACTTTTTCATTCCTCTGAAAAATTGAAAGGCAGCATGGCGATAGAGGGAAGCCTGGTGCTTCCGCTCTTTTTGTTTTTTATCATGACAATTTTATTTAGCCTGGAAATGGTACGATTTCAATCCAACATTCAGGAAGCTCTGCATCAGGCTGGAAATGAAAATGCATTTACAGGTTATCTAAAAAAATATGAGGGTGAAGAAGAGAACAGCTCGGTAAGCAGAATCAGAGAGTATATGAATGAGCAGATTTATCCATATTTGTGTGTCTGTGGTGGAAAGGATGGTATTAAGGTTGAGAACCTTTCCACTGTGGCAGAGAATGGGTTGGTTCATATAAAAGCCAGCTATCAGATGAAACCGTTTATTTCATGGTTGTCAATTGGAGAAAGATATTTTGAAGATGAGATTTACACGCATGCATGGACCGGCTTTTGCGGGAGAGAACTGTCAGACGGAGAGATGGCAGAGCAAATTTATGTTTATATTACGGAAACAGGAAACAGATATCATCTGGCAAGAGAGTGTACTTATCTGAGAATTCAGGTGCGAAGTGTTGATTATCATATGTTGTCATTTATGCGGAATGAGTCAGGAGAAAAATATTATGCCTGCGAGAGATGTCATCCGGGAAAGAACGGTATGGTTTTTATTTCATCGGATGGGAATCGATTTCATGGAAGTGCGGATTGTCCTTCTCTTCATCGAACCGTCCATTTGATTTTACTGGAGGAGGCAATTGGATATAGTCCTTGTAGTAAGTGCGCTAAATAGAGAATGCAGGGACAGAGGGGGGCTATGACAGAGCAAATAGCATATTGCGTAATGCTTTTCTTTCTTGGAATTTTGACACCAGAGGATATTAAGGAAAATAAGCTTTCTGCTAGAAAAATTATGTTCTTTGCGGTGACGGGAGCAATATATCGATTACTTATCAGTTCCTTTTCCGGGAGAGATTTTTTGGAATCTTTAATTCCGGGAGGCATGCTGATCCTACTTGCAGTGTTGACAGGAGAAAGCATTGGTTTAGGGGATGGAATCGTAGTTACTGTATTTGGATTGTGGACAGGAATAATGTTTACGACAATAACAGTATGCACAGGAATCATTTTTTCAGGAATTTGTGGTTTCTTTTTCTGGATTATTGGGGAAAAAAGATTAATTCCGTTTGTCCCCTTTTTATTAATTGGAATGGAGGTTAGTTTATTTTATGTGTAAAAAGTGGAAGGGATATTTATCTTTGGAGGCGTCTATGATTCTTCCAATTGTACTCTTTCTTTATTTCTTAATTATTCTCGCAGCTCTCTATTTATATTGTAGATGTGCTATTTCACAGGATACTTTTCTCCTTTGTGTAAGAGCAGAACGATTCACGTATGGAGAAAATAATTATGGAGAGGTCATATACGGAGAGGAAGAAAAAGAATGGATGTCGGAGCAATATGTTATGGAGAGAATCAGTCAAAAAAAGAATACTTATCCCGGATATCCTACCACAGGAGGGGAATGCCGGATAACTGAGACAGATGCTGTTGTGGAAATAAGAGAAAAAGGACTGAGAAGATCTATTATCAAGAGAATTCGAAGAATAAACCCAGTAAGTCTGATCAGAGAAGGAAGGAGATAAGTATGCTTGAGGTAAAGTATTTTAAGGATTACAGACACAATTATCTTATTGTGAAAGACAACGGAAGCCTGTCAGAGAATGTTTTTCAGTGGAAGATGATAACGGAAAACAGAATAAAGGGACTGCTTCCAACCAGTGAAAAGCATATTAACGGTGAACTGCTTCTTTATTATGAAATTACATCAAAGCAAAGTCTGCAAAGCTATTTTGACGGAAAATCCATTAAGATGAAACACCTAAGAAAGTTTTTTATTCAGCTTAAGGTGGTAAATGATGCACTACAAAAATATCTGCTGGATGGGACATGTCTTGTATTTTCTCCGCAATATATTTTTCAAAACGTGGAGACAGAAGAAATTTTCTTTCTATATTATCCTGATCCCCAGGCCGGTAATCTTACGGAATTGATGGACTTTCTGATGACAAAGGTAGATGAAGATGATGTGGAGGCTGTTGAAACTGTTTATCGAATTGCGGATTTAATACAAAGAGAGCAATTTGTTCTGGATGAGGTTTTACAATGGTTTGAGGACGAACATAAAGAGAAGGAGCAGGAACCTATTGAAAAGAATTTTGTTTTCAGCCAGGATGGATATGAAACTTCCTATGAAGTAGAAAAACCATATATGGAAAAGGACGATGGAAGTATGGCGGAAAATGACAGGAGAACTATTTGGATTCTTCCTGCAGTAGGACTTTCGGCAATTGTAGCGGGCATTCTGGTTTACATCATGTGTTTTTATCAATTGTCATACAAAGAAACCATATATCTCATAGCAGGATGGGGAGTGGTGGCAGCAGTGTTGCTGGGTGTCGCTATATGGTATTTGAAACCGTATTTTTATAGCAAGAAGAAGAGGAAGCCCTACAAAGTACAGGAAAGCGTAAAAGACTTTGTACAGACTCATGAAACAGACAGACGTGAACTGGAGGAAGAAATTGGAAATACTGTGTTTATTCCATGGGCAGAAAATTGTGAAAATAAATTATATGGTATGGACAGGAAGAATAAATGTCACATTGATCTTCAAAATCTTCCTCTTACAGTGGGAAAGCTTGCAGGGGTTGTAGATATGGTAATTAATGAGAAGAGCATCAGCAGAATGCATGCCCGTTTCACCAGATCCGGAAACAAAATTTATATTACTGATTTAAATTCTACGAATGGAACCTTTAAAAATGGAATGCGCCTGGAGCCAAATGCATCACAGATCATTGAACCGGGAGATGAAATTCGTATGGGAAAACTAAAATTTATTTACAGATAGAAAAAAGCGCCTTATACTAAATATAGTAGTTTCAAGGAAAGGCAGGAACGATATGAAGATAAACATATATTATGGTGGAAGAGGTTTGATGGATGATCCTACCCAATATGTGATCAAGAAGATGCAGGAGGTACTTGAAGAACTTCATGTAACAGTGGAGAGATTCAATCTGTATGAACTTAAAAATAATATTCCTACATTACCGCAGACCATTAAAACAGCAGACGGAATTATTCTTGCATCTACTGTTGAATGGTACGGAATAGGCGGATATATGCATCAGTTCCTGGATGCATGCTGGCTTTACGGAGATAAGGAAAAGATAGCAAAAACCTATATGTGCCCGGTCGTTATGTCCACGACCTATGGTGAGAGGGAGGGAAAACTGACGCTTGCAGAAGCATGGGAAATTCTGGGAGGCCTTCCAAGCAGCGGTATTTGTGGCTATATTGCAGATACCTCCCTATTAGAAGAAAACGAAGATTACAATAAAATTATAGAAAAAAAAGCCGAAAATTTATATCGAACCATTAATCAGCGGATGGCCAGTTTCCCGGCAAGTAATCAGGCTGTAAAGCAGATGGTTTCCATTACGAAAAATATTGATTTGACACCTCAGGAGTCTGAACAGCTCTCTCATTATGCAGCAGATGACAGCTATGTAAAAAGGCAGAAGCAGGATATTCAGGAGCTGACCAGTATGTTTCGTGATTTAATGGGAAGTAATGAGCAGGAGGAACAGGGAGAGGAATTTATTAAGGAGTTTAGGGATCATTTTGTTCCTAAACCCGGATTTAAAGCGATATATAAGATCCAAGTAGAGGGAAAAAGAAAACCTCTTATTATAGAGGTAAACGGTGCAGTAAATAACTATTATTATGGAAATGTAGAAAATCCTGATGTAGAGATACAGATCAGTCGGGAAACGATGGATGATATTATTTATGCGAGAATGACCTTCCAGAGGGCATTTATGGGTGGCGCTATGAAAATGAAAGGAGATTTTAAAATTCTCCGCACATTAGATCAGATATTTGCGTTTATGGAAAAGACGCTATAAACAGTTAGCAGAAAGGAAAATGAGAAATGAAACAGGATGATTGTATTTTTTGTAAAATTGTTGCCGGAGAAATTCCGTCACAGACACTCTATGAGGATGAGAAGTTTAAGGTGATTCTTGATGTGGGACCGGCAACCAGAGGACATGCTCTTATTCTGCCAAAAAATCATTATGCAAATTTGTATGAACTGCCGGAAGAAGATGCTGCAGAAGCAATGAAGCTTGCAAAAAGAATGATGATTAAGATGACAGAGAAGTTAAATTGTGATGGATTTAATATTGTCCAGAATAATGGTGAGGTGGCAGGCCAAACAGTTTTCCATTTTCATATGCACCTGATTCCCAGATATAAAAATGATGGGGAAATTTTAAAATATGTTGCAGGTGAACCGGATCAGGAAGAACTTGCACAGATTAGGAAAATGATTACAGAGTAAAAGCAGGCGGAGACAGCTACATGAGAACAGTAAAGGTTGAAGAAATTATTCATAATATAAAGGAAATGTGTATTGAGGCAAATCATTACCTGACAGATGATATGCAGCAGGCTCTTGCACATGCGGTAGACACAGAAAATTCTCCATTAGGAAAGCAGATACTTTGTCAGCTCCGCGATAATCTTCACATTGCATCGGAAGATATGATTCCGATCTGCCAGGATACCGGTATGGCTGTGTTGTTTATAGAGCTTGGGCAGGATGTTCATGTGGAAGGGGGCCTGCTTACGGATGCGGTTAACGAAGGAGTAAGACAGGGTTATCAGGAAGGCTTTCTTCGCAAATCTGTAGTAAAGGACCCTATTATCAGAGAAAATACCGGAGATAATACGCCTGCAGTTATCCACTATGATATTGTAGAAGGAGATAAGATAAAAATTACGATTGCTCCAAAAGGATTTGGAAGTGAAAATATGAGTCGCATTTTTATGCTTAAGCCTGCGGATGGAATGGAAGGAGTTAAAGACTCAATTCTTACGGCAGTAAGAGATGCAGGTCCAAATGCCTGCCCTCCTATGGTTATTGGAGTGGGAGTGGGAGGAACTTTTGAGAAGTGTGCACTTCTTGCAAAGAAAGCACTGACACGTCCTGTAAATGAACGTTCCGATATTCCATATATTCGAGAGATGGAAGAGGATCTTCTGAATAAAATTAATAGAACGGGAATAGGTCCCGGAGGATTGGGAGGAACCACAACAGCGCTTGCGGTAAATATCAATACTTATCCAACACACATTGCTGGACTTCCGGTTGCAGTGAATATTTGCTGCCATGTTAACAGACATTGTGTAAGAGTTCTCTGATAATGGGGAAGAGAGGAAACAGAACATTATGGATAGATATATTACAGCACCTTTTGATACAGAAACTGTAAAGGAACTGCATAGTGGAGATTATGTATACATAACGGGAACAGTCTATACCGCTCGTGATGCTGCTCATAAAAGAATGTATGAAGCATTAGAGCAGAATAAGGAGCTTCCTTTTCAGATGGAAAATAATGTTATTTACTATATGGGCCCTTCTCCGGCACGCGAGGGGCGACCGATTGGGTCAGCAGGGCCGACTACAGCAAGCAGGATGGACAAGTATGCTCCATCTCTTCTGGACCTGGGGCTAAAGGGGATGATCGGAAAAGGAAAGAGATCAGATGCAGTAAAGCAGGCAATCGTGCGTAACGGTGCAGTTTACTTTGCAGCAGTTGGCGGAGCGGGTGCGTTGCTGTCAAAGTCAATACTTCGTTCCGAGGTGATTGCATATGATGATTTGGGCACAGAAGCAATTCGCAAACTTGAGGTTAAGGATTTCCCGGTTATTGTAGTAATTGATGCACAGGGAAATAATCTTTATGAGACAGCAATAGAGACATATAAGGAAATTTAATATGAGAATTGCATTGATGATTATCAGACTTTTTTTGAAAACTCCATATTACTTTTTGAAGATCTGGTGGTGCAGTGTCAATAAAAATATTTCATTTGAACAATCCTTTCAATGTATTAAGAAAGTGACTAAAAAAGCAAACCACGCAGGAAGAGTAAATATTGAAGCGTATGGCTTGGAAAATATTCCGAAAGAGGACGGTTTCATTTTCTTTCCCAATCATCAGGGACTGTTTGATGTCCTTGTTTTTCTGGATTCCTGCCCAAGACCGTTTTCCTTTGTGATTAAAAAGGAAGCAAGTAATATCATTTTATTAAAGCAGATAGTGAGAGCTCTGGGAGCATATGCTATGGACAGAGATGATATCAGACAATCCATGAAAGTAATCAATGCGGTAACAGAGGACGTTAAACGAGGAAAAAATTTTTTGATTTTTGCAGAAGGAACGAGGAGCAGGCAGGGTAATAAGCTGTTGGAGTTTAAGGGGGGAAGCTTTAAAAGTGCTACGAAAGCAAAATGCCCCATTGTCCCATGTGCTTTGATTGATTCTTTTAAACCTTTCGATGAAAAATCAATCCGACCGGTCACGGTGAAATTGATTTATATGCCGCCTATTTATTATGAAGAATATAAAGATATGAAGACAGTCGAAATTGCGCAGGAGGTTAGAAGGAGAATAGAAAGAACAATTACAGAATATACACAACAGGAAGAGGCATAATATTGACAGTAAAGGCAGATTTTTTCGGCAAGTGGCATATGCGAAAAAAGCATTGACAAACAAAAATTGCTTATGTATAATAACACTTGCGTTGCAAAGCGCACAATAAATATTGGTAGCGGTGTAATTCAGATTATGGAGAAATACTCAAGAGGCTGAAGAGGCGCCCCTGCTAAGGGTGTAGGTCGTTCACGCGGCGCGAGGGTTCAAATCCCTCTTTCTCCGTTTTAGCTACCAATTGAAGATGTGAGGAAGTGTTGGTTTTTCAACACTTCCATTTTTTATTTTTTTCCCCAATATTTAGTTACATTTTCAGTTTCACAGTTTGTCTGTTAAAAGGAAAGAGGATTTATGGTAATTGACTTGTATTTAGCACTTTAGCGTGGTAAAATTATCCGCAAGCATCGAGATTATACAATAAATGATTCTTATTTATATTTTTGATATTTCTACAGTAAAAAGTTGTTCTAAAGAGGAAAAGAGATGGAAAAAGAGAGACAAAAGGGAAGTAAATATATCTTTATTATCGCATTTCTGGCATGGCATATAGTGCCATATCTGTTACAGTCATTAATTGTGCTTATAACAAAACATAGTTTGCCCGGAATTATATATTTGTTATGTCAGGGTTTGGGAGTAGCGGCTTTATTTGGAATCGGAATACTTGCTCTAAAGAAAAGCGGCATCGTTAATAAAAAGGAATGGTGCTATGTGGGCGCATATTTTTTTGTATCTATTCTTGCATCTTTGACTTTAAGGGGTCCTGTAATTGGTTTGACATATAGTAAGATTAAGCTAATTCTGGAAATAGTGTTATTTGTCTTATCTGTTTTCCTAATGTCTTGTGCTGTTACAAGAGGACTTTGTAAGTTTAAGGTAGCAATGGTTGCTGCCTTGTTTGTAACTTTATTTTATGCAGGAGAAAGTATAATACGTGGTCTTTTTGAAATATTATATCTATTTATTAATGCATCAATTCTAACTCAGTTAATATGCATGCTTTTGTGTGCATTACTTGAAGGAACAGTTATCAATTGTAGCTTCGAATATGTTTCTTCTAAGGACGTAGAGCATGAGTGGAAAGAAGAAAAATTCCTGATACGAATACTTCCGGCACTTGTAATTGGTGGATTTTGTTTGATTGGTATTTTAAGTTCGATTCCGGGGAGCAGACCGGCAGCGAGGATGATAGAAAATGTTGAAAATCGTATGGAATCTTCTGTGAAATATTTATTGCAGGGTGATTTAAGTACGGCAATCGAAGAATATGATATTGCATTAGATTATATTAATGTGTTGAAGTATGTGAGTGGATTAGAATATGATGACAGTCGATTACGTCAATCACTGGAGCAGAAGGACCTGATTTTGGTTCAATATTTAGTGTGGGAAAAAGAGGAGAGGCTTGATGAGATAAAGAATTATTTTGACTCAGATGCCAGAAGCATTGATTTGGCAATTCCTTTGTTAGATTATTACAAACAGTTGGAAAAGGAAACAGAAAATACGGAATATTTTCAGTCTGCTTATGGAGACACAATTAAAGATATCGTTTTCTATATGATGGCAGAAAATCAGTTTGTTAATCATACAATATCTGTCCATGAGATTGAAAAGAAAGGAAAATACTTCGAAAAGAACTTTGACAAATATATCTCAGCAGAGGATTTTCTGACAGTATTGGAAGTGCTGGAAAGAATTAATGAGAAAGATGCAATAGAGTGGTTTGATATGGAAGATTTATTAGAATGTGCGAATAATCATCCTGATAACATCTATATGCAATTTGTGGCTGCAACTTGTGGAACGTCTTTTAAAATAGACGGAGGAAAACATTACGAAGGAACTTCTGTTTGTATAAACAGAATTGTAGATATATTTGATGAATATGAAGATAAAATTGATGTAGAAGCAAAAAATATATACTTGTGGGCAACTGATAGGCTATTAGATATAGGGTATTATGAAAATGCATTGGAATACATAGACTTGCTTTTGCAGATGGATGATAATGATGAACAAAACATTCTGCTTGCGGCGTTTTGTTATCAAAAGTTAGGGCAGAATGAATCGTGTATAGATATCGTTAATCGTTTGCCTGAAGAAAATTATTATGCAACATATTATCGTGCCATGTCTTTGATTCAGGAAAAGAAGAATAATGAAGCGTTGGAAGAAATTATAAAAATGTGTGACGCTCTGGAAAACAATGTGGATGAGAAGCAAGATATAGAAACCCTTTTATATGAATTAATACAAAAAGTTGTAATATGTGATTGGGTTCCGGCTCATCAATATGGATTCTATAATCCTGAATCAGAGGAACAGCTACAAATAATTGGACAGAATGAGCTTCTTGAGCAATATTTGAATGCTATGTATTACTGTTATCAGAATATGAAATATGAAGAAGCAGAAAAGGCAATCGAGCGAGTACTTGAATTGGATGATGAACTGATAGAGGCTTCTTTTCTGGCCGGTGTAATTCATATGGAAATGCAGGAGTATGATGAGTCCAAAGCATATTTAGAAAAAACATTAGAGTGTAAACCGGATAATGCTTCGGCATGGTATGTTCTGGCACATGTTTATGATGTGACGGGTCAGTACCGGGAGGCTTATGAATGTTGTTTAAAGATAAAGGAATTAGTACCAAGTACAGATCATAATTTCGATGCATATGGAGTTGGCTACCATAATAACCAATTAGCGCTCAAATTAGAAAGAGAATTGGGGGTAGAATAATGAGACGGATAATATATAGAGCAGTTTCTTTACTCGTTGCGGCAAGCATGGTATCGTCATTGTTTGTTATGCCGGTTTGGGCCGTCGGCACTTCCTATGGAGATCAATATAATGAAGCCGGCGAATTTATAATAGATAATAATAAGTCGGATTCCAATGCGATAACAGAGCAAGGAGTAGAAAAAACGCAAAACGAAAACGAAGCATTGTATGAATTTAGCGAAGAAATTCTTCATGAAGGCACGAAAACTTTTCTTGATGATATCAGAATTGATTTTTTATCACAGTTTAAATTTGGACAATTAATCTTAGTTGTTGAGGAATGGGCAGGTTTTGTTAATGAGATAAGAGGGGAGGAGCTGGATGCTTCCGATTTTTTATCGGTAAGATTGCTGAGAACCATGGGAGTCCCGGATGAGAAGATTAAAGAACTAATGAGGGCAATTAATCTTCACCCGGAATTTAAAGATGAACTTGAATTGGCAGAATCCTTGTTTGCGATGGCAATATTATCAACACATTCAGAAAAAGCGGTAGAATTCTTTTTTGGATGGCTGGGGTCACTTTATGGAAAATCCGGTGGGAATGCAGGATCTGCCAGGACACTGAAAAATTGTAAGGAGAACTCTAAGACTGGGAATAGCACTGAAAATAAAAAGCCCAATATATATTTCTACGGTTTTGACGGTGAATTAACCTTAGATTTTGAAGCACCTCAATATTTAAAAGATACAATTCCCGAATATGATGATGGATGGGAAGTAAATGCGCTTCCGGATGGAACTCTTTTAGATGAGCATAATAATGCATATCAATATCTATTCTATGAGTTTTATACACAAAAAAGCTATTATCAGACAGAGTGTGGATTTAGTGTTCCGGCAGAACAAAGGGCAACACGATTTAAAGAACTGTTGGATGAATACGGATTTACAACCGAAGAAAGAGATGATTTTATAGAGTTTTGGACCAAAGAGTTGGAAGCCGGTGTGGATTATATAATGTATCCACAGTATACAGAAACGGCGGATTTAGCATACCCTGTTACTGTAACACCTAAACCGGATACATCTATTCGAATTTGGTTTGTATTTATGAGAGATCATGGACAGGAATATACTCAGGAAGAAATTGTGCCATTTGAACGCATAGGAAAAACCATGTTTGAATGGGGCGGAATGGTATTTGATTAAAAGTTTTACAGGTTTAGATAAATAGTTGTATTCTTTCCGGTAATTCATTACTATATCTTGTAGTTGACAAGCAAAATGGGAAATGGTACTATGTAATTCCACCGTTAAAAGATGGTGAATAGAAAAATTAAAATTTTCAAAAAAGTTGTTGACAAAGGGAAACACGCATGATAGTA
>SAMEA3663299__coassemble_252_pt1 | contig 29228 bp, 23 predicted proteins | sample SAMEA3663299__metabat2_high_PE_023 | metagenome-assembled genome bin SAMEA3663299 (sample SAMEA3663299) | pig gut metagenome | biome: pig gut; feature: pig-associated habitat; material: faeces | place: China | collected 2013 | reverse complement strand
CGACAGTACATTTAAAGATTTACCGGGAAGGTGAAACAGACTATCTGGAAATGGATATTGTAAGAGCCAGACAGATTGAAACGGCTACCGTTTACTGGGGAATGGTGGAGGATTCAGAAATCGGATATCTGCGTATCCGGGAGTTTGATACTGTAACGGTAGATCAGTATACAGAGGCCATGGCAGAATTGAATGAAAACGGAATGAAAGGGCTGATCCTTGACCTTAGAAGTAACCCCGGAGGGGATTTGGATGCAGTTGTAGAGATTGCAAGAAAAATTTTGCCGGAAGGACTTATTGTATATACAGAAGATAAAGATGGAAATAGAAAAGAATATACCTGTGACGGAACGAGAGAGCTTCAGATGCCCCTGGTTGTGTTGGTGAACGGCTATTCGGCAAGTGCATCGGAAATATTGGCAGGTGCCATTCAGGATTATAACAAAGGAACATTGCTCGGAACCCAAACCTTTGGAAAGGGAATTGTCCAGAGAATTTACAGGCTGGAAGATGGCACAGCATTGAGGCTTACCGTAAGTGCTTATTTTACTCCTTCGGGAAGAAATATTCATGGCATAGGGATTGAACCGGATATTGAGCTGGAATATGACTATGATGCTTACGAAGCGGAAGGAACAGACAATCAGGTTGAAAGAGCAATAGAAATATTGGAGAATAAAATCTCATAATACAGAACAAATGTTTGCTATGCGTGTATAGATGTGCTATAATGGGTAAAGCTAATCTATACACGCTTTTATTCGTGTTAAGCAGGAGGCCTCTTTATGGATAAAAAAGATAAACCGGCACGGTTCATTTTGCATTCTGATTATCAACCTACCGGAGACCAGCCGCAGGCAATTAAAGAGCTGGTTGATGGATTCAGGCAGGGAAATCAGTTTCAGACTCTGCTGGGCGTTACCGGTTCCGGAAAGACTTTTACCATGGCTAATGTAATTGCCGCGTTAAATAAGCCGACGTTGGTGATAGCCCACAATAAGACACTTGCAGGGCAGCTATACGGGGAATTTAAAGAATTTTTCCCGGAAAATGCGGTAGAATATTTTGTTTCTTATTATGATTATTATCAGCCGGAGGCATATGTGCCTTCCTCGGATACTTATATAGCGAAGGATTCTTCCGTTAATGATGAGATAGACCGGCTTCGTCTGTCTGCAACGGCTTCTCTTTCCGAGAGAAGGGATGTGGTTGTTGTAGCCAGTGTTTCCTGCATCTATGGATTGGGAAGTCCGGATGATTATCAGGAGATGATTGTATCACTCAGACCCGGAATGGTGAAGGACAGAGATCAGGTACTCAGAGAATTGATTGAGATTAAGTATGACAGGAATGATCTGGATCTTGACAGGGGATGCTTTCGAGTAAGAGGAGATGTGGTTGAAATATATCCGGCACAGGGAGGAGATTACCTGATCCGGGTGGAATTTTTTGGAGATGAAATAGACAGAATTGCATTGACAGATCCTCTTACAGGGCAGGTTCATGCAACATTGGAACATGTGGCAATTTTCCCCGCATCCCATTATGTAGTACCGCAGGAAAAGATTAATCGTGCGTGTAAGGATATTGAGGATGAGCTGGAAGAACGTATTCGCTATTTCAAAAGTGAAGATAAATTGCTGGAGGCACAGAGAATCTCGGAGAGGACGAATTTTGATATTGAGATGCTTCGTGAGACGGGATTCTGCTCTGGGATTGAAAACTATTCCAGGCATCTTTCCGGAATGCAGGCCGGAGCAATGCCCCATACCTTGATGGATTATTTTGGAGATGACTATCTGATTATTATTGATGAATCCCATATGACAATCCCGCAGATCGGAGCGATGTACACAGGAGATCGCAATCGCAAGACAACATTGGTGGATTACGGTTTCCGACTGCCGTCCGCATTGGACAACAGACCCCTTTGCTTCGAAGAGTTTGAGAGACATATCGATCAGATGCTGTTTGTTTCTGCCACACCCTCTGTCTATGAGAGGGAGCATGAGCTGCTGCGCACGGAACAGATTATTCGTCCTACCGGACTGCTTGATCCGGAAATATCCGTGCGTCCTGTAGAAGGTCAGATCGATGATCTGATTGCGGAGGTAAACAGGGAAACGGCTAAGCATAATAAGGTTTTGGTAACAACGCTCACCAAGCGCATGGCAGAGGATCTCACTGACTATATGAGTGATGTGGGAATCAGGGTAAAATATCTTCACTCCGATATTGACACCCTTGAGAGAGCAGAGATTATCCGCGATATGCGTTTGGATGTCTTTGATGTGTTGGTGGGAATCAATCTTTTGAGAGAAGGACTGGATATTCCGGAAATTTCTCTGGTAGCGATACTGGATGCAGATAAGGAAGGTTTTTTGCGCTCAGAAACATCCCTGATCCAGACGATTGGCCGTGCTGCCCGTAATGTAGATGGACATGTGATCATGTATGCAGATCAGATGACGGATTCCATGAAGGCAGCAATTGATGAGACGAACAGACGCCGTGCCATTCAGGAAAAGTATAATGAAGAAAACCATATCACGCCACAGACAATTAAGAAGGCGGTCCGGGATCTGATCAGTATTTCCAAGGTGATCGCCAAGGAGGAGCTTCGCTTTGAAAAGGATCCGGAATCCATGAGCCGGAAAGAGCTTGAAAAGTTGATAGCACAGATTGAAAAGCAGATGAAGAAGGCAGCGGCAGATCTCAACTTTGAGGCAGCAGCAGAGCTGCGGGACAAGATGACTGCGCTTAAGATTAAATTGAAGGAATTGGAAGACGATGAGCGCAAGGAGCAGAGAGCACAAAAACAATAAAGCGGCCGGAGAAAAATCATATCGTAAGAAGAATGTGAGGAAGCATATGAAATTATCAGACAAGCATATAGAAAGCCCCAAAATTCGTCCTAGAGAGTATATTAAGATCAGAGGGGCCAATGAGCATAATTTGAAAAATTTGGATGTGGATATTCCCAGAAATGAACTGGTAGTGCTTACCGGTCTTTCGGGATCCGGTAAATCTTCCTTGGCGTTTGACACCATTTACGCAGAGGGCCAGAGAAGGTACATGGAATCATTGTCCTCCTATGCAAGACAGTTTCTCGGGCAGATGGAAAAGCCCAATGTTGAAAAGATAGAAGGTCTGTCTCCTGCGATTTCCATAGACCAGAAATCAACTAACAGAAATCCTCGTTCTACGGTGGGAACTGTCACAGAAATATATGATTATTTTCGGTTGCTCTATGCAAGAGTTGGAGTACCTCACTGCCCGGAATGCGGAAAGGAAATTAAAAAACAGAGTGTGGATCAGATGGTTGATCAGATTATGGAGCTTCCGGAAGGGTCTAGGATACAGTTACTTGCACCGGTAGTCAGAGGAAGAAAGGGTGAGCATGCCAAGGTTTTCGATCGGGCCAAGAGAAGCGGTTATGTCAGGGTACGTATAGATGGAAATTTATATGAGCTGACAGAGGAAATAAAGCTGGATAAAAATATTAAGCATAATATTGAAATTGTTGTGGACAGACTGGTAATAAAGCCGGGCATCGAGAGAAGACTGACAGATTCTATCGAGAGTGTTCTGGCACTTGCAGAAGGCCTTTTGATGGTAGATGTGATTGATGGGGAAACGATTAATTTCAGCCAAAGTTTTTCCTGCCCGGACTGTGGAGTCAGTATCAGCGAAATAGAACCGCGGAGTTTTTCTTTCAACAATCCCTTCGGTGCCTGCCCGGTTTGCTTTGGTTTAGGTTATAAAATGGAATTTGATCCGGAACTGATGATTCCGGATAAATCCTTAAGCATTAACGAAGGTGCAATTCAGGTTATGGGGTGGCAGTCCTGCAATGAGCAGGGAAGTTTCACCAATGCATTACTTCAGGCACTTTCTAGGGAATATCAGTTTAGTCTGGATACGCCGATACAGGATTATCCGGAGGAAATCTATCAGATGCTGATTCATGGAACGAACGGCAGAGAAGTAAAGGTGCATTATAAAGGACAGCGTGGAGAGGGCGTTTATCCGGTTGCTTTTGAAGGACTGATCCGGAATATGGAAAGAAAATACAGAGAAACCGGTTCGGATGTAATTAAGCAGGAATATGAAACCTTTATGCGTATTACGCCCTGCAAAGAATGTAACGGTATGAGACTGAAGAAGGATTCGCTGGCAGTTACAGTCTGTGATAAGAACATTTATGAAATAACCTCTCTGTCAATCAGAGATTTGCATGCATTCCTGAAGGACATGAAGCTGTCAAAACAGCAGCAGATAATTGGGCAGCAGGTACTCAAGGAGATTAATGCGAGAGTAGGATTTTTGATTGATGTGGGCTTGGATTATCTGTCATTGGCTCGTGCAACGGCAACCTTGTCGGGAGGGGAGGCACAGAGAATTCGCCTTGCAACGCAGATTGGCTCCGGATTGGTAGGCGTATGCTATATTTTAGATGAGCCTAGCATCGGATTGCACCAGAAAGATAATGATAAGCTTCTGAACACTTTGAAAAATCTCAGGGATATGGGTAATACGCTGATAGTGGTAGAACATGATGAAGATACTATGCTGGAGGCGGACCATATCGTGGATATTGGTCCGGGTGCGGGTTCTCACGGTGGACAGGTCATTGCACAGGGGACCGCAAAAGAGATTATGGAGGTGGAGGAATCCATTACCGGTCAATACTTAAGCGGAAAGTTACAGGTGCCTGTTCCAAAGACACGTCGAAAGCCAAAGGGATGGCTCACGATCACAGGCGCAAAAGAGAATAATTTGAAGGATATTACCGTAAAAATTCCCACCGGAGTTCTTACCTGCGTCACCGGTGTATCCGGCTCCGGTAAGAGCTCTCTGGTGAATGAAATTCTTTATAAGAGACTTGCTAGAGATTTGAATCGGGCAAGGACAATTCCCGGGAAGCATAAAGATATCACGGGGATCAAAAAACTGGATAAAGTCATTGATATTGATCAATCACCGATTGGAAGGACACCCAGATCCAATCCGGCAACCTACACAGGTGTGTTTGATATGATAAGGGATCTATTTGCGGGAACACCCGATGCGAAAGCAAAAGGCTATAAGAAGGGACGTTTCAGTTTCAATGTAAAAGGTGGTAGGTGCGAGGCTTGTGGCGGAGATGGAATCATTAAGATTGAAATGCATTTTCTCCCGGATGTTTATGTACCCTGTGAGGTTTGCGGCGGCAAGCGATATAACAGAGAGACGCTGGAAGTAAAATATAAAGGAAAGAGCATCTATGATGTACTTGATATGACAGTGGAGGAGGCAGTTCCTTTCTTTGAGAATCTGCCGTCAATCCGACGAAAAATAGAAACCTTAAATGATGTTGGGCTTTCTTATGTGAAGCTGGGACAGCCTTCTACTACCTTGTCCGGTGGAGAAGCGCAGAGAATTAAGCTGGCTACTGAGTTGAGCAAACGAAGCACGGGAAACACAATTTATATTCTGGATGAGCCCACCACCGGACTTCATTTTGCAGATGTGCATAAGCTGGTAGATATTTTGCACAGACTGGCTGACAGCGGAAACACGGTAGTTGTAATTGAACATAACCTGGACGTGATCAAGACGGCAGACTACATTATCGACATGGGACCTGACGGCGGAGACAGAGGAGGACAGGTGGTTGCCTGCGGAACACCGGAGGAGGTTGCAGAGGCAGAAGGTTCTTATACCGGAAAATATGTAAAAAAAATGTTGCGCAGGTATAAAGAAAATCAAAATAAATACCGATAAAAAATACAAGCATGGACGCAGATTTTAAGGCGGATGGAACCGTTTTTAATGTTGCGTCCTTTTTTTGTTAATTTTTTATGAAATCCCTTTGAAAAAGTATTTCTATCGGTTATAATATTTTTGTATGCGTCTGATTATACGAAATTATTATATTAGAAATAGAGAACTTATAGAAAGGGGTACATGGCATGCAGTACACAGATATCGGAATCGATTTAGGAACCGCTAGTATATTGGTTTACATCAGAGGGAGAGGCGTTGTTTTAAAGGAACCCTCGGTTGTAGCTTTTGATAGAGATACCAACAAGATTAAAGCAATCGGAGAGGATGCAAGACTGATGTTGGGAAGAACACCCGGCAATATTGTAGCTGTTCGCCCTTTACGTCAGGGTGTTATTTCTGACTATCGAGTCACCGAGCAGATGATGAAATATTTCATTCAGAAAGCGTTGGGAAAGAAAACCTTCCGGAAGCCCAGGATTGCGGTATGTGTACCCAGTGGTGTTACGGAGGTAGAGAAGAAAGCGGTAGAGGATGCGACCCTTCAGGCAGGAGCCAGAGAGGTTTCCATTATAGAGGAACCCATTGCAGCAGCCATTGGTGCAGGAATTGATATTTCAAAGCCCTGCGGAAATATGATTGTCGATATCGGAGGCGGTACCTCTGATATTGCGGTTATTTCTCTTGGTGGAACAGTTGTCAGCGCTTCCATAAAGATTGCCGGGGATGATTTTGACGAAGCACTGGTAAGGTATATGCGTAAAAAGCATAATCTTCTGATTGGAGAAAGAACGGCAGAGGATATTAAGATTAAGATTGGTTCGGCTTTTAAGCGTTCTGAGGTGGATTATATGGATGTGAGAGGCCGTAACCTTGTAACAGGTCTACCGAAGACGATTAAGGTTTCTTCGGAGGAGACGGAAGAAGCATTAAAAGAAACCACAGCGCAGATTATTGAGACGATTCACAGTGTTCTGGAAAAAACGCCCCCTGAGCTTGCGGCTGATATTGCAGACAGAGGTATTGTCCTTACCGGTGGTGGTAGTCTTCTGCGAGGACTGGAGGATCTGATTGCTGAGAAAACGGGAATCAACACGATGACGGCAGAGGATCCGATGACTGCGGTTGCAATCGGAACGGGGAAATATGTAGAGTTTTTGGCCGGCTATAAGGATGAGTAAACGATAGGGAAGCTGTAGGGAAGAAGGGTGTCTTATGGTAAAGGGACTGTATACTGCCTATACAGGCATGGTAAATGAACAGCATAGGATGGATGTGCTTACCAACAATCTTGCAAATGCAGATACGAACGGATATAAGAAGGAGGGAGCCACAAGTCAGTCCTTTGATTCTGTTCTGGCATATAAGATCAAAGACGTAACGGAAGGTTATCCGTTGGCAAAGAGGCTTGGTGTAAATAATCCGGGTGTTAAGATTGGTGAGGGCTATACAGACTTTTCGCAAGGCCCCCTTAAGACAACAAACAATACCTTTGATCTGGCATTAAGTGATCAGGGCTTTTTTGCAGTTGAATTTACAAATAAGAATGGCGAAAAATCAACAAAGTATACCAGAGACGGCAATTTTACCCTGACACAGGAAGGCTATCTCGTGACACAGGATGGAGACTTTGTGCTGGATAAAAGCGGACAACATATTAAAATTGATCCGGTTAAGTCTACAACAATCAACAGAAGTGGGCAGATCCTGCAGGATGACAAAGTCGTTGCGACGATTCAGGTCACTGATTTTGAGGATTATAATTATCTGGAGCGATATGGTGAAAATTATTATCAGCCTGTAGAAGGCGCTAAAGAAAAAGAGTCTGCAGCGCAGATTTACTCCGGTTATCTGGAGACTTCCAATATTTCAGTGGTGACAGAGATGGTCAACATGATTACAGTTTCCAGAGCATATGAAAGTAATCAAAAGGTAATTACGACCTATGACGGTACACTTGATATTGCGGCAAACCAGCTTGGAAGGATTTAGGAGGTAGCATATGGTTAGAAGTTTATGGAGCGCAGCTACGGGCATGAATGCCCAGCAGACAAATGTAGATACCATCGCAAACAATCTGGCAAATGTAAATACTGTCGGATATAAGGCACAGGCGGCACAGTTTAAGTCCCTGCTTTATCAGACGCTTCAGACAGCAACAACTACGGCAAATGGAGACCCTAAGCCCACAAGCTCCCAGGTTGGACTTGGTGTGAGAAACTCTTCCATTAATTCGATTTTTACACAAGGAAGCCTTCTTTCATCAGAGAGTGATACCGCTTTTGCAATTGAGGGGGACGGATACTTCGCAGTTCGTGGAAGCGATGGAAATACATATTATACAAGAAACGGTGATTTTACCTGGGCAACCAATAGTGGAGGCGGGGTGATCCTGACAAATCAGGATGGTCTTCCTGTTCTCAGTTCTACGGGAAGAACGATTACTCTGAATTCCAACTACGTTACCAGTAAAGTAACGATTACCGGTGACGGTACAATCTGTTACCCAGATGCACAGAATAATCCGAGATCTCTTGGAGTTACCATAGGATTATATCAGTTTAATAATCCTGGCGGTCTGGTGCGCAAGGGAGATACTCTTTGGGAAGCATCTGCTGCAAGTGGAACTGTCATGAATGAAGCAACGAACAGGAATCTGACCAAAAGCAGGGTCGTTCAGGGGTATCTGGAGGGATCTAATGTCCAGGTTGCAGATGAAATGGTGAACCTGATCGTAGCACAGCGTGCATATGAAATGAATTCAAAAGCAATCACAACTACAGATGAAATGATGCAGACAGCCAATAACCTGAAGAGATAATGAAAGGTACTTCGCGGTTGAATGTTAGTTTAAGAGAGAGGAACAGGCTATGGATATTGGTGGAATTTCTTCTTTATATACGGATTATGTGCAGAATCAGAATACAGAGGAAACAAAGCTGAAGGAAAAACTTGACAGCACTGACTATTCACAGGCAACAGATGATGAATTGCTTGATGCCTGTAAGCAGTTTGAAGCCTATTTTCTGGAACAGGTATTCAAGGAAATGGAGAAAACCGTAGACTGTGTGAAGGGCGAAGAGGATAGCGATCCGAATGATAATCTGGTAGATTATTTTAAGGATTCTGCAATTCAGAAGCTGGCATCAACCTCCACAGAAACGCAGGGACTTGGGCTTGCACAAATGCTATATGAGCAGATGAAACGGAATTACGGGCTTTAGAGCTTATACAATTATAGAGAATCATAGGGCTGCCATTATGAGACGGGAGACCGTCTTGTTTGGCAGCCTTTTTATGAGATAAGCAGGAGGTTTGTTTTGGAAACAGTCAGGGGATATGTGGATCATATCATTTATCAGAATAGAGAAAACGGTTATACGGTTCTTTCATTCGTCACGGAGGGAGATGAATTAGTCTGCGTAGGAAATTTCCAGTCTGTTGAAGCAGGAGAAACCCTGGAGCTTACCGGAAATTATGTAGAGCATCCGGTCTATGGACACCAATTAAAAGTAGAGAAATATTGTATATCCATACCGGATGATGCAGTAAGTATGGAGCGATATCTGGGCTCCGGTGCAATCAAAGGAATTGGGGAAACACTTGCTTCCAGAATTGTTAAAAAGTTTGGAAATGAAACCTTTAGAATCATTGAGGAAGAACCGGAGAGGCTTGCAGAGGTTAAGGGGATCAGCGAACGCAAGGCACAGGAAATTGCAGAACAGATCATTGATAAAAAGGATATGAGAGAGGCTTTCCTGTTTTTACAAAAATATGGTATTTCCAATACACTTGCCATAAAAATATATAACCGTTATGGTATGAATCTATACAGCGTCATGCAGGAAAACCCTTACCGCCTTGCAGAGGATATCGATGGAGTTGGTTTTCGGATCGCGGATGAAATTGCAACCAGAATCGGTATACACACAGATTCTGATTACCGAATTCGGAGCGGTATTTTATATACACTTTTACAGGCAACGGCAGAAGGACATACCTATCTGCCGGCAGACGTGTTAAAGGAACATACATCCTTGCTTCTCGGGGTGGCAAAAGAGGCTATAGAGCCTCAGATATCCAATCTTGCTGTGGAAAAAAAGCTTGTAATTAAATTAAAAGGAGAGGAGAAAAGAGTATATTCCCTGCCTTATTATTATGCCGAGTTAAGCTGTGCCCGGATGCTCCATGATCTGAATGTAAAAGCGACAGAGGATCTTTTGCCGATACAGGAAGAAAAAGTCAGAACCCTTCTTCGGAGTTTGGAAGAGGAACAGGACATAGAGCTGGATGAATTGCAGAAACAGGCGGTATTGGAAAGCGTGAAATCCGGGCTGATGATTTTGTCGGGCGGTCCGGGTACGGGGAAGACCACCACGATCAATACCATCATTCGTTATTTTGAAATGGAAGGAATGGATATTCTGCTGGCAGCACCGACGGGGAGGGCGGCAAAAAGAATGACGGAGGCCACGGGTTATGAAGCACGTACCATTCATCGATTGCTTGAAATCAACGGAGCGGTAGAAGAGGGAAGAAATGCACAATTTGAAAGAAATGAAGAAAATCCACTGGAAGCAGACGTTATTATTATTGATGAAATGTCTATGGTAGATATTCATTTGTTTCGAGCACTGTTAAGCGCAATCAGTGTGGGAACCAGACTGATCATGGTTGGGGATGTGGATCAGCTTCCGAGTGTGGGACCGGGGCAGGTTCTACAGGATCTGATCGATAGTCAGGCTTTTCCAGTAGTGATTTTGAAAAAGATTTTTCGCCAGGCCGGTGAAAGTGATATTGTGGTCAATGCGCATAAGATCAATCGAGGAGAACAGATCGAACTGAATAATAAAAGCAGAGATTTTTTCTTTTTAGAGAGAAGCGACGTAAATGTGATCTATAAACACATGATTCAGCTTATCCGGGAAAAAATGCCGCCTTATGTGGAGGCGAAGCCTTACGATATCCAGGTGCTGACTCCAATGCGAAAAGGGAATCTAGGTGCAATTGTTTTAAATGAGATTCTTCAGAAATATTTAAATCCTCCTTCACCGGATAAAAAGGAGTATTTTGCAGGAGAACGCCTTTTCCGCGAGGGAGACAAAGTCATGCAGATCAAGAACAATTATCAGATCACCTGGGAAATATTAAGCAAATACAGAATACCGATTGATAAAGGTACGGGGATTTTTAACGGCGATATGGGAATTGTGGCAGATATTAATGAGACAGCACAGCTCCTTACTGTGGAATTTGATGAGCATCGGCGGGTGGAATATCCTTTTTCACAGTTGGATGAACTTGAACTTGCCTATGCAATCACCATACACAAATCCCAGGGAAGTGAGTATCCGGCAGTCATTTTGCCACTTCTGGCAGGCCCCCAAATGCTGTTTAACAGAAATCTTTTATATACAGCAGTAACAAGAGCAAGAAAATGTGTCACCATACTGGGAAGCAGCAAGACCTTGCAGGAGATGATCAAGAACGAAAGACATCACAGGCGCTATACCAGTTTGAATGACAGAATCAGAGAAGTTGGGGAAACGGAGGCGGGATGGCAGTAAAAATGGATCCATTCATTCTTTTGTTCCCGGGTAGATGCGTGGTCTGCGATGAGATCGTGAATCGCCCAGGGGAGCATGTTTGTGACAGTTGTAAAAAAAGAATCATATACATCAAGGAACCATTTTGCATGAAATGCGGTAAGCAGCTGAAAAGAGATGAGAAGGAATACTGCGACGACTGCGGGAAAAGAACACACCTGTATGTGCAAGGGGCAGCACTTTATGATTACGGAAGTATGTCGGATTCGGTCTTTCGGTTTAAATATGCGGGAAGAATGGAATATGCAGCTTTTTATGGGAAAGATTTATATGAAAAAAAGAAGAGCTGGCTTAGAATGGTAGATCCTGATGCATTGGTACCTGTACCAATTCATTCCTCACGTATGAGAAAAAGGGGATATAATCAGTCGGAACTGATTGCGAGAGAACTTTCAAGACATTCCGGAATACCACTAAACACAAAATTGATACAGAGAGTAAAAAGAACACAGCCCCTTAAAAACCTGACCCATACAGAAAGGCAAAATAATTTGAAAAGGGCTTTTAAAATCCGGCAAAATGATGTAAAATTAAATACGATTGTTATTATTGACGATATCTATACTACAGGCAGTACGATTGACGCAATGACCGGTGTTTTAAAAGAAGCCGGCATTAAAAAAGTATTTTTTTTGTCATTAACCATCGGGCGGGGAATGTAGATCCAGGAGGTATAAATTATGAATGTACGTAATTGTAGAAAATGTGGCAGGATTTTCAACTATGTGGCAGGACCCATTATGTGCCCTAAATGCAGAGAAGAACAGGAGTCTAAATTTCAAGAGGTTAAGAAATATGTACAGGAACATCATGGAGCAGATATTCATGAGGTTTCAACCGAATGTGATGTTGATACAAGTCAGATTCATCAGTGGATTCGGGAGGAACGTCTGCAGTTTGCGGATGACTCACCGATCAGAATCCCTTGTGAGAGCTGCGGTGCAATGATTCGTGCCGGGCGTTTTTGTGAAAAATGTAAAATGGATATGGCAAATGGATTTAAAAGCGTAATGGGGCAGAACAAGGCTCCGGAGCCTGAAAAGAAGGTTACGACAGCCAGAGATAAGGACAGAATGCGTTATCTTTAGGTGAATGGGCGGCAGTAAATAGTAAGAGCTGCGGCTGAAAGGTAAATATATGATAAATGAAGAAAAAGTCATTCTTATGACAAAGATGGCTTCCTATGAAGGGCATGAGGGGAAAAAGGATATTTCTATCACGCACTATTTCAGGGGAGACTATATCGGGTTTCAGGTTTTGAAATCAGTGATTGCGGCTACGATATCTTTTTTGGCAGTATTTGCGGTGTATGTTCTATATCACTTTGAGGATTTTATGCAAGACATTTATAAAATGGATTTGCTGAAATTCGGCAAAAGTGTGATTATTCTATATTTATGCGTCGTAGGAGCGTACGGCGTTATTTCTTATGTGGTTTTTGCAAGTAGATATAATAAAGCCAGAAAGAGCCTGAGACATTACTACGACAATTTAAAAAAATTAGCAAATATGTATGATAAATGATGAGGAAGTTCCTATGACAACATTACTAGTTGTAAAACAGTATATTAAGAATTTTATTAGCAAATATGAGGTTTATCTCAAACCGTTGATGAAATTGATTCTTGCGCTTGCCTCTCTTATGATGATTAACAGTAAGATTGGTTATATGCACAGATTAGACAATATTTCTATTGTGCTTATCGTTGCATTGATGTGCTCGTTCATGCCAATGAATTTCATTATTTTTGTGGCGGCAGTATTTACGGTGTTACATTTATATGCATTATCATTGGAGTGTGCGGCAATTGCGCTGGTGCTGTTTCTGGTGCTGTTCCTTCTGTACTTCAGATTTTCTCCGAAGGATACTTTGGTTGTGCTGCTTACGCCGATGTGCTTTGTGCTGAAAATCCCATATGCTGTTCCGCTTACAATGGGATTGATCGGAACACCGGCTTCAGCGATCTCTGTTGGGTGCGGGGTAATTGTAAGCTATCTGATCAGTTATATTGCTGACAGCGCAACAGCACTTTCCGGTATGGACACGGAAGACATCATTACAAAAGTGAGATATATCGTGGATGGTCTGTTGAACAATAAGGAAATGCTTCTGACAATTTTTGCATTTGCAGTGACTATCGTGATTGTTTATCTGATCAAACGGATGTCAATTAATTATGCATGGACGATTGCAATGATTGCGGGGGCAATTGTGGACGTCATGATTCTGCTTGTCGGAGACCTGATGTTTGACACGAATGTTTCCATTATTGGAATAATCATTGGAACAGTTTTTTCCATGCTGATTGCCAAGGTGGTTGAATTCTTTGCTTTCCACGTGGACTATAGCAGAGTAGAAAAGGTTCAGTTTGAAGATGATGAATATTACTATTATGTCAAAGCAGTTCCAAAGATTACTGTGGCAACGCCGTCAAAGACGGTAAAGAGAATTAATACGCCTAAAAAGAGATATTCAGGCGGACAGTCAAGAAGATAGAAAAAAGGATTACTAAATGTTACGTGGTTTGGAAATCGTGGAAACATACCTGTCAAGAGTGTCAGGTATCAGATGGGCAGATATTGTAGAGATTATTATTCTCTCTTTTCTGTTGTACCACATTCTGGTGTGGATCAAAAATACAAGAGCCTGGTCTCTGCTAAAGGGAATTCTTGTCATTGCAGCCTTTGTTTTGCTGGCTGCCTATTTTGAGATGAATACCATTTTGTGGATTGTCAATAATATGTTTAGTGTTGCCGTAACGGCAATTATTGTTATTTTGCAGCCGGAACTCCGCAAAGCTGTAGAGGAACTCGGACGAAAAAATCTAATCAGCTCCATTGTACCGTTTGAATTGGGAAAAAATCCCGGAGAAGGAAGATTTTCAGATAAGACGATCAATGAAATAGCTAAAGCATGTGTGGAAATGGGCAAGGTGAAGACCGGTGCCCTTATTGTTGTGCAGCAGGATCAGCCTCTGGACGAATACGAGAGAACGGGAATCGATGTGGACGGAATCGTTACGAGCCAGCTTCTCATTAACATTTTTGAGCATAATACACCGCTTCATGATGGTGCAGTGATTGTAAGAGGTAATCGTATTACTGCTGCAACCTGTTATTTACCTCTATCGGATAACATGACACTTAGCAAGGATCTGGGAACCAGACACAGAGCGGGAGTAGGAATTTCCGAGGTGACGGATTCCCTGACAGTTATCGTCTCGGAGGAAACCGGAAAAATCAGTGTAGCATTTGAAGGGAAATTGGAAAGAGGTTTAAGCGGAGAAGAATTAAAAGAGAAATTGAAGACAATACAGAATAAGCCGGAGGAGGAGAATCGGAAAAGAATTCTGTGGAAAGGACGGTTCAAAGGTGAAAAATAAGTTGACCCATAATATTGGACTGAAGCTTGCATCTGTCTTTTTTGCAGTGATACTTTGGCTGGTTGTTACCAGTGTGAATAATCCGACGGTATCAGAACCCTACTATAATATACCGGTTAAGCTGGTTAATACGGAATTGATCACAGATTCCGGCCAGGTATATGAGGTTCTTGACGGGACGGATGTAATTAGTAAGGTTACAGTTCGTGCACCTCATTCGGTAATCAGCGAGCTGAAAACGGAAAATATTATCGCAGTAGCAGATGTCAGTGAGCTCAGCAGTCTGGATACCATAGCCATTAAATTGTCAACGGATATTTATTCCAATAATATCAGCAGCATTACCGGAAGCATTGATATGGTAAAGCTGAAAATTGAAAATAAAAAGAGCAAAGCGTTACCTTTGAAATCAACAGTATCGGGTCAGGTAACATCCGGTTATATGGTAGGAGATATTACGCCGGATCAGAATCTTGTCAGAATTTCGGGTCCGGAGTCAGTTGTTGATCAGATTACTAAGGCAGTTGTGGATGTTGATGTGACAGGCATGACCAGTGACATTGTGACTAATGCAGAGATTAAGCTGTATGATGCAGAGGACAATATTGTAGACTCAAAGAATATTACCCAGAATATTAAGACAGTAGGGGTACAGGTCAATATTTGGCAGACGGCTACAGTGCCCGTGAATTTCAGTGTGAGTGGAACTCCGGCAGCAGGATACCAGGCAACAGGCGAAATTGAGGGGAGCGGAGAGACTGTGGTGATTGCCGGCAGAGTAAGTGCTATCAGAAACATTACAGAGATAAGTATTCCGGAAGAAGCCCTGGATATCACAGATCAGACACAGGACTATACAACCGAGGTGGATATCAGACAGTATCTGCCGGATAATGTTTACCTGGCAAATTCGCAGGATGCGATTAAAACAGTGACAGTTCGTATTGAAGGAGAGATTTCGAAAAAACTGGAAATCAGATCAGGTAAAGTTCAGATCATTAATCTCCCGGACGGCTATGATGCTAGTATTTCCGGGCTGGAAGAAACCTTTATGATAGAGGTGATCGGACTTTCCAGAGATGTTGCAACCCTGCAGGCATCCAATATCAGTGGTACTGTGGATATTCTGGATTTCACACAGGAAAGAGGTATGACAGATCCGGAGCCGGGATTCTATACGGTTGAGGTCGACTTTGGTCTGCCGGACAATGTGACTTTGCTGGAGCCGGTGACAGTAACTTTGCATATATCAAAATCAGAGGAGGAGTGATAGATAAATGAGCAGATTGTTTGGTACGGATGGCGTGAGAGGTGTGGCAAATGATGAACTGACTCCCCTGTTGGCAATGCAGCTTGGGCAGGCAGGTGCCTATGTACTTACCAAAGAAAATATGCATAAGCCAACGATCATGGTTGGCTGTGATACCAGAATATCGGGAGATATGCTTGCCAATGCATTAATGGCAGGTATTTGCTCTGTAGGAGCCAATGCGGTTTATGTAGGTGTAATCCCAACTCCAGCAGTTGCTTATCTTACACGCAAGTATAAGGTGGATGCCGGTGTTGTTATTTCTGCATCTCATAATCCTGTTGAGTTTAACGGAATCAAGTTTTTTGACGGGAACGGCTATAAGTTGCCTGATGCATTGGAGGATGAGATAGAATCCATTATCAAGAACGGAATGGCAGGAATTAAGTTTCCGATTGGTGCTAATGTGGGAAAGATTAAATATCGCACAGATGCCAGAGAGGAATATATTAACCATTCTATTCAGTCAGTAAATGTAGACTTGACAGGCCTTAAGATAGTGGTGGACTGTGCAGAAGGAGCTTCCTATTACACTTCTGTAGAAGCTCTCAAAGAGCTTGGCGCGAATATTGTAGCCATTCATAATATGCCTGATGGCACCAATATTAATGCAAACTGCGGTTCTACCCATATGCAGGAATTGAGGGCAAGAGTTGTCTATGAAAAAGCAAATGTAGGGCTTGCCTTTGACGGTGATGCCGACAGGCTTCTTGCGGTTGATGAGCTCGGAAATGTGGTGGACGGAGATCAAATCATGGCGATCGTCGGAAACCATATGAAGGAAAACGGAGAGCTTGCAAACGACACTATTGTTGCTACTGTAATGAGCAACCTGGGTTTCTTCCTGATGGCAGAAAAGAATGGTATTCAGATGGAACAAACGAAGGTTGGAGACAGATATGTTCTTGAAAGAATGAAGGAGATTGGGGCAAGTCTTGGCGGAGAGCAGTCGGGACACATTATTTTCCTGAAGGAAAATACAACCGGTGACGGTCTCTTAAGTGCGCTGCATCTTTTAAAGGTCATGGTTGAAACCGGGAAGACCCTTTCAGAGCTTGCAACGGTTATGGAAGTCTTGCCTCAGGCACTTGTCAATGCAAAAGTACCTAACCATAAGAAGGAAAAATATATGGAATATCCGGAGATTGCAGATGCGATCCAGAAGCTTACGGATAAATTTGCCGGGGAAGGAAGAGTGCTGATTCGCCCTTCAGGAACGGAACCTCTTGTACGGGTTATGATCGAAGGCAAGGATCAAAAGATGATAGAGAATGATGCAAGAGAGCTTGCAGACTTAATTCAAAATATTATGCTGTAGAACGTGTGATTGGAGGGAAACATTATGGTAAGGCAGAAGGTAGTTATTAAGAACCCTACGGGACTTCATTTAAGACCTGCCGGCATTTTGTGCAAGGAAGCAATGCAGTTTAAGTCATTGATTACTTTTACATTCAAGGAGAACACTGCAAATGCAAAGAGTGTGCTGAGTGTTTTGGGAGCCTGCGTGAAATGCGGTGACGAGATTGAATTTTGCTGTGAAGGTGTCGATGAGGAGGAAGCTCTTCAGGCGCTGGTAAAAGCAATTGAAAACGGATTAGGAGAATAATCTGAAAGAGGAAAAGAAATGTTGAACTATAAGCGTTACAGAAAAAATCCGGTAGTAGACTATCCGGAGAGAGAATGGCCGGGTAAGGAGATTGAAAAAGCCCCTATCTGGTGTAGTGTGGATCTTCGTGATGGAAACCAGGCATTGATTGATCCCATGGTGGTCAGTGAGAAGATTGAAATGTTTCAATATCTGATTAAGCTGGGATTTAAAGAGATTGAAATTGGATTTCCTGCTGCCAGTCAGATTGAGTTTGATTTTCTGCGTCAGCTTATTGAACGTAAAATGATTCCCGATGATGTGAGAGTACAGGTGCTGACACAATGTCGTGAAGAACTGATTGATCGTACCTTTGAGTCGATTGAAGGCTGTAAGGAAGCGATTGTCCATATCTATAATTCCACCTCAACACTTCAGAGAGATGTGGTGTTCGGCATGAGCCGTGAGGAGATTATTGACATTGCAGTAAAGGGTACATTGATGGTGAAGGAACGCGCTGCAAAGTTTCCCGGCAAGATCATTCTGGAATATTCTCCGGAGAGCTTTACAGGAACGGAGCTTGACTTTGCGTTGGAAATCTGTACAGCCGTACAGGAGACGTGGGGAGCAACCAGGGAAAATCCCATCATTATTAATCTGCCTTCCACGGTTGAGATGAATACACCGAATGTATATGCAGATCAGATTGAATGGATGAATCGTCATTTCAAAAATCGGGAGAGTATTATTTTAAGTGTACATCCTCATAATGACCGGGGAACCGGAGTGGCAGCGGCAGAGCTTTCTATGCTGGCGGGAGCCGAGAGGGTGGAAGGTACTTTGTTTGGAAACGGTGAGAGAACCGGAAATGTGGATGTGCTGAATATTGCATACAATATGTTTTCTCAGGGCATTAACCCGGAATTGAACATTGAAAAGATCAATGAAATTATTGAGATATATGAGAGATGCTGCAAGATACCGATCCATCCCAGACATCCTTATGCAGGAAAACTGGTATTTACTGCATTTTCAGGTTCTCATCAGGATGCTATTAACAAGGGCGTTAAGGCCATGAAGGAACGTGGCAGTGAGTTCTGGCAGGTGCCGTATCTGCCGATCGACCCTTCTGATATCGGAAGAGAGTACGAGCCGATTGTGCGTATTAATTCTCAGTCCGGTAAGGGTGGTGTTGCCTTTATCATGGATACTTATTTTGGCTTTAAACTGCCGAAAGGAATGCATAAGGAATTTGCAAATGTCATTCAGAGTATTTCTGAGAAGCAGGGTGAGGTTTCTCCGGATGAGATCATGGCAGCCTTCAGGACAGAATATCTGGATCAGAAGGAACCGATCCATTTCCGAAAGCTGAAGGTGGATGATTTGAGCGGAGAGACACAATCCGAGTTTGATACCAGAGTGTATGTTACATATACCAATGCTGGTGTGGAGAAAACCTATGAGGCAGTGGGTAACGGTCCGATCGATGCAGTACAACGGGGACTTCAGCAGGAATTGGATATTGCAATCAAAATATTGGATTACGAAGAGCATGCGTTGCAGAGCGGTTCTAATTCGCAGGCAGCAGCTTACATTCATCTTTTGGACTCCAATAGTGGAAGCGTTACCTATGGAGTCGGTGTGAGCTCCAACATTACGCGAGCATCCGTGCGTGCAATTTTCTCGGCAGTAAACAGATTGAGGCTGGGAGAAAGATAAAAAATTTGATTTCAGACTGATTTGGAAAAGAAACAGGAAGAAATTCCTGCTTCTTTTTTTCACCAATTTATTCTATGAGGATTTCGTGATTAAAGAAATGAGGGGAAAATGGAAAAGGAAGAAAACAAAAGATAAGGATGGGAGAAGCTCTGCGAAATAATTGGTATGCGATTCGTATGGGCTTTGAGATCAGTAAGAGTCGTGTTATTCATTCTTTCGTTGTAAATTTGTTTGGCAACTTTGAATGGGTATTTTTTAGTGGCTATTTTTTGCGTCATATTGTAGGAGAACTGGAAGCTGGAAAAGATTTTTCAACGATATTTATGTTTATTTTAGGCTGCGGCGGAATGTTCTTTGTGATGAATCTTTATAACAGCTATGTGGAGAACGTAGTTGTTCCACTGGAAGGAACCAGAGTATATCAGGGAATCTATGAGAAGCTTTATCGAAAGGCAAAGAATGTTGAACTTCGCTGCTATGAGGATTCAGATTTCTATAACAAATATACGATGGCGGCAGATCAGGCGGAGGAAAAGGTAACGAAAATTATTGACAGTACATGGGGGATTGTAACGGGTGTTTTTGCATCTGGAGCAGTTCTTTATACTATGTTTACAATAGACCCTGTATCTGTTCTGTTTGTTATTTCTCCGCTTGTGGGGAATTTTCTGTTTGGCAACCTGAAGAACCGGTTTGAATTTATGAGATATCAGGAGGAGGTACCTCACGATAAGGTACTGAATTACGTGAACCGTGCAATCTATTTGCCTGATTATGCGAAGGAAATCCGATTGTCCAGGGTGTTTTGTCTTCTAAAGAATCAGTATGATGAGGCAACAGAAGAGAAATCAAAGCTTGCAGGAAAGTATGCGTTTCGCATCGGAAGCATGAATGTTTTCTGGCAGCTGTTAACTTTTACTGTCATGTTTGAAGGCGTTCTGCTTTTTTCAATTTATAAAAATCTGGTAGTGGGAAGTATGTCACTGGCAGAGCTTACTGTTATGACCAGCTTGATGGTAGCTGCCACATGGATTCTGATCGGTTTGTTTGAAAACATTATGGAAACGATCAAGAACGGTATGTTTATCAGTAACCTGAGAAGCTTTTTGGAGTATGAAGAGAAGATTCCGGAGAATCAGGACGGCATTATGCCGGATGAAAATTTTGGAAGCCTGGAATTTGAGCATGTTTCTTTTTCTTATCAGAACGAAGAAACCATTAAGGATCTGTCCTTTGTCATCAGACAAGGGGAGAATATTGCACTGGTAGGTCATAATGGGGCAGGAAAAACAACCATCATTAAGCTTTTGCTCAGACTATATGATCCTACAGAGGGAGTCATCCGGCTAAATGGAATTGATATTCGGGAATATAATCTACGTGCATATAGAAATCTATTTGCAGCAGCCTTTCAGGATTACCGTATTTTCGGCATGACGGTAAAGGATAATGTACTCATGGGAAGACATCTGGAAAACGAGGATGAGAGAGTAATTGATGCACTGAAAAAGGCAGGTGTGTACGATAAGATTTCCTCCCTTCCTGAGGGAATCTATACTATGATGACAAAGGAATTTGACGAGAATGGTGCGGTGCTTTCCGGTGGGGAGGGACAGAAGGTCGCTGTGGCCAGAGCGTTTATCAAACCCTCTCCAATCCGGATATTTGATGAACCTTCCAGTGCTCTGGACCCTATCGCCGAATACGAGCTGTTCAATAGTATCATGGAAGATGGAGTAAACCACACTATGATCTTTATCTCTCACCGCCTGTCATCTGTAAAAAACGCAGACAAGGTATTTATGCTGGAGACAGGGCGGATTATTGAGGAAGGCACACATAAGGAGCTGATGACGCAGGAGGGAAGCTATGCCCAGATGTATAAGAAGCAGGCGATGAACTATCTTGCAGTTGATACAGTGGAAGGGGTGACATTATGAGAAAGCAGAATCAATCAGCAGATATGAACACCCGGCAGACCACAAAACAGGTATGGAGGAATAACTGGTTTCTCATTAAGCTGTGCTTTAGCGCTTCGCCACTCTACATTATTACAATGACATTAGATGTAATTAGAAGTCAGTTTTTCATTTTTCTTGAGCACACCTATGGAATTGGGTATGTGCTGGAGGCAGCTGAGTTTCATTATCCGATCCGGGAGGTGGCGGTTTTCCTGATCGGAATTGCCATCTGCATTACACTGGGAATGGTATTTTCCGTTATCGTGAACAATTATTGGGCGGTAAGGGAACTGCCTAAGGTACAGCGCAAGGTAAAGATGATGCTTTACGAAAAGGCAAAGGATTTGGATCTTCAGTGCTATGATAATCCGGATTATTATAATGAACTGGTACTGGCAATCTCGGAAGCGGATAAGCAAATTGATAGATGCATCACTTTTTTGCGAAATGTGGCATCCGGTGTGACAGAATTTTTATCGGTAGGCATCTACTTCCTGGTTAAGGATAAATTTTCTGTTTTGATTGCAGCTTTGGCGTTTGCCATCGCATTCATATTTAATCAGCTGTACAATCAATTGTCATACAAAATACGCGTATCGAGAAATCCGTTTGAACGGAAGAGAGAATATGTGAAGAGAATTTTTTATTTAAATGATTACGCGAAGGAGCTTAGATTAAACCAGGAAGCCTCTACGCTTTTATTTGAGGATTTTAAAAAGGCAAATGAAGATGTATATCAGGTTGAAAAGTGCTATGCAAAGAAACGGTTTTTACTTAGCTTTTTGAAACGTTACATCGGAAATGACTTTATCAGTGATGTTGTTTATATTTCTTACCTGGTATATCGTGCAACAATCATGAAAGCAATTTCCTTCAGCAGTGTTGCCATTTTGTATAATTCCTTCGGGAACTTGAAGTGGAACATGAGGATTTTTACGGACATTTACCCTTATGCCTGTGAGACCAGTCTCTATGTCCAGAAAATTCTTGATTTTCTGGATTACGAGCCAAAAATACAGAGCCAGAGGAAACTGCCGGTATCTACACAGGCAAAGGCAGTGGAACTTAGAAACGTATCCTTCTCTTATGGTGAGAAGTACGGAAGTGTGATTAATGACGTGTCCCTCTCCATTGCGCCGGGAGAAAAGATTGCTCTCGTAGGTTATAATGGTGCCGGAAAGACAACGCTGATTAAACTGATCATGAGATTATATGATCCATCACGGGGTGAAATCCTACTGGATGGGGTAAATATCAAGGATTATGATGTAGAAAAATACCGCCATTCTATTGGAACAGTTTTTCAGGACTTTAAGATTTTTGGTGGAAGTGTTGTGGAAAATGTGCTGCTCGATCTAAATGATGGAGAGGATGACAGTGCTGTGACGGAAAAAGTGAGGAAAGCACTGACACACAGTGGGCTCTGGGAGCGGATTCAGTCCCTGCCAAATGGATTGGATACACAGCTTACCACAGAATTTGCAAAGGATGGTGTAAATCTTTCAGGAGGAGAAAGTCAGAAACTGGCCATCGGAAGGGTATTCTATAAGGATGCCGGTTTGATTATCCTGGATGAACCGTCCAGTGCCCTTGACCCGATTGCCGAATACCAGCTGAATCATTCTATGCTGGAGGCAACCGAAAACAAAACGGTAATTTTCATTTCCCATCGTTTGTCTACGACGCGCCTTGCGGATAGAATTTTTTTACTTGAAAAGGGAAGGATTGCGGAGCAGGGAACTCACGAGGAACTTCTTGCACGAAACGGAAGGTATGCGGCAATGTGGCGTGCTCAGGCGGGACAGTATATCGAAGTATAAAAAATTTTGTATTTCAAATGTAAAAAAGGAAAGAGACCATTTAAGGTTTCTTTCCTTTAAATTATGCTTTTAATTTAATCGGCATCTATTGTTTTGCCATCTACCATGAAGGTGTCGCCATCCTCAACGATACATACCATGGTTTTACCGGTGTTTAATTTGATTTCATTTCCGTTATCATCGTAGTATCTGGTTGCTCCGTAATCGGATGTCTTCTCCCAGGTTACATGGATGCCTTTTCCGTTGGTAAAGAACCAGCCATCGCGTGTTGTATCATGGCACTGGAAAGCAAGGTAACCTTTTTGGTCTCTTACCTCAAAGTAGGTATTTTGGATCAGAATATTCTTGAAGGCAAGCTGCTGATTACTTGCCAGATCGACGTGCGGACCGTCGCTGTCTCCGGATAAGTGCTGGAACCTGTCATACAATCCTGTCTCTTCATTGTATTCGAAGTAGCAGTTGGTAACAGGATAAGCGGGAGACATATCGATCTTGGTTGCGGTAATTGCATCCGGATACTGTTCCAGAGTATTAGGATCACTGTCGGAAGCAAACATATAGTGCTGCTCATCCGCATATCCCTCTCTATACTCGAGAGGATAATCATAATGTTCGGCTGCCTTTTTAATTCTATCCGCGGAAGTGAATGCATTATCGGTGGAATTCTTTGCAGTATCTCTATAGGTAGCATCACCAAATTCAATACAGTTAATATTTTGCGTGTCTTCCCTTCCGATCAGATCATCAATATAGAAAGGACCACCGTAGTGAATGTAAATGGCATCCCATTCAAATGCCCAGTATAAATAGTAGTCACGGCAGCTTCTGATGTTACCGAGCTTTTCAAAATTGCTCCAGTCTTCCCAGACACCCATCAGACGTGTCATGCTGCCTTCAACATTACATTCATAAAGAACGGATGCGTCGGAAAGACCGTATTGACTTGCAGTTTTGGAGTTGGGAACCATAACTGCAATAGGACGTGTCTTTGCAACCTCTTCATCAACCCATTCATTGGTAAGGCGGCTTCGCACCATACCTTCTGCGGGGGGAACGTCAAGATCTGCAGCTTCTTCAGTCTCTTCTGTGTTCTCTTCTGCTGCTTCGGGCAGAGCTTCAACGATAGGCTCGACCACAGGTTGAGCTTCAGGCTCTTTCTCTTTGCCGCAGCCGAACAATAAAAGAGATGAAGATAAGGCTACAAGAAAAAGAACTTGTAATCTTTTCATTATATTTCCTCACTTTCAAAATCTTAAAGCTTTGATTTTTGAATCAATGTATGTATCTTAAAGCACACGCAAATTATTATAACATATAAGGTAGGCAGAGTCACTAGAAAAATGTGTAAAAAGTTATACAAAAATATTAAGAAAATATTACGAAGGCTCAGAAGTATTGCTGTTAAACTACTTGTCTAAAACGAATTTAAAGGGTACAATAAATAGCAGATTGGTGAAAGGAAGAATGACAGATCATGAAAAAAATAATCGTGACAGGCTGTAACGGACAGCTGGGACGTGCAATTAATCTGGAATTAAAGGGAAATAGTGAACTTGAATTTATTAATACGGATGTCGCAGAGCTTGATATTACCAATATTGATAAAGTGATGGAACTTGCACGGGAGGTAAAACCCTATGCCATTATCAACTGTGCTGCACATACTGCGGTAGATGCCTGTGAAAGTGATGTGGATAATGCCTATCGGATCAATGCGATCGGTCCCAGAAATTTAAGCATCGCCGCCACTGAGACAGGGGCAAAGATGGTTCACATTTCTACAGACTATGTGTTTGATGGAAAGGGAAGTAGACCTTATCTTGAATTTGATCAGCCGAATCCGCAGGGAATCTATGGTGCAACGAAACTGGCAGGCGAGAATATGGTTAAGGATTTTGCTGACAGATATTTTATTTTCAGAACTGCCTGGCTTTACGGAGACGGGAAAAATTTTGTAAAGACGATGCTCAGACTCTCGGAAACCAATGAAAAGGTCCGTGTGGTAAATGACCAGGTCGGAAGTCCTACAAGTACTAAGGAACTGGCAGGTGCAATTGCCTATCTTCTTTTTACGGATAATTATGGTTTGTTCCATGCAACCTGCGAAGGAAGCTGTTCCTGGGCAGATTTTACCAGAGAGATTTTCCGTCTTGCAGGAAAGAGTACAGAAGTGGAAGGAATCACGACGGCAGAATTCGGCGCCAAGGCTCCCAGACCGGCTTATTCCATTCTGGAAAATTACATGTTAAAACTGACTTCAAATTACATGTTTGCGGATTGGCATGATGCAATTGAAGCTTATATCAAAGAAATGGGATAAGAAAATGGATTTTATAGTTGCGTTACTTCACAATCATATTTTTGTAGCAGCAGCCCTCGGGTGGATGGTTGCACAGGTACTCAAAACATTGATTCATCTTATTTTGACGAAACAGTTTGTGGCGGAAAGAATGGTGGGGAGCGGTGGTATGCCAAGCTCTCACTCGGCAACGGTCTGTGCACTGGCAACGGCAGCGGGAATGAGATATGGAGGCGGAAGCTTTGAATTTGCAATTTCTGCCATGTTTGCAATCATTGTAATGTATGATGCAATGGGAGTGAGAAGAGAAACCGGTAAGCAGGGGCAGGTTCTGAATGAAATGCTGGAGATATTTACCAATATGGGGAAACAGATCAGCGTGGAAGACAGATTAAAGGAATTTGTAGGTCACACACCGCTTCAGGTGCTTATGGGTGCAATTCTTGGAATCGTTATTGCAGTAGTTGTGGGAATGGTTTTGTGACAACAGGGATGGATGATAGAAAATGGCAGGGCAGATGGTGTTTGCCCTACCATTTTTTTCGGTACTGGAGAGGCGTCATGTTTTCCGCCTTTTTAAATACCTTGATAAAATAGCCGGTATCCTGAAAACCGCAGCTTAATGCAATGGTATCAACCGAGTCATCGCTGAAACGTAGCATGGATTTTGCGTGGGATAGCCGCAGGTTTGTCAGGGCATTGCCCAACGTTATTCCGTATATCTTTTTGTATTCTCTGGATAGATGAAATTTGCTGATGAAGAAACGGTCAGCAAGGTCTTCCAGAGAAATTTTGCGGAAATAATTTTCACTGATATACTCATGAATTTGTTTCAGTTTATCAGGAATGGTATATTCTCCTAATTTAAGAGATTCATTTTCCGTAAAGCATAGGGTAATAATATCAGTGAGATATTTATTGGAGGTCAGTTCCACCAGAGGATTCTTGTTTTGCTGACATAAATAAAGCTGATCAAGGACATCTGTAAAGGGAAGGATGCTTCTGGGGCGAAACAGATAGGAATTTTCTCTTGAAATAAAATAATCATAATAATAGGAGGCTTCTAAACCATTGAAATGCACCCACTTAAGGCTCCAGGGATGTGTAGCACTGCTTTCATGGGAGTAGGGTCTGGCACAGTTGATTAAGGCGCAGTCACCAGCGGATATCCGATGTCTGGTACCGGAATAGTTCAAGGTGCCTTCCCCGTCGAGGACAACCAGGAAAAGAAAAGAATTTAGATTCTGACGTTTGCTGATATGTGGTTCCAGACTCTGTAAAGTCCCAATTTCCTGCACATAAAGGTAATGCTCTCTGGCATAGGAAGAGGGAGTGGAAAGGATTCGATTGGAGGATGATTTTGCCATAGGAAGACTCCTTTATTGAATTAGCAATATTTTACTATTTTTACGCAATATATTTAGTTGCCACAAGTATTATACAATAGTATACTCCCTAATGATATAGCAAAATAAGACAAATTTTAAAGGAGATATTTATGCAGAAGATAGCTTTAATTACAGGTATTACAGGACAGGATGGCTCTTATCTGGCAGAGTTTCTGCTGGAGCAGGGATATGAGGTGCACGGACTGATTCGAAGACACAGCATCACCAATACGGCACGTATTGACCACATCCTGAATTCAGATTACAATAAAGTTAAATTTTTCTTACATTTTGCAGATATGACGGATTCCAGTAATCTGATGAGACTGATTTCGGAAATCAGACCTACAGAGGTTTATAATTTGGCAGCACAGTCCCACGTGGGTGTATCCTTTGAGGTCCCAGAGTATACTGCGGAAGCAACCGGAGTCAGCACCTTAAAGCTTTTGGAGGCAATCAGAGTAAACGGTGGTAACTGCAGGTATTATCAGGCATCCACATCAGAATTATTTGGTGGGCTTCCTGAGACGGCTCCCCAGAGTGAGGCAACCCCTTTTTATCCGAAGAGCCCTTATGGCGTGGCGAAGCTTTATTCCTACTGGATCACGGTAAACTACAGAGAATCCTATAATATGTTTGCATGTAACGGTATTTTGTTTAACCATGAATCTCCCAGACGAGGCGAGAATTTTGTTACCAGAAAGATCACCCTTGCCATTGCAAATATTCTGGCAGGAAAACAGGAAAAGCTATCTCTCGGAAATATGAATGCCAAGAGGGACTGGGGCTTTGCCGGTGATTATGTAAAGGGTATGTGGATGATGCTTCAGCAGGACAAACCGGGTGATTATGTGCTGGCAACCAATGAAACCCATACCGTAAGAGAATTTGTAGAGGCAGCGTTTGAGGAGCTGGGAATTACCGTCAGATGGGAAGGCTCCGGTGTGAATGAAAAGGGCTATGATGCACAGACCGGAAAGCTGTTAGTGGATGTAAATCCTGAGTTTTACCGTCCGGCAGAGGTAGAATTTCTCTGGGGTAATTCCGCCAAAGCTGAGAAAGAGCTTGGCTGGAAGAGAAATGTAGACTTTAAGGGACTGGTTGCCATGATGATGGATGCAGATATGAAGGAAATTGCCGGAATGAGCTGCGAGGAATACAAGGCAGCAAGAAATAAATAGGAAAAATAAGAGGCAAAATGAATGATTTCTGTAATGATAATCTGGTTATATATGCTGTTTACCTGTTATGTCACCGGCTTTGCATGCATCAAAGCCATTTCAGGTAAGGCCAAGTTTGTGATTAAAAAAGAAATCAATTATTTGTATGCCGGTATTGGAGCAGTAACGGTTTATGCCCAGTTTTTCAGCATCGTTTGGAAGGTGGGACTGGCAGCCAATCTGATACTGCTCCTTGTTTGTTTCCTGTGTATCATTCGATATCGAACGGAATTCCTTGAAAAATTACATACATTTCGTCTTACTATGAACCCGGCAAGAACAGTGTTTACAATCGGAATCTTCCTTTTGTTTGCCTATGGGGCCTCCAGAGGGATTATTCATTACGATACCAGTTTGTATCATGCGCAGAGTATCCGCTGGATTGAAGAATATGGAGTGATACCGGGGCTCGGGAATCTACATAGCAGGCTCGCCTATAACAGTGCATCATTCTGCCTGTCAGCGCTATACAGTATGGCATTTCTGGGAGGGCAGTCCTTTCACTGCTGCGCAGGTTTTCTTGCTTTTCTGCTTTTTCTTGTCTGTGGGGAGGCGGTTAGGAGAGACAGGGTTAAGAAACCAATGCTCTCTGATTTTGCAAGGATAATGGCTGCTTACTATTTGCTCAATATATTTGACGAAATGATATCTCCTGCATCAGATTATTTTATGGTGCTTTTGGTATTTTTCATTGTGATCCGATGGTTAGAGCTTCTGGAAAGAGAAGAGAGATCTTACTTGTCTTATGCGCTTCTGTGTCTCATGTGTGTGCTGGTGGTCAGTGTGAAGCTTTCTGGTGCATTGATTTTGCTTCTGGTGTTGAAGCCGGCAGTGCAGATGATAAAAGAAAAGCGTGGGAGAGAAATTGTCAAATTTCTTTTACTGGGACTTTTTACGATCGCTCCTTTTCTGATACGGAATGTAATTCTTTCAGGCTGGCTGGTTTATCCTTTTACAGCAATCGATCTTTTTGATGTGGATTTTAAGATTCCGAAGGGAATGGCAGATTATGACGCGAAAGAAATACAGGTGTGGGGAAGAGGCTTTACCGATGTGGCAAGATATGATGATCCTCTTACCGTGTGGCTTCCGGAGTGGATCACAGGCCTTCACGGTACAGATAAGGTGTTTCTGGCGCTGGCAGTAAGCGGCGTATTGCTTTTGCTTGCTTT
>SAMEA3663299__coassemble_247_pt1 | contig 29633 bp, 23 predicted proteins | sample SAMEA3663299__metabat2_high_PE_023 | metagenome-assembled genome bin SAMEA3663299 (sample SAMEA3663299) | pig gut metagenome | biome: pig gut; feature: pig-associated habitat; material: faeces | place: China | collected 2013 | reverse complement strand
TGCCGTACTTGATCGTAGTTGCCTTGGTGGATAAACTGTTTCCGGTTCTTGCTGCCGTCAGCTTTGCCAGTGCACCGATATCTCCTGCGTGAAGCTCCTTAACCTCGATAGGCTTGTTTCCCTGAAGCACATACAGCTTACCGATTTTTTCTTCAATATCCTTATCCACATTATAGATAACATCATCTGTCTTAAGCACACCGGAATTTACCTTGATCAGTGAATACTTGCCAATGAACGGATCCACAATGGTCTTCCATATGTATGCGGATTTTGCCTTAGAGAAATCATAGTCTGCATGATAAATATCATTGGTCTTCATATTGATGCCGGCCACCACTCTGTTCTCCGGACTTGGGAAATACTTAATGATATCATCAAGCAATGTATACATACCCTGACAGAGAACATTGGATCCCATCGTCATGGGAACGATGCTTCCGTCACAGACATTGGTTCGGAGTGCGGCTCTGATTTCCGCTTCTGAGAAGGTCTCACCGCTGAAATAACGCTCCATCATCTCCTCGCTGGTCTCTGCCACTGCTTCCATCAATGTATCCCGGCAGATCTGCAGATTAGCTTTATTGTATTCGGGAACCTCACATTCCACGACCTCCTTGCCCTGCCATCTGTTACCGGTTTCTGTGATGACATTGACATAGCCGACAAACTTTTCATTCTCACGGATCGGCAGATGGAAGGGAGCCATTTTCTTGCCGAACAGTTCTGTCATATCTTCAACCACCTGTCTGAAGGAAGCATTATCCACATCCATATTGCTGACATAGATCATTCTTGGGAGCTTATATTTCTCACACAGCTCCCACGCCTTCTGGGTGCCTACCTCCACACCGGCCTTGCCGTTTACAACGATAATTGCAGCACCGGCAGCACTGAGTGCCTCCTCCACCTCTCCGGCAAAATCAAAAAAGCCGGGGGTATCAATAATATTTACTTTATATCCTTCCCATTCAATAGGGATAACGGAAGTACTAATGGATATTTTTCTCTTCTGCTCTTCCTTGCCGAAGTCACTGACGGTATTTCCATCATCTACCTTACCCATTCTCGATGTAATACCTGATAAATATGCCATTGCTTCAACCAGACTGGTCTTACCGGAGCCACCATGTCCCAGCAAAGCAACATTTCGAATCTTGTCAGTTGTGTAAATATTCATATATGTCCCTCCATTTTTATGCATTTTTGGGCGTTGTGCCATATTTTGTTCAAACTTTTACCTGGCTTTTCAAATCCCATGTGTACATTTTACTAAATTTCCAGATAATATACAAGTAAAAACATACATTTTACACACAATTATATTTTTATTTGACTTTCGCGCGTTGAAGTGATATATTGTTAAAACGAAGGAGGTAATAACCATGATTATCGTAATGAAACCGCAGGCATCGGAGCAAAGCATCCATGCTGTTACCAAATATATTGAGGAGAACGGCTTACAGGTCCACCTCTCAAAGGGCGAGGAGGTTACCATCATCGGTATGGTAGGTGACAAATCCCGCATATCGACCGAGAATCTCGCAATTTTTAAGGATGTTGACCGCATTCTTCCCGTTACGGAAAGCTACAAGCTGGCAAACAAAAAGTTTCATCCGGAGCCTACAGCTGTGAAGGTTGGAAACACTTCCATCGGCCCCGGCAATCTGACCATTATGGCAGGTCCCTGTGCAGTGGAAACTGAAGCCCAGCTGATGACGATCGCAGAGTCTGTCAAAGCAGCCGGTGCCACCATACTGCGTGGCGGAGCCTACAAGCCCCGCACCTCTCCCTATTCCTTTCAGGGGCTGGAGGAGGAAGGTCTGAAATATATGCAGGAAGCCAAGGCTGCTACCGGTCTTTCTACCATCTGCGAGGTAGTAAGTCTGGATGCCATTGAAGCAGCTGTTAAATATGTTGACATGATCCAGATCGGTGCACGTAACATGCAGAACTTCATTCTCTTGAAGGAAGCTGGGCAATCCGGTCTCCCGGTTCTTTTAAAGCGTGGGCTTGCAGCCACGATTGATGAATGGCTGAATGCCGCCGAATATATTATTGCAGAAGGAAATCCCAACGTAGTCCTGTGTGAGCGCGGAATCCGTACCTTTGAAACTGCAACCAGGAACACGCTGGATTTAAGTGCTGTTCCGGTTCTCCGGACCAAGACACATCTTCCGATCATCGTTGATCCCTCTCATTCCACAGGCTCCTACAAGTATGTGGCGCCCATGGCAAAGGCAGCTGTTGCCTGTGATGCGGACGGTCTGATGATCGAAGTACACAACGATCCTGCTCATGCACTCTCTGACGGTCCTCAGTCCCTGACCTTTGAGAAATTCTCAAAGCTCACCAGTGAACTGAAGCCTTTCTGTCAGCTGATGAACAGGAGCTTTTAACAATCAGGAGATTTCCCATGAAAAACGACTTTACCTGTGGTTTTATCGGTCTGGGACTGATCGGCGGCTCCATTGCAAGAGCCCTTCGCAAGTTCTATCCCGAATGCCGTTTACTCGCATATGATATCAATCGTCAGGCCATTGATGCAGCCATGAAGGATGGCGTGATCAATGTTCCTCTCTTCTCCATCAACGAGGAGCTTCGCGACTGTGATTATATCTTTTTATGCGCACCGGTAGCCGAAAATGACAACAATCTAAGCGAGTTAAAAAAATATCTATCCAAGGACTGCCTTCTTACCGATGTGGGCAGCGTAAAGACAGATATCCATAAATATATTGAGAAAGCCGGCTTGAGCAGCCAGTTTATCGGCGGACATCCTATGGCAGGCAGTGAGCGGACCGGATATATCAATTCCAAGGCAATTCTCCTGGAAAATGCCTACTATATACTGACTCCATGTGAAGGCATCCCCGAAGAGACGCTTTCTGACTTCAAGGGGCTGATCGCCTCTCTTGGCGCCATTCCGCTGGTTCTTACCTGTTCCCAGCATGATTATGTCACTGCTGCGATCAGCCATCTGCCGCATGTGGTAGCTGCTTCCCTGGTAAATCTGATCAAAAGCTCCGATTCCAGTGATGGGATCATGAAGCTGATCGCCGCCGGCGGTTTTAAGGACATTACCAGGATTGCTTCCTCCTCCCCTGTCATGTGGCAGCAGATCTGCCTCACAAACGGAAGCAATATATCATCCCTGCTTGGCGATTACATTAACTCGCTCAAGGAGATTAAAGAAGAGATTGACCACGCAGGCAGTGAGGCGCTTTATCATTTTTTTGACGAAGCAAGAAATTACCGTGATTCCTTTATCGATGCCTCCAGTGGGCCGATCAAGAAATCCTATTCCCTCAATATTGAGATTGCGGATGAGCCCGGTGCTCTCGCCGCCATTGCCACGATCCTGGCACTGCATCAGATCAGTATCAAAAACATCGGTATCGTTCATAACCGGGAACAGGAAGACGGCGTACTCCGGGTGGAATTCTACCACGAGGAAAGCATCGAACAGGCAAGTGAAATTCTCCGTTCCAAGGGCTATACCATTTATCCCAAAAATTGACAAAAGGATTGTAGCAAGCATCTGTCGCTACAATCCTTTTTTTATTATTCTTTATTATTCTTTATTTCTCTTTTTTCCTTCTGTTTTCTTCTGATTCCCGCGATTCCTAAAAACAGGAGCATTCCTGTAATGCCACCAAATACATCCAACAGCACATCCCAAAAGGAAGCATGTCTGCCCGGTACAAAGTACTGGTGAAATTCATCCGCCCCGGCAGAAAGGAACAGCTGCACTAAGATCACGGAACATCCCCGAAAGCGGGATCTCATCCACATAAAAGCAATGCTGTAGGATAGAAAACCCATGCAAAAATACTCCAGAAAGTGCCCCAGTTTTCGAATAAAGCCTTCAAGTGGTAAGGCCACTGCACCAGCCACGACCTGACCCTTACCATCATATCCGATAAGCCTGTAATACAGCTTATAGAGAGCCATCGTCACTCTCGTACTGATCGCCGATGAGCTTTCACCGTCCTCCGCGGAAAAGCAGAATATAACGATATACAAGAGCAGAAGCAGAATTACCGCAATTGCTGTATATATTTTCTTTGCTTTCATGGATCAGCTTTTTTCGCGCATACTCTCTACCGTGTCATAAACCTCGATTCTGCCTGCCTCAGCCTCCGGCATACCGATAAAGACCGCACCGTAGGTATAGCCGGTTCCCTTCTTCTCAATACGCACGATTTCAAGAAAAGCGTGAATGACCTCCTGTGTCCATATTCTTAAGAAGGATTCGTATACCGCACCGATATCCAACAGTTCCTCACATTTAAAGCCAATTCCGGATTTGGAAACATCCGCAATTTCAATTTCTACCTCTTCTTTCTTTGAACCATCCAGTCTTTTTACAACCAGCTTGGATATCAGTTCTCTTCGATTGCTTCTTCTTCTCTCTTCCACGATAACCTCCATCTGCATTTTGCAGCTTTATCTCAACAATTGTTGATAACATCATAAACTATATCATTTTTTTTGTAAAGTCATCCGTAAAAAAGCATGCATCTCCAAAGGAAAAAAAGCGATATTTTTCCCGAACTGCTTCCTCATAGGCGCAAAGCACATGCTCCCTTCCCGCAAGTGCGCTGACCAGCATGACCAGTGTCGACTCCGGCAGATGGAAATTGGTGATCAGACAGTCAAGAGCTTTGAACCGATATCCCGGATAAATAAAAATTTCCGTATTTCCACAGCATTCTGTGAGCCTTCCGTTTTCATCCGCCGCGCTCTCGATCGTCCGGCAGCTTGTGGTTCCCACACAAATGATCCTGCCCCCGTTTTCTTTGGTTTCATTAATGGTTTCAGCCGCCTCTTTTGTAATCTGATAATATTCGGAATGCATGTGATGCTCCGAAATATCATCTGCCTTTACCGGCCGGAAGGTTCCAAGACCCACATGAAGCGTTACATAGGCAAGCTTTACCCCTTTTTTCTCGATTTGATCAAGAAGCTCTCTGGTAAAATGCAGCCCAGCCGTAGGTGCCGCCGCGGAGCCGTCATATTTGGCATAAACGGTCTGATAACGGTTCTTATCCTGCAGCTTGTGCGTAATATACGGAGGGAGTGGCATTTCTCCAAGGCTGTCCAAAACCTCCTCAAAAATCCCCTCATAAGCAAAGCGGACCAGTCGGTTTCCTTCCTCCACTACATCCATGACCTCTGCACGCAGTCTGCCATCTCCAAAGACGACCTTTGCGCCGGGACGCATTTTCTTTCCGGGCTTCACCAGCGTTTCCCAGACATCCTTATCGCGCCGTTTTAAAAGCAACACTTCAACTGCCGCGCCGGTATCCTCCTTCACTCCCAGGAGACGTGCCGGAAGCACCTTGGTGTTATTCAGTACCAGGCAATCCCCCGGATACAGATAATCTACGATATTTCTGAAAATTTCGTGCTTTGTCTCCCCTGTGTCCTTATTCACCATAAGGAGCCTGGAGGAGGCTCTGTCCTCAAGGGGGTCCTGGGCAATCAGCTCCTTGGGAAGATCAAAATAAAAATCCGACGTTTTCATTACAGCTTAGCTCCTTTTAGGAAAGCCACATAGCCGCGTTTGGTCTCATATACATCTGCCTTGCTGGTAGCTTCCCAGGGCGCGTGCATATTCATTACAGCCACACCACTGTCAATCACATTCATACCATACAGGGCAAGAATGTAGGCTATAGTCCCGCCGCCGCCAAGATCTACCTTCCCCAGCTCTGCCGTCTGGAAATTGACCTTTTCCTCCTCAAAAATACTGCGAATATGAGCCAGATACTCTGCATTGGCGTCATTGGAGCCTGATTTTCCTCTTGAACCGGTAAACTTGTTGAGCACCATGCCTCCACCCAGATAAGCCACATTTTTCTTGTCAAAGCTTGCCGCAAAGGTAGGGTCAAAGGCACTGCTCACATCGGAGGAAAGCATGCAGGAGGCTGAAAGACATCTTCTCACGTTCAGCTCAGAGTACTCTCCGGTCAGATTCATCACCTCTGCTACCATATTTTCAAAAAAGCGGGATTGCATACCGGTAGCTCCCACGCTTCCGATCTCTTCCTTGTCTACCAGTAGACAGCAGGCGGTTCTCTCACTCTCTTCCACCTCAAGCATTGCCTTCAGGGAAGAAAAGGCACAGACTCTGTCATCCTGCCCATAGGCTAAGATCATGCTGCGGTCAAGCCCTGCTTCTCTTGCCTTCCCGGCGGGTACCACCTCAAGCTCTGCAGAAATAAAGTCCTCCTCCTCTACATCATATTCCTTCTTTAAAATGTCAAGGATTCCCTGCTTAACCGCTTCCTTTGCTTTCTCCTTTTCCTTGTCTTTCTTTTCCTTATTGATCAGGATCGGCTTATTGCCGATAATGATGTCAAGAGCTTCCCCCTCGATTACCTTGGCAGCCTTTTTCTCCAACTGTTCCTGGGCGAGATGGATCAGAAGATCGGATACAAAGAACACCGGGTCTTCCTCATTCTCGCCAATATTGATCTCCACCGTAGTGCCATCCTTTTTCACCATCACACCGTGAAGTGCAAGGGGCAACGTTACCCACTGATACTTCTTCACGCCTCCGTAATAGTGGGTGTCGAGATAGGCGAAGCCCCCCTCCTCATACAGCGGGTTCTGCTTCACATCAAGCCTAGGGGAATCAATATGAGCCCCAAGGATATTCATCCCCTCCGCCATCGGTTTCTCACCGATGCGGAACAGAACTACGGACTTGTTCATCCAGACCGCATAGACCTTATCACCCTTTTTCAGGCTGCCGCCCTTCTTCCTCACGGTCTGCAGTTCCCGGTAGCCTGCTTTTTCAGCGGCATTGACAATGCAGTCTACACATTCCCTCTCTGTCTTTCCCTCATCCAGAAACTTTCTGTATTCATCCGCAAATGCATCTACTTCCTTCAGTTGTTTACTGCTATAGGTTTCCCATGTATTTTTCTTTTCCATGATTCTGACCTCCATTGTCAGCTTCTTAATTCCACACCATAATTCTTATTCAGCTGCTTTAATATCTTCTTTACAAAAGCATCCACAGACTCTGCTCCAAATGCTTCTTCCTTCGGTGTAAATACCACAGTGAATGCCATACTCTTCTTATCGGCTGCTACCTGCTCCCCCTCATAAATATCAAAAAGAGAAATGCTGGAAATATATTTGCAGGCATCCTTCATCACAGTTTCGATTTCACCGCAGGTAACCTCTCTCGGCACAACCAGCGCCAGATCTCTCTGCTCCTCAGGGAACTTCGGAAGAGGTGTAAATACAGGCTTCTTACCATACCACCTGGAAAGGACCTTCAAATCCATTTCCAAAAGATAGACCGGCGTACGGAGGTCACACTCCTGTGCAATATCATAAGCAAGCTTACCAAAGTATCCGACTTCTACACCCTCACACAGAACACGCGCTGTCTGATAAGGATGCAGGAAGGTATTCTTCATTGCCTCATAGGTAAAGCTTACATGTAAGGTGTCTGCTATCGTTTCGGCAATTCCCTTCATGGTATAGAAGGATTCCTTTTCGCCAAAAATTCCGACACAGAGCCTTGCCTTCTCATCCGGATAGCGTGTCAGCGGGAGTTCATAAGGAATAAACACGTTTCCGATCTCAAATATTCTTCCCTCCAGATTCCCCTTCTTCTGATTCCGGACAATAGCGTTCACCATGGATGCTGCCAGCGTTGTTCTCATCAGGGACAATTCTTCACTGATCGGATTCATGATCCGGATAGCCCTGCGCTCCACTGCATCCTCAGGGAATCGCAAAAGATCCAGATCTGTGGGGGAGAAGAAGGAATAATGAACCCCCTCATAGGCTCCCACACTGCAAAGTGCATTTTTCAGCTTCAGTTCACACTTCTGTGCTAAGCTGAGTCCTCCCAATGTAACCTGTGCAGAGGGCATAAAGGCGGGAACCACATGGTCATAGCCATACATACGGATCACTTCCTCCGCCACATCCTGATAGGTTACGATGTCCTCACGATACGCAGGAACTGAGAGTGTCAGTGTATCCCCGTCAATGGTCGGTGCAAGGGACAGATTTTTCATGATCTTGAGAATTGCATCGTTTGGTACCACGATTCCCAGACAATCATTTACCTTTTTCATGCTGACACTGACTTTCCTTGGCTCCACGCTGTTTCCGGTATTCACATCCACATGCATACGGGACACCTTGCCACATCCCAATTCTTCGATCAGATGCAGTGCACGCTTAAGCGCCATGACCGTTGCATATTCATCTACACCCTTTTCATAGCGGGCGCTGGAATCGGAACGTTTTCCCAGTGCTCTTGAGGTTCTTCTGATATTGTCCCGTGCGAACTTTGCAGATTCAAATAAAACAGCATTTGTGGTCTCACGGATCTCAGAGTTAAGGCCTCCCATAACACCTGCCAGAGCAACCGGTTTTACCCCGTCACAGATTACCATGTTGGCATCGGTAAGCGTCAGATCCTGACCGTCCAGTGTCGTGATCGGTTCCCCGTTTTTCGCACGTCTTACATGGATCGCATTGCCCTCCAGGGTTGCAAGATCGAAGGCATGCATAGGCTGCCCCAATTCCTTTAAAATATAATTGGTAATATCTACCACGTTGGAAATGGCATCAATACCGACAAGTGCCAGTCTTCTCTTCATCCACAGCGGAGATTCGCCGATTGTTACATCCGTCACATAGTGGGCACTGTATCTGGGACACAGATCAGGACAGTCCACGGTTACTGTAAAACCGGGAAGATCTGCATCTGTCTCAGTGTAGCTTACATCCGGCATCTTCAGTTCTTTTTCAAGAACTGCCGCAACTTCCCTGGCGATTCCGAAAATACTCTGACAATCCGGACGGTTCGCGGTAATGGCAATATCAAAGATCCAGTCATCCAGACCGAGCATGGGCTTCACATCAGCACCGATCTCGGCATCCTCAGGCAAAACCAGAAGTCCGTTATAGTCTGCACCGGGGTACATATTTTCGCTGACACCAAGCTCTACACCGGAGCAAAGCATACCACATGATTCATAGCCTCTCAGTTTTCCCTTACCGATGGTCATAACGCCTTCTACTGTCTTATGGTCTTTTGCAGTCGCATATACGGTTGCTCCCACCAGTGCCACAGGGAATTTTCCCCCGGCTGCCACATTGTCTGCGCCGCAGCAGATCTGGAACTGACCATGAGTGCCGCAATCCACCTGACAGACATGAAGATGGGTATCGGGAATCGGTTCACAGGTCAAAACCTTTCCTACCACAACCTTACTGATATCTTTCCCAACTTCATACAATTCTTCCACCTCAAACCCACAGGAAAATAATTTTTCCTGCAGCTCCTTTGGCGTCACATCTATATCTACATATTCCTTCAACCAGCTAAGCGGTGTTATCATATCTAATTACCTATCCTTTCTCTTCGCAAATTTTATTAATCATTGATCTGTTTTAACACACGCAGATCGGACTCAAACAAAAGCTTGATATTGTTAATACCGTATTTTAACATCGCTGTACGTTCAATGCCGATACCAAATGCAAATCCACTGTATTCATCCGGATCAATACCACAGTTTTCAAGCACCTTATTGTTTACGATCCCGGCACCCAGGATTTCGATCCAGCCGGTTCCCTTGCAAAGCTTACAGCCCTTTCCGCCACATTCAAAGCAGCTGCAGTCCACCTCCACAGAGGGTTCTGTGAACGGGAAATAGGAGGGACGAAGTCTGGTCTTGGTATCCTCCCCGTAGATCTTCTTAACAAAGACATCCAACATCCCCTGTAAGTCGCATAAGGTAATTCCCTTGTCAACAACCAGCCCTTCCATCTGAGTAAACATGGGAGAATGGGTCGCATCATCATCCGAACGGAATACCTTACCGGGAGAAAGGATCTTGATCGGTGGTTTCTTATTCTCCATGACATGAATCTGACCGGCAGATGTCTGTGTCCGAAGCAGGAACTCCGGTGACAGATAAAAGGTATCCTGCATATCTCTTGCCGGATGATCCTGAGGAGTATTCAGCGCCGTAAAGTTATAGTAATCCGTTTCAATCTCTGTTCCCTCATAGATCTCAAAGCCCATTCCTGCAAAGATATCGATCAGCTGGTTGCGGATCAGGGTGATCGGATGCAGATTCCCCTGCTGCGTTTCCACAGCCGGAAGGGAAATGTCGATCTTCTCAGACTCATATCGCTCCTGAAGCTCCTTCGCCTTCATCCTGCTGTCAATTTCGCTCAAATAGCCAAGTGCCCATTCCTTCAGTTCATTCACACCTTTTCCGTAATCCGCCCTCTGCTCCGGGGGAATATTCTTCATTTCCCGCATCAAAAGACCGATCTTACCTGTTTTCCCATCCAGGAACTTTTTCCTGAATTCGTATGCCTCCTTTGAGGATCTGATCTCTTCTGCGCCGGAAATAATTTCCTGCTTAATCTGTTCCAAACCTGCGTTCATCTTGAAACTCCTTTCTGTTTATTGTTTACTATTCACTGTTAACGAAAAAAATCCCTTGCATCATTCATTGCAAGGGACGAAATTCTCCGCGGTACCACCCAACTTCCTGCCAAACGGCAGACGCTTCATTCACTTAACGCGTGTCACGTTCAGACTTACTTACGTTTCAGGCTAAAACAGCCATAGCTCCCGGTTCTGTCTGAAAGCTCCGGTGGGAAATTCGCCGGTCAAACGACCTATTATTTGAACTGAAGGAAGCTTTCAGCCGGTGACTTCCTCTCTCTGCCAGAAAATAATATGCTACTTAACACCTTCACAGCCATATTTATTTCACTGTCATTCATTTTAGTCAATCTTTTTCTTCTTGTCAACAGTCTTTTTCTCAGCCTTTTTCCCGATCAGGAACTGAAATGCAGGCATAAAATAACGGTTCACATAGGCTCCCACCAGAATGATATACATCCCCAGATAAAGCCACAGCATTAAAATGATAATGGTAGTCAGATTTCCATAGGTGTTAAGTCCGTTAAACTCATCCACATAAACCGAAAAGCCCCAGGTCATCACACTCCACCCGATTGCTGCCACAGCCGCACCCGGCAGCTGGGTCTTTACACGCTGCCGTCTTTCCGGAATATAGGCATACATCAGCGCGATCACAATGGTCAGCACCAGCCAGATGGTGGGTGTGCGGAAATGCATCAGTAGCGCCAGCAGATATGCCAGCTGTGGGATCGTTCCCTCCACTACACTGATCAGCACATTACCAAACACCATTGCCAGCAGAGAGAGCAAAACCGCCAGCAGGATCAGGATTGTATAAAAGCTTGCTACCAGCCGCAGCAGAAAATAATTCCGGTTTTCCACCACATCATTGATGGCATTCAGCCCCCGCATCAGTGCGAGCACACCCTTTCCCGCAGACCACAGCGTCACGATTGCCGTAATGGAAACAATTCCGATCGATTTATCATACACATCCACAATGATGCTGACCAGCAGTGCATCCATCGTATCCGGGGAAATCTCCGTAACCGCACTCATCAAATTTGCCTCGGTCAGCGGCGTATAGGGAATACAGGCGCACAAAAGCATCAGTGCAGGAATCAATGATAAAAACAGGAAAAAAGCCGTGCTGGCCGCAAAGGCACTGATATTCATTTTTTTCATGTGTTTACTGAAATCATAACCGATAAACAACAGCCGTTTAAACATAAACATTCTCCAGATGACATTCCGCAAAGTAAAAGGCCAGGATATCCTCTCCGGACATTCCCGCAAGTCCCATGGCTCTTGCTCCGTTCTGGGACATTCCCACTCCATGCCCATAACCACCGCCAATAATAGTATATCCTATCACATTTTTGCCTGATTTAACAGTATCAATTGTAAAGTAAGCACTGGGAAGCAGCAGATTGCTCTCATAGGAAGAGCCATCGTTACGCACCACAGCCCCTCCCAGATTCAGAAGATATCTGATATTATATTCGGAAACAATCTTATAGAGTCCCTTGTCTGTATAGAGCAGAAGCTCGTCAATCACACCTCCCTCTTTGCGCTTCAGACAGCTGATCTCATAAACCTTTTGCACCTTTTCCGGCTCCCGTGATGAAAAGTTTTCCGATTTTTTCAAATCTGCCTCCTGCGGTTCCTTTTCTTCCCCTGTATAGCATAATATCTTATCCGGCACCGCAAGATATCTTTCCCTGAGTCTTTTACCGATAACGGAGGCATCCATATCCTCCACCCGGTATTCCCAGCGAAACCAGGGTTCCTCCCGCTCATAAGCATTTTCATCCTCACTCGAAATATAGGCTTCAAATACCTCTTCACCGGTCAATCCTGCCGGAGAAGCCTCCTCATCTCCCCCTTCTCCTTCTGGTTCTCCCTCTCCGATATATTTTGAAACCAGATAGGGCATTTTCTCCTTCTGATCTTCGTTCCAGACACCGGCATCAGCTCCAAAGCCGCAGGAGGTGGAATAATAGTAGGCATTCACCAGCTCATCCCCATAATAAAGAACCATTCCCGCAGTCTCCTTCACTGCCTTTGTAGAGTTGACATTTTCTGCAATGTTGTTATAGACCTGATACCCCACACTGTCGTCCACATGGGCTCCATAGCTCTGATAACCGGGCTGCTCCAGATACCGATAGCCATAGGTCCTTGCACAGATTGCCTGTGCCTTCAGCGCTTCCAGTGGATAGGAGGCAGGCATCTCACTGGGCACAACGGAGTACAGATATTCCTCCATCGGCAGCTCATTGATCAAAACAATCCCCTCCGGTGTGTCCAGCAGCTCCAGTGTCCCCCGGTATGCCGGAATCCCCTGTGCTCTCATCTCAGACTCTACCCGGATTTTTCCGGTGTTAATGCCGGTCTTAATTTCCATTCTGGCATCCTTCAGATAATCACTCCCACTTTTGACGGTCAGGATTTCATCCGGGGCAAGCATCTCCTCCTGCCGATCCTCATACTTTCCAAAATGAACCGTCAATCCCTCCCCACAGGAAACCGCAATTTCATCGTGAAACAGTCCTCCCGTTTGGCTGTTTTTGATGGCTACACGGATTTGCTTCATTTCTTCTTTTCTTACAATGAGAAATGCGCAGATCCTTCCATCCTCGATCACGAAGTCCGAAAAATCATATCCGATCGGCAATTCCTCTGCCTCTGCAAGCCGTAACGTATCATACAGCTGATAGCCCCTGCAGTTTTCTGAAAGCTCATACTCTCCATGCCCTTCTATTTCAAGACCGTTTTCCCGATAGGAAAGAAGCTTGCCGCTGATCTTTTCCTCCTTCACCCGGATCTCCTTTCCCCTTCCTTCCCCAAAGGTGATGTCAGCGATCTGCTCCGGGCAGTCCCCGGTCTCATCAGCTTGGAGCGAATCTGCGAGGGGAATCACCATTTCATAATCCTCATAAAAAACTCTCAATCCGAAGGAATCCCTCTCCATAATAAAGACATTGGCTATCATCTGCTCATCCGGCAATCTCCCCACCAGTGTCAGCAGACGGTCACCATGTACATATGCCTCTATCGTTGCAAAGCTTTCCTCCTTGAGTTCCTCCGAAATCGGAAAGTACACCTGCCCTGTCAGGTCCATGACAGCCCCCTCTTTCAGTCTCTTGTCCCCTGTAAGTCCTTCATTTCCGCACAAAAGTGTGAGCGTTTCCCTTCTGATTTCCTCCTGAAGTCCCAGCTTTCCAAGAAGCTTTCCATAGGCCTCATACCAATCCTTCGCAAGCACAGTGAAATCCTCTCTGTACTTCCGTTCAAAGGAAAACTCCTCTTTTTCCTGTCCCAGACAAGCCATCAGTTCCTTGTATGTACCATAGTCCAGATATTCCGCGCTGCCCTCAGGGAAATGCATCCAGAAGGCCTTCAGCCCTTGCGTGTCAAATCCGCTCCCGCCAAAGCTATTGAGCTCCTGCGTAAGAATCCGCACATCCTCAAGCCTTGCCATTTCCCCTTGCGGCTGCTGCAATTGAAAGAAGGTCTCATCCTGATAGATTAAATAAAGTAACAAGCCTGTCAGCAATAGGATAAGTACGATTTTCCCGCATAATCTGAATTTATTCTTCATAAGCTCCCCTTTATTAGTTACGAAAGAAAAAGCAGCCATAAAGGCTGCTTTTTCTTTCGTAATACCTATACCGATTGGTATATCCCCAAAATGCCGATTCCTGTCTTTTGACTCCTAGCTATGCTAGGTGGGTAACCGCAACCAGAGCTTTTGCCTTCCCCTGCAATCCTCTTACGAGTGGAGGCTTGACAGCCGCTTGGCAATGTAGGAATCCCGTTTAAAGTATCTGTAGGTTCAAAACAACAGGAGTTGCCGCACATTTCAGGTTAATTTCATTATATCCAATGTAAGTGTAAAATACAACTGGTAAGTTTTGAAAAAGTACAATTTCAGATCAGCTTTCTCTTTCTTGCCTCGGAGACTGCTATTCTCCCTAGTTCTTACCGAAGGCTTTCCATGCCTCCGTGGTAAGAAAAATCACCACAATGGAAAACAGACATCAGCCTGCCGTCCGGCAAATCTGATGTCTGTTATTTTTACAGGTTTTATTCGTTTATTATTTTATCTAGTTTCCTGTTCTTAGTTTAAAGCGTCAACCAGCTTCTGAACTGCAGCAAGTGCTTCGTCAGGAAGCTTGTCGTATCCTGCCTTCTTCTCAGCAAAGCCCTTAACAGCATCTACACGGGTCTGCATAGCGGACTTAAGTGCTGCCTTGTACTCAGGATCGTTTAAGTTGGGTGTGAAGTCACCTGTCTTACCGGACCAGTCGTTCATGATCTCGATATCCTCGAAAGGTCCCCACTGCTCAAACTTAGCTTTTCCTTCAACGATTGTCTCAAGGATGCCAAGGGTATCTTCCTTCTGGCACTTGTGTCCCATGAAGTCGCCTGTGTTAACGATGTAGCATGCTACGTTCTTCTCTTCTACCAGCTTCTTGAACTTCTCATAGTCGTTAACCAGAGGATAGGTTCTGAACGGGTTAGCATAAGGTACAATACGGATTGCATTCAGGTCAGTACCTGCTGCAACACGCTCTGCTGTAGAAGTCTTGGTAGCAAGGGTAGCACCCATAACTGATGCTAAAGCTGCACCTTTCAGCTTTACTACAGGAGGGATGGTAGGATCCTTCATGATCCAGAAGATTGCATTAACGGGAGCGTCAATCTTGTCTACTCTGTTAGGAGACCATAATTTGGACTTGATTGCACGTCCGTTACCGTTTCTGATATCCTCTGTTACTAACTGGAGCTTTCCGTTCTCATCAAGAGTTGCGGAGCAGTTCTGAGCGGATAACAGATATTCATTATCAGGACATCCTGTAGGATAGTCTGCTGTCTTATCAAAGTATGTAGGCTCAAGTGCGATAGATGCACAGGTATCTGTATTGATGATAAATGCATCATCATGAAGAACCTTGATACCGCCGAATGCGTCATATTTTCCACCATGCTTTGCATGTGTCAGTGTGGACTTACCGGATCCTGACAGACCGTATACGGAAGCAACGAACTTCTTACCGCCTTCCAGTGAATATTCCTTCTGTCCGCCGTGGCATGCTGCATAACCGTTTCTGTTAGCAAGTGCCCATGCCATGGTAAGTGTACCCTTCTTATGCTCACCAAAGTACTTCATACCAAGAATTGCTGCACAGTTCTGGTTGGTATCAAAGTAGCAAAGTGTAAGAGGATCGCTTAAGCAGCTGTAATCAACATCGGGTGCTTCATGAGGTGCCCACTGAGGATCGGAGAAAATGTAGATATCAGGTTCCTTTCCGCCGCCAACAGGCTGAGACTTCTTGTACATCTTAACGTACTCATCAGACATATACTGGAAGTTAATCATCCAGTTGTAAAGCAGGTTCTCTTCTCCTTCCGGAATCAGAAGGTGAGCCTTAACCATGAATTCAGGATCAAGACCTACGAAACACTCTGCATGATACATGGTTTTCCAACGTGTCTCATAAATAGCATCCATAACAACTTTATCAAGCTTAGCCTCATCAACGCCGGGCTCGCCCTTAATGCGGCGTGCTGCAGCATAACGTCCTGTTACTGCACCATCGTTGAACAGAAGAACCTTTGCATCCTTCTCAAGACCAAATGTTTCACCGTCCTTGATCGGCATGTCCGTTACGATCGTTCCGGGTGAATTCTTTGCTAATTCATAAGCTTCCTTCAATGTGTTTACTTTTACTACATTGTTTCCGTAGAAAGCAGCTTCGATGATGGAACGGGTCTTTGAAAAACCAACTTTACCAGCACCAATTTCGGAAATCGGATAATAAGCTTTTGTTGACATATGATGTCCTCCTTAATTTGTTGTATATTTTCCACCCCGGTTCCGGCCTTGAAACCTCTGCCAAAACCGTGGTTCCTTACCTCGCATGTACCTTCCCGGCACACCTATTGTATTATCTCAAACATGTTTTTAAAAGTCAATATTAATGAAGTGCAAATTTCTGAATGAATTCTAAAATATTTGTTAACAGTTCAATTTTTACTTGTTTGAAGTGCGTTTGCATGTTATTATTGTTTTATCATTTTTTCTGAAATGTTCTTTCATTTCTTAAATATTAACTGACAAAAGCTATGGATTCCCACATACTAACCATACAATTTTTTAGGAAAGGAGTATTACATGGATCATAATGAATTTTCTGAAATCACACCCGAAATTGTCCGCCTTGCCAGAATGAGCGAGCAGGCAGATATCATTGATACAGAACTTTTTACCAAATATGAGGTCAAAAGAGGACTTCGAGATTTAAACGGAAAGGGCGTTCTTGCAGGTCTGACTAATATTTCCGATGTCCGTGCCACGCAAATCGTGAACGGTGTAGAGGTCCCTGCCCATGGTCGTCTGTTTTACCGTGGTTACGATGTGAAAGACCTGGTAGAAGGCTTTACGAAGGATGGGCGTTTCGGTTTTGAGGAGATCACCTATCTTCTGCTTTTTTCCAAGCTTCCTACAGAAAAGGAGCTTGCCGATTTCAAAGCACTCCTTTCCAAATACAGAAGTCTTCCAACCAGCTTTGTACGGGATATTATCATGAAAGCACCCAGCCGTGACATGATGAATACGCTTGCAAGAAGCGTCCTTACCCTGTACTCCTATGATGACAGAGCCGATGATGTATCGCTTCCCAACGTATTGAGACAGTGTCTGCAGCTGATCAGTCTGTTTCCGCTTTTATCCATATATGGCTATCAGGCCTACGGACATTACCATGACGGAAAGAGTCTTTTCATCCATCCTTCTGACCCGACTCTTTCCGCGGCAGAAAATATTTTACATATCCTACGTCCGGACAGTTCCTACACTCCGCTTGAAGCAAGACTGTTAGACATTGCTCTTGTCCTGCACATGGAGCACGGCGGCGGTAATAACTCCACCTTTACCACGCATGTTGTCACCTCCTCCCTGACAGATACCTATTCTGTCATCGCAGCTGCCATCGGTTCCTTAAAGGGTCCCAGACACGGTGGTGCCAATATCAAAGTGGTTCAGATGTTTGAAGATATGAAGAAGGAAGTCAAGGATTGGGCGGATGAGGAGGAAGTTTCCGATTATCTGAAAAGACTCCTTCACAAGGATGCCTTCGATCATGCCGGACTTATCTATGGCGTAGGACACGCGATCTACTCAAAGTCCGATCCCCGTGCCGTGATCTTCAAATCCTTCGTAGAAAAGCTGTCTGTGGAAAAGGGTCTGGAAAAGGAATTCGGACTCTATTCCCTGGTTGAAAAGCTGGCACCGCAGATCATCTCTAAGGAGCGCCAGATGTATAAGGGGGTCAGCATTAATGTAGACTTTTACTCCGGTTTTGTTTATCACATGCTTGATCTTCCGCTTGAGCTGTACACACCTATTTTTGCCATGGCGCGAATTTCCGGCTGGAGTGCCCACCGCATGGAGGAGCTTGCAAATAACGGCAAGATCATCCGGCCTGCCTACAAGCCCATCGGACCCGACCGCGATTATATCGATATCCGCGACCGTAAATAAAAGCAAAAGGCTGCATAATTCGGATAACCGAATCATGCAGCTTCCTTTTTACTCTTCTTTTTTTCCAACACTTACCATTTCGTAGCCAAGCGTCAACCGGCCATCTCCGGAGAGTTCACTGAATTTTTTCTGAATCCTCTTTACCACAAGCGTTCCGTTTTCCTCAGAGGCATTCATCAGAATGGCTACATACTGCGTATTTCCGCATCTTGTTGCCACATCCCCTCTTCTTAAGGATTTAGATACTGCCTCCTCCAGAATTTCAATCGGCGGTTTCTCGTTTTCTCCCTCTATATGTTCCTGTTCCTGAATGGTAAAGAGTACCAGCTGTACATCCTGACTTTTTCTCTCCATACATCGGGAGACAAAATGATAAATTCTTTTGAATCCGTCATACTCCACACGGTATGCTCCGCTCTGCTCGCTTTTTTCCTGGATCAGGCGCTGAAGCTGCAAAAGATCGATCAGATTATTGTCCTCGTCAAGCTCCTTCTCTTTTCCTTCCTCGGTATGGTAAAAGTAACAGCCCCTCTTCCCATTCTGCTTCACATAATACAAGGCCTTATCGGCGGCAGCATACAGCTCCGCAAAATGACTTCCATCTTCCGGTTTTTCTGCTATTCCAATGGAAACAGACAGCTTAAAATCACAGGTATCCAGAAGCAGGTCATTTACCTCGAATTCAATTCCGGCAATCATTCTTCTTGCAATACTTTTAATCTTGCTCTTCTCATAGGTCCCCGGAATGAATATAGCAAATTCATCCCCACCGATCCGGCAGATAGCGTCCTCAGGTGAAGCCTCCTCCTCCATAACTCTCGCAAATTTGATCAATACCTGGTCGCCGATCACGTGTCCAAAGGTGTCATTGACCTGCTTGAAATTATCCAGGTCAAGCAGCAGGAAAAATCCGTTTTCCTTTCCCTCCTCCGGCTGATCCAATATCTTTTCAAAGCATCTGCGGTTAAGAAGATTGGTAAGGCTGTCTCTGCCCGCAATATTCTGCAGTTCCTTCGTCTGCTCCGTCATCTGCAGGATTTTCTCGATCCTGCTCCGCATAATATCCGGTTCAAACGGCTTCTTAATGAAGTCCATGGCTCCCATCTTAAGCCCGGTAACCTCATTTTCCTTATCTGCCTCCGCTGTCAGAAAGATAACCGGAATATCCCGGGTAACGGGATCCTCCTTAATTCTTTCCATCACCTCAAAGCCGTTCATCTCCGGCATGTTCACATCAAGCATGATCAGATCCGGCTGCATTTCGCGCAGAATCTGCAATGCCGCTTTGCCGGATTTCGCCGTTGTAACATCATAAGTATCCTTCAGTACCTCTGCTGCACACTTCAAATTCGTTGTAACATCATCTACAATTAAAATGTGTTTCATACGCTTCTGCTCCCCCTGTTCTGAACAGCCCGGTCAACACTTTACTCTTATTTCAAACTAAATTCCAAGGAAATCCTTTACAGTCTGCTTCATTTGCGTCTTATCACATACATGATCATGCAGAACCGGAGCCGTCCTGATTTCCTCGATTGCCCTTGGAACATCCACGCCTGAAATTTCAGAAAGTCTGTCAACCAGTTCGAAGTCTCCCATTGCATCATATTTGCTGTCAATCGCATTCATGACACTTCTTGTAAATTTATACGGGCTTGCTGTGGAAGCGATCACAGTAACCTTGTCATCCTTTGTTGCTTCTTTATACTTTTGATAAACACAGGATGCAACTGCTGTATGTGTGTCGATCACATACCCGGTACTCTCATATAAATCATGAATTGTCTGTGCGGTCTCCAGCTCACTTGCATAATTACCGTAAAAATCTCTGAGCTGTTCCCTCATCTCCTCTGTAATGGTATAGGAACCGCCTTGTGAAAGTGCCGCCATCAATTCTTTATTCTTTGCAGGATCATTTCCCGCAATTCGATAAATCAGTCTCTCCAGATTGCTGGAAATCAGAATATCCATAGAGGGCGACGAGGTAAGTACAAATTCCCTGTTCCGGTCATAGGTTCCCGATGTAAAGAAATCATAGAGAACCTTGTTTTCGTTGGATGCACAAATCAGTCTGTCGATCGGTAATCCCATCTGTTTTGCATAAAATGCCGCCAGAATATTGCCAAAGTTTCCTGTCGGAACTACTACGTTAATCTTTTCACCGCTTACAATCTGCTCTTCCTTCAACAGCTTTACATAAGCATATACATAATAAACGATCTGGGGAACCAGACGTCCGATATTGATGGAGTTTGCAGATGAGAACTGAAAGCCCTTTTCATCCATGTAAGCTGCCAACTCTTTATCCCCGAATATCTGCTTTACCCCGGTCTGTGCATCATCAAAGTTTCCGTGAATACCTACCACATATGTATTTTTCCCCTTCTGGGTTACCATCTGCTTTTCCTGGATCGGACTGACACCGTTTTTCGGATAGAAAACAATGATCCTCGTACCTTCTACATCCGCAAAGCCTGAAAGTGCTGCCTTTCCGGTATCCCCGGAGGTAGCTGTCAAAATCACGATCTCATTTTTCACCTGATTCTTCTTGGCTGATGTCGTGAGCAGATGTGGCAGGATCGACAATGCCATATCCTTAAAGGCAATGGTTGCCCCATGGAACAACTCCAGATAATAAGCGTCCCCCGCTTCCACAAGCGGCGCAATCTCTTCCGTATCAAATTTTTCGTCATAGGCCCGTCTGATGCAGTCCTTCAATTCTTCTTCCGTGAAATCTGTGAGGAACAGCTTCATAACTTCATACGCAACCTGTCCATAGGTCATATCTGCCAACTCTTCCAAAGTTTTATCCAAAACCGGAATTTTCTCCGGCACATATAAGCCTCCGTCCTCCGACAGTCCCTTCAGTATTGCTTCCGATGCTTTGACCGGATTCCCTTTACTTCTTGTACTATGATATAAAATCTCCATCGTAATACTCCCTTTCCCCAGGTTCTTTTGCAAAATTGTTTTTATATTTTATCATAAAAAAAGCGTTTTTTCAACGACAGACTTAACCATTGGTAAAAAACTCATGTCCGCCATGCTCAAACAGCCTCACCAGAGCACAGTCGAACCATTTCATCTTTTCCGGGTCCGCATATTTTCTTGCAGCAAAATACAGTGCTCCCTGGGTGATATCCTCCCCGCAAAGCACTCTCTCCACTGCATCTATGGTATCCTGTGTCGCTTTTGCCTTAAAGTAGCTTCCATTCGCAACCGGGGAGAACTGATATACCCCCTCCTCCTGCTGCATCACTACCTGAACAACCGTATCCGGAAACTTGTCGCTTTGTACGCGGTTCAGTACAACTCCTGCCACCAGCATTTTCCCTTCCTCATCCTCATTTCCGGCCTCTGCCTGTACAATTTTCAGCAATGCTTCGTAATCCTCCTCGGACAGTTCATACTTATATTCCCTTTCAAGCACCGTATAATCTACAACTCTCTGGCCCGATGCCGCCCGCTTCAGCATTCCAAAAAATCGATCTGCTCTGGGTTGCTCCGGAGCCGTTTCGTAATCCTTTATAAGACTCAGCTTAAATGCCGGAGTCGAAGCAAGCTGGGTGATCTGTGTTCCTTTTGCACAAAACCAACCTGTAATCAGCAGCATATTACATAAGAACAGCTGCATGATAAATTTTTTATACATGCCAATATCCGCATCCTTTCTTTTCGCAGCTTTTGCATCCTTTTGTTTGTCCGACTGTCACACTTATGTAACAGTTCCTTAATATTTTATACAGTTACTGCCAAAAATATTTCTAAAATTTTCTTTATGGCCTTTTTTGTGGTAAAATAACCTATATATTTTGCGAAAGAAGGGATTTGGGTCTATGGAGAAAAACCTCCCCGGTGTGTTTACCGCACAAAAAAAGGACGGCAGTACCTACTACCGTTCCTCCATTACTTTTCAAAAAAAACACATCAGTTTGGGCAGCTATCCTTCTGCCTACATGGCCTATGCTGCCTATCTGGAGGGCTCCTCGTTGCTCAATGATGCCTCCCTTACCCTTGCAGATTATTCCCCGCACCGTATCCTTCCATACCCCAAATGGGTCTGTCTGCTGAATTTTCGCGACAATCAGATCTATTTTTCCACACCCATCTACATGAAGAAAAACTATTTTGAATACCATCTTTCCTCCAGTGAGCTGCTGAAATTCGATTTTGATGATCTGTTTTATTATTCCTCCCATAAGATCATGCGACGGGGAAGGCATTTTTTTGTAGCCGATTACGGAATGCAGGTCAACATCCTGAACCGCTACGGAATCAAAAATTATGCTGTGCCGGAAAAGGATTACCGCTTTGTAAACGGAGATAATATGGATTTCCGTTATGAAAACATAGAAATTTTCAACATCTATCACGGTGTCTCCAGAAGAGAAACAAAAAAAGGTCCCCGCTACATCGCCAAAATCCACATAAACGGAAATTATACGATTGGAACCTATCAAAGTGATATCGAGGCAGCCATTGCCTACAATAAAGCCATTGATATCCTGAAAAAAGCCGGCGTGAGCAAGGGATTTTCACCAAATTATATTGAGAACCTGTCTCCTTCTGCCTACGCCGACATCTATTCAAAATTACATATCTCCTCCAAAATAGAAGGCTATCACCCTTAGCCCGTATTTCCCGGCATCAGCTATTTACGGGTATAGTCCACAAAGCTGATGAGGTAGGCTGCGGGGTTTTCCACTCCGTCAATTTCCTGATTAGTCGCATATTTCCACATACGGAACTGATAGGGATAGTCCGGGATCGAAGACTGATCCGACAGAAGGACATCATATTCAGGAAGCAGAACCTCAGGCAACAGCTCCGTTAACAGCCAGCTCTTGTTCCCGTAAAGAAGCGTGCGATAGCCTTCCCTCTCAACTGTAGACAGAAATGCCTCTGCGATCTCCGTCTTATCCTCCTCCTTCAAGATATCAATTCTGGAATCATCATTGGTAATATATTCCATATCATACACAACCGGATAATGGATCTGGTAAGGGACCAGATTGCTGACTACAAAATTAGCCTCATCTACTGCCTCCTGCACAGTAACTGCCTGTGAAAAGAAGGAAACTCCCACTTCAAGTCCCGCATTCTGCGCAGCTGTGATATTGGCCACGAAATTTTCATCCAAAGTAACAACTCCGCTCTCATATCCGCGGCTTCCCAGTCGCAGGATCACGAAATCAATCCCGTTTTCCTTCAGAAGCTTAAAGTCTACTTTTCCGCTGTTTTTTGACAGATCAACACCCAGCCAGGAGCACTTTTCCCCATCCTGATAATACGCCATCTTTCCATTGGTTATTTTCAGATTCGTAATATCATAGGTGTGCAGGGGAATCTTACTTACTATCTCGATCCACTCCTGTGTTCCATCCTTATAGGTAACTAACGTGTGTTTTCCATCCTTTTCCTTCTCCTCATCTGTAGGCTCATGAGAAGGAGTAGGGGAAGGACTTGTTGTAGGTTCTGCTTCCACAAAGGTCGTATCATCCTGGTACATATTCCAGAAATCAAGATCCTCCGCGCGAAGCTTATTCTCTCTGTAAAGTGTTTCAATATCCTCCTGCCCCTCGGCGAACGATACCTCTGTCGTAGGAGTCGGCGATGCAGTCGGTTTCACTGACTGATTTTTCGCGCTGCCGGATCCTCTTTTGTCTGAGTTACTGGCAAAAACAACAGCAAGAATAATCAGCACGAAGGCCGACACAGCAACTATTGTATAAATTACCGGCATTCCCATGCCTCTTTCTTCTTCCTCACCGGGTAAACGCATCGATTTCTTCTCCGTTATCCTTTTCAAATCTTTCTCAAAATTATATAATAACTATACATGAAATGAAAATCTATTACAATTGGAATTCATTCCAAAATTGATTCGTTTTTCAGAGGTACTTTTATGCACGTTCTCTCTTCTGTTTTCCAAATAAAATGTTCCGGGTTAAAGTGTTTGATCCTTGCCGCATTTCTTTTTCCCACAATCCTGCTTTCAGGCTGCGGCAGACAGAGCACTCCGGTTTCCGACACCGGTTTTTATTTCGATACCGTAATTACCATTACCCTCTATGAGGAAGACAACAAATCCCTTCTTGATGAATGTATGGCACTTGCAGGACACTATGAGGCACTCCTGAGCCCTACCGTTGAAGGAAGCGATGTCTGGAAGATCAATGCCAATCCCGGAACCTTTATCACCGTGGATAAAGATACGCTCTCACTCCTTCAGGAAGCACTTTCCTACGCGGAGGTATCAGACGGCATGGTAACACCTTCCATCGGTGCCCTTTCTTCTCTCTGGAACTTCGGTTCTGATTGCCCACAGATGGTTCCTGAAAGTCAGGCGATTCAAAACGCCCTTGCTCATATCGACTATCATTCCATTGAGATTCAGGGCAGCCGGGTTCGTCTGAACGACCCGGAAGCCGTTATTGATCTGGGGTTTATTGCCAAAGGTTTTATCGCCGATAAAATGAAAGAGTTTCTTCTCTCAAAGGGTGTCACTTCCGCTTTGATCAATCTTGGCGGCAACCTGGTGGCGGTAGGTTCCAAACCCGACGGAACTCCCTTTAAAATTGGGATTCAAAAGCCGTTTGCATCCTCCGGCACAGCTGCGCTTACACTTGATCTCACCGATATCAGCGTTGTTTCCTCCGGAAACTATGAGCGTTATTTTGAGAAGGACGGAAGGCTCTACCATCATATTCTCTCTGCCGAAACCGGATATCCCGTTGAAAACGAACTTTCACAGGTCACTATATTGTCTCCGGATTCCACACAGGCAGATGCCCTCTCCACATTATGTTTTATTCTCGGATACGAAAAGGCCGTCCGACTGCTTGAAAATTACCCTGATGTACAGGCAGTCTTCATCACAGAGGACGGTCAGATTCTTTATTATCACTTTTAAACGTTTATTCCGTCACGGAAACCTCTCCCGCCAGTACTCTCTTGTAATCTTCCAGATTTTTAGCAAGAAGATTGGGGGTATCCAGTCCATAAGGGCATTTGCTCTTACACTGATTACAGTGCAGACAGTTTTCAATTTTCATCATTTTTTCCTGGGCCTCTTTTGTCAGCTGTAACCTGGAGGGTGATCTTCGAAGCAACAGGGACATTCTGGCACAATTATTGATCTCTATCCCTACAGGGCACGGCATACAGTAACCGCAGCCACGGCAGAAATCGCCGGAAAGTTCTTCCTTATCCTTTTCGATCAGATGCTGTATTTCCTCACTCATTTCAGGTGGATTCTGAATATAGGATAAAAATTCCTCCAATTCCTTTTCCCTCTGAACCCCCCAGATGGGCAATACATTTTCATACTGTGCCGCATGGGCATAGGCAGCTGCCGAATTGGTAATCAGTCCTCCCGATAAAGCCTTCATGGCAATGAACCCCATGTCTGCCTTTTTGCAAGCCTCTACCAACTCCTCCTCCTTTTCTGTAGCAAGATAGCAAAAAGGAAACTGTAAGGTCTCATACAGTCCGCTGGCGATTGCTTCTCTGGCAACCCCCAGCCTGTGATTGGTAATGCCGATATGACGGATTTTTCCCGCCTTTTTTGCTTCCATTGCCGCGTCATACAATCCACTCTTATCTCCCGGCTTTGGGCAGAACTCCGGATTATGGAACTGATATATATCAATATAGTCTGTCTTCAGATTGGCAAGACTCTGCTCCAAATCCTTTTTCATCTCTTCTCCCGTCTTTGCCCCGGATTTGGTCGCAATATACAGAGATTCCCTGATTCCCTCAAAGGCAAGCCCAAGCTTATGTTCACTATCACTGTAAGCTCTGGCCGTATCAAAAAAGCGAATTCCACCTTCGTAAGCCTTTCGCAGCAGATGGACTGCCGCCTCATCACTGATCCTCTGGATCGGCAAAGCGCCAAAGCCGTTTTTATTCACAACGATTCCCGTACTTCCCAATCTGACATTTACGCTGTTTTCTCTCATCTCAAGCTCCGTTCCTGTTTTCTCAATGCATTACAATTGACTTTCTGGGGCATTTTTCCACGCAGATGCCACAGCCTTCACACTTCTCATAATCAATGGTCGCATTAAAGTCTGTCACCTCCACTGCCTGTGCAGGACAGTTTTTCTTGCACAACTGACAGCCGATACAGCCCACAGTACAATCCTTCATCGTAACCGGCCCCTTATCCTTGGAGCTGCATGCCACTGCATATTTGGAATCATACGGGATCAGCGCAATCAGATGCTTGGGACAGACATCCACGCACTTTCCGCAAGCCTTACATTTTTCCTTATCCACCACTGCCACACCATTTACAACATGAATTGCATCAAAGGGGCATACCTGCACACAGGTTCCAAATCCCAGGCAGCCGTAATTACAGCTCTTCGCCCCTCCGTTTGGCACAAAGGAAAGCATACGGCAATCCTCAATCCCTGTATAATCATAGTCAAGGGTTGTCTTTTCACAGTCACCCTGACACTGCACAAAAGCAGTCATTCTGGTGGTTTCTCCAGCTTCTACGCCCATAATTCCGGCAATGACCTTGCCTACAGGCTCTCCGCCCACCGGGCAGGCATTTACCGGTGCCTCTCCCTTTGAGATGGCAGCTGCAAGACCGCTGCAGCCGGGGAATCCGCATCCACCACAATTGTTTCCCGGAAGCGCTGCAAGAACAGCCTCCTCCTTTTCATCAACCTCTACCTTAAATTTAATGGCGGCAATTCCAAGAAACAGACCGATAAACAGCCCCACACCTCCCACAACGGCAACCGCAAGTAAAACTCCTGTTATATTCATATCTGCTCACCCCCTACAGCAATCCTGAAAATCCGCAGAAGGCAATTGCCATAAGTCCCGCTGTTACGAGAACGATCGGCATTCCCCTGAAGGATTCCGGAATATCATTATATTCCATTTTTTCCCTGATTCCTGCCAGGATCACAATGGAAATGGTAAAGCCTACTGCCGTGGCAAATCCGTTTACAATACCGGCAAGAATTCCATAATTCTTCTGCACATTGGTAAGTGCAACGCCAAGCACTGCACAGTTTGTCGTGATCAGCGGTAAATAAACACCCAGCGCCTGATACAGTGCTTTCATAAATTTCTTAAGGAACATTTCCACGAACTGTACTAATGCTGCAATCACCAAAATAAAAACAATTGTCTGTAAATAAGTCAGATCAAAGGGAACCAGAATAAACTTGTATATCACTCCCGCAACCGCAGATGCCAGTGTGATGACAAAGATAACCGCTGTTCCCATTCCTGCCGCCGTATTGGTTTTCTTAGACACACCAAGGAAAGGGCATAATCCCAAAAACTGACTCAGAACGACATTGCTGACCAGTGAGGATGAAATTAATATAATAAGCAGATCCTTAATCATTCTTTTCTTCCTCCTTTTCTATCACTGTCTCTTCTTTCGTCTCTTCCGGTTCTTCCGCCTTTGCATTCTCATCATAAAAGCGTTTGCTGCAGCCGGCTTCTGAACAATTCATACAATCTGAGTTGCAGCCGGAACCGATCTTCGACATATCCTTACCCTTTCTTTCTCCCGCAAGTTTCACCTTATTCTGGATAGCTGTGAGTACGGCAAGCACAAAGAAGGCTCCGGGAGCCAGCACAAAGATACTGCAGGGAACATAGCTTTCCGGCATGACAGCATAACCAAACACTTCACCTGCACCCAGCAGTTCTCTCACAGCACCAATGATCGTAAGTGCCAGCGTAAAGCCAAGACCCATACCGATTCCGTCAAACAGTGAGGGAATCACACCGTTTTTGGAGGCATAGGCTTCCGCACGTCCGAGGATGATACAGTTTACAACGATCAGCGGAATATAAAGTCCCAACGCATCATAAAGGAATGGAATATATGCCTTTAAGAGCAGCTCCACTACCGTTACAAAGGATGCAATGATCACGATAAACGCAGGGATACGCACCTTATCGGGTATCACCTTGCGGAGCAGGGAAATAAACATATTGCTGAGAGCCAGCACCACCATAGTGGTAAGCCCCATTCCCATACCATTGATTGCCGATGTGGTAACTGCCAGCGTCGGACACATTCCCAGCATCAGTACAAAAGTCGGATTTTCTTTGATCAGTCCGTTCACCAGACGTTCTGACACACTATTTTGCTTCATAGCTGCTACCTCCTAACTGTGTCTGGAAATAATACAGGCCGCCGTTGACTGCGGTCGTAACCGCGTTGGTCGTAATTGTTGCACCACTGATAGCATCGATCTGATTGTCTGATGTAGCTCCCGATTTGGTATAAGTAAAGCTGGGAAAATTCTTATTCGCAAATTGGGGTTTTAAGACCTCCTCTGCCTTCATTCCAAGACCGGCAGTTTCTGAAATACTCAAAATGGAAATACCATTTAAGGTTCCGTCTGTACAAATTCCCATGGTAAAGGTAATATCTCCGCCATACCCCTCATGGCTGGTTACCGTCAATACATAGCCAAGCAGGGTTTCATTCTGGTCCAGTGCCTCAAGAACATTCTCAACCTCAACCATCTCAAACCCGGATTCCGTCCAGGCGCTCTGCCACTTTGCATCCTCCGGCATTCCTTCCGTAATCAGGGAAAAATCCGATGCTGCCGGAAATACCTCCGCATAAGCTTCTTTGGCTGCTTTTTCCTCAGCCAGAGCAATCGGCTCCTTGGTAACCTGGTAAACTGCTCCCAGGATCAGGCCGGCAAACAAGGTGATCACAAAAAGGATGGCCGCATCTTTTAACATACTCTTCATGCTCTTTCCCCTCCTTTTCCAAATGCCTTCGGTATAGTGATCTTCTCAATCAACGGCACCAGAAGATTGCCCAGAATGATTGCATAGGACACGCCTTCCGCAGAGGGTCCGAAAATTCGGAAAATTCCGGTAAGCAGTCCCAAAATAATTCCATATAAATATTGTCCTCTCTTCGTCACAGGTCTGGTCACATAATCTGTTGCCATAAAGAAAGCACCCAGCATCAATCCACCGCCGGCAAGATGCGCACTGATAAACGCAGGATCAAATCCATGTCCGCCAAACAAGATAATAAAAATAACAAAGGTCACAATGTAGCTTCCCGGCACCTTTAAATCAATGACACCAAGCAGAATCAGGAAGCAAGCCCCGATCACGATCGCAATCATGGAGGTCTCACCGATAGTTCCTGCCGTCTTACCGATCACCATATCCAATATGTTCACACTCTCTCCTGCCTTCAAGCTGGCAAGAGGTGTTGGTCCCGTATAGGCATCACATTCAAAGTTGCACATGATGGAAGTATAGGAGATCAGCAGAAAACATCTTGCACCAAGTGCAGGATTCATAAAGTTCTGTCCCAGCCCCCCAAATAACATCTTTACAACCAATATTGCAAACACACCGCCCACTACACCAATCCACCAGGGCGCTGAAGGAGGAAGGTTAAGCGCCAGCAAAAGCCCGGTAACCACTGCCGAGAAATCGCCGATCGTCACCTTTTTGTGCATCAGTATTTCGTATATCAACTCTGTCAGCACTGTAGTTGCTACAGTAACCAGTATTAAAATCAGTGCATTTAATCCAAAATTATAGATACCAAAGCCAGCCGCAGGAAGCAGTGCAATCACTACAGCAAGCATAATGCTGCTGGTAGTAACCCTCGACCTGATATGGGGATTAGATGAC
>SAMEA3663299__coassemble_188_pt1 | contig 34621 bp, 31 predicted proteins | sample SAMEA3663299__metabat2_high_PE_023 | metagenome-assembled genome bin SAMEA3663299 (sample SAMEA3663299) | pig gut metagenome | biome: pig gut; feature: pig-associated habitat; material: faeces | place: China | collected 2013 | reverse complement strand
AACCATGGTTGAACCTTAGGAGGCGCTTGTTATATCCATTTAACTATGAGAACATAAGATTTACTTTTCAACTATGCCATTTTAACATAAATGAATTTTCATGACAACCTTTTAAATATTAATTTCCGTTATCACTTTACGGGAAATTAATATACCCCTGCATCCAGATGGTACCCTTAAATCTTCTTCCAACCGCCGGTTCTCCATAGAGATCTTCCTTATTGATACAAAGATCAAATGTCATATCATTACAATTAAGTGTCATCAGATATATTTCTTCTGAAGTCAGTTTATTTTTAACTAAATTACACTCTGTAATTTCTGCCAGAATAGAATAGTGGTCACACTCCACACCATAAGGCATAAAACAGGTATCTACCAGACTGAATACATCCTCTTTCTGGATTTTCTTTGAAATCGTGGTATAGGTATCCATATCATCTAAAGTCAGACTTTCAATTGCATCTTCATCACCCTTTCGGGCCGCATTTAGAAGCTGACTTCTATTCATGGAAACCTGTTTATTTCTGATTAAATCCTTCTCACTTTTAATAATTGGCATCATTATCATACCGCTTGTAGAAAGTGCAGATAAGGTGAGAGTAGTACCTCTTATGGGAAGCACACCTGAATTCTTGGCCTTTACATAAGGAATCATATTCTGCAAATAGAAAATCAGGGAAACGCCTAACCTTACATCATCACACACACCCGCATAAGACTCCTGTGCGGCATGCCTTTCAACAGAAACATCCTCTTCTGAACTGATGCAGGTTCCTCGTAAATAGGGAAAATAGTAATCATAGGTAAATTTGTCATCACTGTCAAATTCTCCGCAGACGGCAATTCCAAATGAAGAACCGGATATGCCTTCATTACTTTCGGTAAAATCCTTACAAAATTCTGCCAAAAGTTCCTCATCTCCATTAGAGGTATATGCACGCTCATTACCTTCAACGACTACATCTGTCAAAAGCTTCTGTAGCTCTTTTCTATCGGTTAATTGGCTAAAGCCTATGGCTCTCATATATTTATGCAAGGATTTCACCTCCTTCTACCAGATTTTCAAATCACATAAAATTTACTTTATCACTTTTTTACCACCCATATAAGGCTGAAGTACTTCAGGTATTCTGATAGAACCGTCTTCCTGAAGATTGTTTTCCAAAAATGCAATAAGCATTCTCGGAGGAGCCACCACTGTATTATTTAGTGTATGCGCAAAATACTTGCCATTTTCACCATTTACACGGATTTTCAATCTTCTTGCCTGAGCATCTCCCAAATTAGAGCAGCTTCCGACTTCAAAATATTTCTTCTGTCTGGGAGACCATGCTTCTACATCATAAGATTTTACTTTAAGATCTGCCAGATCCCCTGAACAGCATTCAATTGTTCTTACGGGAATATCCATAGAACGGAAAAGGTCTACAGTATTCTGCCACAGTTTATCAAACCACATGGGTGAATCTTCCGGCTTACATACCACTATCATTTCCTGTTTTTCAAACTGATGAATTCGATAAACTCCTCTTTCCTCAAGACCATGTGCACCTTTTTCTTTTCTGAAGCATGGCGAATAACTTGTCAGCGTTTTCGGGAGCTCTTCCTCCGGAATAATCGTATCAATAAATTTACCAATCATGGAATGCTCTGATGTACCAATCAGATATAAATCTTCTCCTTCTATCTTATACATCATGGCATCCATTTCTGCAAAACTCATAACACCTGTAACAACATTGCTTCTGATCATAAAAGGAGGAACACAATATGTAAATCCTCTATCGATCATAAAATCTCTTGCATAGGAAATTACAGCTGAGTGAAGTCTTGCAATATCACCCATCAGATAGTAGAAACCATTACCTGCTACTTTTCTTGCACTGTCCAGATCAATTCCGTTTAATCTTTCCATAATTTCTGTATGATAGGGAACCTCAAAATCAGGTACTACCGGTTCCCCGTATTTTTTGATCTCTACATTTTCTGTATCATCTTTGCCAATGGGTACACTGGGATCAATAATGTTTGGAATTGTCATCATTATTTTTGTGACTTTTTCTTCCAACTCCTTCTCTTTTTCCTCCAACTCAACAAGACGCTTTGCACCTGCTGCATCCTCTGCCTTTTTGCTTTCCGCCTCTTCTTTCTTACCCTGCGCCATCAATGCTCCGATTTCCTTAGAAATCTTATTTCTGCTTGCACGAAGATCATCTGCTTCCTGCTGCGTTTTACGGCTCAGCGCATCCAGTTCAATCACTTCATCCACCAATACAAGCTTTTGATCCTGGAATTTTTTCCTGATATTTTCCTTTACGATTTCAGGATTTTCTCTTAAAAATTTGATGTCTATCATAATAGACTCCTCCCTTTATTTATTCTACTACCTTTTCAATAAATATATTGTTTACTTTAATCAGATCAAGTATGATCTGTTTATTTACAGTCTTTCCATTTTTATCTTTCATAATCTGAACAACCGGTCTGTCAGGGAATTCTTTATTCTGCCGGATAACACTTCCTATAGAATTATCACTTAATAGGACATGGCTTCCTGCCGGATATACTGCTGTGAATTCGAGAAAAACATCAACAATGTCTTTATTGTACTTCAGACCTTTGAACATTTTTAAATACTCTACAGCTTCATATACTCTTTGTCTTTTACATCCGATACCACAGATCATTTCATCAAATGTATCACATATATTGACAATCTGTGCTTCAAAAGGTATTTCTCTTGCATGAAGAGGATAACCACTTCCATCTAATAACTCATGATGATATAAAATAATATTTTTACTAATATCGGATATCCAATTTTCATCCTTTAAAACAGAGTAAGCATAAACCGGATGCTTCATAAACTCTGCAAGCTCCATTTTTGATAATGATGAAACATCCTGATCAGCATAATCTATTGTAAGATATCGAAGCCCAAGATCATGGAGCAGACATCCTACACCAATATCATGTACTTTTTGCTTTGATAATTTTAATTTAAGTGCTGTTAACGTAGCAAGAGAACAGATACTGATAGAATGTTCATATATATCAGAACTTCTCTCCTTAATATCATAAATCTTTTCAACAACCTCGTCTTCCTCGAGAATGCTCATAATGATATTATCTGCTGTCTGACTTAACTCCATTAATTCACTGTTTTTATTATAAGTATGTTTTTCAAGAATACTCTTTACTCTGTCACGAAAGAATATTTCCACATTTGTTTTTAATAAAACAACCTCCTCTGCATGGACATGTTCTTCTTCTTTGATATATACTTCACTGATTCCTAGCTCTTTTATTTTTTCAATATAATCGGGACGTAATTTTGTTTCTTCAGATAGTAATATTCTAAGCTCAGGGGTTAAAATCGCTTTTGCTAAGACTTCTCCACCTTTTAAATCACTAACCTTACATAATTTCATAAAACTGATTCAACTCCTAATTTGTAATTCCCATTGCAATATTGAGTGCTCTCTCTTCCTCATCTCCAAGAGATATTTTACAAATTCCATTTTCAATTTGTTTCGTATAGGAGTAGCATCCATCTGTACTGTGAACTGAATTTAAAATAAATCCATTATTATTTTCATCCAAAAGTGCAAGACTGAAGCTCAGATTTCCACCCATTTGATTAAAAGCATCATACTTTACAATTCCCACTTTTTGGAAGGCTGATTCAAAATTTTTATACAAATTTCGAATATCTTTTTTATTCTTTTCAATTGCATTTTTTAGGAATTTGTTATCTTCAAAAAGTCCGATTATTTCTTGTTCCAGACTCTTAGCATTTTTACCCTGCATAAATTTTTTGTTGATCTTCTTCATTTTAACAATAGAACATATGTTTGCAATACAGATAATCAGAAGGATTAATATAATAATTGCCATAACCAGGATGACGATTCCAATATCGATATTACCTAAACCAATTCCGTTTAAAAAGGAATTATTCATTTATCTAACCCGTACCTTTCTACTTTATCTTGATAATAAATCCATTAACTTCTCTAAATCGTCATGACTGTAAAATTCAATTTCAATTTTACCTGCACCGTTTCCTTTAGAGGTAATGCTGACTTTTGTACTGAGCTTCTGCTTCAGATTCTCTTCGATATCCTGATAAACTGCCTCAAGACTCTTATCTGTCATAACTGTTTTCTTAGCCTTAGCAGGCTTACCAAGATTTTTTACCAGTTTTTCAACATCACGAACGCTCAATTTCTCATCAAAAATTTGTTGAGCTATTTGATATTGCTGTTCAGAATCCTCAATAGAAATCAGCGCTCTTGCATGACCTGTAGAAATCATACCATCTATGATCATCTGCTGAACGTCATCACATAATTTAAGAAGACGCATAGAATTTGTCACAGCTGTACGGCTCTTTGCAACTCTTTCTGCAACCTCATCCTGCTTCAAATTGAATTCTGTAAGTAAACGTTTATATGCCTGAGCTTCCTCAATCGGATTCAAATCTTCTCTTTGGATGTTTTCAATAAGAGCAATTTCAACAATTTCCTGTTCGGTTAAATTTTTAATGATAACAGGAACTTCCTTAAGACCTGCTTTTTTAGCAGCACGCCATCTTCTTTCTCCGGCAATAATTTCATAATATGTTTTCCGATCCTGCACCAGGATAGGTTGTAAAAGACCGAATTGTTTAATAGAATCAGCTAATTCCTCCAGAGCATCCTCGTCAAAATTTTTTCTGGGCTGTTCCCTGTTTGGCTCTACTTTCGTAATATTTACTAAAGTTTCTCCGCCAGTTTTTTCAGAAGATGCATTCTTTTTTTCTTTTTCCTTATTACTTACAGACTTCTCATTCATTCCACTCGGAATTAATGCATCTAAGCCTTTCCCCAATCCCCTTGCAGCCGCCATAATTAACCTTCCTTTCTATTGATAATTTCATCTGCCAATTGCATATATGCTTCTGCTCCGGCTGATTTTGCATCATATTTATTAATTGGCATTCCATAACTGGGAGCTTCTGCCAACCTGATATTTCTTGGAATGACCGTATCAAAAACCCTTTGATTTAAATGACTCTTAACATTATCTACAACCTGCATAGATAAGTTTGTTCTTGAATCATACATCGTAAAAACTACACCTTCCATATCCAAATCCGGATTAAGTCTTTCTTTTACAAGGTTAATCGTATGTATTAACTGACTTAAACCTTCCAATGCATAATACTCACATTGAATTGGAACTAAAACAGAATTTGCTGTTGTCATTGCATTTAAAGTTAATAAATTTAAAGAAGGAGGGCAGTCTATAATAATATAATCATAGCTTTCTTTAACCCATTCAACTTCTCTTTTTAATATAAATTCTTTTCTATCTACACCAATTAATTCAATCTCTGCTGCGGCTAAATTAACATTAGAAGGAATAATAGATACGCCCGGGATCACATCATTTAAAATACATTCTTTGATAGAACATTCACTTAATATTAATTCATAAATTGTATTTTCTAAATCATTTTTTTCAATTCCAAATCCACTTGTGGTATTACCTTGTGGATCTGCATCGATTACTAAAATTTTTTTTCCTTTGGCTGCCAGTGATGCAGACAAATTAATAGAAGTAGTAGTTTTTCCTACTCCTCCCTTTTGATTTGCAATTGCTATTATTCTTCCCATACTCTTTCTTTTTCCCTTTCCTGTTTCTTAGGCGATAGAGTTCTCTTCTCTCAAATACGTTTCTAAATGATTATATCACTTCTCAATTTGATATTCCATAATATTTTCATAGAATTAATAAAAATGTGATGTTTCACGCTTTCTTATGGTTAAATATGGAATGTTTCACGCTTTTTCTTACTAGATTTTGGGGTGAAATGTTTCACGTGAAACATTATCTTGTGTTATTTCTGATTATAAAAATAAAATGTTTCACGTGAAACAAAATACAGGAAAGTAATCGAATTACTTTCCTGTATTTTTTAAAATAAATTAACAATATTATTTCTAATTGCAAATACTGCAGCCTGCGTTCTATCCGAAACATCAAGTTTTTTAAATATGTTAGATAAATGGTTTTTAACTGTTCTCTCACTTATGTTTAAATTTGCCGCAATCTCTTTATTAAACATTCCTCCAACCACTTGCTTTAATATTTCTAATTCTCTTTTTGTAAGAGAATCTAATTTTTCCTTATCAATATCTCGATTGATCAATCTTGAATTAAGAGCCGGTAACAGGTTAGGCTGTATATAAGATTCACCCTCCATAATTGTATTAATCGCCTGCTTCAATTCAGCAGATCCCGAATCTTTTAATATATAGCCGTTTGCCCCAATATCGATTGCTTTAACCAGATATTCTACTTCACTATGTACGGTGAGAACTAAAACCTTAATGTCATTACCTTGCCTTTTTAATTCTTCAAGAACTTCTATTCCATTCATACCCGGCATATTAATATCAAGCAACAGCATATCCGGCTTAACCTTATTTAATTTCTCCAGGCATTCAATTCCATCACTTGCTTCTTCAATTACTTCAATACTCCCATCAAATTCTAATAAATGCTTAATTCCTTCACGCATTAAAACATGGTCATCTGTAAGCATTACCCTAATACTCATTATTTCCTCACATTCCGGCATTGCCATAAATAAATTAAATTAAAGGTATCACAATTTCTAATTTTGTTCCATTTCCAGGTTCTGATGTAATATTCATTCTACCATCTAACAAGTTCACACGTTCCTGCATAATTGGGATTCCAAAATGTCTATCATACTGCTCTGTAACTTTATCAAAAGAAAAACCTTTTCCATTATCCTGAATTAAGATATAACACTGATTATTATCATTACTGATTTTTAAAGTTATCTTTTCAGCATGGGAATACTTTAATGCATTCATGATACCTTCTTGAATAATTCTGTAAACAGTAACCAAAAAGAGATTAATGGAATAATTATCATTCGTTTTCCAATTACATTTATCCAATTCACATACATCATGTTCAATATAACAACTATGATACTCTTTTTTAGAATTTGATAAAAAATCATCTATACATCTAGCAAACCCAAGATCATCAAAAGACATTGGTCTTAAATTAAAAATAGTATCTCTTATTTCATTAATAGTTAACCTTAAATTATTAATACACGATTCCAATTCAAGCTTTGCTCTGATAGGGTCCTGATCAATAAACATAAAACCAAGCTCTATTGAATGTATAAGATGTGTCAGGTTTTGAACGGAAGAATCATGTAATTCCCTGGCAATCCTTTGCCTTTCCTTTTCCTGTATATCCAATATCTTAAAATGCCTTCCGCTTTCCGCCTTTTCTTTTTCAATTAATAATTGCAACTTATCTATTTGCTTATCCAGTTCGTTAATCTTACGATAATGATTTTGATTCTCTTTTTCAAAATTTTCCTTTTCAATTTTTTTTTCTTCTATTTTATCTCCAAAAATATTTTCAGGACTCCTGGGAGAAAAAAATTTAAGATCTGCTTCTTCCTTTATTGATTTCATAAACAAATCAATTTCAGAAATTTTATTTAAATTATTTTGTAATTTTTCTTTTTCTTCTTCCCTGTCATGCACACATACTTTCAGTATTTCCTGCAGAACAACGAGATTATCCATATCCATCTTACTTTATCCCCAACACAAAAATATCTACGTTCATCATATAATAAAAATTATATTTAGAAAAGGAAAAAATCATATTATTTTTTCTATTGAATAGGTTCTTTTGATGGCAGACCTGCTTTTCGCGGAAACTTAACAGGAGTATTCTTTATCTTTCTAATTACAAACAAATTCCGGTAAATATCTGTATCAGGAAGAATAAAATCAATTTGTTTTTCATATTTTCCTCCCAAAATACTAATTGCCCTTTTTGCCTGTTCATACTCTTCCAAAATTTTTTCTGATTTATAAGAAATAAAATATCCATCCTTTTTTACAAATGGAAGACAATATTCTGTTAAAGTAGATAAATTAGCTACCGCACGGGATACACATAAATCATAAGCTTCCCGATGCATTCCCATCTGTTTTGCTAAATCCTCCGCACGACCATGAATTACAGTAATATCTGAAAGCTGTATGCTTTGAATTACCTTATTTAAAAATTGAACTCTCTTATTTAAAGAGTCCAGTAATGTTATTTTCAATCCGGGAAAAACAATTTTAAGTGGAATACCGGGAAATCCGGCACCGGTTCCCACATCAATCATCGTATAATCTCTATCAGCTAAATCCGGTACTGCTTTAACTAAAGAAATACTGTCAGTAAAATGCTTATCAATAACCTCTGAAATATCAGTTATTGCAGTTAAATTCATAAAGGAGTTCCATTCCATAAGTAATTTATAGTAGGTCTGAAACTGACTGATCTGTCTCTCACTTAATTCAATTTGAAATTTCCTTAAACGTTCTTTTAATAGATCCATAAGTTTTTCCTAATTTTTTCTGCTATATTGCTCCAGATATACAAGAAGAACAGAAATATCTGCCGGTGATACTCCTGATATTCTCGATGCCTGTCCTACTGATACCGGATGAAAAGATTTTAATTTCTGCCTTGCCTCTAATCTTAGACTTGGTACATCATCATAATCAAGTTCTTCCGGAATTCTTTTCTTTTCCATTTTTTTGAATTGCTCTATTTGACGCAGCTGCCTTTCAATATAACCTTCATATTTAATTTCAATTTCTACCTGATCAATTACATCCTCCGGCAAATTCTTTCTTTCCGAATCTATTTCCTTTAACATTTCATAATTTAATTCAGGTCTGCATAAAAGCTCTGCAAGATTTGTTCCGGTTTTCAAAATAGTGCTTCCGTGTTTTTCTAAGAATTCCTGATTACTCTTTGCTGCACCAATCTTTACATTTTTTAAACGTTCTATTTCTTGTCTGATTAAACATTTCTTCTCAAGAACAGCATCATACTGCTCCTTGGAAACAAGTCCAATATGATATCCCTTTTCACGAAGGCGTAGATCTGCATTATCCTGTCGAAGAAGAAGCCTGTATTCCGCCCGGGAAGTCATCATTCGATAAGGCTCAAAATTATCTTTCGTTACAAGGTCATCTATTAAAACCCCTATATAAGCTTCCGATCTGTCTAAGACAAGTTCTTCCTTTCCCAAAATAAACATTGCTGCATTGATTCCTGCTACTAACCCCTGTGCTGCAGCTTCCTCATAACCGCTGCTTCCATTAAACTGACCTCCACTGTAAAGACCGGAAACATCCTTAAATCCTAAAGTAGGATAGAGCTGTCTGGGATTAATACAATCATACTCAATGGCATAAGCATTTCTGACAATTTTGCAATTTTCAAGTCCCGGAACCGTTCTGTACATAGCAAGCTGTACATCTTCCGGAAGAGAAGAAGACATTCCTCCCACATACATTTCATTCGTATGAAGCCCTTCCGGTTCAATAAAAACCTGATGTCTATCCTTATCTGCAAATTTGACAACCTTATCTTCAATAGAAGGACAATATCGGGGTCCTGTCCCTTCAATCACACCTGCATAAATCGGAGAACGATCAAGATTATTTCTTATGATCTCATGCGTTCTTTCATTTGTATAAGTAAGATAGCAGGAAACCTGATCTATCTGCACATCCTCAGGATTCGTAGAAAAAGAAAAAGGAACCACCTTCGCATCACCGAATTGTTCTTCCATTTTATTGAAATCAATTGACCTTTTATCCATCCTGGCAGGTGTTCCTGTTTTAAAGCGACGCATTTCAATTCCCATAGAAAGAAGCGAATCCGTCAAATGATTGGCCGCCTGAAGACCATTTGGTCCGGTATAGGTAATTGCCTCGCCACATAGACATCTTGCTTTTAAATAAGTTCCGGTGCATAAAACAACAGCTTTACTTTCATAAACAGCACCGGTAAAGGTTTTCACGCCAATTATTTTTTTCGTTGCTCTCTTTTTGGGATCATCTATTGCTTCCCATAACAATTCGCATACCTCTGCCTGTTTTATCGTAAGATGATCCTGATTTTCGAGAACCTTCCTCATTTCACGAGTATATTCTGACTTGTCAGCCTGTGCACGCAGAGAATGGACTGCAGGTCCCTTTGATACATTTAGCATTTTTGACTGAATAAATGTCTTATCAATATTCTTTCCCATCTCTCCGCCAAGTGCATCTAACTCTCTTACAAGATGTCCCTTGGAAGATCCACCAATATTCGGATTACACGGCATTAATGCAATACTATCAACACTGACCGTAAAAATGACTGTTTCAAGACCAAGTCTTGCACATGCAAGTGCTGCTTCACATCCGGCATGTCCGGCCCCAACAACACAGACATCCACCTTTTCTCTGATCTCCATAATAAACTCCGTATCAAATTAATTCTTACAAAAGCTTAAAAAACTTCTTCATTATCATAATCTGTATTTCTTTTATTAACAGGAGCTGCCCATCTGACAGCATTTGTTATTATCTTTTGAATTTCAGGCATATAGTAAATTGGATATTCTTCATGTCCGGGTTGAAAATAAAATATTTTTCCCCATCCTCTTGTAAAAGTACAACCACTTCTAAAAACCTCTTCATTTGAAAACCAGCCAAGAAAAATAATATCATCAGGTTTTGGAATATCAAAATACTCCCCATACATTTCTTCTTTTTCCAAAATGATCGGTTCAGTAATGCCCTTTGCAATCGGATGAGAAGGATTCACACAAATCAGTTTTTCTCTCTCATCATGCTTCCATCTGAGACACATACTGCTTCCAAGAAGCTCTCGTAAGGCTTTACAATAATGAGCTGAATGAAGAGGAATGAATCCCATACCATTTAAAACATGTTGCTTTACTCTTGCTGCATTTTCATCTGTTACCTGATCATGCGCCTGATGCCCCCACCATATTAATACATCAGTATCAGAAAGAATTTCTTCAGATAATCCCTGATCCGGCATAGAAAGAGTTACACATCGAATCTGCATATCATCATTTTTTGATAAGAAATCCTTAATACAAGAATGAATCCCTTTCGGAAAAATCTTTGCCACATGTTCATACATATTTTCTTCTATAAATTCATTCCATATCGTAACTTTAATCATCTGATCTGTTACCCTTTCTACCTAAAATTCCTGCAACCATTTTGCAGATTCTTTCATATCCTTAAGCTGACATAGAGAACCAAAATGTTCAATTGCAAAATAATCATCATATCCACTTTGAATAATCTGTTCTACAATATCTTTCATTTTAATACATCCACTACCCACAGCACAAGAATACATTTCCCTTCCTTTAATAGTTTTTTTGCAAATTTCTCCTTCTTTTTTTATAAATGTTCTGTCCTTACAATGTACATGTCCGATTTTACTTAAAAATAATGGGAGAACCTGACAGGAATCTTCTTCACTATATAAAAAATTTCCTGTATCAAAAGCACATTTTATCCCTTCCACCCGATCCAAAAAATACTTTAACCCTTTTGCATCAGAATAAGGAGCAATTTTATCATCAAAATCCTCCAAAACAAGCATTACACCATTTTCATTTGCATAAGCAGATATTATATTAAGAGCAGAAATCATTTTTTCCTTTTTTCTTTGATAAATAAAAGGTATTCTTTCAATACCCTTTACAAATCCCGGAATTACCATAATTTTACGAGAATTTACGTTTTTTGCAAGATCAACCATTTGCAAACCATCTTTGATATTACTGTTATGAGAAAAATCAAAGAAACCGTAAATGCAACTAATCTCTAAATCTGCTTGTTTTAAAACAGACAATGCAGTATTGTCAATTTCCAATAATCTTGTATTTTCAATTTCTACACCTGTTATTCCATAGGATGCTGCTAACTGACAAATCTCAAGAATAGATTTTGAAGATTGCTGCGCTGCTTCCAGAATATGTTCATAAAAAACGGAAATTTTCATTAAAATACCTCCTGCTTATATGGTTATTTTCCCATACAAAATTTTGAAAAGATTTCATTTACCAAATCTTCTTCTACTTCTTCCCCAATAATTTTTCCAAGACTGCTGTAGGCACTCATAAGATCAATGGAATAAAAATCCTCCGGCATTTGCATTTTTATGCTTTTCTTTACCTGTTTCAGACTTTCTAATGTTTCCTGGAGAGCCTCTTTATGTCGCATATTTGTAATCATAACTTCATCATTCAAAGAAATTTCACCATGAAAGAACATTTCTTTTACAGCATTTTCAAAGTCATTTATTCCGGTATTTTCTTTTGTAGAAGTTTTTATAATAACAGTATCCTTACCTGTTCTTTTCTTCAAATTCTCCACAGATACCAAACTTTCAAGATCTGTTTTATTAAAGAGAATAATACATTTTTTATCCTGTATCATTTCTATAATATCAAAATCATTTTCATCCAAGGGAACAGAAGAATCAACAACATAAATAATCAAATCGGCTTCCATTACTTGTTGTTTTGCCTTTTCAACACCAATTTTTTCCACAATATCTTCTGCCCTTCGAATACCTGCCGTATCAATTATATGAAGAGATATTCCGCTAATTCTGATATCCTCTTCAAGAATATCTCTGGTAGTTCCTGCGATTTCTGTGACAATTGCCTTTTCTTCCCCGACCAAAAGATTTAAAAGAGAGGATTTACCAGCATTTGGTTTTCCAACAATAACTGTATTAATTCCTTCTTTGATCATTTTTCCGTTTTCAGCTGTAGATAATAATTTATTCACATCCTCTATTAAGTTATCGACAATTATTAGCAGCTTTTCAGGATACTCTTCAAGACTGATATGTTCCGGATCATCAAGTGCTGACTCTATAAATGCAATCTCATAAATTATTTTCTTTCTAATTTCTTTTATTTTTTTTGAAATTGCACCTTGAAGCTGCTTTACAGAGCTTTTTAATGCCAGATCATTTTTAGAAGAAATCAGATCCATAACTGCCTCTGCTTCTGAAAGATCAATTCTTCCGTTTAAAAAAGCTCTTTTGGTAAATTCCCCGGGATTTGCAAGTCTTGCTCCATTTTTTAAGACAAGCTCCAAAATATGATTTAAAAGAAGAATGCCACCATGACAATTAATTTCAACTGTATCTTCTGTAGTAAAGCTGTTTGGTTTATTCATAATAGAAACCATAACTTCATCTATAATTTCTTCTCCATCACAAATAAAACCATAATGAATTGTATGGCTTTTATAATTCATTAAAGTTCTTTTTTTATTTTTATTTACAAAAATTTTATCTACAATTTCAATAGATTGATTTCCGCTTATTCTAATAATTCCAATACCGGATTGATTCATGGCAGTTGCAATTGCAGCAATTGTATCTGTATTCATGTTAATTCCTCAACAACATAATAAAAATTTATGATGTAAAAAAATGCTGGGGAAATTCTCCCCAACATTTTTACTCATCATTATGAAAACTATTTTTTTAATGTAACAACAACTCTTCTGAAAGGTTCTTCTCCTTCACTGTGAGTTGTAACATATTTATCATTCTGCAGAGCAGAGTGGATAATTCTTCTTTCATAAGGATTCATAGGCTCAAGGGATACAGGACGTTTTGTTCTTTTCACCTTATAAGCAATATTTTTTGCAAGATTTTCGAGTGTTTCTTTTCTTCTCTTACGATAATCTTCTGTATCAACCTTTACTCTGATATATTCTTCAGATTCCTTATTTACTACAAGTGATAAAAGATATTGAAGGGAATCAAGAGTTTGTCCTCTCTTACCGATCAGAACACCCATCTCATCTCCACTCAGATCTACATTAAGGTTTTTATTCTCCTCGTCATATTTTGCATCTATTACAACTACCATATTCATGGCTTCAAAAACATCTTTTAGAAAATCCTTTGCTGTATCTGTTATGGAAGATTTTACTTTTGCCTTTATAATAGCAGGTTTTGAACCTATTCCAAGAAAACCTGAGGATCCTTCTTCTACTACAATATATTCAAGCTTATCACTTGTAACCTCTAATTTCTGACATGCTTCTGTAATTGCATCAGCAACTGTCTTCGCTGAAATTTCAATGTATTCCATAATATTTACCCCCTATTTATTATTCTTTTCATTATACTGTTTTACCATATTTGCTTTTGCTGCCAGACTTCCAGGTTTTGCATTTTTATTATAATACTCAGTTGATTTTTTCATAGCTTCATCTTTTTCTTCCTGAGTCATCATATTTATTTTAGCCTTTGAAGTCATTGAAGATTTATTACCTGCATTTACATTTCTGGTATTAATGGTAGCATTTTTATTTAAAGTCTTAGGATCAATTCCTGCCTTTTCAAGCTTCTTATTTCTTTTTTCAATATTTTTCTTAATGACCTCATCAATATCCATCTTATCAATATGTCTGTTAATGACTATCTGCTGGATACTTCTTACAACAGAACCGGCAATCCAGTAAAGACCCATACCGGCAGGAAGAGTATAACAGAAAAATGCTGACATGATAGGCATCATAGTATTCATCATTTTCATGGATTGTTCCATAGAATTTTGCTGATCAGTCTTATTTTTGTCATTATTACTGCTTGCTTGAGGCATCAATTTGGTATTAATCCATTGAGTAAGTGCCGATAACAAAGGAATAGCAAGTGCTGCAATAATCATAAGCCACTGAATTCCGCCTTCTGCATTCCAGGCTTCACTTACCATAAAAGAAGGAGAATTTGCTATGTTAATCCCAAGAAAATTGTTATATCTGTCAATCAGACCTCTTGTAATAACTTCACCGTTTGCACCAATCTGACTTAAAATATATTCTCCATTATATTTCAAATCTGTCAGATTGTAATGCTCAGCAAGAATTTTCATATCTGAAGATGATAACATATTAAGTACATCAACAATACCATTTTGCATACTACCCTGACCCATGCTTTTTCCATACATGGATACAGCTTTGGTAATTGTCTCTATACCGGAATTTTGTAAAAATGAACCATTATCTACAGAAATAATCTTGTCTGCAAGAACTCTGAAGGTATCGCCAATCTTACTTACATATGCAGGCATTGCATAAATAACACGATACAAAGCAAACAAAATAGGCATTTGAATTAAAAGCTGGACACAGCTTCCGCTGGGAGAAACACCATATTTGGCATAAACCTCCTTAGTTTCTTCGTTCATTGCCATCATAGAATCATTGTCTTTTTTATTTTTATATTTTGCCTGAATTGCCTGAAGTTCAGGATTCATCTTAGCGGAAAGCTTTGAAAATTTCTGCTGCTTAATAGTAAGTGGCATTAATAGAAGATAAATGATAATTGTAAATAAAATAATGGATAAACCAATATTAGGAATTCCAATTAAATCTAAAACATAAAAAATTCCTTCCATTAAATATCCAAGAATCTTAGCTATAGGTCCAAGGATTTTTCCGCCATACTGGGTTAATACAATTCCTGTCAATTTATTCCCTCCTGTTTTGATTCTATTAATTACATATCTTTATGGTACAGGATCATATCCTCCTTTTGAAAAAGGATTACATCTGATAATTCTCCAAAAAGCAAGAAGGCCTCCTTTTAAGGCTCCATATTTTTCAATTGCCTCAAGTCCATATTCCGAACAGGTAGGAAAATAAGGACATTTTGTAGTCTTCATGGGAGAAATATATTTTCTATAAAATTTAATCAATAAAATCAATAATTTTTTCATACTATTTTCTGATTTCTTCATCTTCTATTTCTTTCAAATCATAAAAATAGATTTTTAATATCTGATGAAGCTTTGCAAGATGTAATAAAGCACTTTCTATTTCATTATAAGAAACAGAAGAAGCACTGTTTCTGGCTATGACTACTATATCTAAACCACTATTAAATATATTTTCATGTAGTCTGTAACTTTCTCTTATCAATCTTGTAATACGATGTCGGACAACGCTGTTGCCAACCTTTTTGCTTACACTGATTCCGATCCTGTTTTTTCTATTATCATTTTCCAAGACATACATAACCAAATATTTGTTGGCATAAGATTTGCCGTTTTTATAAACACATCGGAAATCAATATTGCTTTTTAAGGATTCTGAAAATTTATATTTCATTCAATTATGCCCATATAGAAAAAAAGGCCACTTAACGCGGCCTATGCTGATAATACTTTTCTTCCTTTTGCTCTTCTGGCTGCTAATACCTTTCTGCCACCAGGAGTACTCATTCTGGCTCTGAAACCATGTACCTTTGATCTTTGTCTGTTCTTAGGCTGGAAAGTCATTTTCATTTGGATGCACCTCCTTTACTAAACCTTAATCTATGATAAGGTAAACAAATATTTAGATTTAATCCTTTTTCTTGGAAAATATCATATCGATTATATAAAAATAATTGAAACCCGTCAAGTAAAAATAAAGAAATAGAAAATAAAAAAAATATGAAAAAAAGCCTCTAAAAATCGTTATTTTTAACACATCAATATATAGTAATAATAATCCCTTTTAAACCACAAAATATAGATATAAATTCTAAAATAAATTAACATAATTATATCCACAAATTGTGGATAAGTTGTGGATAACTCATATTTTTTTCTACATATGTAAAAAGAAAGTAAAATTTTCTCATATTTTATGGGTGTGCAAATTGTTCATTACTTTTTTAAAGTTATTCACAAAACATTCTATCTGTAGGATAATTTATGTAAACTAAAAATGATTTGAATTTTTAATTAAATTATATTAATATATATTAGAGGAATTTTGTTTCCTTTTTATTGATTGATATGGGGGCCATATAATGGATTTCATTAAAGAAAACTGGGAATTAATTAAAGATACGCTAAGAACGGAATATGATTTATCTGACATATCCTATAACACATGGGTAAAACCTTTAAGTTTTCACAGTGAAAAAGATGATGTGGTAACCATAATGATTCCATCTGATCAGGCTCATGCTCTCAAATATATTTCTTCTAAATACAAAAGCTATTTTCAGGTTACCATTTCCGAAATGATGAATCATACCTATGATATTTCATTTATCTTAGAAAAAGATGCAGATGATGAAATGCTTTCTGCTCCCGGAACTGTATACAATATTAATTATGAAAGTGCAAATCTGAATTCAAAATACAGATTTGATACTTTTGTCGTTGGAGGAAATAATAAATTTGCCCACTCTGCTTCTCTTGCAGTCGCGGAATCTCCCGGCGTTGCTTATAATCCTCTTTATTTATACGGAGGAGCAGGACTTGGAAAAACACATTTGATGCATTCCATCGGACACTTCATTCTGGATCAAAATCCTGATATGAAGGTTCTTTACGTCACTTCTGAACAATTTACAAATGAAGTGATAGAATCTATCAGAAGCGGTAATGCCGCAAAAATGAATAAGCTAAGAGAAAAATACAGAACTGTTGATGTATTGCTGATCGACGATGTTCAGTTTATTATCGGCAAGGAAAGTACCCAGGAAGAATTTTTTCATACTTTTAATGTACTTCATTCCGCAGGTAAACAAATTATTCTTTCTTCTGATAAGCCACCTAAAGAAATGGAAACTTTAGAGGAAAGATTCCGATCACGTTTTGAATGGGGATTGATTGCAGATATACAGCCTCCTGACTACGAGACAAGAATGGCAATTTTGAAAAAAAATGCTGAAAACTATAATAAGGAAATCAATGAAGATATTTTTCAATACATTGCCACAAATATCAAATCAAACATCAGAGAACTGGAAGGAGCTTATAATAAGGTAATTGCTTTTTCTAAATTGAATAAAGTAGAAATCACTCTTGATAATGTAGAAGAAGCATTAAAAGATATTATTTCTCCAAATGCAAAAAAACAGATCACTCCTCAAGTCGTTATAGATGTTGTAGCAGAGCATTTCGGCATTTCATCTGCAGATATAGTTTCAAAAAGAAGAAATTCAGAATTTGTTCTGCCAAGACAGATTTGTATGTACCTTTGCAGAGAACTCACTACAGAATCTCTTCAAAATATTGGTAAGGCACTTAATAAGAAAGATCACACAACAGTTATCCACGGTATTGAAAAGATAACCGATGATATGACTAAAAACGAAGAGCTTAAAAATAAGATAGGAATTATTAAGAAAAAATTGAATTGTGAATAACTTAAGAGTTATCCTTAAATAAAATTTATTTATCCACTTGATTTACATTTCATTTTTTACTTTAAAATAGTATAATAAAAGAGTTATACACATATTAACACCCTTTATTATCTATATTACTTAATTAATTATAAATATATATGCTTGCGCATCAAATCAGTTACTCTCATCAAAGAAAGGAAGTTATACACAAATGAAATTAGTATGCAGTAAATCAAATTTGTTAAACGGAGTACAGATTGTATCCAAAGCTGTTCCTAATAAAACAACAATGTCTATTCTGGAATGTATTTTAATTGATGCTACAGGAAGGGACATTAAATTAATAGCCAATGATATGGAACTTGGTATTGAAACCATTATTGAAGGAGATATTGCTGAAAAAGGACAGATCGCTCTTGATGCAAAAATTCTTCTTGATATTGTGAGAAAGCTTCCTGACAGTGAAGTAACGATTGAAACCGATAAATCATTTAAGACAAATATTATCTGTGAAAAGGCTAAATTTACAATAATAGGGAAATCAGGAGAGGATTTTTCCTATCTTCCTTCTATTGAAAGAATTGATTCCATAATCATATCCCAGTTTACCTTAAAGGAAGTAGTAAGGCAGACAATTTTTTCAATCGCTGATAATGACAATAATAAATTAATGACAGGTGAATTATTTGAAATTAATGGAAATGAATTAAAGGTAGTTTCTCTTGACGGACATAGAATCTCAATTCGTAAGATTGAACTGAAGGATAGTTATCCTTCCAGAAAAGTAGTTGTTCCAGGAAAGACTTTAAATGAGGTAAGTAAAATTGTATCGGGAGATACGGATAAGGATGTAAGTATTTTCTTTACCGGTAAGCATATTGTATTTGAATTTGATAAAACTACTGTTGTTTCAAGATTAATTGAGGGAGAGTATTTTAAAATTGATCAGATGCTTTCCAGTGATTATGAAACAAAAGTTACCATTAATAAAAAAGAGCTTCTTGAATGTATCGACAGAGCAACTCTTCTTGTAAAAGAAGGAGATAAGAAGCCTATTATTATCAATATTACGGATGCAATGATGGAATTAAAAATCAATTCCACTGTAGGAAGCATGAATGAAGAAATTGATATATCAAAACAAGGAAAAGATATCATGATAGGATTTAATCCTAAATTTATGATTGATGCGCTTCGTGTAATTGATGATGAGCAGGTAGATATTTATCTTGTAAATCCAAAAGCTCCTTGTTTTATCAGAGATGTGGCTGAAAAGTACATTTATTTGATATTGCCTGTTAATTTTACTACTGTTTCGTAGTTTAAAGAGGAATAAAATGGAAATAATCAATATTAAAGATGAATTTATTAAGCTCGGACAGGCTCTTAAGCTTGCAGGTTTGGTGGAATCAGGTGTTGATGCTAAATTTGTGATTCAGGATGGTCTGGTAAAAGTGAATGGCAATGTTGAAATTCAAAGAGGAAAAAAGCTTTATGAAGGAGATATCTTTGAATTTGATGGTAATCAGATTAAGATTATGAAAGGCTGTTAGGTTTAAATTTAGGATGATCATTAAGACTCTTGAATTAGCAGATTTTAGAAATTATGAAACACTAAATATTAGTTTTGATAAAGGAACAAATATTCTTTTTGGAGATAATGCTCAGGGAAAAACAAATATTCTTGAAGCAATTTATATTTCAGCTACTACGAAATCCCATAAAGGAAGCAAGGATAAAGAAATTATTCATTTTGACAAGGAAGAAGCGCATATCAGAACGTACCTTGAAAAAGAGGACGTGGAATATAGAGTAGATATGCATCTTCGTAAAAATAAGTCAAAGGGTATTGCTATTGATGGGCAAAAAATTAAAAAAGCTGCAGATCTTCTTGGACTTTTAAATGTTGTATTTTTTTCTCCTGAAGATCTGAGTATAATTAAAAACGGTCCTGCAGAAAGAAGAAGATTTGCTGATATTGAGCTATGCCAGCTCGATAGCTTTTATCTCTATAATTTAAACAATTATAATAAAATTATTAATCAGAGAAATAAGCTTTTAAAGGATATGTATTTTAATCAGAATCTCAAAGAAACTTTAAATATATGGGATTCTCAACTGGTATCTTATGGAAGTAAAATTATTGAGAGAAGAGAAGCTTTTGCAGATCAGCTCTGTGAAATCATTGGAGATATACATAAAAAGCTTTCCGGTGGAAAAGAAGATTTGATTGTTAAATATGAGCCTGATGTAAGAATTGACGATTTTGAATCAAGAATGAAAGAAAATCAGGAAAAAGATATTCGATTTAAGCTCACCTCTACAGGTCCTCACAGAGACGATTTTTCTTTTATTGTAAACGGAATTGATATACGTAAATATGGTTCTCAAGGGCAGCAGAGAACGGCAGCTCTTTCTCTTAAACTGTCAGAAATAGAACTTGTCAAGAAAATGACAAAAGATACACCACTTCTTCTTCTTGATGATGTATTATCAGAACTTGACAGTAACAGGCAAAATTATCTTTTAAACAGCATTGGTGATATTCAGACAATTATTACCTGCACTGGACTTGATGAATTTATAAACAACCGTTTTAAAATAAACAGGGTCTATAATATTACAAACGGCATCGCTGAAATGAAAGGATACGGATATTAGTATGGATAACAATTACGGCGCAGACCAGATTCAAATATTGGAAGGACTTGAAGCAGTCAGAAAAAGACCGGGTATGTATATTGGTACTACCTCTAGTAGAGGTCTTCATCATCTTGTGTATGAAATTGTAGATAATTCTGTAGATGAAGCTCTTGCAGGATTTTGCGACACGATTGAGGTTGTGATCAATGAAGATAATTCCATCACAGTTACTGATAATGGTCGTGGCATTCCTGTAGGTATTAATCATAAGGCAGGACTTCCTGCAGTTGAAGTTGTATTTACGATTCTTCATGCCGGCGGAAAATTTGGTGGTGGAGGATATAAGGTATCCGGTGGTTTACATGGAGTTGGCGCTTCAGTTGTAAATGCACTTTCTGACTGGCTTGAGGTTCAGATTTATACAGACGGAAAAGTATATCAACAAAGATATGAAAGAGGACATGTTTGTTATCCTCTTAAAGTGATAGGTGAATGTGAACCGGAAAAGACAGGAACCAGAGTAACCTTTAAACCTGATGCTACAATTTTTGAAGAAACAACTGTTTATGAATTTGATGTATTAAAACAGCGTCTTCGTGAGATGGCTTTTCTTACTAAGGGACTTCATATCATTTTAAAAGATATGAGGGTAGAAGAAGGAAAAAATCCTGTTGTAAGAGAATTTCATTATGAAGGTGGTATTAAAGAATTTGTTACTTATTTGAATAAAAGTAAAACTCCACTTTACAATGATGTAATGTATTTTGAAGGCACCAAAAATAATGTTTATGTTGAAGTGGCCATGCAGCATAATGATTCTTATACAGAGAGTGCCTATAGCTTTGTAAATAATATCAATACTCCGGAAGGTGGTACTCACCTGGTAGGATTTAGAAATGCGCTTACCAAAACCTTTAATGACTATGCAAGAGGAAATAAATTATTAAAGGATAGTGAACCAAATCTTTCAGGTGAAGATATCAGGGAGGGATTAACAGCAATTGTCAGCGTTAAAATTGAAGATCCGCAATTTGAAGGGCAGACAAAACAGAAACTTGGAAATTCTGAAGCAAGAAATGCAGTTGATAGTATTGTCAGTGAACAGCTGACCTATTTCCTTGAGCAAAATCCTCTGGTTGCCAAGTTAATCTGTGAAAAATCAATTTTAGCACAGCGCGCAAGAGATGCTGCGAGAAAAGCCAGAGATTTAACAAGAAGAAAAACAGCTCTTGAAACCGCTTCTCTTCCCGGAAAACTGGCAGATTGTTCTGATAAAGATCCAAAAAATTGTGAAATATATATTGTTGAGGGAGATTCTGCAGGCGGTAGTGCAAAAACAGCAAGAAGCCGGGCAACTCAGGCAATTCTTCCTCTTCGCGGTAAAATATTAAATGTAGAAAAAGCAAGACTTGATAAAATTTATGCCAATGCAGAAATAAAAGCCATGATTACAGCCTTTGGTACAGGAATTCATGATGATTTTGATATTACGAAATTAAGATATCATAAAATTATTCTGATGACAGATGCCGATGTAGACGGTGCACATATAGCAACGTTGCTTCTTACCTTTATTTATCGATTCATGCCGGAGTTGATTAAGCAAGGGTATGTTTATCTTGCTCAACCTCCTTTGTATAAGCTTGAAAAAAATAAAAACGTATGGTATGCCTACAGTGATGAAGAGTTAAATAAGATTCTTGAAGAAGTAGGACGTGATCAGAATAATAAGATCCAGCGTTATAAAGGATTGGGAGAAATGGATCCTGAACAGCTTTGGGAGACAACCATGGATCCTGAAAAAAGAATTCTTCTTCGTGTTACTATGAATGAAGAAGCTGAATCGGAAATTGATCTTACTTTTACAACTCTTATGGGTGATAAAGTAGAGCCAAGGCGTGAATTTATTGAAGAAAATGCAAAATTTGTTAAGAATCTTGATATTTAACAGTTAATCATTCAATAGTTAGGAGCAGAAATGGAAGATAATATTTTTGATAAAGTCCATGACGTTGACCTGAAAAAAACCATGGAAACCTCTTATATTGATTATGCTATGAGCGTTATTGCTTCAAGAGCACTTCCGGATGTAAGAGACGGATTAAAGCCTGTACAGAGAAGAGTTCTATATTCCATGATAGAATTAAACAACGGTCCCGACAAGCCACACAGAAAAAGTGCCCGTATTGTCGGTGATACAATGGGTAAATATCATCCTCACGGTGATAGTTCTATTTATGGTGCACTGGTTAATATGGCACAGCCCTGGTCATTTCGTTATCCCCTGGTAGACGGACATGGGAATTTTGGTTCTGTAGACGGTGACGGTGCAGCTGCCATGCGTTATACAGAAGCCCGTTTAAGTAAGATTTCTATGGAGCTTCTGGCCGATATTAATAAGGATACAGTAGATTTTGTACCAAACTTTGATGAGACAGAAAAGGAACCTTCTGTTCTTCCAAGCCGTTATCCCAATCTTTTGGTAAACGGTACTACCGGTATTGCAGTAGGTATGGCAACCAATATTCCTCCTCATAATTTAAGGGAAGTGGTTGACGCAATTGTTAAGATAATTGATAACAGAGTTCTTGATGATAAAGAGACAGAAATAGAAGAAATTTTGTCAATTATTAAAGCACCTGATTTTCCTACAGGTGGTATTATTCTCGGTACCAGAGGAAGTGAAGAGGCTTATAGAACCGGTCGAGGTAAGGTAAGAGTTCGCGCAGTAACAGATATTGAAACCATGGCCAATGGGAAATCCCGTATTATTGTAACAGAGCTTCCATACATGGTTAACAAAGCAAATTTGATTTTGAAGATTGCCGAGCTTGTTAAATTAAAGAAAATTGATGGAATTACAGACCTTCGTGATGAATCTGACAGAGAGGGTATGCGTATTGTTATTGAACTGCGTCGGGATGTTAATGCCAATATTATTTTAAATCTTCTTTTTAAACATACACAGATGCAGGATACCTTCGGTATCATCATGCTTGCTCTTGTCAATAATGAGCCAAAAATTATGAACATTCTTGATATGTTAAAGGCTTACATAGCACATCAGGAAGATGTAGTTACCAGAAGAACAAAATATGATCTCAACAAAGCAGAGGAAAGAGACCATATTTTACAGGGATTATTGATTGCTCTTGATAATATTGACGAAGTAATCAAAATAATCAGAGGAAGTCGTACTACACAGATTGCAAAAGAAAGCCTGATGGAACGATTTGGGCTGACAGATGTTCAGGCACAGGCTATTGTAGACATGAGACTTCGTGCTCTGACAGGCTTGGAAAGAGAAAAGCTTGAAAATGAGCATCAGGAGCTTCTTGCAAAAATTGCAGAATTAAAGGCAATTCTTGGAGATGAAAAGCTTTTACTTGGTGTGATCAGAACGGAAATTAAAGAGATTTCCGATAAATACGGAGATGACAGAAAGAGTAAAATTGGTTATGATGCCTTTGATATTTCTATGGAGGATATGATTCCCAATGAAAATACTATTATTGCCATGTCAAATCTGGGATATATCAAGCGTATGACCATTGATAATTTTAAATCCCAGCACCGGGGCGGTAAGGGTATAAAGGGAATGCAGACAATTGAAGATGATTTTATTGCTGATCTTCTTATGACAACAACGCATCATTATATTATGTTCTTTACCAATTTTGGCCGTGTATACAGACTAAAAACCTATGAGATACCGGAAGGAAGCCGTAACTCCAGAGGTGTAGCAATTGTTAATCTTCTCCAGCTGAATCCCGGAGAAAAGATAAGTGCAATTATCCCGATTAAGGATTATGAGGAGAATAAGAATCTTTTCATGGTTACCAGAAAGGGTATTGTAAAGAAAACAAGTATTGTTGAATATAGCAATGTGCGCAAAAACGGTCTTGCAGCAATAAATCTGAGAGATGATGATGAGCTGATCGAGGTTAAGATTACAGATAAGGATACAGAGATTTTCCTTGTTACAAAATATGGTATGTGTATCAGATTTAAAGAAACAGATGTCCGGGCAACGGGAAGAACTTCCATGGGTGTAATCGGTATGAATCTGAGCGATAATGATGAAATCGTAGGTATGCAGCTGGATCATCAGGGAGATTCATTATTGATTGTATCTGAAAATGGTATGGGTAAGAGAACTTACCTTGATGAGTTTACTGTTCAAAAACGTGGTGGTAAGGGTGTTAAGTGCTATAAGATCACAGAGAAAACAGGTGATGTTATTGGTGTAAAGGCTGTTAATGATGATCATGAAATCATGATGATCACAACTGGTGGAATTATTATTCAGATACCTATGAATGATGTTTCTACGCTGGGACGTATTACTTCCGGTGTCAAGCTGATCAATCTTGATAAGGGAGTTACAGTTGCACAGATTGCAAAGGTCAGGGAAAAGGTTTCTAACGGAGATCAGGAGTTTGAAAATCTTGATGATGCTTTGGAAGAGATACCGGATCAGGATATGAGTTCTTTAGATTTTGACGAGGATGAAGAAGTAACACTTCCGAAGGAAGAGGAAGAAGAATAAATATCATAAATAAAATCCCCATTAGTGCATCTGATGGGGATTTTTTACGGGAGGCAGCTTTTGAAAAAACAGATTGAAGGACAAATGAACTTCTTTGATTTACTTTCAGAGACTAAATTTTTAGATGAATTTCCTCAATTTATTGAATGTAGCAGCTGTTGGTGCTATGATTGCAAGCATAATGAAAATAATGAAGCAATTCCGAGAGATTTTGCAGGTGAAAAGAAAGCATGTCCTTCCTGCAGCTTTTGTATTGAAAATGGAAAAGCTGATATCTGTGAAATAGATTCCTACAAAAACGGATGTAAATTAAGAGCAGAGGAGGAAGGAATTAAACCGGATTAAGTATCATAATCTAGCTTGAAAAGAAAGGCATCATGATGAAAGAGATAAAAAACAAGCAGATAAAGGGAATTGCATGTACTATCATGGGAGGCATTTGCTGGGGTTTTTCGGGTACCTGTGGACAATATCTTTTTACTTACCAGAAAATTGAGCCGGGATGGCTGACAATGGTAAGAATGATATTGGCAGGCATTATACTAATCAGTATCAGTATGATCAAAAAAGACCATAATCTGCTGGAAATATGGAAATATAAAAGAGATATCGTCAGATTATTTGCTTTTTCTTTATGTGGTCTTTTGGTCAGTCAATATACCTATTTGACAGCTATTTCTTATTCGAATGCAGGGACAGCCACAGTTTTACAAAATTTAAACCCTGTTATGATTATGTTACTTGTATGTATAGCAAAGAAAAAGTTACCGAACAAAATTGAATTTTTATGTATTATTATGGCATTAACAGGAACATTTCTAATTGCAACACATGGAAATTTTGGATCTCTATGTATTTCTCCAAAAGGATTATTCTGGGGAATCATGTGTGCAATCGGAGCAGTCCTGTATTCTCTTATTCCGGGAAAAATTATTTCAAAATGGGGAAGTATGGTGGTTACAGGATATGCCATGTTAATCGGAGGGATTGTGTTTGGTTTTATTTCCGGTTATTATAGAAAACAGGTTTTTCTTGATAAATTCGGACTATTTGCGGTTCTTGCAATTGCAGTGATCGGAACAGCAATGGCATATTCCCTGTACCTGAAGGGAATCAGTGAAATTGGTCCTGTAAAGGCAAGCATGCTGGCAAGTGTGGAGCCTGTGGCAGCAACATTATTTTCTTTTTTGTGGATGGGGACTCATTTTGAGTTTATTGATGTGATTGGGTTTATCTTAATTTTGGCTACTGTATTTTTGTTGAGCAGAAAGCCAAAAAGTGATAAATATTTATGAGGAGAGAGTGAAAAATGGAAAGCTATTTGGTTTTAAAGGATTTGGCAATAATTATTATTGCCGCAAAATTTTTTGGTATTATAGCCAGAAAATTAAAAGCACCTCAGGTTGTTGGTGAGATTATTGCAGGACTGATTATTGGACCCAGTATACTTGGCATGGTAAATCAGACTGATTTTCTTGTGCAGATGGCAGAAATAGGTGTTATTTTATTAATGTTTTCAGCCGGTCTTGAGACTGATTTAAAGGAGCTTGTAAAAACAGGTCCTATAGCAACGTTAATTGCCTGTGCCGGCGTATTTATTCCACTTATTTGTGGGGCATTGTTTTATATGTTGTATTATGGAATATCACCCTGGGGTTCTGAAGAGTTTTACAAGGCTGTGTTTGTGGGGACAATTCTGACAGCTACTTCAGTCAGCATTACGGTCCAATCATTAAAGGAAATGGGGAAATTGAAGGGAAAGGTAGGAACTACGATTTTAAGTGCTGCCATTATTGACGATATAATCGGCATTATTGTTCTTACTTTTGTCATTGGATTTAAAAATCCGGAATCAAGTCCGGTTACCGTAATTATCAATACGATTCTTTTCTTTATATTGGCTGTGGGAGTAGGATTCATTTCTTATAAAGTATTTAAATGGGTAGATAAAAGATATCCTCATACTAGAAGAATTCCGATCGCCGGACTTGCTTATTGCTTTCTATTGTCTTTCGTTGCTGAAAGATTTTTTGGAATTGCTGATATTACGGGTGCTTATGTAGCAGGTATTATTCTTTGCTCGATAAATGATTCCAGTTATATTGAGCGGAAGGTTGATATTAATTCCTATATGTTGTTTGGTCCTGTCTTTTTTGCAAGTATTGGATTAAAAACAAATATTGACAACGTAAACGGAAGTATTCTTCTCTTTTCACTGGGATTTGTGATTGTTGGACTGATCAGTAAAATTGTAGGCTGTGGATTAATGGCCAGAGCTTGTAAATTTAAAGGCAGGGATGCACTTAAGATTGGTGTAGGCATGATGACCAGAGGAGAGGTTGCCCTGATCGTATCCCAGAAAGGGCTTTCTGTAGGATTGTTGGAACCCATTTATTTTACATCGGTTATTCTTCTGATCATTGTTTCTTCAATTTCTACACCTATTATTTTAAAGCTGTTATACTCTAAGGATAAGGAACCGGAAGAGATTCAGGGAGCGTAAGCAATGGAAAAGAAACCCGAAATAAAGCATTTCACATTTATATGTGCAATCTCTATTTTCGGGTTTTTTCTATTTCTTATTCCAATTACCGAGAAGAAGAGCCCTGATTACAGGAATTCTACTGAGAATTTCATAAGCAACCGGAAGAAAAACAGCTTCCAGTATCATCAGAATAATGTAAAATACCATTGGATTGACTTGAAAATTTCGATCAATCAGATATGTGATGATTACTAAAAGTGGATAATGTAGTATATAAAAGCTAAAATTTCTTGGTCTCATATATCTTGAAAAGACTGTATCCTTGTCAAACCAGGCCTTAGAGCAGCCAAGTAATGCCAGAGTCATAAACCAGGCGTACGCATTTGTAAGAGGATTTTGTAAATTTTTCATAAGAGAATAATTCTGTCCCCAGAAATATATCGTGTATATAATACCAATCACAACAGAAGCAGCTAAAAGAGGATATTTATATTTTTGTAGAATTTCTATTATATGATCGTATGAAAAAACATAATATCCAAGCAGAAACATAAAAATATAGATACCATTTCTATATATTTCTATTACCGGTGTATTAAGGATCAGGGAGCTTCCCCATACAGCAAAGACAAGAAATAATAATGCGATGAAATTTACTTTTCCGCCCATTACAGCTAATTTATTCTTTTTGTCTATTTTCTTGATCAGCAACAGAATCAGATAAGCAAGAAACAGTTCATGTGCAAACCATAAAGGACCGATACCGGTTAAACAGTAAATAAAGTATTTGACAATTCCCGGAACAGCATTTCCTGCAAACATATTCACATATTGATTTGTGACATATCCGGAAATCCATCCAATCATAAAAATTCCTGCAATAGAAGGAATTAAAATTTTTCTGATTTTTTCTTTTAAAAATTGTTTTCCGGATTTCTTATCAAGGGCATATTTTGCACTGATTCCGGAAATAAGAAAAAGACATGGCATAAACCAGGGATAAATGAGATAAAGAAATACATCCATCTGCGGTATACCGGGTATGGCAACATTGGTAATGACTCCTACACTGTTAAACAGATAAACGACATGATAAAAAATAACAAGTAAAACAATTCCGTATCTAAGATTATCCAGATAATATTTTCTCATGGTTTTCTCCAATCATTTTTATAAATTTTTGTTAATGATGTTCTTTATCTCATGTATCAGATTGAGCATTTCTGAAGCTTTAATTATTGCAATTCCCTGTTCTTCATCCCCCATAATAAAAAGATTGTCTCCTGCCTTAATTTCAAAAATGTCCCGTGCTTTCTTAGGAATTACAATTTGTCCTTTTTCCCCTACAGTAACAACTCCAAAAAGATGTTTTCCTTTTGGGGGAATCGGAAAACCGGAATTTTCAGATGAAAAATTGACAAGATCATCAAGAGAAACATCATATAACTCCGCAAGCGCTTTACAATTGATGATATCCGGTGTTGTTTCTCCGTTTTCCCATTTAGCGACAGCCTGTCTGGATACACCTATATGTTCTGCTACCTCTTCCTGGGAAAGTTTATGTAATTTTCGAAGTGTCAGTAAATTTTCATTTAGCATACTTTTCCTACTCCTGTTAGTTTTAATTGCATTATAAGATAGATTGTTTAGAGTGTCTATCAAACAAATATGACATTTTTATGGTTATCATGTAAAATGTAGTTGCATTTGTTCTCAAAAAAAACACATTTATCTTATAAAATGCAATTATTAGGTAATTGATGAATGAGAAAGGAGATCAGATTATGAAAAAGATCAGATTTTTTTTGGTTCCTGTTTTGGCAGTAACAATAATTTTTACAGGATGTTCCCAGACGGCATCAACACAAGATAATCAGACAGAAGCTTTTGAGGGTGCAGTTAAAATTGCATTGTCGGATGATGAAATTACTGTAAATGGAAAAGCAGTGACAACAGACAGTAGTGAAGCTGTTTATGTCGGTGCAGATATTGTTTATTATGAAGAAGGTAAAGATGAAACTTACGGCGAGGGAAGCGAAGAGGATTCACACAGCATAGAAGAGGCAGCCGGGCATACGGTAATTACAATTACGCAGCCCGGAACCTACGAAGTAAGTGGTAAAATATCAAGTGGTCAGATAGCCGTAGATCTTGGAGAGGATTCGAAAGAAGATTCAGAGGCAGTGGTAAATCTGATATTAAATAATGCGGAAATTAATTGTAGTGTTGCTTCGTCTATTGTGGTTTTTAACGCTTATGAATGCGGAAGTGATAAGGAAGAGGATGCTTCACCTGATGTAAATACGGAAAATGCCGGTTTTAATCTGATTCTCGCTAAAGATAGTGAAAATGTGATAAATGGTTCTTATGTGGCAAAAATTTATAAGGACGGAACGACGAAAGAGGACATTGAAAACGATGAAGCGAAGAAGAAATATAAATTCGATGCAGCTATTGATAGCCTGATATCCTTTAACATTGAATCCGAAGAAAACGGAAAGCTCATCGTAAATGCTGAAAATGAAGGTATTTCCAGTGCACTTCATATGACAATTAACGGTGGAGAAATTACGATTAATTCTTCCGATGATGCTATTAATACCAGTGAGGATAACATCTCTGTCCTGACGATTAATGGCGGTACAATTATCTGTGATTCTGGGTTTGGAGATGAAGGAGATGGTATAGATTCCAATGGTTATATCGTAATTAATGATGGTTATGTGATTGCCTGTGCAAACGGAAAAAGCCAGGACAGTGGTGTAGATTCTGATAAAGGAATTTATATTAACGGCGGAACCGTACTTGCAAGCGGTAATATGTATGACGAGGTAAGCAGTGATTCTAAGCAGTTATTTTCTGTATTCAATTTTGCCCAAACAGTTCAGGAGAATGAATTGATTATGATTACAGATGAAAAGGAACAGCCGATTACTGCTTTTAGTGCAGTAAATACTTACAGTACTGTTGTTTACAGTCAGCCGGAGCTTTCAGAAGGAACTTATCATTTATATAAGGTTTCATCCGTGACAGGTGATCTGAATGGAAGTATTTATACAAATATATCTGATTATCAAAATGAAATGCAGCTTGAGGGTGGATCCGGTTTTATGATGGGAGGACCCGGTATGGGTGGTGGAAGAGCACAGATGCCGGATGGAGAAAAGCCTGAAAAACCGGACGGAGATGTTCCTGCCATGGCAGATGGAAAAAGACCTGAAATGAACAAGGAAGGAAAACTACATGGAGAAAAAGGTATTGAAAACGGTGAAATGGAAGTAAGTAAAGATTTTGTCTTAAGCAAGGATTCTTATCAATTTAGTGGAATTTCAGAAGTAAAATAGTTGTGGTAAATTTTATTGTTTATGGTATGATTAAATACAAGTAGGGTACAAGTAATGTTATAAAAACGGAGCGGAAAATGCCGGAACAGAATATACCACAAAAAGAATTAAAATATTATCGTCTGATGGAAGATTTAAAAGCAAAAATCCTGTCCGGAGAAATCCGGACAGGTGACAAGCTTCCTTCGGAAAATGAATTATCCATGCAATACCAGGTCAGCAGACAGACTGTTCGTAAAGCTCTTTCTATTATGGAAAATGCAGGATACATTTACGCAGAACATGGAAGAGGAACGTTTTGCTCTGAACTGGTCCGTCATTCCAAAAATTCTAAAAATATCGCTGTGATTACTACCTATCTTTCTGATTACATTTTTCCAAGAGTTATTCAGGGAATTGATTCTGTTCTTACCAGGGAAGGATACAGTATTATTCTGAAAAATACCAGAAATTCCAGAAGTCAGGAGGCAAGGTGTCTTGAGGAGCTTCTTCAGAAGGATATTGACGGTATTATCATTGAACCAAGTAAAAGCCAGATTTATTGCAAACATATTCATTTGTATCAAAAGCTGGAGGAATACGGAATTCCTTATGTTTTTATTCAAGGGTACTTTGATCAGTTAAGGGACAGACCTCATATTCTGATGGATGACTGCAAGGGCGGATATATGATTACCCGTTACTTAATAGAAACAGGTCACAAAAATATTGTAGGTGTATTTAAGTCAGATGATATTCAGGGACAAAACAGGCACAAGGGATATGCGATGGCACTCCAGGAGGCCGGTATGACGTATGATCCGGATAAGATCATTTGGTTTTATACGGAGGACAGAGCGATACATCCTTATGAGAGTATTAAAAAAATGGCTAAGATGCATTTTCCAATGGATAGTATTGTCTGTTATAACGATCAAATTGCAATGAAAGTAATTCAGGCATTGACGGATGTCGGTCTTAAGGTTCCCGAGGATATTTCCGTGACAGGATATGATAATTCCTATATGGCAAACAGCGGTGGCTTCAATCTGACTACGATTGTTCATCCACAGGAAAAGCTCGGTGAAATGGCTGCAGAGCTTTTGCTTAAGCTGATCCAAAACGGAGATGAATTTAAAACGGAAAGAAATATTCTGATAGAACCTGAGATTGTAATCGGAAATTCCTGTAAGAAAAGAGAATAATTCCTAAAATCACTTAAAATAAAAAACAACTTGTAATGATGACAATACAAGTTATACCATTAAAGTATCATTTAGGTTCGTATTTTTATTTTAAGGAGGTATTTTGGGATGTTGAAGCAAAAAAAGTATGAGTTTTGGTTTTGTACGGGATCACAGGATCTTTACGGAGAGGAATGTCTGAATAAGGTAGCAGCTCATTCCCGTAAAATTGTGGAGGAATTGAATAAGTCCGGTATTCTTCCCTATGAGGTAGTCTGGAAACCGACTCTGATTACGAATGAATTGATCCGTAAGACCTTTAATGAAGCAAATTTAGATGAAAATTGTGCAGGTGTCATTACATGGATGCACACCTTTTCTCCTGCTAAATCCTGGATCTTAGGTCTGCAGGAATACAGAAAGCCTCTTCTTCATTTACATACACAATTTAATGAAGAGATTCCCTATGATTCCATTGATATGGATTTTATGAATGAAAACCAATCAGCACATGGTGACAGGGAATACGGCCATATTGTCAGCAGAATGCGGATTGAACGTAAAGTGGTTGTTGGACATTTTGCGGATCCGATCGTTATCGGTAAGATAGCATCCTGGATGCGTACAGCGGTAGGTATTATCGAAAGCAGCCATATTCGTGTCATGCGTATAGCTGATAATATGCGTAATGTAGCGGTTACAGAGGGAGATAAAGTAGAAGCGCAGATCAAATTCGGCTGGGAAATTGATGCCTATCCAGTCAATGAGATTACAGAAAGTGTGGATGCTGTTTCCGCTTCTGATGTAAATGCACTGGTTGATGAATATTATGATAAGTATGAAATTCTTCTGGAAGGAAGAGATCCTGAAGAGTTTAAGAAGCATGTGTCCGTTCAGGCACAGATTGAAATCGGTTTTGAAAGATTTCTTGAAGAAAAGAATTATCAGGCAATTGTTACCCATTTTGGAGATTTAGGCGGATTAAAGCAGCTTCCAGGACTGGCTATTCAGAGACTGATGGAAAAAGGCTATGGTTTTGGTGCAGAGGGCGATTGGAAGGTAGCTGCTATGGTTCGTCTCATGAAGATTATGACAGCAGACATTAAGAATCCGAAGGGTACTTCCATGCTGGAGGATTATACCTATAATCTTGTAAAGGGTAAAGAGGGAATCCTGCAGGCTCATATGCTGGAAATTTGTCCTACAATTGCTGACGGTCCGATCAGTATTAAGTGTCAGCCTCTGAGCATGGGCGACAGGGAGGATCCTGCAAGACTGGTATTTACTTCAAAGGAAGGACCGGGTGTAGCGGTTTCACTGATCGATCTTGGCAACCGATTCCGCCTGATTATAAATGATGTAGACTGTAAGAAGGTTGAAAAGCCGATGCCTAAGCTTCCGGTTGCAACCAATTTCTGGACACCTCAGCCGGATATGTACACCGGAGCAGAGGCATGGATCCTTGCCGGCGGCGCGCATCATACAGCTTTTTCCTATGATCTTAGTGCAGAGCAAATGGGTGACTGGGCAAATGCAATGGGAATTGAAGCGGTTTATATTGATAAGGACACAAAGATCAGAGATTTTAAAAAGGATCTGATGTTAGGAGAGCTTTTTTATAAATAAACAACTTAAGGAGGTTACAGGGGTATGGACGTAAAGCAACTAATTGAAGAAGGAAAGACGTATCTTGGGATTGAATTCGGATCGACCAGAATCAAGGCTGTTATGATCGATGAGAAGGGAACACCGTTGGCAGCAGGAAGTCATGAATGGGAAAACAGGTATGAAAACGGTATCTGGACCTATTCACTTGAGGATATCTGGGGCGGACTTCAGGATTGTTATCAGGACCTGCTTCGGGATGTCACGAATCAGTATCAGGCTACGGTATCGAAGTTTAGTTCTATTGGATTTTCTGCAATGATGCATGGCTATCTTGCATTTGATAAGGAGGACCGGCTTCTGGTTCCGTTCAGAACCTGGAGAAATACCATCACAGAGGAAGCCGCAGGGAAGCTCACGAAGGAATTTAACTATAATATTCCTCAAAGATGGAGTATTTCCCATCTTTATCAGGCCATCTTAAATAAAGAGGATCACGTAAAGGATGTTACGTTCTTTACCACGCTGGCAGGATATATTCACTGGAAGCTTACCGGTAAGAAGGTTCTTGGCGTAGGCGATGCATCCGGTATGTTCCCCATTGATATTCATACAGGCAGCTATGATCAAAAGATGATAAACAGATTCAATGAACTGGTAAGTTCTGAAAGTTTCAAATGGAAGCTGCAGGATATTCTTCCGGAGGTATTAACAGCAGGAGAAGCAGCAGGACAGC
>SAMEA3663299__coassemble_162_pt1 | contig 38394 bp, 34 predicted proteins | sample SAMEA3663299__metabat2_high_PE_023 | metagenome-assembled genome bin SAMEA3663299 (sample SAMEA3663299) | pig gut metagenome | biome: pig gut; feature: pig-associated habitat; material: faeces | place: China | collected 2013 | reverse complement strand
CTTTAGCTCAGTTGGTAGAGCACCTGACTCTTAATCAGGGTGTCCAGGGTTCGAGCCCCTGAAGACGCACTTATAAGTACCATTTTTGAGGACATATGAGCCTTGGGGATGGTGCTTCTTTTTTGCGCGTAGGCATGAGCCATGCCACCAGAAAAATGCAGAGCTGTTTGTGAGCTTGCTCACACAAACGGCTCTGCATTTTTTTGGTGATAGGGCGAAGCCCGCGACTGAGATGCGTTGGCGCATCGATGGGCGCGCAGGGCTCTTTTGTTGGAGTGATACACAAGCCCGCGACTGAGATGCGTTGGCGCATCGATGGGCGCGCAGGGCTCAACTCTATATTAATTTACTGAATTCCTCCGCCGGCATAGGCCTATAAAAGTAAAATCCCTGCACACATTTCCCGCCCTGTTCCCTGACAAAATCAACCTGTTCTTCTGTTTCGATACCCTCAGAAACCGTTTCAAATCCCAGATTCTCAGCAAGGCGCATAATTGCCGAAATTACAGCCTTATTTTTATAATCCAGTTCATTCTTAAGGAAAAATCCTCCATCCAGCTTAATGACATCAACGGGAAGTGATTTCATAAGGCTTAAAGTTGAAAATCCCGCTCCGAAATCATCCATGGAAATTACATATCCCATATCCTTCATATTCTTAATGATCCCGACCAGACGCTCTGTATCTTCGAAGAAGACGCTTTCCGTAATTTCTAATTCTATTTCTTCAGGGCGAAGTCCATATTTATCACTTAACTGCTTTATGTACTCAGGAAGACCATCATTCAGCAAATGAAGTCTGGATAAATTGACGGAGATCAAAGGAACCTTCTTCCCTTCATCCATCCATTTTCGCATCAGCTTAAAGGTTTCTTCATAAACAAACTTATCTATTTCCACGATCATTCCATTTTCTTCCGCAAGAGGAATAAATTTCCCCGGCGAAATTAAGTTTCCATCCGCATCGACCATTCTTACCAGAGCCTCTGCACCGATGATTTCATTGGTAAGAATATTTACCTTAGGTTGAAAGAACACCCTGAAATATCCTTTCTCGAGAGAATCCTTCATGGCCCTATTGATAGCATCTTTTTCTATTTCCTGAAGTTCAAACTCCCTTGTATAAATATAGGTGCCATTTGTCTCATAGATACTCCTCAAAGCCATTTTTCTTGCCTTCATCGCTTTATCCAGGCATCGACTGATATATTCCTCTCCTTCCGGTATCCGATAGATACCTGCAAAGCAATTGATTGCAATATTCGGAAATTTTTTTCTGAATTTCTTAGCCAGGTCATCAGAAAGTTCTTTCATCGTTCTATATTTACCATTTCCATAATTAACAGCTTCCGTTAATGCAACAAAATCATCTCCCTTTATACGGCAGAAAAGTTCTCTCTCCTTGAGGCCTTCCTTAATCTTTTCCACAAACGCCCTTAGAATCTGATCCCCTGTTTCATAGCCATATTCATCGTTAATCCTGGAAAAATCCTGAATCCCCATAAAAATCAATATCAGGCCTTCTCCTTGTCCCTTTTTTAAAGCTTTTGTTGCCTCCATTCTGAACTTCTCATAGGACATGGCTCCTGTCAGCTGATCGACACCTTTTACTCTCTTTAAAAAATCTGTTACGTTCGATTTACAGACCAGAATCTGTCTGCGCTCCTCTGTTGATTCCATGTAGGATGCTGTCAGTGTATACCAGTTATCCTCCTCGCCATCATAGATTTCTACTGTACTATCTTCCTTCCCTCTCTTACAGTCGGAAAGTGGACACAAATCACAAGGAGCTTCCTTCCCCATAATAGCCTGATAACACAGTTGACCGTAATCTACATCCGGATATTGTTCCTGTGCATAACGACTCATATACCGGATCTGGTAAGTATCCTCATCAATCACATAATAAATCTGGTTTAGGATGTCCATTGCCTTTTTGCCAATTATGTATTCTGCCTCCAATTCTGCCTTTGTCTGACGTTGAAGGAGATAGCTGGAAATCATCCTGGTAACACTGGACAAGGTGTTGATTTCCATCTTGTTCCATTTCCTTGCCTCCCAGCATTCAAAGGTCAGGACACCTGCCATCTTATCCCCATCCATTATTGGGAATTGAATTGCCGACACCGGCACCCTGTTCATTGCATATACATCCTCTGCGAAATTTTCACGCGTATCCTTGCCATTATCCAGAATATTGTACTCAATATCTCTATAGTATTTCTCAAGAATATACCAGTTTTTGCTCGAGCTTTTCTCCATCCGACAGACATCATCTCCATCGTCCGCTCTGGTCCATCTGGCAGTTACCCGGATTCTCCTGCTGACCTTGTCACATTCAAGAAGCGTACTTCTATCCAAAGAAAAATACAGACTTATCTCTTCAAATATTGCTTGTATCGCTTGATAGAAATTTTTTTCAGTACTGATGATCTTAAAGGCAAAATCAAACAGGTCCTTATTAATATTGGTAAGTCTCTTTTCAACAGACAGCTTTCTTTTTTCTTCCTCTTTTATCTTGCGATAAGTTTCACCCAGGCAAGTTCCATAATCTCTTCCCGGCTGATAGATATGGAATCCGTTTTTTCCATACTTCTTCGCCTCAAACAAGGCAATATCAGCACTGTGATATAATTGATCATAGGTTTCCCCATCTCTGGGGTATAATGCGATTCCTGCGCTGACCCCGCATTTATTCCCATCCCGTTCTTCCATAAAATCCTGAAAACGCAACAGCATTTTATTGACAAGCTTTTCCGCAGCAGTCTCATTTTCTATTCCGGAGCAAAAAATGAAAAATGCATCTCCGGCTATTCTCCCAACAATATCCTTCATGCGAAAGCTGGTAGATATAATATTGGATGCTGCCTCTAAAACAGTATCACCATATACGCGTCCATAGGTATCATTTATTACTTTAAAATCATTCAGGTCTACCAAAAGAAGAGCCCCCGGCTCATCGGGTGCCTCAAAAAGCTTCTTTTCTATCATTTTTGTTGCAGCTTCCCGCTCATATAGCCCGGCAACATCATATTCCCAAAGCCCACTATCTTCCGCCACAGCCTGTTTTTCTTTTTCAATTATCAACTGCTTCTTGAGCTCGGAAATTTGATTCTCAAGCTCTGCTACCCTGTCTGTACCCATACACAATTCCTGTAAATACCCTCGTAAAAATCTAAAAGTTTCATTTCTATTTTCAATATAACATAAGGCCTTCTACCCTACAATGTCTTTTCACAAATCATGCTCTATGCTGCTTCTTAAACTGTTTCGGTGTGACACCCTTCCATTTTCTGAATATCTTAATTAAGTGACTGCTGTCAGAAAATCCTGTTTCCTGACTGATATAGCTTAAGTCAAAATCTGTAAATAAAAGCAGATCCGTCGCTTTACTCACCCGTATAAACTCAATATACTCCTTACAGGAGCGTCCATAATATTGCTTAAAATTTTTGGCAAAATAGGAATAACTCATATTACACATGTCTGCCAGTTCTTCTACCCGGATAGCCTCTCCGGCATGAGCATCAATATATGCTGTAATATCATGTATAGACTCCGTTTCTGTAGATCGTGTTGCTGCCACATCTGTATTAAAACCATGTTCTCTCCATATACGGATCAATTGCACCAGCAGATAACAGATTTGATTATGTACCACAATATCATATCCATAGTTTTGATTTTGAAGTTCTATACGACACTCTTCAAAAATTTTTTTAACCGGCAGATCACGAATCTGATCCTCCTTGAAAAAGATATCTGCTTCTGAGCTTTTGTTGGCACTTTCCAAAATCACTCTCAATTTAGGCGCATAGCTGTTTTCCGTATACAGCTTATTTACATCAAATTTCAAAACACCGTACTTTAGAGGGAAATTGGTAGCAGTATAAATCGCATGGACTGATTCCGGATGAAACAAAATCAAGTCTCCTTCTTCCACAACGTAAGTTTTCCCGTTGCATTCCATCAGACCCGTTCCCTCCAGCATATAAATAATCTCCATAAAATAATGCCAATGCGGACGGATAGGAAACGGCATATCAGATGTATCATATAAAAAAGCTTCATAAGGTGATTTCAAGGTATCATGATATTCAAACAGGTACTGCATATCTTTTCTCCTGAATAGATTTTTACAATTTTTATATGAGTACATTATACCGAAAATTTCTTTGCAGTGCTATAGTTTTATCAGAAACCTTTAAAAGATTTTGAAAGGAATGGAAGATGGATTTTATAAAAGGAATTACTTTTGCACCATTTTGTCCCAGGGGCAGTTTTCAAACGAAAGAAGCTTATGAAAGTCTTGACAATTTAATTGTAGGAACAAGCGCAAATTTTATTACTCTGGTTCCGAATGCTTTACAGGAAACACCTCAGTCAGAGGATATCTCCTTCACCTCAAACGCAACTCTGAGTGATAAAGAATTAACGGAAATGATCGACTATATCCATAAAGCCGGACTTCGTGTTGCATTAAAGCCAACTGTTAACTGTAAAAACGGAACCTGGCGTGCCCATATCAATTTCTTTGATAAAGATGTGCATTGTGAACCCAAATGGAGCAACTGGTTTGCTTCCTACACAAATTTTCAGCTTCATTTTGCAAAGCTTGCTGAAAAAACCGGTTGTGAAATGTTTATTGCAGGCTGTGAAATGGTCATGTCAGAACGCCGGAGTACTGAATGGAGAAAACTGATTTCCGATATTCGCAATGTTTACAGCGGTCCGGTAACCTACAATACTGACAAATATCAGGAAGATAATGTAAACTGGTGGGATTGTACCGACTATATTTGCTCCAGCGGCTACTATCCTACAGATGACTGGGATCAGGAGCTTGATCGTATTGAACAGGTTGTCCAAAAATTTCAAAAACCTTTCTTTTTTGCGGAATGCGGCTGTATGTCCGTAGAAGGTGCCTCCAAGGTTCCCAATGACTGGACTGTCCGAGGAGAAGTTTCTCTCAAGGAACAGGCAGATTGGTACACTGCAATGTTTGAAGCCTGCAAAAAGCGCAGCTGGGTTGGTGGTTTTTGTATTTGGGACTGGGCATTTAAGCAGTATCCTTTATGTAAAGCAAGTACCCATAGCGGATATGATATTTACGGGAAACCTGCCCAGGAGGTTGTTAAAAAATATTACGAAACTTTTTCATAACGTCAGGATAAAACCATGATTACTAAATTTACGCAGCCTGAAGACATCAATCTGGATGAATCGGAAAAAGCACTGCTTGAAACCTTCAAAAGAAATGAGGGAAACAGCTTAAAGATATTACTTGGTATCTATAAAGGACATTATCTAAAGCTGTTCTTTTCTATTCTTCTTTTTGCGGTGAAGCATTCTCCTGTATGGATTCTTCCGATCATTACCTCGAACATCATTAATATTGCTACCGATCGGCCAGAAAATTCAGGCATTAAAATATTAATCAACGTTCTGATCATGTCCTTTTTCGTGATTCAGAATATTTTTACAAACTATATTCATACATGGCTTTACGCAAAGACAGTCAGAAGCGTGGAACAGGGATTACGAAGCTCTCTTGTAAGAAAGCTTCAGCAGCTTTCCATCTCCTATCACAATGAAATGCAGTCCGGACGTCTGCAGTCCAAAATCATGCGTGATGTGGAGCAGATAGAAACTCTGTCCTCACAAATATTTATTACTGTTTTAAGTATTCTCCTAAATGTTGTGGTTGCTTTTGGAGTTGTCATTTTTAAAAGCCTGACCGTTTTTCTTTTTTTCCTTGCTACCATACCTGTTGCTGTATGCCTTATGGTTACCTTCCGGGGAAAAATTAAAAGATACAATTCCGATTTCCGGAAAGAAATGGAAGAAACTTCCGTAAAAGTCATGGAAATGGTAGAGCTGATACCGGTTACCCGTGCTCACGCACTTGAAAAGCAAGAGACAAAGAAAATGGACAGTCAGCTGGCACATGTCGCCGAAAAAGGACTTAAGCTGGATATGATACAAACCTATTTTTCTTCTATCAGCTGGGTTTCCTTTCAACTGTTCCAGGTTGTCTGCCTTGGCTTTACCGGTTATCTGGCATCACAGGGAAAAATATCCGTTGGCGAAGTAGTAATGTATCAGACCTACTTTTCCTCCATTGTGAATCAGGTTTCCAACGTAATTACTTTACTTCCCACGATTTCCAAAGGACTTGAGTCCGTAGATTCCATTGGTGATATTCTACTAAGCCATGATATTGAAGATAACCGAAACAAGAAAAAAGTAAAGAAAATTGACGGTGATATTATATTTGACCATGTTGCTTTTCAGTACCATAATGCCGATACCCCGGTTCTGGAAAACCTGAGTTTTCATATTCATCCCGGTGAAACAGTTGCCTTTGTAGGAAGTTCAGGTGCCGGAAAGACAACCATCCTTAACATGGTAATCGGATTCCTGAAGGCTACAAGCGGACAAGTTCTGATCGATCGTCAGGATATTACGAGCCTGAATCTGCAAAGCTACCGTTCCCATATTGCCGTTGTACCCCAACAGTCCATTTTGTTTTCAGGAACCATTCGGGAAAATATTACCTATGGAATGGACAATATTTCAGATGACAGACTTTGGGAAGTTATTAAAGCTGCTAATCTGGATGACCTGATTCTTTCTCTACCGGATGGACTTAATACCATGATTACTGAACACGGAAGCAATCTCTCTGGTGGACAAAGACAACGTATTTCCATTGCAAGAGCATTTATCAGAGATCCCCGGATACTGATTCTGGACGAAGCAACCTCCGCTCTTGATACGGTTTCCGAGAAAAAGATTCAGGAAGCAATCCACAATCTGATACAAAATCGTACAACACTTATCGTTGCCCACAGATTATCTACGATTCGTGATGCTGGCAGAATTGCGGTTGTCGGTAACGGCGGTCTGAAGGAATTTGGTACTTACGATGAATTAATGGCTATGAAGGGTGAATTTTATAATCTACAGGATCTGCAAAGATAAATTGCTTTCATTTCCCTATTTTATTATTATATATCCCCCTTTGAAGAGACTGTCAGCAAATGCTGGCGGTCTTTTCTTTTGCGAAACTTACAGGCTCGTATTTTGACAAATTCTTTTTATTGGTATTTTACAAGTATTATGGTATACTTACTTAATCACATTTTTGATAAGGGGAAAACAATGATACTGGATGCTTTAACAGATACCTTAATAGATGGATTTAAGCTGCTTCCCTTTTTATTCCTTACCTACCTGGCAATGGAATACATTGAGCACAAAACAGGTAGCAAAGCAGCGCAAATCATGAAAAAATCAGGGAAATGGGGGCCATTACTCGGAAGCATACTGGGTGTAGCTCCTCAATGCGGCTTCTCTGCAGCTGCCTCCAACCTGTACGCCGGCCGGATCATTACATTGGGAACACTCTTTGCAGTATTTCTGTCTACTTCAGATGAAATGCTTCCCATCCTGATATCCGAACAGGTAAATCCCATCACAATTATAAAGATTTTACTTGTAAAAATGATTATCGGCATGCTTGCCGGTTTTCTGATTGATTTTATAATCCGAAAAAGAAGAAACGGATCAGAAGAGGAGTTTCGGATTGAACACATGTGTGATCATCATCACTGTCATTGCAGGGAAGGAAAAATACTGCGGTCAGCATTGAGCCATACCCTTCAGGTATTCCTGTTTATTCTGCTGATCTCATTCCTTCTAAACCTTGTAATTGGCTTTACCGGTGAGGACAAGCTGGCGGCATTTATTTCTACGAAACCGATTCTGGGACCCATGCTTGCAACGCTGGTCGGTCTGATTCCTAACTGTGCTTCTTCCGTCATACTTACGCAGCTTTATCTCGAAGGTGTGCTTGGTGCAGGCGCTATGCTTGCAGGACTTCTTGCTGGTTCGGGCGTAGGCTTGCTTGTTCTTTTTAAGGTAAATGATGATTTAAAGGAAAATATAAGAATCACTCTGCTTCTTTATGCAATTGGTGTTGCTGCCGGTATTCTTATAGAATTAACAGGCCTCGTCCTTTAGACGAGGCCCTTATTTTAGATAAAATTGAATGTTGCCTGATTATCCGTATCGCTGTCACAGCCGATATAAACCGTAAAGCTTCCTGCTTCTGCCTTATAATCCATATTGATATCATGGAATTTCAACATTTCTTCTGTAATTTTAAAGCTTACCTCTTTATCCTCTCCCGGCTCAAGCCAGATTTTTTTAAAGCCCTTTAGCTCCCTTACAGGTCTTGCCACACTTCCGCAATCATCTTTGATATACAGCTGAACCACTTCAGCTCCTTTTTGTTTTCCCGTATTTCTTACAGTGACAGAAGCTGTCAGTTCATCTCCCTTTTCCATTAAATTGTTGCTCAGCCTTACTTCGGAATAAGCAAACTGCGTATAAGAAAGTCCATAGCCAAATGCATAAAGCGGTTTATTCGGAATATCTAGGTATCGGGACTGGAACTTGTTATCCAGATTAGAATAGTCCAGCTTTCTACCCGTATGAAACTCACTGTAAAATACAGGTACCTGTCCTACCGAATAAGGAAAACACATTGGAAGTCTGCCACTGGGAGATGTTTCCCCATAAAGAACCTCCGCAATTGCATTTCCTCCTTCACTTCCGGGCATCCACACCACCAGAATTGCTTTTGCCAGTTCTTTTATCTTTCTGATATCTAACGGTCTCCCGTTAAAGAGAACTACCACAATATTTTTATTTACTCTTGCCACTGCTCTCAAAAGTTTTTTCTGCTGCTTGGGAATGGTAATATCTCCTCTGCTGGCCGCCTCTCCTGTCTGTGCCATATGCTCACCAATACACAGTACCACCTTATCAGTCTTAAGCGCCACTTCAACAGCCTCTTCAATCATAGCATCTGCTTCTTTTTTTGTCCGTCTGCATGCATACCGGGGTCCCATTCCAATCATTTCTTTTCCGGGATCTATGGAATCACAGCCCTTTGCAAAAATGGCATTTGCTCCGTAATGATCTACACCCTCTTTTATGGATACAACATCTTTTTCCTCTCCGAAAATACTCCATGCCCCGATAATGCTTTTCTCTTCTGTAAAGGGTCCGATAAATGCAACCTTTTCCTCCTTCTTCAAAGGAAGAATCCCGCTATTTTCAAGAAGAACAAAGGTTTCTTTTGCTGCTTCCTTCGCCTTTTCCCTATGTTCTGCACAAAGCATAATTGTTTTTTCAGCCGCTTCATCTGCATCTTTGTACGGATTTTCAAAAAGACCCAGCTTATTTTTTAATTCAAGTACTTTAAGAACAGCTTCATCTAACAGTCTTTCACTTATTTCTCCGCTTTCAATTAATTCCTTTAAATAATTGCAATAGCAGGTGGTCATCATGTCAATGTCCGTTCCTGCCTCCATTGCAAGCTTGGCAGCTCCCTTTTTGTCCTCGCACAGCCCATGATTTTTAATTTCCTCAATCGCTGCCCAGTCTGAAATAACAGCCCCCTCAAAGCCCATCTCCTCACGTAAAATATCTCTCATCAACCATTTGTTTGCTGTAGACGGAATGCGATTCAAGGTATTAAAGGATGTCATTACCAGAAGTGCTCCTGCCTTAACGGCTGCATCATAGGCCGGAAGATAGTCATCCCTTAAGGTTCTTTCTGAGAGTTCCACATTATTATAATCTCTTCCACCTGTTGGCGCACCATAACCCGCAAAATGTTTGACACAAGCCCCAAGCTTACCCGGTTTCTTAGGATCATCTCCCTGATAACCCTCCACCAAAGCCTTTGCATATACACTGTTCAGATAAGGATCCTCTCCTGTAGACTCCATGACCCTTCCCCATCTGGCATCTCTTACCAGATCAACCATCGGTGAAAAAGTTACATGGATACCTGCTGTGGATGCCTCCTTGGCTGCCACTTCCGCTCCTGTATATGCCACCCTGGGATTAAAAGCGGCTCCCTGCGCCAGCGGGATTGGAAAAATCGTCTTATATCCATTAATGATATCTGCCATAAACACAAGGGGAATATGGTGAGGATGATTTTCCATGTGGTGCTTTTGTATCTTTCTAATGGTTTCCGCACCGGCTACGCTCAAAACGCTTCCTGCTTCCAGGATCGTCTTTTCCGAAAATCCTTGCTCTGATGCAGGACCGGTGGCAACACTGCCTTCTGTATAAAAGCTTCCACATCCCTGAAATAGCTGATTGATTTTTTCATCCAATGACATTTCACCTAATAGATCAAGTATTCTCTGCTGTTCCATAACGATATTTCTCCATTATTATTTTTAAAAAATATTGAATTCCCTCATGCCAAAAAGTAACCCAAAAATCAAAGGCTGATGCGCCATATATATGGATAGCGAATGTTTTCCCAAAAAAGAAAACGGCTTGAAACCATCAACAAAATATTTTTCCAATAAATCCTTTTTTCCTTTCATCATGCGATAGATAAAATATCCTGACAAGAATAAAAACAACCATGGGAACAAAGAAAAGTAATCCGTTGAATAAAAACCCGGCTCCGGGAAACCGAGAAAAGTCATGAAACCGCCTCTGTATAAAAACTGTGGAAGTCTAAAAAAATTCCATTCTTCAAAGCCAAGATAACCTCTGTTCACATTTTTGGTGCCAACAAACAGAAGTACCATGACGGCAAAACCCGCCAGGGAAGGTATCCGCCTAAACAGTCTTTCCAGTGGAATCATAATCAAGGTACAGGTTCCCAGCATCGTAAGAACACCAAAAATAACCCTGTTCTCAGGCATAAAAACAACTGTAATCAGAGAGATGACTCCTCCTGCTGACAAAACCAACAGCCCTCTCTTCAAATGTCTTTTCCCGAGCGGCCAGCAAAAACCGGAAAGAAGTATAAAACTCCAGCAGATGCTCTGTTGCCAGATATATGCCCCTGCTTCTTTGTACCAACCCCACTTTATTCCAAAAATATATACTAAATCCCAGCAAGTATGAAAAAGGATCATGCCGACCAATACCAGGCCTCTTAAGCTGTCCAAAAGTTCATACCGCCTATGTTCCTGTATTCTTAGGGGCTCCGCAGACTGCATTTTAATATCCTCCTGCTAAAGTAATATATCATTTATCAATCATACTCTACCACAGTAAATTCTATTGTAAAAGCATAAAAACCACAAATCTCAATAAAAATTGATTGGAAATATGAAGCAAATTGATTATAATAAAACTACATTTGGATAAAAGCGGAGATACCTATGATTAAGCGAACTTTTGTCAGAACCAGAGAACTAAAAATTGGAATGATTATTGATCAGTCCCTGATCGATCGAACCGGACGTATTCTGATTGCCCGAGGTACTCCCTTAGACGAATATCTGATTGATTCTCTGCTTAAGCTGGGCGTCACCAGTGTCTATATTCGTGAAGGTGAGGAGGATCCCGAGGATGAAAATATTTCTCCTCAAACACTGGAGACAATTGAAAAGCTTAAGGTTCCTGACCGGGCCAAGGTTAAATTATCGGAAAGCGTAAAAAAAAGAGTATCGGAAGGAATCCAATACCTTTTCAACAATACATCCTCAGATACCTTTACCGATACGGCCAACAACATTGCACATGATCTGATGAAAGCAATTTCCGATAACGATGCCATTGCCATCGACATCGGGACTCTTAAGGTTAGTGATGAATATACCTTTAAACACAGTGTGGATGTTGCCACTATGGCAATGATCATTGCAAGAAAGCATGGCATGTCCGAAAAGGAAGTACAGGAGATTGGGATTTCAGGTCTTCTCCATGACGTGGGGAAATCACAGATTCCCAATGAAATTCTAAATAAAGCCGGAAGGCTGACAGAAGAAGAATTCGCCCTAATGAAGCAACATTCTTTGTTTGGCTTTAAGATCCTGAAAGAAAAAGGATCCATTTCCCAGTCTATTTCTCTTGGTGTCTTACAGCACCATGAAAAAATAAACGGGCAGGGTTATCCTCTTGGTCTTAGCGGTGATCAAATCACTCCCTACGCCAAAGTTCTTTCGGTAGCAGATGTTTATGATGCACTTGTAACAGAACGCCCCTATAAGAAGGCTTTCTCCCAAAATGATGCCATTGAAATCATTATGTCCATGACAACAGATCTCGATATCTCTATCATGGAAAGCTTTTTAGGCAGTATTATCCTGTATCCGGTAGGCTACACTGTTCAGCTCAGCAACGGAGAAAGAGCACGGGTCGTTGAAAACAGCACTGAATATATTCTTCGCCCCAAGGTGGTTGGATTGAAATCTGGCAAAGTCTATGATCTTGCCAAAGATTTAAGCTGTGCAAATATTGTCATTCAATAAAGAAATAATTTCATCTTAATAAAAGACCTTACCCTCTTCCTCAACTTCTATTTTACCATCCTGCACCTTCAGGATAGTAACTGCGCAATTCCTATGAACCCCTTCACCCCAGAACTGTTCGACCGGTGTGTGATTTATGTTTGCAAGAATAGCCTTTAATGCACATCCATGAGTGGATATTAAAATTGTCTTATCTGCATATTCCCCTCTATTGATTAATTCCTCCATAAAGCATCCGGTTCTATCTATAATCTGCTGAAAACTTTCGCCCTTTGGCGGCGTCTGATAATGAGACGGATCATCAAAAAAAGCCAAAAAATTCTTATCGGGAATGTTATATCCGTCCTTACTGCAGCAAAGACCTTCATATTCCCCAAATGCAATTTCCTGTATTCTCGGTTCCTCTATAAACGGAATGCTCTTTTCTCCGACAATAAGCTGTGCTGTTTCCTTTGCTCTGATCAGAGGAGAGGTAACCACCAGATCAAATCTCACATCCTCAAGACCTTTTCCTGTCCTCCTGGCTAGCTCCCTTCCCCATGCATTTAAGGGTATATCACTTTGTCCCTGTATTCTTCTCTGCCTATTAAAATCCGTTTCTCCATGTCGTATCATGTATAAAATCATTTTCCGCTCCTACAATACCATAATTAATGTACCTGCAGTAATAAGAACAGCTCCCACAAGAGACTTTGCTGTAAAGTTTTCATGAAGAAATACAAATGCCAATACTAATGTAATCACCACACTCAGCTTGTCTACCGGCACCACTTTGGAAGCTTCCCCAATCTGCAATGCCCTGTAATAGCAGAGCCAGGATGCTCCTGTAGCCAGTCCTGACAAAATTAAAAACAACCAGCTCTTTTTACTGATTGCCGATATTCCTCCCTGTGTATTTGTTAGGAAAACCATTCCCCATGCCATGACAAGTACTACCACTGTACGAATTGCTGTTGCCAGATTGGAATTGACCCCTTCAATGCCTACCTTGGCAAGTATAGATGTCAGCGCTGCAAACACTGCAGATAAAAGTGCAAATACAAACCACATGACCTCATTCTCCTTTGTATACTAATCAATTTTTTTTAAACAGGATACTTCTCATCAATCCACCATATTTTTCTTTTACTGCTACTTCCCGATAACCTGCCCTTAGAAATGTACTTTGACTGGGAATATTGTGCGGTGCTATCGTTGTTAGCAAAAATTTGTATCTTTCCCCGTCTATCTGTTCCTCAGCAAATTTCAGCATCTTTCCCTGTAGATGATTTCCGCGAAATTCGGGAAGAACAACAGCAGAATCCATATGTGCCACCATGACCCGTTCTTCCCCGGAAAGTCCGATATCATAACCCAGATTATCTTCTCTCTCCCCCGGGAACCGCACCGTAAGACTTCCTGCAATGCGACCTGTTTTTGTACAGGCAACTACCGTAAATCCCTCCTCGTCTATATGCTTTTTCACATAGGCAAGATCATCGCAGACAAACAGAGATTTATCCTCTAAAGCCGTCAAAGTTTCCTGCATGACCTCGTAAATTTCTTCTGCATCGCTTATGGTCGCTTTTCTTATAACAATCTTTTCTTCCATAGGACAACCTTATTCTTTTTCGCATACAATGTCAATGGCAATTGGCAACAGCTCTCTATATTTATGAAAATTTTCTGATCTTTAAATAAATTCCTCTCTCATCCGCAATCCTTTGGCATTCCTTAATTTCCTCCTCAGGCAGAACATCCACGATAGAAAACTGAACATGCTCAAAAGCTCCCTTTGCCAATTCGGCAAATTCAAGAAGCGCCGGAAATGCATTCTCAAACTGAGGTCTTGTCACCTCCTGATATTTCTCTGCAGTAGGTGCATTTAAGCTGACAGATACACTGTCTATGACTTTGGCAAGCTCAGGAATAATATTGCGCTTATGATACAGGTTTGCCAGTCCGTTTGTATTCAGCCGGATTTTTATATTCTGCTTTTCCTTTGCATAAGCAGCACTGGCAAGCAGATTGTCAAGTGCACAGGTCGGCTCTCCGTAACCACAATATACTAATTCATCATAGCCCTTGAAATCGAATGCATCCATAGCCTGTCTGATTTCTTCTAACGTAGGTTCACTTTTATGCCACAGATTATCTGCCTCCCCTACGCTGTCCTTGTGTGAGCGAATGCAGAACTGACAATTGCAGTCACAGCGATTCGTAATATTTGCATAAACCTGGTTTTTATACGTGTATAAAATATCTGCCAAAATGAAGCCTCCTACTCAAAAAATCTTCCCTTAATATGCGCCTTGTCCAACGCAACTCCAAAAATAAGAAAAAAGATTGCACTACCACCGGACTGTATCAGGCTTCCTGCCATGGATGTCAGGAAAACAGACCATGTTCCAAAGATAAGATATTCTGCCAGGAAATAGCTGATTCCCGAGATAAAATATGCGACAATTGCTGCAATAACATTTCTGGTTGATACAATCTTATTTGATTTGTTGGTAAAAGGAAGGGTAATCAGCATCTTGATAATGATGGTCGCCGGTGCCCACATAGGTGCTGTCAGGAGATCTGCAAGTCCTCCTCCGATTGCAGCTGCCGCAAGGGCATAGGGTCTCGGAAGCAGCACTGCTGCCAGATAAATCAGAGAATCACCAAAATGAATATACCCTCCGTTTGTTCCAACAGGAATATGACAGATATACGCTGTCATAAGCGTAATCAGTGCTGCCATGATGCCTGCCGTTGCAAGGTATCTGATTTTCTCACTTTCCTTTCCCTGTATTTTACTTTCATATTTTATTTCTGTCCGTGTACTCATTGTTAGCTCCTCCTATAGTAAGCGGGATAAATACTTTTCAAAGTAAACCCCATGATTGCGGGGAATGTTTTTTCTTGAAGCCTCCTCAATTGCCTCCTGCAAAAAAGAAACTGCCTTTTCCATTGCCTGGTCTGCAGACAAGCCGTTTATAAGGGCACCGCAGACAACTGATGCAAACAGATCTCCGGTTCCTGAAAAACCCTTTCCTGTATACGGTGTCTCCAGATAAGTACTTTTTCCCCCGGAAACGGCAAGATTGCCAATCATTTCCTTTTCTGCCTCTTTTCGTAAAATTCCTGTCACAATCACCGTTTGTTGCACATGCGCCCTGCCAAGAAGCTTTTCACAAATATCCTGTATTCTCTTGACATAGTCCTGCTCCTTTGCATAATTCGTTATCTTCTCATAGCTTACCTCTGCAAGAAAACACAACTCCGTCAGATTTGGTGTGATCACATCCGCCTCCAAAGTGAGTTTTTTCATTTCCTGTAGAAGTTCATTACTGAAGATATGAAAGCCTTTACCATGATCTCCCATAACAGGATCGGCCAGATATAAGGTATTCCGCTTCCGAAATTCCTTTAGGAAAAAGAGAACCTTTTCAATCTGCAAAGGGCTGGCAAGGTATCCGGAATAAATGCCATCAAAAGATACCTCCATCTTTTTCCATTGCTCCGTAAAAAAATCCATACGATCTGTAAAATCATCACAATAATAATTTTGAAATCCTGTCTGTGCAGACAAAACGGCTGTCGGAAGCGGACAAGCCTGAATACCCATTACGGAAATAACAGGAATTGCCGCTGTTAGGGAACATTTCCCGAAGCCTGACAGGTCATTGATCAAAGCAACTTTTTTCATGCTAAAATTCTCCCGGGGAATTTTGTATTATGTATAATCTATCTTATATTTGGTCTTATAAAAATATCCAGTTCTTAAATATTAGACCATACCAGTTCGAGAATCTACATTTCTTGACAATTTTTGTTTACCAAGCTAATATCTAATTTAATTTGACCCTTAGGAGAGTGATTTAAATGGAATATATTTTTTATCTGTTAGCCGGTTTAGGTGCCGGTGCAGTCACCGGACTTGCCGGCTTATCTGCTGCAGTTGTTATTACTCCCATACTTGTCAGCTTATGTGGCTGGGCTTCCTATGATGCAGTCACAGTAGCGCTTGCATCCGATGTGCTGGCAAGCATGTTATCTGCATACACCTACTATAAGAACAAAAATATTGATATTAAGCGCGGTAGTCTGGTATCTCTGACCGCCTTTATCGGAACAGTGATCGGAAGCTATTGCGGATATCTGTTCAGTCAGTCACAATCGGACGGACTTGGCTACCTTTCCATGCTGACAACTATCTTCCTGGGTATTAAGTTTCTTTTTAAGCCGATTACCGGGGGAACAGATGAAACACAGAGCATTTCCTCCTCAAAGGAATTAAAGGAGACAGCCCTTGCCATGCTTTGTGGCTGCGGAATCGGATGGGTATGCGGTTTTACGGGAAGTGGCGGCGGCATTCTGATGCTGACCGTATTTACAATTCTCTTACAGTATAATCTAAAAATCGCAGTTGGAACCAGCACCATGATCATGACACTTGTTGCCCTGACCGGCACTGTCAGCCACATTTCCATGGGCGCAAAAATATATCCCTTTCCAATGATTATAGTTGTTGCATCCTGCCTGTTTGCAGCTGCTGTTTCCGCACGTTTTGCAAACAGATGTGAAATCAGAAGGCTGAACAAGGTTGTAGGACTTACACTTCTCATTTTGGGGATACTTACAATTGCAATTAAGTTATTTTCTTAAGTTTGTTACTCTGTAGCTTTATTCACCTGCCAGATACCAAACAGAATCAAAAATGCTCCAATGATTGTCATAGGCGTAATAGGTTCATGTAAAAACAAAATGCCCCCTGCCATAGAACAGATGGTACACACTGCACCAAACACCGAAATTTGCACCACGGGCATTTTCGCTGCTGCATAATTCATCATCATATTTGCCCCTACTGAGCTAAATAACCCCAATGCAAGTACAGGCAGCCAGAACTGTGGCATGGATAACGGTTTTACCAAAGTAAAAAGATTTCCACGTATATCAACAATTCCTGCTATTGTAAATGCTGCTGCCGATACCAAAAGCACCACATAAGTCCGCTCAAATGCTGTATAAATCTTGACAATACTTCTGTTGATCACACGGAATACAGCCGAGCAGATACATCCACCGATCAACAGTACAATTCCGACTGGCTGAATTTCTCCGGCGATTCCTTCCGCAACTGTAATCATAATGACTCCGGTTACTGCGACAACTGAAAAGACTGCCTGTCTCTTCGTTGGCAACTCCTTAAGGAAAAGTGCGGCAAATGCCGTTGAAACAATAGGTGAGACCGCTAAGATCACCCCTGAACAGGTCACATTAGTGTATACAATGCCATAGCTCTCACAATAGAAATAGATTAACTCAATAAACCCCAATGCTAACACTCTGAGCAAATGGGGTTTATGAAAATTCAATTTTTCCTTGCCCATGAAAATAAGGGCACTCATAACAAGGATTGCCGAAGAAAATCTGACTGCCAACACGATGGAAGGTAAGGCTACATTGATTGCAACCTGTGTCAGGGTATTACTGAAACCCCAGATCAGATTCCCTGTTATGGCAGCAGCATATGGCATCCACGAATAATCTCTTAACTCTTTCATTTTATCCGACCCTGCTAAATACTGTAATCATAATCAGATAATGTTCTTCTTAAGAACCTGCGGGTACGTTCATCCTTTGGATTTGTAAATATTTCCTTAGATGTTCCCTCTTCAACCACAATCCCGCCTTCCATATAGACAACATGATTGGCAACCTCCTGAGCGAAGCCCATTTCATGAGTTACAACCACCATAGTGGTACCTTCCTTTGCCAGCTTCTTCATGACATCAAGCACCTCTCCCGTCAGCTCCGGATCAAGTGCTGAGGTAGGCTCATCAAACAGAATTACTTCCGGGTTGGTAGCCATTGCTCTTGCGATTGCCACCCGCTGTTGCTGACCGCCCGAAAGCTGATCCGGGTAGTAATTTGCCCGATTGAGCATTCCAACCTTTTCCAGCATTTGCAGTGCAGTCGCTTTCGCCTCTGTAGAAGGTATTTTTCTAGCCACTGTCTGTCCAATCATGACATTTTCCAATGCGGTCTTATTTCTGAAAAGATGATAACCTTGAAAAACAAATCCCATTTTCATGCGCAGTCCGCGAATTTCTTTATTAGTAACCTTTCTTTAGTTTACAACGGATATTCATGAGCAGTAAATGAGAGTCCATACTTCCGGTTAAAACTTACGGTATCATTGCTTACATCTTAGAATATGGAAGAACCTCCTGTAACAATCCAGGTTGCAAGCATCGCAGATACAAATGCACCTACATATACATTGCCACTCTTACGTTCAAACCAGGTACTTAAGAGTGTAAATACTACAAATTGAGGTACCAACAAAATCAAAGCTGACATAAATGGTCCACCAAATGTTGTTCCAAACAATAAATCAACTCCGGGACCATATCCCATGAAAAATGGTATATATTCCAGCAACAAAATTACAAATAAGCCGCCTAACAAAACAAATACATTTCCCATCCAACATTTCACAAAATTACCTGCTGAATTACCGTATGTTACCTTTTGACGCATCTGCCCAAACAGCTTACACCCAACATTTATCACAAAGAATAAAGCAAAGAACGGAAGATATACCAGGAACTGAACAAATCTTTCACCGGTAAATTTTTTAAAGAACGGCCAAATGAATCGCAAATCCAAGCTAAATATACTCTGGAATACTGTGACAACAGCATACATTACCAGAATTAATACTGCCGCAGCAAGAAAACTCTTTCCAAGAAGTTCCCAGTCCAGCTTTTTGCAATGACTTTCTCTTGATAATCCAAGATCATAATAATCAGCGATTTCTTTCCCCTTTTTCTTACTTATTGCTCTTGATATAGCCATTGTAAGGATAGAAATAATTGCCAAGGTCATATACCAGGTCATAAATCCATTTCCTATTGTCATTCGGAACACATTCTCCGGAAGCGGTAATAAACCATGTCCTAATTGGGTCATAAATGGATAGCTTCCTGCGCTTATCAATACTGCAATTAATGCATTTTTCCACCACTGTTTCCTTGTCATGAGCATTGGCTCACGTTTCGCACATGCTCTATCCACAATTATTGTCTTAAAAAACGGAACATTGCTTAGCAGTATAACACCAGGACATAGCGCTACCATAACAGCCAGCATTGCTACCAAAACTAATACTTCCTTGTATAAATAGACTTGATTATCCGGTGTAATCGTCGTATTCGCATTTAATGCTTTCGTAAACCAGTCAACCGCTACTGCAATTCCATGTCCATCATGGGTAGTTAATCTATGATTGGTTTCTAATAATTCTACACGTCTTGCTGTGTTATCTTCAAAACTGCCATAGGTTGTATTCCAGGTATAATCTGCTTTTGCCTCTGTTCTTCCGTTTGCAGTGAAAAACTGCTGCCGGATTGCACTGTCTAACATTTCATCTGATACAGTTTCCTGCCTGTAATCTCGGAAATAATTAAATTCATCATATCTCGCCTGAAGCATTAATACATTGTGGAATTCTATATTCTCTTCATCAAATATATTCTCTCCAAACACTTCGCCACACTGCAGAACTACCGCTGCATGCTCCTGACAAGCTGCTGCGACCGACCAGCTCGCCCATGTCCCCATAGAATGACCGGTAATACCGATATTATCCGGTTGTATAAATGGCTGACTTTGTAACCATTTGAATGCATCGATTCCACCCATGGAACTGTCATGTAATCCGTCAGCATCTGCATCAATTTTGATTTCTTCACCATTTACTGCATCTGCTTCTCCCTCAAAGAAAGAAAGTGTGGAAAAATTCATCATGGTTAAAAATCTTTCAGGTCCACTAAGTCCAACCTTTACTACTGTCTCACTTCCGTCTTCAGACTGTCCCTGAATCTTATAAGTAGTACTTCCGCGGAAACGTAATGAACGTTCATTGTATCCATGTCCAAATTCATCAATGCAGACTGCTATAATTCCTCTTCTAGCAAGCTCAATTGCATATGCTGCAGAGGTTTCTTTATCATTCTGGTATCCATGCAGGCATAACACAGCCGGTAACGGATTGTCTTCGCTTGCCTCTTTTGGAATATACATCTTATATGTAATACTGTAATCTTCGGCATCTTCCGCTTCCACAACAAAGGAGGATGTTACAATATCCACATTTCCAAAGTTCGTCTGTATCATATTTGCAAATGTCATACACAATGTAGCAATCACCAGACATATCACCAATGCAACTGCCGCTCTCTTTGTTTTATTTCTCATTTGTTTTCTCCTCTCAAGATTATATAAACAAAATACAACTTGCTATCAATAATTGTCCCACATAATATGCCAACAGATTAATTGCCCGGAGTGGTTTGATTTTCTTTCCAAAGGAATAGTATATCATAATAAAATCACTAACCATGAACAATAAAGCACCAATAAGGAAAGTAACTGTTAAACGGGCAATCCCCAACGCCATGAGAAGTGCAACTGCACAGCTGAACATTGCGATAACAACTGTCAAATATACATAGCCAAACAGTTTAAGGCCTTTTGATGGTGCTGTTATTCTCTTCATCAATGGTGGAATAGATAGCAATGCAATCGCTACAGTAAGAATCAACGCTATTAAACGCTCTGAGAAGGCCTGATTCAATAAAAATGTTATGTACAAAATATGCCCCAATAAAAATGCAAGTATTCCTATTGCAAACACTTTATTTGAGGTGCCACCTTCATATAGATTCCTCATGTTTAGAAGAATATCACCTGCCATACCTGATATGAGTCCTATCAGAATAAGTGTTGCCGTATCGGATGGTCGCTTCACATAGCAGCAAGTCCCCAAACAAACAAATAAAAGGGAGGCGCACCCTTTTAACACAGTTGCTTTCAACATTTTTCCTTCATATTCAGTACGAACAAACCAAATATCGACCAACAATCCGATGATTGAAATAGGAAGAATAAAACTTAAATTACTCATGCTAAATCACCCCCATTTGATTCAAAATATATACTTGCCTTCTCTTTCAAGTATTTACTTCCGTTTGCTATCGCTTCCTCTAACGGAATTCCACGCCCTATCTCAACAACATTGATTCCAATGCAATCAAGTTCTTTTGATGGTATTTCACAAATTCCGCAAAAAGCAACAATTGGAATATCTCCTGCATGACGCTTGATGCCACTTAACACCTTTCCCATCAAGCTCTGACGATCCAGCTTTCCCTCTCCGGTAATAATCAATTTACTGTTCTTTTTCTTCTCGTCAAAATGGCTTATCTCAAGCATAGTTTCAATTCCACTTTGCATTCTGGCACCTAAAAATGCACAGCATCCACATCCAGCACCACCTGCAGCTCCGCCACCTTTTAACATGGAATAGTCATTTCCTGTCGACTCTTTCAATACTACACATAAATTTCTTAGTCCTTTGTCAAGTATTTCAATATCCTTTTCTAATGCACCTTTTTGAGGTCCAAACACATAAGCAGCTCCTTGTTCACCGTACAAAGGATTTTCAACATCACACATAATTGTGAATACCGATTCTGAAACACGTACATCAATACTGCTAAAATCGATTCTTGCTATTCGTGATAATGTACTTCCCACAGGGATAAACTCATATCCTTCGGAATCAATGAAGCGAACACCTAACGCTGCTGCCATTCCACATCCACCATCTGTAGTAGCACTCCCACCCAGACATAGTAAAAATTCTCTGCATCCCTTGCTAAAGGCATCCATTATCAGCTGACCAAATCCATAGGTTGTAGCTTCCAGTGCTTGAAATGTTGTCTGCTTTGTAATTCCACTGCTTTCTGCAATTTCAATAATCGCAGTCTTATCCTCAGCAATACCATAATACGCCACAATATCTAGATTTTCAGGTGACTTTACCTGTACATATTCCTTGCGTCCACCAAGTAAAGCCAATATGCAATCAACACTTCCTTCTCCACCATCTGCAATTGGTATTTTTATACAATCACAATTTGTAAATCGTTTTGCTTCAGCTTCGATAATATCAGCTACTTTACTAGAAGACATGCTTCCCTTGAAGCTATCCGGAATGATAATAATGCTCTCGCCCAAACTATCCCTCCGTTCCGTTCTTTATTCTACTTCTATCATACAAAAACACAAAAAAAAAATCTATGTCCTGTAAGACATGATTCTGTTGATTATTTTGGTCTATCTGACATTTTCCCATAATTTTAATGCCAAGGTGTATGTATAGATTCCATTTGATGTTCTAATATCTATCCCTGTAATTTGTTCTAGTTTCTTTATCTTGTATTTCACTGTATTCTTATGGAGAAAAAGCTGTTCACTCATTACAACTAAGGATCCGTTTGCTTCTAAGTAAATTTTTGCAAAATCCAAATATTTCTGAATTTCTTCTAATTCAATATCTCCGAAAAGTCTCCGAATATATTGCATACAGACTTCTTTTGGTACGTTTCCAAGCACAAAATTAATGTCAAGTTCGTCATAGCAGGTCACCTCAGAGTCACGTTTAATAGATAATTCTAATGCTTTAACTGCCTTCCTAAAGTTATCATATAGATGTAATACTTCTGCTTCGCTATCTATACCTGCAACTAATCTACAATTAAAAAGATTTCGAATCTGATATAAGATTTCCCGAAGACCGCTAATCAAGAATTCTTCATCCATTTCATCCAATACACAAACAATCTTCGTTGCAGTTCGAAATACGTTTCCACCAAAATGTTCATGAACTGCTTTTCTTATATATCTGGATATTTCTGTCTGTATTCTATCTTCAACTTTATTTTCGGACAGAATCTGCAAGACTGCAATTCTCTTCGGTTTACTTACATCCACCGCAAAAGCCTCTGCCATTCGATAAAATTCCTGTGGATTCTTTGATTCATATCCGCCCAATATCCATTCATCAAAGAATCGATCTCTTGCCTTCTGCTCAATAATCTCTTGCTCTTTTATTCGCCCATCCAGCAACAAAATTTCAGTCATCTTTTTGATGATTTGACCATACTTAAGTACATCTTCCACTTTACCAGTTATGCCAATAATACCAATGATCTCTCTTTGAAAAATAATGGGTAGATTTACACCGTTTTGGCTTCCCTCGTACTGCAAATCATTCTCTACAATTAGCTGTTTAAGATTCTCTTCTATAATTTTCTTTGCACCACCGTGTATACTTCCTTCTCTTTCTGCAGTAGAACTTGCGATGATGACTCCATCTGTATCCATAATGTTTATCTTTTGACCAAGTACTTCTGAAATCTGATTTACGATTTCTTTTGCCGTAGCAGATGATATCTTCATAGTACCTCCCCCTCTACTCATTTGCCATGAATCCTTTGGTTTTATCTTTTACATAGCTCTTAATCTCAGCATATGTTGCCTTACTTTCTGATTTCGTTAAATCCAGCTCATCTAAATCGACATGTATTTTGAGATAATCGTCAGGTTTTCTTTGGTGGGTCAATATCCACGAACCTTTTAATGATAAAACCGGAAATGAACCCACCTAATTATTTGAAATGGTACTTTCCTTTTCCATGTCCGTGAACAGATTCAATAATTTACTTTGAATATCCGCTTTTTCACTTTTAATGTCCGCTTTTCCATCTCGAATGTCCGCTTTTTGTGCATTAGTAAGCATCCCACTTATATGCATAGACCGATTATGAAGTTCGTTTTGTTCGTTCAACAATAGATTTTTTAAAAACAATTCAAGATATTCTGTTGTCTCATAAACTCCATTTTTAAGTCATTATTCTTTCTTTGTAATGTTGTAATCTCGAATCTTACCTGCATGACTATATATTCCAGTAAATAATTTCTTGTGTATTGATATATACTCATTCGGTGTAAAACTGAAAGCTTTCTCGGATAGAATTTTCGCAATTCTTGCAGCAACCTTATCAGCTTCCTCTGTTCTATCTTCTATATCTTTCTTGGGATTTTCTTTATAGTAACTATTTAGAAGTTCCTGGGCTTCATCAATGGAAATATCTCCTTCAATGTTCTTTATTGCTGTATCAATCAGATACTTTAAAGGTTTCAATCCATCAACTGCCTGGAGTCCAATAGCAGTATGCCACGCATACTCTTTTTCACGCTTATCGGGTTCCGATTGTATCAAATATTCTTTAAATGGATCTTTTTCCATGATTCTTCCTCCTCTCTGATGAATGCTAATTAATATGTTAAAATCGAGTGACTATCTTATTGTTTCAACTAGTTTCGAGTGTTCAATTTAGACAGAAGGCAAACTGATTCAACATGCCACGAGGCAATGGCTTGAATGTCCACAGTACACGGAAACAAATCATATGCCGGTGTACAAGGGAACAAGTCACATTCTGCCATCTTTGCTATAACAGAGCTTCCTGCTTTGAATCTATTTCCCGTAACGATTCAGAACATTGGTTATAGCCGGAACCACAACTTTTTTTCTTGAAGCACATGGTTCTATCTTGTACCAAATTTCTTCATGAACCGCTATGTTATGAAAAGCAGCTTCAAGCACCTCGGCTGCGGCATCGTCTGAAGGAATCAGACATGAAAATGAGGCATCATCACGGAACACATTAATCTGTGCAAATGCCATATCCATCCCTGTCGATACAAGAACGGACGGAAAAACATCCTGCATACGCTCGGCCAAATCTTGTACACTCTTTTCATCATATGCGTTGATATTACCGATGGAATACTTTGTTCCGCCACTTTCATATTCCTTATAGTCACTGAAGAATATCTCCTCATCTGTCATTCCTTCATAGGAAAGCGACGCCTCATACATATCCCGGTAAAAAGCATCCACATCCTTTATCCCTGCCAAATCACTTAGTTCCTTCAAAGCTTCCCTGTCTGCGTAGGTCGTGTTTTCAGACTGAAGATTTTTCGTATCCGAAATAATCGCCCCCATCATGACCAGCGCAGTTTGCCAATCAGGTGTGACACCATAGTTCCGAAAACGCATCCAGACAACTGTAGCCGTTGCTCCAAGTGGTCTGGCGTCGTAAATGAGCTGTCCTGCTGTCGTTACTGATCCGTCTGCGTGGTGGTCGATAATGCTGATAATATTCGCATTTTGCAATCCTTCCACGGACTGCATATATTCACTGTGATCCACCAGAACCATATTGCATCCAGTTGCGTCTTCAAGCACCTCAGGACTTTCAAGACCGGCAGCATTTAATATATATTTACTTTCGTTATTGATCTGGCCAAGCACAACCGACTGTGCATCGTATCCAAGTTCTTGAAGCAGATATGCATATGCAATCGAACTGCCAACAGTATCAGAATCCGGGCTTTTATGTCCTGTCACATATATCGTTCCTGTAATCACACCAAGTCCATCCAAATCGCTCCTGTTTAGCATGACATTTATTTCTTGCTCAGCCTGATATCGTCTGGATGCGGTGACTCCCCCCGCAAAAAAACAGCCTGCCCCTATTATAATGGCTGCCAAAAAAATAATCAGTTCTTTACACCTTTTTCTTTTCTTTGTCATTTCTACTGTTGCCTTCCTTTATTGTCACATCATCAGATACATATATCTGCTGAAATCAACTTGATGTTTACGAACATACCCCATATGCTAATTTAATGCAAAAACGTGTAATATTTTCCCTTTAATGAACACATAAATCAGCGTTAATATCACATCTATTAATGTCGTTAAAATAAACAGCAACAAAAAACAGAGTAATGCGTTGGAACCAATAATTGGGTATATTATTCCAAATACAATATATACTCCTGGTGCTTGAAGCAGATATATGTAAAGACTGTTCTTCCGTAGCCAATTGTAAACCGCTGTTTCTTCTAGCTTAACTATCACGTTTGTTCGACATAATCCCATGGAAAAAGTTAAAAACAATACCGGAATCACAATTTTTAAGATACATTCCAAAATGTATCTTTCAGTTGAGAGTTGCGCTAAAAATACACAAGGGATCATGCCAACCAAGGAACCGACAATCAAGAGCCATTCAGGCACAGTATTATAAACTATATCTGAAACATAGAAAAATGCTGCTCCAACAAAAAACACAATAATATAAATATCAATCTGAGATATTTTGTAATAATCTATTTGTCCTAAATAGAAATGTACAACAAAATATAATACAGCAGAAACCATTGCTCCATAAATTAGATTTTCTTTTTTCAATAGTTCCTTTAGCAGAATCCATATCAATGTAACCCAAAACAGCATCAGAAGAAACCAGGCCACATCAGAGAACTGCCCTAATGCCATCGCTTTATAACCATCTATAAGCGAAGCTCCCTTGTCTCTTCCAAAGCTCGGTATATCAAAAAAAGTATATGTCGGAACAAGCCATAATATCCCATAGATAAAATACGGAATACACAAGTGAACCGCTTTCTTTCGAATCAAATCAACAATACTGCCTTTATTCTTTTGTAGAGACAACTGCAGGAGAAACCCCGAAGCAAAAGTAAAAATCGGAACTACTGACAACACAACAAATTTGCTGATCCATCTTAATACTATGCTTTCCTGCTCTGCTTTTATAAACCAAAATTCATTACCACTAAAAAACAGGGTGCAATGAGCTACAATTACCAAAAACATTGTTATTGTTTTTACAAAATCAATATAATTATACTTCTTCATTTGAATCAACATTTCTCTCCGTTACATTCCAATGTACGATACTGTTATCAGATGTCCTGCCGGATATTCCAAATTCAGGGTTTTTCTCTACCTGCTTGGGATTCAGTACTTTCACAGGTAGCGCAGAAACGACAGCTTGAAAATTTTTCTGTTATTTTTTATGGAATACGATTGTTCTATCATAGATTATCTCGTAATATGAAGGTCCTACTCCTGTTTGGTCAACATATGCGCGGAATGCAAGAACCAAATTATTATTGTTGTCTACACCATAGAATTTTCCTTTTTCATTCCCGGTAGAATATTCAATAATCTTTGTATTCTCGTCCATCTGTGTTCTTGCCATCTTATAAACATAATAGCTGTCTGCCTCCTTACAGTCTTCTCCCAGAAATTCTCTGGCAGTTCCGGCATACATCGAATCGTATACGCTGCAAACACCATTCAGCATGGGCTTTGCATAAAGCACCGCATTCGAATAATGTGCCTTTCCGGTTGCTGTATGGTTCACACCATAAACCACAATAAAGTCTTCGTCTGAATTCAGCTGAAATTCAGGTGTCATGGTATAGCTTGTATCACGATTGTCACCCTTCGCATTGAAATCTGTCATATAGGCAGTCAGGCCTTCAGGAACGGCAATCTCACCGCCAAGTTCTTCAAAATCATATTCATCGCTGTATTTATTGATGATTGCCTGACGGATTGTATCCAGATTCTCTTCTGCATTGTCCAGCAACGCTGCTTCATGAACCCCGGTTCCCCTTGGGATTACAGTCTCATTTTCGTATGGATTCGAAGCCATTTCTGTCTTTGGCGTCACACGGTATACTACGGATTTTTCAGAGAGTTCTTCTATATATTTCTCATACGCCTCACGATCTGCTGGCTGCGAAATTCTGCCAATCATACAGAATGTATCTTTTCCCTTCTCCAATCCCATTCTGTAGGTATTCTCAGGAATCGTCATCACATTGATTATACCTTCGGAATAGCCTGCCGATTTCAGCTGTTCCACTACCTGTTCCGTTACTGTTTGATTTGCACTAATTACAATAATCGCTTTAGATCCAAATACGCTGTCGCCATCACAGTTTACTCTTCCGTCAGAAACTGATGTTCCAATGGAACCAAAGATAGGATGATAGAAACCAACATCCTCATTACCAACCTGGAAATACCCCTTCTCGTTTTTATAGCTTTTTCCTTCCTTTTCCTCTGTAAACATGATGTAGTTTATAAAGGAATAATATTTGCACTCTGGGGGAAGCTCCGTATAAAGAACCAGTGCTTCATCCGCGCGAAGCTTATACTGCCATCCCGCGGGCGAGAAAAACGGATTTGCCGGATAATTCTCTACTGACGGATCATCGTACAGTGTTTGAATTTCATCATCCAATCCGCGTTCCGGATTTCCCTTTGCATTGTCTTGTTCAGGCGCCGGCGGAAGGTATAGCACGGTATAAACGGAACCCGCATTGTTGCCAAAGCAGCTCAACAGCTTCCCCTTTGATGCCAAGTCGACGGTATCAAGTTCTGCAAAAGTTCCCTGCTGCACATAATAATCACTGTTCTCCATATTGGTCTTAAATGCATCCATGTTGCCAATCGTCTTTGATGCCGTTGCCGGTTCTGTTGTCTGTGCTACAGTGTCGTTAGACTCTTCCACATTAGTTGAAGAACTTGATTTTTCATTTGTTTCAGTCGATGCAGAACATGCACTGAGAATAATACAGATAAGCAATGTTGCAATAAAAGCGCTCCAATTTACGAATGTTCTTTTTTCTGTTTTCATCAATATTCCTCCCATTTCATTTTATAGTTAATGTCTTTGTATTCTTTGTTAATAATTGCGTCAGCAGTCCTTTTTAACCCTTTGGCAGTGGTTTAAGATTTCACCCATCCGAGAATCATTTCCTTCAAATGAATCAGTTCCTTGCAATGATCACTATTTTGCGTGTTGGCCCAAACAATTCCCTGAGCATAGCGTTCTGCCATAGACAGCATCGTCACGGTAACCGATGAAAATAATTCTTCTTCCGGGATATCTGTTCGTATACACTTATTAAGCTTCGCTTCATTATACTTTAGTTGAAATAAATGCCAGATAGAATCCAACGCTTCTATCTGGCCCTTGTACTGCTCTTGCGTAACCCCTTCGCGATGAAGAAAGGTCTTGTAGTTTGCACTGAACTTTAGGAGTTCCGGCTTTTCATTGTAGATATCTATTATTTTATTGCAATAGAATTCAACAAGTTCGTTTGCATTCTTTTTCATCAACTCGCCCAAAAAAGATTGTCGCGTCTCCTCCCACATTTCACCCCATATTTTGGTACTGATTGCTATAACAAAGTTAATTTTGTTTTCGAAATAATTATACATAGTTGCAACGCCTACATCTGCCTTCTCTGCCACCGCGTTAAGACTGACGGTCTCAATCCCATTGGCAGAAAACAGTTCAAAGCCCGCATGTATCAGTTGGTTTTTTCTGCGAATTGCCTCACGCTCATCGCGCTCTGAATTTCTTCCCATAATTTTCCTTTTCTTCAACAATAGTCAATGATTAGTGGCCCGTTATTGATACCCTACTATTTTGTTTTACGGCTCAACAATATTGAAGAATTTATAATCTGAAATGGTAACAACAGCATCCATCAGCCTTGTCAAATAAGTTTCGTTTCCATCCTGATCAACCATTGCCGCCACGTTGTCCTGATTCTTCTGTATGATGGAAAGCAATCCAAGTCGGTTCGTAGTCCATACCACTTCAGCATCATCTTCGAGGCAATCCTTCTGGTACAGCACGATACCGTTCTTGACACGCATAACATAATTTTCGTCAGGAAGGATAATATTTGCGGTAAAGCTCAGGTCTGTGATTTTCTCATTATCCACCAGAATACCGATATAATCCAAAATCATTTCCGTTGTCATATGGCTAATGGTATCCCCAGTGCTATTCCCACGGGTTGATGAATCGGTATTGGTGCCGAATCGCAATTCCTGAGCGGCACTAAGATAAGCATTTCGCCACGGGCCGGATTCAGCCTGATATCCAAGTTGCTCCAGCGCGTCCGCACACAGATAACGAGCCTCTATATTTGCAGGGTCCGCATAGACAAGTGTGTTGGTTATCTCTGCAACCCATTGATATTCGCCTTTATCATAGTCAGCCTTTGCCATTGCCAGCACAGCGTCTGTGTCGCCCAGATAAGATACCAGTTTTGTTGCATAATCCGTAGGCGTCAACTCGGCAAGATGAACCGGATTCGCATCGTACCAGCCCATGTACTTCTCATACACAGCCTTGGCATTATGTGCAACGGTTCCATAATATTGCCGTGTATACCAAACTTTCTCAAGGTCCTCGGGAAGTTTAATCATGTTTGCAATCTCTGTTTCCGTGTATCCCATATTAATATACAGTAAAGTTTGGTCATTGATAAATTTGTACGCGGCAGCAGTATTTATCAAATATTCCCGAATAGCCTCATTTCCCCAATGGGGCCAGTTGTGGCTTTGGAATACGACCTCTGTTTGATCACCATATAAAGAAAGAGACTCCATAATGTACTTCGCCCATGCATTTCCGTCACGAACCTGGGCGCCGCGCAGAGTATACAGGTTGTGCATCGTACCTGTGCAGTTTTCCGCCATCCACAGAGCATTCTTCTGGTCTAGCCAAAAATTCATCTCAGACGGAGCTTCCGTACCCGGTGTAAGCTGGAATTCTATCTCTACACCATCAATGATGTGTGTTTCACCTGTCCGGGTAATTTCCATGGTTGGAGAAATATAACTGGTCGATCCCTTGGACTGGCCCATGCCGATACCGATACAAAGTGTGCCGGTGTCACCAGCCTCCAGAAGTGTACCGTACTGATAGGAGGCTCTTCTTCCCATAGCCGTGCCCGCATAGATGTTTTCACTGACGGCGTATTCCTCAAAGCCTTCAGGCGCAATAATCTGTACCTTGCCGGACAGTACATCATCTTCAGAAACGATTCCCTTAACACCTCCAAAGTGATCGATGTGTGAGTGACTATAAATCACAGCATGAACAGGCCGTTCTCCCAGATTCTCTTCCACCAGTGCCAGGGCAGCCTGTGCACACTCCACTGACATCAGCGGATCAACCACAATCCATCCTGTATCACCTTCGATAAATGTGACATTGCTCATATCATAGCCACGAACCTGGTAAATGCCATCCGTGACCTCAAACAGACCATAGATGTGATTTAGCTGCGTATCTCGCCACAGACTGGGATTCGCAGTATCCGGAGCTTCCTGCTCCAAGAAGCCATAGGCAGTCTGACTCCACACAAGCTTCCCATTTTCATCATAAATATCCAATGTATCAGGGGCTGCAATGAGTCCTTTTGTTGCATTTTCATACTCATTTGTATCTTTAAAATCCAATAGTGCATATACCTGCTGATTAGCTTCCATGGTAAAGGAAGTTGCAGGTTTTGTCTCTTCATTCAATCCAAGATCTTTATCTTGTGTTAAGATACCGCAGGCTGTAAGCATCACCATACAAACTGTAATTAGTAAAGAAGTCGCCATCTTAGAATGTTTTTTCATAATATCCTCCCGTCAAAACTGACACTGTCACGAAATCCCATTTGCAGAAACAAAACCTATGTTAATCGGTTGATTTTTTCTGCCCATGCTGCCTTTGAACCCGTAGCAACCACATAGTTATAGTCAATACCTATTGTTATAGTGCTACTGTACTTGTATAGTACTGTTCCGTTCCACATTTGTCAATAGTAAAGAAACCTTTTCACGCGTCCATCTGCGGCTCGGACCAACTGCATCTCAATACCGTCCCGAAGACTTGATCATATTGCGGTGTTTGCAACCATAATAATAAAAGCGCCTACATTTCTGCAAGCGCTCCACTAATTTCAAAATATCTCGTCTTCAGATATCTTTACACGTTCTTGGAACATATGCTGTATTAACTTTGGTGTACGAAACACTACAAATATCAAATTATTTGACCAATACTCCGCAAAAGAACTGCTCTTCAAATGCAATCTGTGCATAGATTTCATTATCCGTAGGAATTTCTATCCCTTCCAGAACTTTGCCTTCCTCATCACAGGGAACGACAATCCATTTGGCTTCCTTTTTTGGCGTTTTTAATCCAAACCATGACCCACATGTGGAATTCATCTTCTGCCAGAGTTTTATGCTCTCCTCTTAGGCGGGTTTTCCCGGTCATCCTCCTATCTTTTGTGTAGACATCCCATACTTCACTCATACTGTATCACCCTCTCCCTTCGGCATTGTAAAGACATACTCTTCGTCATACCATTTTTTCATTTTCTCAAATCTCCTTAAGCTTTTGAAACCTCCTTTATCATATCGTACTGCTACTTTCATATCATTTCACTCCCCTATTTCATTTGCTATAAGCACTTCTTGATCCATTAAATTTTTTTGGCGTGGCAAAAAGACCATATCTATACGGCCTTCATTTGCGTGTAACATCGTCTGCAGGTATTCCTCTTCATAACCATCAGATATCGTTACAAACTCTATCTCATAACCGGTCTTTTCACGTAACCATCCTGTGTAATAATTTGTATCGAAATTTTGAACAAATTCGCTTTGCGGTACAGCTATTGTTATTTTTACTGAGTCATCTTCTTTTTTAAGCATGGCAAAAAGAAATCCCGATGCAATCATCAGGATTAGTGTAGCAAACAATATCAAACTAAGCTTTTTGAAACGCTTGTTTACCTTCATACCGCCATCCCATTTACTTGATTAATGATTTCCCATATACTGACTTGGAGCCACTCCGTAATACCCCTTGAACACCTTATTGAAATAAAAATAATCCTTATAACCACACTCTACTGCCACATTTTTTAGTGAACAGTCCTTATCCTTCATTAACTCTACGGCATGCTCCATTCTTAGCTTGGTAATAAAGCAGGTCAGTGTGGTATTATAAGTCTTTGCAAACAGATTACAGATATATCCTGCGCTTAATCCGAATTGCTTGGCCAGTTGATCAAGCGTGAACTTCTCATCAAAGTGTTTTTTCACATAATCAATCAATTCTGAGAAAGCAGGATTAATAGTCACATCATCATTTGTTTCTTCGAACGGCTTCTTTTTAGCAAGCTTTTTGGCCAGCTTTTCAAGAACCAGCTGAACCTCCTGAATCTGTAATGGCTTTAACAGATAATCAAAGCCTTCCTGTTGAAAAAAGGTTCTGGCATCCTCAAAGGTTCCATAGGCGCTTAACATGACAAATTCCACATCAAGCCCTTCTTCTCTTACTGTTCTCATAAAGGTATGTCCATCAAGCTGTGGCATTCTTAAATCCGAAATAATAACATCCGGCTTTAACTCTATCACCATGCTAACGGCTCTATCCGGATTTGTTTCCATGCCAATAACCTCAAATCCGTTATCCATCCAGGGAACAGTTTGTTTTATTTGGTTTAGTATTATTTCTTCATCATCTACTAAGAAAACCTTCCACATGCTATGACCTCCACTGTAATCTAACGCAAACAATTTATCTAACCTGCTGTCATATTATCCTCTAAAGGTCAGAAATCAAATGGAAAAAATTCATTTTCGTTAGTAAAATCTTACGAAGTTTCTATCATTCCAAAATGACTTAGTGCCTCCGTAATAGCCACTTCCTTCTCCTTCGGGCATTGTGGTTGCTTTGCATCCTCCGACTTTGGCAGATTAAAATTCTCTCCCAGTTCAATACCGCATTTTCTCTTTACCTGTGCAATATATAGATTCGATACTTTCATTCCATCATTATGTTCAGCAACATATTTCTTAATTTCCTCATATGTAGCCTTGCTCTCTGCTGATGTAATATCCATCTCATCCATGTCCAACGTTACACTCACATGATGCTTCGCCTCATGAAGTTTGGACAATAAACATACCGTCTCCACATGAACTGTCATCGGAAATAGATCAAATGCCCTCACCCTTCTTAATTCATATCCGCCCTCGCAAAGGATTTTCAAGTCCCTTGCAAGCGTTGCGCTGTCGCAGCTCACATATACGATCTTTTCCGGCTTCATCTTCAGCATGGTGGTAAGGCAGGCCTCATCGCAACCCTTCCGGGGAGGATCTACTACAATCACATCCGCAAAAATTCCTTCCTTTTCGTACTTATCCGGTAGAACCTCCTCCGCCTTGCCTACAAAGAACTGCGCATTTTCAATATGATTGTTTAAAGCGTTGGCTCTGGCATCCTCGATTGCCTGTGGCACGATTTCCACGCCGTACACCTGCTTTGCCGCCCCTGCCAGAAACAGGGAAATTGTTCCGATTCCGCAATACAGATCCCACACCGTTTCCTTTCCGGTAAGCCCGGCATAATCAAGTGCCTGACTGTACAGCTTTTCCGTCTGGATCGGATTGACCTGATAGAAGGAAAGCGGAGATATGGAGAAAGTAATTCTCTGATCTGTCAATGCAAACCCCTCCGAAACATCCCTCATATGAATGGTATCGCTGATCCGGTCACTACCCCAGATGGTAATAACCTCTTTTCCCATAATAACATTGGTATTTTCATTATTAATACTGACAGAAATGCTCTTCATTCCGAAAATCTTGGCAAGCTTCCCAATCAGCTTGTCCTGTGCTGGCAGATATTCAAAGGTCTTCTTTCCTTTTCTGAAATTAATAACAAGACAGACCATCAGCTCCTTGCTGGTGAAGCCTTTGCGAATCAGCACATGACGGATCAGACCTTTTCCCGTTGCCTCCTCGTATGCCGAAACATAATTGTCCCTCATATAGGAAAGAATAATTTCCAGGATCTCCTTATTTTCTCCCACACCCAGGCTACAGTCGGTATTGGAAATAATGTCGTGGGTTCGTCCTGCATAAAAACCGGCTACAGGATTTCCCTCTTTATCTGTTCCGATGGGATACTGCGCCTTGTTCCTGTAATGAAACGGTTCCTCCATTCCTACGATCGGTTCTAAAATATCATCTATTGTTTCTTTCCTGAAACCACCGATCCGAATCAGATTATTTCTCACCTTATCTTCCTTAAACTGAAGCTGTCTTTCATAGCTCATTGCCTGCAGCTGGCAGCCGCCGCACTGCCTGTGAAATGCACAGTTTGTATCTACACGAAAAGGAGAAGGTGTAAGCACCTTCTCTAATCTTCCGTAAGCAAAATTCTTTTTCACGCGGGTGACACGAATCTGTGCATCATCACCGATGATTGCATCCTTGACAAAAAAGGGAAAACCGCTCACCTTGCCAATCCCTTCCCCTTCTGCAGTCATGTCCACAATTTTTACCGTTAAAATCTGATTTTTTTCAAAATCCATGCTTGCTCCTTTATTCCATACGGGTTCCGCGTACATTGGAATCAAAAAGGCGGTTAAAGCCCATCCATCCGGTTTCTGTGGAATTCTCCAGCATTTCCGTAAAGGTTTGTAGCTTGGCATCCGTATTGTCCGCGAAGTTAAGTGCTACTGCCTCCATGATGGCAGGTTTTTTGGGAGAACCAAACTCATACTCCCCATGATGCGCTAAAATACAGTGTTTTAGCTCACTGGCAAGCATGGTCGGAAAGCCTTCTATCTTACGAATCTTCTCTCCCACCATTTCTGTACCGATTACAATGTGCCCCAAAAACTGCCCTTCATCCGTATAATCATTCTGCGGAAAAAGAGAGATCTCCCGCGTTTTACCGATATCATGACAGATTGCCGCACTGATCAGAAGATCCTTGTTTAGCATCGAATAGGCACTGCAATAATATTCACACAAACGAACTACGCTCAAGGTGTGCTGTAAAAGCCCTCCCATAAAACCATGATGTACCGTTTTAGCGGCAGAGGATTTTTTGAAGGCAGTAATAAAGGCTTCGTCCTCCACGAAAAATGCCTTCAGTAATTCCTTTAAATATTTGTTCTCAACCTGATCAATATAGCTCAGAAGTGCTCCAAACATCTCGTCAATATTATATTTGCTGACAGGAAGGTAATCTGCCGGACTATACTCCCCCTCCTGACACTTTCTGATCCGCTTCACATTTACCTGTAAAGCGCCCTGAAAGCTGGTCACCTCACCGTAAACCTCTATGTAATCCAACACATCGAATTCGCCGATTCCGGCATTGTTGGGATCCCAGATTTTTGCATCCAACGTTCCTGTTTTATCCTGTAAAAGTATGCTTTCATAAGGCTTTCCGTTTTTTGTCATTGCGGATACCTTATGCTTACAAAGGTAAATGTCAAATACTCTGTCTCCGTCTTTATAATCCTTTATATATTTCATTCTTTTGTTCCGTTCCTTCCATTATTCATTCTTAAGGCTGAGAACAGCCTCTACTTCCATTTCAATATAGCCCTCCGGTCCCTGCCGCATCAATCCAACAGTAACTGTTTCTTCGGGTTTAAAGGTTAACAGCGTTTCTACCAGAGCCGCATAGTTGGTAATTTCCTTTTCTCCTATCCTGACTATAATGTCTCCGCTCTGAATACCCGCATTCATTGCAGGAGCGTCCATATCAATCTCTAAAATATATGCACCGAAAGGAACCCCCATCTCTTCATTTGCTTCCTTGGTAACATCTACTCCATAAACTCCAAAATAGGCAATATCTTTGTTGTTCGAAAGACTTTCCACAACCTTTTTCAGTTCTGTAATTCCTACTGCACTGATCATATTTTTCATATCAGAAGCATTATACGAGGTATCAATTATCCCCACGATCTGTCCCTTAAGGTTAATAATAATTCCACTTGCACTGGTGCTTCCATAAATGTCTGTTGTCAGATATTTATAATTAGAATCAGGAAGCGTTATGCTATTTCCCGTGGAAGTAATATTTCCATAGCACAGAGAGCCCTCTGTCCCTACCGGCCTTCCGATTGCAATCACAGGTATTCCCACAAGACTGCTTCCTGCAGAACTCCCCAATGCGACCGGTTTTGCTATGGCAACGGTGCTTTCCTTTACTATACTTTTCTGAATAGAAATGATTGCAAAGCCCGTATTATTATCCTTTTTTTTCATCTCGGCTTCATATTCTGAACCGTCTGAAAAAGCAACCTTAAGAATTTCCGCATCTTTAATGCTTCTGATGTTGGCGAGTATCAACAGTTCCTTACCGTTATCCGCCACAACCACACCCGAAACAACGCCCTCATTTTCATATTCGTTATCTAGCCAGGTCACATCCGAAGTAACACCCACTACCGTCACGATAGACTTTTGTACTTCCTTGGCCACCTTATTCATTTCATTGAATAGGGTCAGGTAATCGTTGGTACCAAGCTGCATCTCCGAAAGAACCTGCGCAATCTGTTCATCCTCCAGTGCAGGAGGCTCTGTTTCCTCCGGCTGCATCTGGGATTCATCCGCAATCATATCCTCCGGCAGAATTTCATTTTCTTCCGTCTCCTCTTCAAATACAATTGCTTCGGGCTCCTCCTCCGGATAAAGTCTGTTGCTGATGACAGGCTCTAGAAGCAGAAAAGTAAAGCAGGCAACCATACCAAAAATAACCGCCATTGCTGCTGTAATCAGTGTACGGCGGACCAGCTTTCTTTTATTTAAAGGCCTTTGCTTAATCGTTTCCTTCAAAAAATCAGTATTATTTTGGTTTTCTTCCATCTGCGATCTGTTCATTTTTCAATGCCTCTGTCTTCCTATTTCTGTTCTATCATATCATAACAAAGCAAAATTTTACACCTCAATGTTTTAAGCTATAATTTAAATCAAAAAACCAGCTCTCTCATTTCTGAAAAAGCTGGCTTTTTGATTTTACTATAATCGGCGTGACAGGATTCGAACCTGCGGCCTCTACGTCCCGAACGTAGCGCTCTACCAAGCTGAGCCACACGCCGTCAAAATCGATTCCCACAAATACGTAGCAAATCCATAAGACAATGTACATCATACAATTTTTACAGCTGATTGTCAATGATTAAAAGAATATTTTTCTGTCTTCCAATTGTATCGAAAAACACAAAAATTATCCCATTTCCTTATATTCTTCTTGAAGATATATTGCTATAATAAAACCGTTTCAAATAAAGGAGCTACGAGTTTTTATGAAAACTAAAGTTACAAGCATGATTGAAGGAAACCCTTCAAAATTAATACTCACCTTTGCTTTTCCTTTGATGATTGGAAATATATTTCAGCAGCTTTACACCGTGGTTGATACGATGGTAGTCGGTCAGGCACTTGGTGTATCTGCCCTTGCTGCTTTAGGGGCAACTGACTGGCTGAACTGGCTTTGTTCCGGTCTTGTTCAAGGCTTCGCACAAGGGTTTTGCATTCTTATGGCACAAGAATTTGGTGCCGGTAATTATAAAAGACTGAAAAGAGTTATTCTTAATGCCATTTTTCTCTCTGCCATTTGTGCTCTCCTGGTACTGGTGGCAAGCGAAGCGCTTGCCCAGCCTGTCCTTAAATTATTGCATACACCGGACGATATTATCGGTA
>SAMEA3663299__coassemble_122_pt1 | contig 45818 bp, 37 predicted proteins | sample SAMEA3663299__metabat2_high_PE_023 | metagenome-assembled genome bin SAMEA3663299 (sample SAMEA3663299) | pig gut metagenome | biome: pig gut; feature: pig-associated habitat; material: faeces | place: China | collected 2013 | reverse complement strand
GGAAAATATCGAGGATTTAGAGAGTGCCATATTCAGCCGGATTGGCTACTCATATATTTAAAAGAAGATGGCATTCTGACATTGACATTGGTAGATACAGGAACACATGCAGATTTGTTTAGCATGTGATAACACAATACAGATAACAATTTGATAACATTAGCTCATACAGCACATGTGACTGGTGCAGATGAAACCAAATGAAGTCAAATCGTAACAGAACGCCCTAGCAAAAATGTTTAAGACACAGATTGAGTTAGGGAGTTTGATTATAAGAAAACGGCGCTTGCAGTATTTGCAGGCGTCATTTCTTTTTGGTACACCTTATCAAGTACAATGCATCAAAAGTGAAGATAAATATAAAGAGCTTCGTTCACAGATAATAGAACTCTTTGCCGAAGCTAAAGGACGCTATGGCTATCGTCGTATTCATTGCTTATTGAAACGAAATGGCATCATAGTATCCGAAAAAGTTGTTCGCAGAATAATGAGTGACGAACAGTTAGTCGTCAAAAAAACCAAAAAGCGTAAATTGAGTTTCTGATAATAAATGATAGCATTGGTTGGGGTAGCAGTTTATGTCTCTTCAGGAACAAGCACACAGGCACAATACCCCGGCTGCGGCTGGTAGCAATGGATGGTCAGGTTTTTATCAATTTCCGGACTGTAATCCCGAAGTGTGCGTTTGGAACCGTTTAAGGCTACATCGGCATAGGAAACCAGCCATTCAGATGACAGGAGGCATCAGATGATTTAATGAGTATTGTAATTCATGGAATTTTACCACGTGTGACAGAATGAAATTTATGAATAATGAATTATTAACCCTCTCTTGATTTCGGAAAATTGCCGGAGAGATACACCTGATGGTGTCCCCTCCGGCTTTTCTTATGTCGATTCGTCCCAAACAATGTCGATTCGTCCCAAAACTATTGTTTGTAAAAATACCGGATGATAAAATTGAAGTGTTACATTTGGAAGAAAATGTCTGCCGGGGAGACTATGAGGAATATGGATAACAATGCATATGAAGTAGAATATGAGAAATGGAGCCGGATTATAATTAAAGTGCAGCTCATTATCGCAGTAATTGTCTTTGCTATTGAAATACTCAACAATATCCTGCTTTATACTACAAGATCGCAGGGGTATGGACCGGACACAATTGTTGAAAAGCTGATTCGTTATCTTTTGATTACATCTATTTTTAATTTCGGAATGGTTATCCTCAGCAAGATAGCAGAGAACAGAGTGGAGGATGAAGAAGCAAAAAGATATTTTCTCATGCTTTTTTTGACTTTGATGTGTGCTGATGTTGCGTACTCACATTATCAGTTTTCGGTTACGTTTGCTATTTTTACAATACCGATAATCATCAGCATTCTGTATGAGGACTCGAAATTATCGATATTTACACTCATTATTTCTCTTTTTGGAGAAGTGATTGCGGTTATGGCAAGAGCCTCTGATGAGGGGTATAACAAAGACATTGGACCGGAGGCTGCAATCGCATTTGCTCTTCTGATATGCGTTTTTGTGTTTGCCAGGATGATAAGCAGTACTCTGAGAAAGAGAAGAGACGCAGTGAAGGAGGCGGTTATTAAAGCCGAGAAAGCAAATGCATCCGCAGAAAAAATGATACTTTCGATGAAGATGCTTGAAACCCTGGCAGGTACGCTGGATGCCAAGGACAAATACACAAATGGTCATTCCATGCGAGTGGCATTTTATTCAACCAGACTGGCAGAGGCTTTGGGATGGGATAAGGAACAGATATCCATGCTTCGTTATGAGGCGCTTTTACATGATATTGGCAAGATTGGTGTTCCGGATGCAATTTTGAATAAACCGGCTAAATTATCAGAGATGGAGTTTGGACTGATCAAATCACATACAATTGTTGGTTCTGATATTTTGAAGAATATGATTGCGGTACCGGGAGCCTGTGAAGTTGCCAGGTATCATCATGAACGCTTTGATGGAAAGGGGTATCCCAGTGGGCTTAGCGGAACTGATATTCCGATCAATGCACGTATTGTATGTATAGCAGATGCCTATGATGCGATGAGTTCAGACCGTATTTATCGAAAGGCATTATCCAGAGAAAAGATCAGACAAGAGCTGATAGATGGCAGTGGCACCCAGTTTGATCCGGAGCTGCTGAATAAGTTTGTTGAGATCATGGATGCTGATAAACTGGATATCCTGGATATCACAGATGCGCTGTCCATCAGCGAAAATGATATGCAGCAGCAAAATATCTTAACCGATATTGAAAATATGATACAGAGACTCAGCAATGCATCGGAACAGAAAAAGGTTATAAATGATTTTGACAAATTCTATAAATATATGCGGAATATTGGTCTGCGATATAACCATTCTGTAGAGGTGGTACAGGTTGAAATTGATAATGCGGCAGCGGGCAATTCGGACGACAGGATCAATGAAGTCTCTGATCTTCTGCAGATTGCAATTCGAAAGAATATAAGGGCTGTAGATATGCATTATCAATATTCACCAACGAAACATATCATTATTCTGCTTGATGCGGGGGTTGATAACATTGAAGTTGTCCAGAAGAGAATACAGTTTGATTTTGATACGAATGAGATGAGCAGGGATTATAAACTGAAATTTACCCTGAGTGATCACATGGAAGCTCCGGGTGGTTCAAAAGGTTAAGCAGTCACAGGGAAAAAATTGTGGGGAATTTTTTCTTTTTGATAGGAGAGATGACGAAAGGTTGTCTCTCCTTTGTCATTTACAGATAGCCTACTAACATGCTATAATCACTCTATCGGGAGTTTTCTACTCCTGCAGATGGGTTGTATGTGCTGTGAAGGTAAATCGAATTACCTGTTACAGTGTCAGGTGCCTAAAAGGCATTCATTTGGCGTATCGCCGGAACATTCAACTTATGAGAACTGAATAACAGCGATGACAGAAAACACATAAACGTACATTTTTGAACAGATATTAACTATAAATGGTTTATTTTTTGTTGCAATAATGAGGAGAATGGCGTATACTATTATTAATCCAATCACACTTTTTCTGTCATTGCAGGAGAACTTCTGCGCAGAGCAGGGAAAGTGAGGAACGATTGAGAAAAAAGACATATCTTGCGAATGCCATTGATATTGCCGATATGAAGGCGGAATATGATGGTGAAGCCAAGAAACTGGTAAGTGACAGGACAATTTTGGCTTGGATTGTCAAGTACACTGTAAGAGAACTGCGTGACAATACCATAGAGGAAATCAAGGCAGCCATTGAGGGGGAACCGGAAATTGCCATGGTGCCTGTTTATCCCGGCAGAAGGAAACCGGATGCCATTGTCGGATTGCCGACAGAAAATAAGGTGCCAAACGAAGGGACGGTCACATTCGACATTCGGTTTCATGTATTGGTACCGGGAGGAGAACGAATTAAGATTCGCAGTGTTTTATTGTGCCAGAATGCTGTCGGCACAATTGGATACGGAATTTACTGCAGAGAATTATGATGAGGTAAAGAAGGTATATTCTATATGGTTATGCTTGAATGCACCTAGGCACACGGTGGATACCATAACAGAATATGGAATGGCGCAGAAAAAGCTGGCAGGAGATTTTCGGGGGAAGGCAAGATTTGACCTGCTTTCGGCAGTTATGGTGTGTATTGATCAATATAGTTATCAAAGGAAAACCACACCGCTACATGGGCTACTTGGAACCCTGTTTTCAACAAAGCTGACGCCGGATGAAAAGATGGCATTATTGAGAGAAGAATATGGAATAGAAACAACTGTGGAAGTAGAGGAGGGAATGAAGAGAATGTGTAATTTGAGTGATGTGATAGTAGAGCAGGGACTCCAGCAAGGACTTGAACAGGGACTTCAGCAAGGACTTGAGCAGGGACTCCAGCAAGGACTTGAACAGGGACTTCAGCAAGGACTTGAGCAGGGGCTCCAACAAGGACTTGAGCAGGGACTTCAACAAGGACTTGAGCAGGGACTTCAGCAAGGAATTCAGCAAGGACTTCAGCAAGGAAAGGAAAAGAGCAGCATTAATCTGGTTTGCAAGAAGGTAAAGAGAGGGAAAAGTCTTTCTGTGATAGCAGAGGAACTGGAAGAAGAGGAAGAATCCTTGAAAGTCATTTATGAGGCGGTACTTGACGCTGCGCCGGATTATGATGTGGATCAGATTTATGATGTGTTGCACGGTACGAAAGAGTAATTCAGATCCGACAGCAAATAGCGCTACATACGAGAAGCAGGTGGAAGAGAAACTTTTGCCTGCTTCTTGTTGTTTGTACCAAAAAAATAATAAATTTTTTGTAACATTTTACTTGCCACATGGGAAGCACTATGATACAATATCCCTCGGTGGCAAACAGTTGTCCGCGATAGAAATACAAAGAGAGACATTTGTGCGCCATTCGGAAACGATTTGGATGTTATGGTATAGAAGGCTATATGGGTGCAGGTGGATGGGAACCAGATATTTCGTAGTGAAGGAACAGGCAGTGCCTGAGGTGCTTCTTAAGGTAGTGGAAGCCAAGAAGCTCCTTGATACGGGAAGAGTACACACGATCAACGAGGCAGCAGATCAGGTGGGAATCAGCCGCAGTTCCTTTTATAAGTACAAGGATGATATATTTCAATTCCATGATAATTCCCAGGGAACAACGATCACGCTGACCTTCCAGATGGAGGATGAGCCGGGACTTCTTTCGGATGTTCTGAAGATCATAGCTCAGTTCGGGGCGAATATCCTGACCATTCATCAGAGTATTCCAATTAATGGAGTGGCATCCTTAAGCTTAAGTGTCCAGGTGCTTCCGACGACGGGAAATGTGTCGGAAATGCTTGAAGCGATGGAGCATCAAAAGGGCGTTAGAAATGTAAAAATATTAGCCAAAGAATAGGAGAAGAGCAGAAATGATTCAGGTAGCGGTAATGGGATATGGCACGGTGGGAAGCGGTGTCGTAGAGGTAATCGAGAAGAATAAAGCAGAGATTAACAAAAAGTCCGGTGAGGACATTCATATTAAGTATATTCTGGATTTGAGAGATTTTCCGGGAGATCCTTATGCAGATAAGGTAGTACATGACGTAGAGCAGATTCTGACAGACCCCGAGGTGAAGATCATCTGTGAAACCATGGGCGGTATTAAGCCTGCTTATGACTTTACGAAGAGAGCGCTGCTTGCCGGCAAGAGCGTCTGTACCTCCAACAAGGAACTGGTAGCCACGCACGGACCGGAACTGATCAAGATCGCGCATGAAAATAAATGTAATTATCTGTTTGAGGCGAGTGTGGGAGGCGGCATTCCAATCATCCGTCCGCTGAACTATTCGCTGACAGCAGAGAAAATCGATGCGATCACCGGTATCCTGAACGGAACCACTAACTACATTCTGACTAAAATGGAGAAGGAAGGTGCAGATTTTGATGATGTGCTGAAGGAGGCACAGGAAAAGGGCTATGCCGAAAGAAATCCGGAGGCGGATGTGGAAGGATATGATGCATGCCGTAAAATTGCAATCCTTTCCTCCCTGATGTGTGGAAAGAATGTAAAATACGAAGATATTTATACAGAGGGAATTACGCAAATTACAGCAACAGATTTTGTTTATGCACGTAAGATGGGAAAGACCATCAAGCTGCTTGCCCAGAGCAAGGAGGAGAACGGCAGATTTTATGCTATGGTTGCCCCTTTCATGATCAGCAGGGATCATCCTCTTTATATGGTAAACGACGTGTTTAATGCAGTCTGTGTACACGGCAATATGCTGGGAGACTCCATGTATTACGGAAGGGGCGCCGGAAAGCTTCCCACCGCAAGCGCAGTGGTATCGGATGTGGTGGATTGTGCAAGACACATCGGCAAAGTGATCATGTGCTTTTGGGATAATGAGGATGTGGTACTGACCGGTATTGAACAGGCAAGCCGCAGATTCTTTGTACGCGTAGCGGCAGATAAGGAAAGCAAAGCACTTCAGACATTTGGCAGCGCGAGTGTCATTGAGGCAGATGTTCCGGGCGAGTTTGCTTTTGTTACAGATAGGATGACGGAAAAAGAATTTAATGAAAAGGCTGAAAAGGTCGGCATTTTAAGCAGAATCAGAATCGAGGAATAATATGAAACAGAAAAAATATGTGGTAGTGCTTGGAGACGGAATGGCCGATGAACCTATCTCAGCACTGGATGGAAAAACGCCGCTTGAGTATGCAGACACACCGGCACTGGATGCCCTGAGCAAGGTTTCGGAAATTGGAATGGTGCACACCATTCCGGAGGGAATGAAGCCGGGATCTGATACGGCAAATCTTTCGGTCCTGGGATATGATCCGAAGATTTATTATTCGGGGCGTTCCCCGCTGGAGGCGTTAAGCATCGGTGTTCCCATGAAGGATACGGATGTGGCACTTCGATGCAATATTGTGACGATCTCAGATGGAGACGAACCTTTTGAAGAAAAGACGATTATCGATCACAGCTCAGGGGAAATCAGCACGGAGGACTGTGCAGTGCTTCTTGAAGCGGTTAAAGCCGAGCTCCAGGATGAGACCTATCAATTTTATGTGGGAACAAGCTACCGCCATTGCCTGATCTGGAATCACGGCAGTGTGATTTCACTGACCCAGCCGCATGATGTGTTGGGACAGGTGATCGGACAGTATCTTCCCTCAGATGAAAAGCTTCTTTCCATGATGAAGAAAAGCTATGAAATTCTGGTGAATCATCCAATCAATATAGAAAGAAAGAAGCAAGGCTTAAATCCTGCAAACTGCTGTTGGTTCTGGGGAGCCGGAACCAAACCGTCGCTTTCCTCCTTTGAGGAAAAGAACGGATTAAAGGGGATGATGGTTTCTGCTGTGGATCTGCTGAAAGGGATCGCGGTAGGTGCCGGTATGGGTGTGGCACAGGTGGAAGGCGCAAACGGTGGCTTACATACCAACTATGAAGGTAAGGTACAGGCGGCCCTTGCTGCCCTACATGACGGTTACGATTTTGCCTACATTCATGTGGAAGCACCTGATGAGATGGGACATCAGGGCAGCGTGGAGAAGAAGGTACAGGCGATTGAATTTCTGGATCAGAGAGTGATCGGACCATTGACCCGGGCACTTGATGAAGCGGGAACGGAATACAGACTTTTGGTTATGCCAGATCACCCTACACCGATCAGGGTCAGAACCCACACGGCGGACAGTGTCCCTTATCTTTTATATGACAGTCAGGCACCCGGGAAGGAAAGCTGGAATTACAATGAGAGAGAAGCAAAGCTGAGTGGGAACTATGTTCCCCAGGGACATACCATGATGGATAAATTGCTGGAAAAATAATGGGATTAAAAATAAGCTTTATGAGGAGATTATTGTAATGAAAAAGGTAGTTAAGTTCGGAGGAAGCTCACTTGCCAGTGCAGAGCAGTTCAAGAAGGTAGGGGAAATTATTCATGCGGATGCTGAAAGAAGATATGTGATCCCTTCGGCACCGGGAAAGAGGTTTTCGAAAGACACCAAAGTAACGGATATGCTTTACGGCTGTTATCATCTGGCAGAAGCAGGAAAGGATTTTAGTAAGGAGCTTGCGGCAATCGAAGCAAGATATCAGGAAATCATCGATGGACTGGGATTGTCCCTTTCCCTGAAGGATGAGTTTAAGACGATCGAGAAGAATTTTAAGGAGAAAGCAGGAGAGAATTATGCTGCCTCCAGAGGAGAATATCTGAACGGTATTATCATGGCAGACTATCTTGGCTTTGCGTTTATTGACTCTGCAGAGGTGATCCGGTTTAGGGAGAATGGAGAATTTGATGCGGAGGTTACCAATGAAATCCTTAGTGAGCGCCTTGCAGGCATGCAAAATGCGGTAATTCCCGGATTTTACGGTGCCTATGCGGATGGCAGAGTGAAGACCTTCTCAAGAGGCGGCTCCGATATTACCGGTTCTATTGTGGCAAGAGCCGTAAAGGCGGCTGTCTATGAGAACTGGACAGATGTATCGGGCTTTCTGATTGCAGACCCCAGGATTATAAATAATCCGGAAGGAATTGAGACGATTACCTATAAAGAATTACGCGAGTTATCTTATATGGGCGCAAGCGTGCTCCATGAGGATGCAATCTTTCCGGTAAGGAGAGAAGGAATCCCTATCAATATCCGCAATACCAATAAGCCGGAGGATGCAGGCACATGGATCGTAGAGAGCACCTGCCAGAAGTCCAAATATGTGATTACCGGTATTGCCGGAAAGCGGGGTTTTTGCTCAGTTAATATTGAAAAGGCAATGATGAACTCTGAAATCGGATTTGGCAGAAAGGTGTTGCAGGCATTTGAGGATTACGGCATTTCCTTTGAGCATGTACCTTCCGGTATTGACACTATGACGGTGTTTGTTCACCAGGATGAGTTCATGGATAAGGAGCAGAAGGTGGTTTCGGCGATTCACAGGCTGGCAGATCCCGATTGTGTGGAGATTGAGGCAGATCTTGCTCTGATTGCAGTCGTGGGACGGGGTATGAAATCCACAAGAGGTACAGCAGGACGCATTTTCTCAGCACTTGCCCATGCCAATGTGAATGTCAAGATGATTGACCAGGGCTCCAGCGAGCTGAATATTATCATCGGTGTTGCCAACGATGATTTCGAGACGGCGATCAAAGCAATCTATGATATCTTTGTAGTAGCGCAGCTATAAAAGAGACCGCTCAGATTTTTCGTATTGATATTAAAGGCATGCATTCTTTTGGGATGAGGCTATAAACGATTTCGGGATTTGGCGAACCCAGCCGGTACAAATGCTTATTACACTGTCCGGATGAAACTCAAAGCCGTGATGGTATCTATGTGTAAGGAACAATTCGCATGCGGGCGTAAAAAATCAATCCCGTGTATGAAAAATAAAGCCCACAGACTTTACCTGTTCGAAGCGAAGCAAGTTTAAAGTCTGTGGGCTGCTCTTATTTTTCATACACGGGTTAGATTTTTCTTGCCCGTATTGCGTGTGACGAACACATAGATACCACCACGGCTTTTCGGACAGTCATCCGCACAGTGGCATTATTGTACCGGCTGTTTCTGCCAAATCAAACGAAATCGCTTATAAGACCTCACTCCAAAAGAATGCATGTCCTTAACAAAAGGAAAAATTCCTGAGCAGTCTCTTTTATAGGCAGCTTAGTATTCTGACAGCATATCCTCAAATGGAATCGAATCATCGTAAAGAAAATCCAGATATTTTTTGGAGATATCCAGGCGGGTGGTGGTTGTCGGGAAACCAAATACAGGAATCAGCTGACCGTAGCTGCCGCTCTTTTTTACAAAAGCGGAATCATCAATGTAGATGCCCACCGGAACAGGCTTTTCCATAGCTTCGGGATGCCGGTGCTTTTCTGCTTCTTCCAGGATATCTTCCTGGTCCATTGTGCTTCCATCCTCGCCGGAGACCAGATCCTCATTCACATAATTGGAGTCTGCATTTGCAGCCTCGATCTGCGCGTAATCAACATAGTAGAGGTTGTCCCGGTATCTGGCAAGCTCTTCTTCTGTGAAAACGGTTCGCAGATCCAGGAATACTTCATTGTTAGCATAATTATTGAAAACAATGGAATCAAAAACCACAGCATCCAGATCTCCGGTCTGGACAAGGGCGATCAGCCGTTGGGTGGTTGCCATATCATATTCATTCATACTGGTGTAGGACAGGGTGGACTGCGCATCGATAAAGCAGTCATACTGGTCTGTGTCAATATCTGCATATTCGGCAAAGGCATCTCCCATTTTTTCTCCCGAAAGAAAAGCAGAGTTGAGCATCATTCCATAAAACCCGTAATCCTTTGCAGACAGAATATCATGTCCGAGAGTAATGATAAAGAAGGCAACAAGAATCACTGCAAGTGTATGGAATTTATAGTAATACCAAAAATATTTCAGTTTTTCTTTTAGAGTCATATCCTTCATTTTCAGATGCTGTTCATGAATTTCATCCTGAACGCCGCGGTATTCACGCGGTTTCTTTTCCTGCTTTTCCATACTAAAAACGGTTCCTTTCGATTGTTGTAGCTATTTCACGAATATTATCATAACGATTTTAAAAAGGAGTGTCAACGAAAGAAAATAAGATAACTATTAAAAAACAGTAAACTTTTAGTTAAATGAAAAAGAAAGGCTGAAATTGCGGGAACATTTCTTGATATTACTTGAAAGTTTCCGCAAAATATAATATCATATTAAGGTATATACTTGCTTGAAAAGGGAAGTCTGAATCAACAGTGGGAGGCTTAAAATGAACGAAACTTATGTAGAATGTCTTGTCAAAAAGGAAACACCTATTTATATGAAGCTGCTGAAAATTCTTACGATCATGCTGGCAGCATGCTTTGTTATTTTAGGTTTTATTACATTGATTGCAATGATCATCGGTGTGTTACTTTGTGTGGCGGCTTATTTTGTATATCTGAATTGTGATTTGGAGTATGAGTATCTTTATGTAGATAAGGAACTCTCCGTGGACAAGATTATGGCAAAGAGCAGACGCAAGAGAGTTGCAACCTTTGATATGGGAAAACTGGAGATCATGGCACCGCTCAAGTCCTGGCATCTTGACAACTACAAAAACAGGATGGAAAAGGAAAAGGCAACGGATTACAGCTCCGGGCAGGCAAAACAGCCTGAGACCAGGTATGTCTTTTTCTATGATGGTAAGCAGCAGATTATTTTTGAACCCAGCCTGGAAATGGTGAAAGCCATCCAGACGGCTGCACCCAGAAAAGTATTTACGGATTAGTTTTTTAAATAGTTAGCAATAAAAATGAACATAGATGACAGGAGGAGAGAAAATGGGTCAGATAATTGGCGAGGGCATAACCTTTGATGACGTACTTCTGGTACCGTCCTATTCAAAGATTGTTCCTAACGAAGTGGATTTGACAACATGGTTGACCAAAAAAATCAAACTCAATATTCCTATGATGAGCGCAGGAATGGACACGGTTACAGAGCACAGGATGGCAATTGCCATGGCACGGCAGGGGGGGATCGGCATTATCCATAAGAACATGTCAATCGAAGCCCAGGCAGAAGAAGTGGACAAGGTGAAGAGATCTGAGAACGGTGTCATTACGGATCCTTTTTCCCTGACTCCGGAGCATACCCTTGCAGATGCAGATGCATTGATGGCGAAATTCAGAATTTCAGGTGTCCCCATCACGGAGGGAAGAAAGCTGGTCGGTATTATTACAAACCGTGACCTGAAATTTGAGACAGATTTTACAAAGAAGATTAAAGAATCCATGACCTCTGAAGGGTTAATTACCGCAAAGGAAGGAATTACACTTGAGGAGGCAAAAAAAATTCTGGCACAGGCGAGAAAGGAAAAACTCCCGATCGTAGATGACAATTATAACCTGGTAGGCCTGATTACTATTAAGGACATTGAAAAAACGATAAAATATCCTCTTTCCGCGAAGGATGAACAGGGAAGACTCCTGTGTGGAGCAGGTGTGGGAATCACGGCAAATGTGCTTGACAGGGTAGGAGCCCTGGTGGATGCCAAGGTGGATGTGATTGTTCTTGACTGCGCACACGGACATTCGGAAAATGTGCTTCGCTGCCTTAGAATGATTAAAGAAAAATATCCGGATCTGCAGGTGATTGCCGGTAATGTTGCGACCGGTGCGGGGACAAAGGCATTGATTGAAGCCGGTGCAGATGCGGTTAAGGTGGGGATTGGACCCGGATCTATCTGTACGACACGTATCGTTGCCGGTATCGGTGTACCACAGATTTCTGCAATTATGGATGCTTATTCCGTAGCGAAGGAATATGGAATCCCGATTATCGCAGATGGAGGTATTAAGTATTCCGGTGATATGACAAAGGCGATTGCGGCAGGTGGAAATGTATGTATGATGGGAAGCATTTTTGCAGGCTGTGATGAAAGTCCCGGAACCTTTGAGCTTTATCAGGGGCGTAAGTATAAGGTTTACAGAGGAATGGGTTCCATTGCTGCCATGGAAAACGGCAGTAAGGATCGCTATTTCCAGGAAAATGCAAAGAAGCTGGTGCCGGAAGGTGTGGAGGGCCGTGTGGCTTATAAGGGAACCGTTGAAGATACGGTATTCCAGTTAATGGGCGGTCTTCGGTCCGGAATGGGTTATTGTGGTACTGCTACCATTGAGGAGCTGAAGGAAAACGGAAGATTCATTAAAATATCTGCTGCTTCTCTTAAGGAGAGCCATCCTCATGACATCCATATTACCAAAGAAGCGCCTAATTACAGCGTAGACGAATAGAAGCATACATTGGGGAGATGCCCCGCATTGCGGGGCATGGGTTATACATGAGAAGTGGAAGGAGTACGGCATAAGTGAGTAATGGGGAAAAGGGTATACTGCTGCATGACACAGCGTCATTGCTTCAGAGCCTGATTGAAGGGAAGGAACTGGAGAAGTGGCAGAAACAATTTTGTGATGTGGCAAATGTATTTATTTGTTGCGTGGACAGTCATGGAATTCCGCTCACCGAGTTTGGCGGAAAGGAAGACGAAATAGAGAGAATAAGAGAAGCAATCAGCAGCGAACAGCTTCAGAGCATGCTGATGCGTGTATCGGAAAGCACACTGGAGGACCAGGCAATTGAGACAACGGCTTATCCTAATCTGCGGCTGGCGGTAGTTTCAGCTAAGATTGGAGGGAAGCCTGTTATCAATTGGCTTGTTTGCGGTGTGCTTTCTGACGTAACTGAGACAGACGAGTATGCGAACGCTCCTCTCGAAGGCTTTACCTGTGTCCTGACACAGAAACGGTTTGAGAAGACCATAGATGTTCTGCGTGATATTACGGCAACGTTGCTGAGATATAAGCTTTCCAAGGAAAGTGCTGAAGCGGAGAGCAGAAGGAGCCGTTATTCCGAGCAGGAGATGGGAGAAAATCTGAAGCGCTCAGAGGCCCTTACAGAGGTAGTTCAGCTTCTGGAAAATGAGGAAGCGGTGGAAACGGTGATGCAAAAGCTTCTGGAGATCGTAGGAAATTTCCTGTCCATGAGTGTTGCAGCCGTATATCGCATGTCGAAGGATGGAGAACATCTGGAAAGCATTACCCATTGGTGCCGGGCAGGCATCCCCTGGCAGCCTCATGAGGACGGACAGCATCCGGCCTTCTTTAAGACAGAGAAAACCCTGATCCTGTCAAAGAATTCTGTGATGAGAGCTGAGGAAAAGGAATCCATGCGAGAGCTTGGACTGAAGGCGGTAATCGTCATGCCGATCATATTGAACAATGCGCCTCCCAATATGTATGTTTACTTTGGAGAGAAGGTCAGAGACAGGATCTGGCAGCTGGAGGAAATTAAGTTTCTGAATGATTCGGTTAAGATTCTCCAGAGTATACTGACCAGAAGAATACAGAAGAATTCTCTGGCAAGCTCTTACGCCTCCCTGGAGACGATACTTGACAATGTGGGAAGTGCGGTGTTTGTCAGGAATTTATCAACGGGAGCACCGCTGTTTGTGAATAGAAGTATGCGCCATACCTTTGAAAAGGAGCTTAAGGATGGAAGCATGAATGCACTCCTTGATCAAGGGGTCGGGGCAGAGAGCGGTGTCAGTGAGATCTTTCATGCAGACAGGGAACGCTGGTATGATCTGTACTATACCAGAATCAAATGGGTAGATGGAAGCCCGGTACTTTTGTGCGCACTCTATGATATAACGGAAAAGAAGGTTTATCAGCGAAAGATCGAACAGCAGGCATATACGGACTTTCTTACGGGGCTCTATAATCGTATGTGCTGTGAAAGAGATCTGGCAAAGTATGTGGATGAGGCAAGAAGAACCTTCAAAAGAGGCGCATTGCTTTATCTGGATCTGGACGATTTCAAGCATATCAATGACGGACTGGGACATCAATATGGAGATGTGCTTTTAAAAGCAATTTCCCACAGCCTGCAGAGAATAGAAGGCATTGAGAATACCTGTTATCGTATGGGTGGAGATGAGTTTGTCATTATTATTCCGCCTTCAGGCTATAAGAAGTTTGAGAAGATCATTTCTGATATTAAAGAAATTTTCATGAAACCCTGGTTTCTGAAGGATGCGGATTACTATTGTACAATGAGTATGGGTATCGTGGAATATCCCAGCGAGGGAGAGGTTGTACATGAACTGATCAAAAAGGCAGATATTGCCATGTACGAAGCCAAGAAAAGCGGAAAAAACCGGGTGGCACAGTACTCAAATAATATGGATTCCAAATCGGGTAAGAGGCTCGATATGGAAAAGAACATGAGGGATGCAGCAACAAAGGGCTGTCGGGAATTTGAGGTTTATTATCAGCCCATTATTGATATTACCAAGGAAGAACTTCCTTGTACAGGTGCAGAGGCACTGGTAAGGTGGAACAGTACGGAAATGGGATTTATACCACCTTCAGAGTTTATACCGTTGGCGGAATATCTGGGACTGATCAACCCCATTGGCGATTATGTCCTTCGCGAAGCATGCGTGCACTGTAAAAAGTGGAATGAAAATGGGTATCCTGATTATAAGGTCAATGTGAATCTTTCAGTTGTGCAGCTTTTGCAGGCAGATATTGTAGAAACAATTGAACGCATCGTTAAGGAAACGGGCATTACGCCTCACAATCTTACACTTGAGGTAACAGAAAGCCTTGCCATCAACGATATGGAGCGCATGAAGGAGATTCTGGCCAGCATTCGGAAGCTGGGGGTCAGAATCGCTCTGGACGACTTTGGAACAGGCTATTCTTCCTTGAATCATATCAGGGAAATTCCTTTGGATGTTATCAAGGTGGATCAAAGCTTTATCAAGGATCTGGAGAGAGATGCCTATGCAAAATCATTTATCAGAATGGTAGGAGAACTGGCAGAGGCAATCGGCGTAAATTTGTGTGTGGAAGGCGTGGAAACCAGAAATCAATATGAGATTTTGTCAGGTATGTGTGACTGTCTGGTTCAGGGCTACTTTTTTGACAGACCAATGACCAGAAAGGACTTTGAGGATAAGTATTTGCCGGATCTTCCCAGGGAAATGAAGGACGCAATGTAACTGTGGGGTAAAACAGTTACATTGTAATATATAATGCAGGCGGTTTTTTATGAAATTAGCAGAGCTGGAAAAGTACAATCCAATAACGATCCAATGCCATGATAATCCTGATGCCGATGCACTGGCATCAGGATTTGGGCTTTATTCGTATTTTAAGAAAAAGGGAAAAGAGGTGCGTCTGATCTATCTGGGAAGAAACCAGATACAGAAGACAAATTTGACCATGATGGTCAAAGAGTTTCAGATTCCGATCGAATACCTGACAGACAGGGAAACGAAGATCAAAGGACTTCTGATTACGGTAGACTGTCAGTACGGATCAGGAAATGTTACCTGCCTTTATGCAGATGAGGTTGCTGTGATTGATCATCATCATGGTGGGAGTGAACTGCCTTTAAGTGAAATCCGCAGTAAGCTGGGAAGCTGTTCCACGCTGGTATGGGATATGATGCGAAATGAGGGATTTTGCTTTGAGGAAGAGATGAACCTCAGCACAGCACTCTATTACGGGCTTTTTTCGGATACCAGCCAGTTTTCTGAAATATATCATCCGTTGGATATGGAAATGAGGGATCACCTGATCGTTGACAAGAAGCTGATCAGCCAGTTTAAAAATTCCAATTTGTCACTGGAGGAAGTGGAAATAGCCGGACTGGCACTTCTGGGAAAAATCTATAATCCGACCTACCGTTATGCGATTGTCAGGACAAGACCCTGTGACCCGAATATTCTTGGACTGATCAGTGATTTCCTGCTTCAGGTTGATAAAGTTGACAGCTGTGTCGTTTATCATGTAATGGAAGACGGAATCAAATTTTCAGTCAGAAGCTGTGTGAAAAAGGTTCGTGCAGATGAACTGGCAGCTTATCTGGGAGGAGAGATCGGATCAGGGGGAGGTCACAGCGAAAAAGCCGGAGGGTTTATACCGATAGAGCAATATAGAGAAAAGCATACACATATTTCTACAGAAGATTATTTTACTGATAAGATGAACCGCTTTTTTGAGAAGGTGCTTTGAAAATTACACTTTATAAATTATATTTGGTGTGCTATGATTACTATTAATATGGTGCTATTAGAATGACAGCAGGAGGTAAAATCCGCTGCCCATTATTGGGTGGCAGACAGGTGAGACAATGAGTGAGAGGGAAGAAAAAGAAGTTGTTTCCAGAAATTTCATTGAGCAGATCATAGATAAGGATCTTGCGGAGGGTGTTTATGATACCGTGCATACCCGTTTTCCACCGGAACCCAACGGATATCTTCACATCGGACATGCCAAGAGTATTCTTCTAAACTATGGAATTGCGCAGGAATATGGCGGCAAGTTCAATATGCGTTTCGACGATACGAATCCCACCAAAGAAAAGACAGAGTTTGTTGAGTCGATTCTTGCAGATATTAAGTGGCTGGGTGCGGACTGGGAAGACAGGCTGTTTTTCGCTTCCGATTACTTTGAGCAGATGTATGAGGGAGCTGTGAAGCTGATCAAAAAGGGAAAAGCATACGTTTCCGATTTGACGGCGGAAGAAATGAGAGAATATCGCGGTACCCTCACCGAACCGGGGAAAAATGATCCTAACAGAGACAGAAGCGTAGAAGAGAATCTGGATTTGTTTGAGAGAATGAGAAACGGTGAATTCGCAGATGGCGAGAAAACACTTCGCGCCAAGATCGATATGGCTTCACCGAATATAAATATGCGTGACCCGATCATCTATCGTGTGGCACATATGACACACCATAATACCGGTGATAAATGGTGCATCTATCCTATGTATGATTTTGCACATCCGATTGAGGATGCCATTGAGGGAATCACGCATTCGCTGTGTACTTTGGAGTTCGAGGATCACAGACCTTTGTATGATTGGGTGGTACGGGAGTTGGAATATCCGCATCCTCCCAAGCAGATCGAATTTGCAAAGATGTACCTGACCAATGTGGTGACCGGAAAACGCTATATTAAGAAGCTGGTGGAGGATGGAATTGTAGACGGCTGGGATGATCCCAGACTGGTTTCCATTGCCGCCTTAAGAAGAAGAGGATTTACTCCGGAATCAATTAAGATGTTCGTAGATCTGTGCGGCATTTCCAAGAGCAATTCCTCGGCAGACTATGCAATGCTGGAATACTGTATCAGAGAGGATCTGAAGCTGAAGCGTCCCCGTATGATGGCTGTGCTGGATCCTGTAAAGCTGATTATCGATAATTACCCGGAAGGGCAGACCGAGCTTTTGGAGGTTGCCAATAACCTTGAGAACGAACAGATGGGATCAAGGCAGGTTCCTTTTGGCAGAGAACTGTATATTGACAGAGAGGATTTCATGGAGGAACCACCGAAGAAATATTTCCGTTTGTTCCCGGGAAATGAGGTCCGCCTGATGAATGCATACTTTGTCACCTGTACCGGCTGTGTGAAGGATGAAAGCGGAAAGGTCATTGAGGTTCACTGTACTTACGATCCGGAAACCAAGTGCGGCAGCGGATTTACCGGACGGAAGGTGAAGGGAACCATTCACTGGGTTCCTGCAAAGGAAGCGATCCGGGCAGAGGTGAGGCTGTACGAAAATATTATCGATGAGGAGAAGGGTGTGTACAACGAGGACGGAAGCCTGAACCTGAACCCTAATTCGCTTACGGTATTGAAGGAATGCTATCTGGAGCCTGCACTTAAGGGAGCAAAGGCCTATGACAGCTTCCAGTTTGTACGTCAGGGATATTTCTGTGTTGATGCAAAGGACTCCAGGGAGGATGCTCCTGTATTTAACAGGATCGTCTCACTGAAAAGTTCGTATGTGTTGCCCAAAGCTTAGGAGGAACAAAGGATGGCTGGATTATTAGATGGACTTGGATTGAAGAATTTAGAGGGAATGGAACTGTTTGAGGAAAAGAAAAAGGAGGAAGTACCGGAAAAGGCAAAGGCACCGGTGATTCAGGAAACTGATTACCTTTTTGATAAATCCTACGAGTGTCCGGTCTGCTATGAAAAAATTAAAGCACGTACTGTGAAGGCCGGCAAGGCAAGACTGATCAAGTCGGATATGGATCTTCGTCCGGTATATGAGCATATTGAACCCCTTAAGTATGATGTGATTCTTTGTCCACATTGCGGATATACAGCGCTCAGCAGATATTTCGGTGGGCTGACTGCATCCCAGATCAAGGATATCAAGGAGAATATTTCCAAGTCCTTTCGTGCGACAGAAGAACCAAAGGATGCCTTCAGTTATGATTATGCAATCTATCTTTACAAGATGAGCCTTGCAAATGCACTTGTTAAGCATGCGAAGGCCAGTGAAAAGGCTTATATCTGTCTAAAGGCAGGATGGCTTTGCAGAAGCTATGCGGAAAACCTTGATAAGGGAACGGCTGACTATGAAAAGAAGTTTAAGGAACTGAAGCAGCAGGAGAAAGAATTCCATAAGAATGCTTTGGAAGGCTTCCTTACAGCCCGGGAAAAGGAAAATTATCCCATGTGCGGTATGGATGAAGCAACAGTAGAGTATCTGGTCGCTGTGCTTGCAATGGAATTTGACCAGCTTGATGTTTCGGCCAGAATCATTTCCAATCTTATAGTATCTCCGTCTGCGAACAGCCGCATGAAAGATAAAGCAAGGGATATAAAGGAACTGCTGGTTGCAAAGATGAAAGAAAAGAAGTAGTATGATTGATTTGGCGATTCAGCTGACAGACGATGGTGAGAAATGTCTGTATCAGCAAATTTATGAACATATCAGAGATGAAATCAGAACAGGGAAGCTTCTCGCCGGTGAGAAGCTTCCCTCAACTCGTTCTCTGGCAGATTACCTTCAGGTGGCGCGAAGCACAGTCGATTTCGCTTACGGACAGCTTGTGGCAGAGGGCTATGTGGAAGCAAGACCCTGCCGTGGCTACTTTGTCTGCCGTGTTGAGGAATTATTGAACTTATCTGCCGGATCTGACAAAGCGCAGCTTAAGGGAGAGGAGAATGAATGCCGGAGAAACAGCAGGGAAAGGCAGGTTGGCGAAAAACAACAGGAAATTCTCTATGATTTTTCACCACACGCCGTAAGCCTTAAGGATTTTCCCTTTGCAACCTGGAAAAAGATCACAAAGAACATTCTGGTGGATGCGAACAGTGAAATGTTTGCGCTGGGAGATGCCCAGGGGGATTTACAGCTTCGTGAGACCATTGGACGATATCTTCATACCTCAAGAGGCGTCAACTGTAAACCGGAGCAGATCATTATCGGTGCCGGAACGGATTATCTGTTTTTGATATTGGAGAAAATTTTAGGAAGGCATGTGCCGATTGCCATGGAGGAGCCCACCTATAAGCGTGCGTACAGGATCTTTCAGTCATTTGCTTATGAAATTGAGGCGGTTCCCATGGATAGAAGCGGTATGGATGTGGAAAAGCTGAAACAAACCAGGGCGAGAGTGGCTTATGTGATGCCCTCTCATCAGTATCCCACCGGTGTGGTGATGCCCATCGGAAGACGGATGGAACTCCTGAAGTGGGCAAAGGAAGAGGAGGACAGGTATCTGATCGAGGACGATTATGACAGTGAATTCCGGTATCGTGGAAAGCCGATTCCCTCCTTACAGGCATCCGACCGGGCGGGAAGAGTGATTTATATGGGAACCTTTTCCAAATCCATTGCGCCTGCGATTCGTGTGGGTTATATGGTACTTCCGGAAAGCCTACTTACGAGATATCGGGAAAACTGCGGATGCTATGCTTCTACAGTCTCCCGTATTGACCAGCGGATCTTAAATGAATTCATCCGTGATGGTTATTTTGAACGATATCTGAATAAAATGAGAAAAATTTACAGAGAGAGACATGATTTCCTTTTAAAACTCCTGGACCCTATCGCAAAAAGCTTTGAGATCACAGGGGAAAATGCAGGTCTGCATCTTTTGCTTTCCAGTAAAGAAGGAATTACAGAAGAAGAGCTTCTCCTGGCTGCCAAAAAGGAGGGCATCAGGCTGTATGGAATATCCGATGCCTGTATGGAGGGGAGAAGCACCCCGGAAAAGCCTTTTCATAACACTGTCCTTTTGGGGTATGGTGCGATGGAAAAGCAGGAGCTGGAAAAGGGGATACAAGCATTAAAAAAAGCCTGGAGCAATTACCTGTAAGGAATGCTCCCGGCCTTTGGGTATATCGAAATTATTGTGAAGCTACACTTCATCATTGAAGAATTCTTCTACCTTTTCTTCTGTGGCGGAAGAAGCTTCAGAAGCGGATTCTTTCATTTGTTCGGCAGCTTCGGTGCTTGTGTCTTCGTAGGCTTGTGCAGTCTCATCGTCTGCTTCACTGCCGGCCTTGGCGGTACTGTCATCCTTCCGGTCTTCCGCATTCTTGGTTTCTTCCTTGTTGATGGCGGTTAAGTCCGTAAAATTAGCATCGGTGACAGATTGACTCTCTGCTACGGCTCTGACGGTTTCCTTCACCTGCTGTACGGAATCGGCAATGACTTCCTTGGCTTTATGAAAAGCTTCGGTAGCAATTGCTTCTGCTTTATCAAGATTTAAGGAAACATAAGAGCGCTCCTTGGAAGTGTTCAGATCTTCATCAAGATCTTCGCTGAAATCATCAAAATCTTCATCAGGCTCTTCTGCATTCTGTGCGGAAACGGTCTGGTCTTTCTTTTGCAGATATTGATATGCCCCATAAGCGGCAGCACCTGCTACGGCGGAGAAAAATAAAAACTTACCAAACTTCTTGGACATGGGAATACTCCTTTCGGTTGTTCATCATATATAAACATCTTAATACTATTCTTTGAAATTGAAAAGGGAATATGTATAAAAAATCCATAAATTTTTGTTGAAGAGCCGTGATAAATATGGTATATTTAATTTCGACTCACAAAGTCAATAATGGGAAGAAACAGAGGGGAATATGAACGAAAAATTTTTTGATTTGAAGAAGGAAAAACAGGACAGAATGATTAATGCGGCACTGAAGGTATTTGCCATGAATGGTTATGGCCATGCAAGCACCGATGAGATCGTCAGGGAGGCCGGAATCAGCAAAGGACTGCTTTTTCATTATTTTATCAGTAAATTGGGGCTGTACGCCTTTGTCTATGATTACAGCGTCAGATATCTGCTCCTTGAGCTGACAACGGGCGTAAACAGGGAAGAGACAGATTTTTTCAAGCTGGTTGACCAGATTAAGCTGTCTCAGGTGCAGTGCATGAAAAATTACCCATATATACTCCAGTTTCTGAACAGAAGCAGGGGAGAGGATGCCACCGAGGCTCTGATGGAGACAGAGGATAAACGGGGAATTCTGCCGGACAAATATTGTGAAATTATGGAAAAAGCGGACCTGTCCTGTTTTCGGGAGGGTGTGGACGTAGAGCGGCTGAAAAAGATCATCACCTACACGGCGGATGGATTGATGACAGAACAATTTATGGAGGAATCCTTCCAGCCGGAAATCTATTATCAGGAGATAAAATCCTATCTTGATATGCTGAAAAAGATTACCTGTAAGTAAGGGAGAAATTGCCATGAAAGAGACCTTGTATACCATACCTCTGAATGATGCCGTAAATGCCGATGATGAATGTCCTTTTTGTTATATAGAGCGTGAAGTAGAGCAGGACCTTTTGGATTTTGTGCTTGGCTCCGGATCTTCCTACATGGAAAGCGATGTGCGGGAGGCTACCGACAAGGCGGGTTTTTGCCGCGCGCATTTCAAGAAAATGTTTGATTATGGTAATACGTTGGGAAACGGGTGGATTTTGAAAACTCATTTTATGCAGATGAATCGGGAAATGAAGGATCAGTTTCAAAAATTTACGCCGTCCAAATCGGGATTGATGGGAAAGTTCAAGAAAAATGCAGAGAGAGTTAACCCCATTGGAGCATGGGTACAGGAAAAGGAGAATTCCTGCTATATTTGCAATCGGTTTGCAGATACCTATGAAAGATATATGGATACCTTCTTTTATATGTATAAAAAGGATGAGGATTTTAAAAAGAGGATCCTTTCAGGAAAGGGCTTCTGTCTCCATCATTTCGGAGATTTATGCGAGTATGCCGAGACCCGACTTAATGATAAGGAAAAGAAGGAATTTTATCCTGCTATGTTTGAACTGATGGAAGGGAATATGGAGCGTCTTCAGGAGGATGTGAGCTGGCTGGTTGAAAAGTTTGATTATCGCAACAAGGATGCGGACTGGAAGGAATCAAAGGATGCCATTCAGCGTGGAATGCAGAAGATGAAGGGCGGATATCCGGCAGATCCGGTTTATAAGATGAATAAATAGCTGAAAGGGCATTTGAGAGCAACATTCTCAAATGCCTGGCCATCCTGCTGATGCTGGCCCACCACCTTTTTCGGTGCCGGGAGGCCCTGTTTCCATAGAAGAGGATGACCGGATATCAGACGATTCCCATTATCTTCAATATCCAATAAATGAGTCCAAGTACCCAGCTGGTGAAAATGCCGTAAAGGATGACTGGGCCGGCAATGGTAAAAATCTTACAGCCGACGCCGAAGACCTGCCCTTCTTTTTTAAATTCAACGGCAGGAGCAGCCACGGAGTTGGCAAATCCGGTGATGGGAACCAGTGCGCCTGCACCACCGAATTTTACAATTGAGGGATAAATATTAAAGCCGGTAAGAAGTACACTTAAAAAGACAAGAATCAGGGAGCAGAAGCTTCCGGACATTTCCTTATCCATACCCAGATAGTCTGAGGCAAAGGTAAGAAGACACTGCCCGATCACACAGATTATTCCGCCGGTGATGAAGGCACGGAGCATCTGCAGAAACAAATTATGGGTAGGGGTGATCTGCTTGACATATTCTTCATAGTCCTTTTCAAGATTAAGCTGTTCCTCACTCTTAGGTTCGTTCATAACTTCCTTTCCGTGCGTTTGCACTGATCACTTTTTCTATAGTCTGCCTGTTTTCCATGAAAAGTATACAGAAAATTAATAAAGTGTTTTCGTGGCACTTCTTGTAGATTTCAGTAAGCAGTGATACAATGGTTTTTACAGTTGAATTACTTCATGAGTGCAGGGGAATCATATGATCAGTTTTTCCAGTTTGGAATTCTTATTTCGCTTTTTACCGATATTTTTAGCAGCGTATTTTGTTTTGCCGTCTAAGTACAGAGAACTTGTTCTTCTTTTAGGCAGCATTGTTTTTTATACAATCGGAGAGCCTGTATTTATTCTGCTCCTTATAGCAGCTACGGCTCTTAATTATCTGCTGGCGGTGCAGGAATGGAAGGTGGGGGAAGGCTTTTCCCTCCATGAATGGCAGAAACAGGCAAGAAAGAAATATATGATCAGTGCAGTTGCGCTGGATGTGCTGCTTCTTGTTATGTTTAAGCTTCTTGGAACCTTTGTAGACAATTCTCTGTTACCTCTTGGAATCAGTTTTTATATTTTTAAGATGATTTCTTTTCAGGTGGATGTCTATAGAAAGGAAATTTCAGTTAAGCCTGAATTTCGGCATGTGATGCTGTATTTTATGATGTTCCCGCAAGTGGTGTCCGGCCCGATCATGCGTTACAATGAGGGGGAATTTGATCTTGACAGAACCTGCAGCCTTGAACAGTTTGAGGAAGGGCTTCAATATTTCGTACTGGGACTGGGGATGAAGGTGCTGTTGGCAGACCGCCTTGCCATTCTCTGGAATGATTTGCAGATGATCGGATTTCAGAGTATCTCAACACCTCTGGCCTGGATGGGAGCGGCAGGATATTCGATGCAGCTTTATTTCGACTTCTGGGGATATTCACTGATGTCTTCGGGACTGCTTACAATGCTGGGTTACAATTTTATTGAGAACTTTGATCATCCCTATGCTTCGAAAAGCATCGGGGAGTTTTACAGAAGATGGCACATGAGCCTGGGAAGCTGGTTCCGTGATTATGTATATATTCCTCTCGGCGGAAGCCGCTGTGACAAAAAAAGGCTTGTATTTAACCTTGCGCTGGTGTGGCTCCTTACGGGAATCTGGCACGGAAACGGCTTTAACTATCTGATCTGGGGGATCGTGCTGGGGATTCTGATCATTCTGGAAAAGCTGTTTTATGGTAAATACATCAATAAGATCCCGGTGCTTGGACATCTTTATGTACTTGCAGTCATTCCACTGACATGGGTTGTCTTTGCTATAACAGATTTAGGACAGCTGGGTGTTTATTTTGGAAGGCTTTTCCCCTTTTTGGGAGGTGCAGGGATTGCGGTTAACCGGCAGGATTTTATCCGATATGCACAGAATTATGGAGTGTTTTTCCTTGTAGGAATTGCACTTTGCATTCCGGCAGTTTTTCGTTTCTTTGAAAAACATAGGAAGAATCCGCTTGTGTTACTCTTTTTGCTGGTGGTTTTCTGGTGCTCTGTCTATTTCGCGGCAAGCAGCGCGGGAAATCCTTTTATGTATCTGAATTTTTAACAGACAGGTGGGAATCTTATGAAATATATCAAAAAGTGTCCGCTATTCTTTTTGCTTCTGGGTACCGGATTGCTTTTTTCCATAATTGCAATTTGGGGGAGAGGCGGAATTTATTCCGGACAGGATTATGATCCTATGAAGGCACCGATCTTGTCGGTCATGTTTACGGCAATGAATGACGACATTTATCCCTGGCAGCTGCTTGAGAGGGAAAGCGTGGAGGCGGGTAGCGACAATGTGAAGGTACAGGAAGAGGCACCTGCGCCGGAAAATGAGGAGGTACAGCTGGCAGGGGGAACACCGTCACCTTCCCCAAAGGCAACATCCACTCCGATTCCTTCTCCGACGCCTTCGCCGGAAGTAGAACAAACGCCTCTCCCGCGGTTAGAGCCGCTTCGTGAGAGTACGTATGAGGAATATATCAATCATGTGTCTGCGGATATTTACGGAGATGCAGGGGTGATCCGGGCAGCGGAATATGAATTCACGACAGTGGAGGAGGGCTATTTTGATGATGCACTGTTCATCGGGGATTCCAGAACAGTGGGGCTTCGGGATTACACGGATATTGCCGAACATGCTGATTTTTACTGTGAAACTTCCCTTACTATTTATAAGGTGATGGAGGAGAATTTTAAGGGAAAAGGAACCATCGAGGATGCACTTCAAAATAAGGATTACGGAAAGATCTATATCATGGTGGGCATCAACGAATTGGGGCGTGGTACTACAGAAGACTTTATGGCGAAGTATACGGAGGTTATTGACACCCTTCATGAGCTGGAGCCCGATGCGAAAATCTTTATTCAGGGAATCATGAGAGTGACAGGAAAAAAGAACAGCTCCGATGCCATTTTTAACAATAGTAACATCAATGCCAGAAATAATGCCATTGCTACGCTGGCAGATAATCAACAGATTTTTTATATTGATATCAACGAGGTGGTCTGTGATGAAGAGGGAAATCTGAATGCCGATTATACCTTCGACCAGATTCACCTGCTTGGAAAGTATAACGATCTGTGGAAGCAGTTCCTGCTGACGCATGGCGCATAGGATTTGGAAATAGAGGAATAAAAATCTCCGGATGAGAAAGACTAACCAAAAGTAAATCATCTGGAGGTTTTTTTATGGAAGAAGCAGTTGGAGCAATTTTTTCACAGGGACAAAGGAGCATTAAGATACCGGTTCCTGTTTATATAAGAGCCAGCGCATCGATAGCGGGAACTAAGGAAGGTCAGGGGCCTTTTGGCGATCAGTTCGATGTAGTGGGAAAGGATGATCGGTTTGGCTGCGAGACCTGGGAGGAAGCAGAAAGCACGCTTCAGAAGGAGGCCCTTGCGCTGGCAATCGGGAAATCAGGAATTTCCAAGGAAGAAATCAGGTATTTACTTGCTGGTGACTTGCTTGGTCAATCTATTGCGAGTACTTTTGGACTTGGATCCTTTCAGATTCCGCTTGTAGGGATGTATGGCGCATGCTCTACCTGCGGACTGGCGATTTCCATGGCCACGGTCATGATAGCGGGGGGAATGGCGGAGCATGCCGCCTGCGTGACCTCCAGTCATTTTGCCAGTGCAGAGAAGGAATTCCGGTATCCGCTGGGATATGGAAATCAACGTCCCCTTTCCGCATCATGGACGGTGACGGGAAGCGGCGCCTTTATCCTGAGTAGCGTGAAGAGTGAAAATGACCGGGCAATGATTGATGGACTCACGATTGGTAAAATTGTAGATTTCGGACTGAAGGATTCCATGAATATGGGCGCCTGCATGGCTCCTGCCGCCTGTGATACCATTTATCAGCATCTGACGGATTTTGGAAGAAGCCCTTCCGATTATGACAGGATCATTACCGGCGATCTGGGAAGTGTGGGTCAGAAGGCACTTTGGGACATGATGCGGGAAAAGGGGATGGATATTTCCAAGGTGCACATGGACTGTGGCATGGAAATCTATGATCGCAGTCAGGATGCCCATGCGGGGGGAAGCGGCTGCGGCTGCTGTGCTGTGGTGCTTTCTGCGTATATCCTAAAGCAGCTTGAGGAGGGAAAGTGGAAGAGAGTTTTGTTTGTCCCCACGGGGGCTCTGCTGAGCAAGACGAGCTTCAATGAGGATCAGAGTATACCGGGAATTGCCCACGGAGTAGAACTGGTGAGTTGTAAATAATGAGAGATTTTTACAATATTCAGGCGGAAGCGTCATAGAATAGAAAAATCAAAAATGATATCCTTTGGGTGTAACTGAAGGGTGTAGCCTTCAGGATACACTTTCAGGCGATGAAAAAGCATCAGGAGGGTTATCATTTATGGAAAAAATGAGAAATAAGGGATTAGCGGAAAGAGAAAAAATAAAAAGTTATCAAAATTTTAATGTGAGTGTTTACTGTCCTGTTGAAAACATTAACAGTATTACAGATTTTGACGATTTTGACAGGCGATTCAAACGACTTTACGGCAATGTGAAAATCGGACGTGCATATCTGGAATGCTACAGAGGATTAAAATGGTGCAGCAAGGAGCAGCTTCTTAAAGTAAAAGCGTTTTTTGAAAAGAAGGGAATTGCTACATCCGGAGGACTTACCACCTGCGGCGCAGGAGACAATGAAGGCTTTGTATCCCTGTGTTACTCAAGGCAGGAGGGACAGGACATTTTAAAGCGGGCAGTGGAGATCAATGCCCAGGTTTTCGATGAATTCATTTTTGATGATTTTTATTTTTTGAACTGTCGCTGCAAGGACTGTATTGAGAAAAAGGGTGACCGTTCCTGGTCCCAGTTCCGTCTGGATCAGAAGAAATGGCTCACAGAGGAAATTGTCATGAAGACGGCCAAGGAGATTAATCCTGACATAAATGTCATTGTGAAATTTCCTCAGTGGTATGAGGCATTTAATGAAACAGGCTATGATCTGAAAATGGAGCCTGCTATTGTTGATTCTATCTATACGGGGACAGAAACCAGAAATCCGGCTTACGCACAGCAACATCTGCCCAAATACCTGAGCTACTTTGTGATGCGTTATCTGGAAAGCGCAGCACCGGGGAGAAATCTGGGGGGCTGGTTTGATCCGTATGAGTGTACCTACAACCTGACCTCCTATCTGGAGCAGGGATATCTGACTTTATTTGCCAAGGCAAAGGAAGTGACGTTGTTCTGCCTCGGATCCCTGATCGATGATCCGGCATATCAGGCATTCCCTGCAGCATTGGGAGCCATGTTTGAAGAACTTGATGGCTTTCTGGGACAGTTGGGAGATCCTGTAGGTGTGGCAGCATACCGACCTGCCAATGCCAGAGGAGAGGATAATCTACACAATTATCTGGGAATGTGTGGTGTTCCTTTTGAGCCCTGCATTGATTATCCTTCCGCGGAAAAGATTATATTCCTGGCAGAGGGCGCAGCGGATGATGAACAGATTATTGATAAGATGAAAAAGAGTATGATAGAAGAGGGCGCTGAGGTGATCGTTACCAGCGGCTTTGTAAGAAGGATGGGAGATGCTTTCCGGAAGGAATTTGTCAATATTTCCTATTCTGCCAGAAAGGCAATTGTCAGTGAATATGCGGACACTAAGGATAACGGACTTACGGTCAGCGGAAAGTATACCGGTCAAAAGCCTGTTCTGATCCCACAGCTTGATTATTGCACCAATGATGTGTGGGAGTTGGCAGCCGCTTATGGAACGGACAACAACTTCCCCATTGTTCTTCGCTGTGCCTATGGAACGGGACACATCAGCGTGATCACGATCCCGGATGATATGGGTGATCTTTACAACTATCCTTCCCAGGTGCTTGGGGTGATCAGAGGCCTTTGCTTCGGAAAGATTCCTGTAGTGGTTGAGGGGCCTGCCGGTGTGCAGCTGTTTGTATATGATAATGATAAAGTGATCGTGCGCTCTGATATGCCATATTCCGAGAGCGTGAGCCTGAAGCTGAAGGACGGTTATTCTGCGGTAAAGAACCTGATTACAGGAGAGAAGATCGCAGTGGTTGACAATGGGATCAGACTGCAGATGACGCCTTCTGTAAATTATGTCCTGGAATTCATGAAATAGAGCATTCTTTTTCCGTTTTTTCTGGTATACTAGAGTAAGAAATGACGGACAACAAGGGGTACGATTCATGAAAAGAAGGATAAAAAGAATAATTTTGCTGCTTTTCCTTTTGGTAGCGGTGCTGGGGATCTATGTGGGGTATGTGTTCAAAACCTATTACAGGCTTCCGGACAATCTTACCCTGGAAGTGAGCAGAAATGGAGCCAATACTTATTTCGATGATGATTTCAGCGTGACGACAGGAAGAGCCTATATGATTATGACCTACAATATTGGCTTTGGCGCCTATCGGAAGGATTTCAGCTTTTTTATGGACGGCGGGAAATCCTCCCGGGCAAAGGACGAGGAGAGTGTTTTGGCTGCGGTTTCCGGAATGGGAGAGATCATCAATGATGTCAACCCTGATTTTGTGCTTTTGCAGGAGGTAGACAGAGACGGAACCAGATCCTACCATGTGGATGAACTGGAACTGCTGAATCAGTTCATGAAGGGCTATTACTATGACTTCGCGCAGAACTATGATTCGCCTTTCCTGTTTTTTCCGCCCTGGCAGCCTCATGGAGCAAATAAGAGCGGAATCGTAACCTATTCAAGGGGACAGATTGTGCATGCAATGCGAAGAAGTCTGCCGATTTCAAAGTCTTTCAGCAAGCTGTTAGATCTTGACAGATGCTATTCGGTTTCCCGAATTCCCGCAGAGGACGGAAAGCAGCTATGCATTTATAATATTCATATGTCAGCCTATGGCAGCAGTGATGAAATCAGAGAAGGACAGCTTTCTATGCTGTATCAGGATATGACAGCGGATTATCAGAAGGGAAATTATGTGATCTGCGGAGGAGATTTCAATCATGATCTCAGGCAGGAAGTGCAGGAAAATGCACCGGAATGGGCATATCCGTTCCCAAGGGAAAGCCTTCCGGAGGGCTTTACGCTGGCGATCGATGAAATCAGGGATCCGGAGGATGTGGCACATAACAGCTGTAGAAGCGCCGATGAAGCGTATGATCCAGAATCTACGTATACGGTTACGCTGGACGGATTTATTATCTCGGATAATGTGACAGTCAATTACTATCAGAATATGGACTGGGGATATGAGTTTTCGGATCATGATCCGGTGATCATGCAGTTTTTCCTGAAATAGAATAAAAAAGAAAAAACAGGTCATACTATCCTGAAAAAGAGAAACAGGAGGGTATGATGGCGAATACTGTTTTATACTTAAAGGCAGAGCAGAATGCGGAGGTGATGGAGGCACAGGTGCGTGTGAAGGACATCGCCTCCGTTTACTGCCTGGATAAGAATATCTGCGCCAGAGCAAAATCCCTGCGGATTCATCAGTTCCATGAAAAGGAGCAAAAGCGCCAGGTGGTCAGCATCCTGAAGGTGATAGAATTGATCGAAAAGGAATGTCCGGGAACCTCTGTGCAGAGTGTGGGAGAAAATGCCACGGTGATTGAACTGGTCAATGTGGACAAGCATAAAGGACTGATACAGTGGCTCAAAACTGCCTTTGTGGCAGCAATCAGCTTTTTCGGAACCGGCTTTACCATCATGGCATTCCACAATGATATCAGCATCAATAAAATATTTTCCAAAATCTATGAGATCGTTATGGGCTATCCTTCTGACGGTTACAGTATTTTAGAGGTTTCCTACTCTGTTGGTCTGGCAGTTGGAATCATTCTGTTTTTTAATCATGTGGGAGGAAGAAGGCTTACCAAGGATCCCACACCGATCGAGGTGGAAATGCGTACTTATGAGACGGACGTGAACAAGGCATTGATTGAGACGGCAGACAGGGAGGGAAAGAGTATTGATGTTTCTTAGACAGCTTTTTCTGGGTGTATGGGGACTCTCCTTCGGATTGCTTTCGTCGGCAGGCGTATTTACGGTTCTGGCTTCTGTGGGATTGATTCCCCGGTTTGCGGGAAAGATGCACGTAGCACGGAAAATTTTTACGCTGGAGGAAGCAGTGGTGCTTGGCACGCTGATCGGAGGGGCCTTCAGCGTTTATGCGGAAAGCCTTAAAATTGGTGAGTTTGTCTGCAAAAATCAGATATTCGGAGCAGGAACTGATGAGATCTATACTGTTATTGGAATGCTTTCGTTGAGTATAATGGGTTTTTTTGCAGGGATGTTTGTGGGGAGCCTTGCTTTTGCCATTGCTGAGATGCTCAACTCCATTCCTATTTTTGCCAGAAGAATCGGCTTCCGACATGGGCTTGGAATTTCAATTACGGCCGCAGCATTGGGAAAGCTGCTTGGAAGTCTTCTGTATTTTTCGAAAGAAATATTTCTTTCCGGAATGTAACATGCAGGGAAAAAGGGGAATACGATGAACACTTCGGGAAAAAATTTGACAGTGCGTTATGCATTGATACAGGGCTTTTATTGGATGGTCTATGGAAGCATTTCAGGCTTTGCCAGTGTATATTTACTGGATTGCGGCTTTTCCAATACCCGGATCGGTATTATGATTGCCGCAGCAGGCGTCCTTTCGGCAATCTTACAGCCTGCTCTGGCAGGCTATGCTGATCAGCCGAAAAGTCTTTCTCTAAAAAGAATTATTTCTCTGCTGATGGGAGTCCAGGTGGCACTTGGAGGGCTGCTTTTGTTGACCTATCAAGGCTCTATATTGTTAACCGGTTTGTTTTACGGTTGCTGCCTGACGATCCTGCAGCTCCTCACCCCATTTGTGAATTCCCTTGGTATGGAGAGTATTAATCAAGGGAAACGATTGAATTTTGGTGTTGCAAGAGGAATGGGATCCGTTGGATATGCGATTGTGGCGTATACATTAGGCGGTATCATTTCGGGAGCCGGAGCAATCGCTCTGCCGGCTTCTATCATGGTGCTCTCCGGAGCGCTGTTTATCAGCGTCTGCCTGTTCCCTTTTCGGAAACAGATAAAGGAATCCACAGAGAAAGCGGTAGAAAGCGGAAGCAGCCCGATTGCTTTTTTTAAAAACTATAAGAGATTTGGTGTGGTACTGGTCGGATGCACGTTGGTCTATATCAGCCATGCGCTGATTAACAGTTTTAATTTCCAGATTGTAGAAAGCAAGGGCGGCGGAAGCCGGGAGATGGGGATTGCCATTGCGATTGCTGCTTTTGTGGAAATGCCTACACTGTTTCTGTTCAGCTATATGTTGAAAAAGGTGAGGTGTGATATCTGGTTTCGGATTTCGGGGATCTTCTTTATGCTGAAAGCACTCGGCTCTCTTCTGGCACCCAATGTCCCTGTTTACTATGGTGTGCAGGTGTTTCAGATGCTTGGCTGGGGATTGATGACGGTATCATCCGTTTATTATGTGAATTCTATCATGGATGCGCGGGATGCGATCAAGGGACAGGCTTATATGACGATGACCTATACCCTTGCCTGTGTGATTGGGGCATTGCTTGGAGGTGCTCTGATCGATCACAGCGGGGTAAACAGCATGCTTTGGGTTGCAACGGGCTCCGGAATAGCGGGTATGCTCATCATGCTTTTTGTGACAGAACGTCCGGGAAAGAAACCGGGAGCAGAGAAATCAGATGCAACAGAGCTTGAAAAATAAGAAAGAGACGATTACAATAGTAGGAACGGAGGAATGCACATGAGAAAAATGGAGTTTAAAATGGAACGTCCGGGTCTTTTACAGGTTGGAGATGAGATCACAGTGACGGAGGGCGTGCTTCCCAGCAACTATTATTATACGATCGATCCTTCTCTGGCCATGTCAGGGAATTACCCGTTCCGAGAAAGGATGCTGGCCCGAAAGGGAAAGGTAGTGGATATCATTGAAAACGAACGGGGATTTTATGTGACGGCAGAGTTCGACGAATAAAGAGGTGACAATATAGAAATGGAGGATAAGTTATGTTAACCAAAGTATCAACAACAAAAGCACCTGCAGCAATCGGACCCTATTCTCAGGGAATCCTTGCAAACGGATTTCTGTTTGCATCAGGACAGATTCCGATCATTCCCGAAACCGGAGCGATTGCCGAGGGAGATATCACGGTCCAGGCGGAGCAGGTAATGAAGAATGTGGGCGAGATTTTAAAGGAAGCGGGCGCTGACTATGAAAGCGTTGTGAAGACAACCTGCTTTCTGGCAGAAATGTCTGATTTTGCAGCTTTTAACAGTATTTATGAAAAATATTTTACCGGAAAGCCGGCAAGAAGCTGCGTAGCGGTGAAACAGCTTCCCAAGGATGTGCTTTGCGAAGTGGAAGTGATTGCGGTAGTAAAATGAAAAATGTAATTTTGATTGGGATGCCGGGATCGGGGAAAAGCACGGTGGGAGTTGTGCTTGCCAAGAAGCTGGGATATCAGTTTCTTGACAGTGACCTGGTCATTCAGGAAACATGCGGAAAACTGCTTTACCAGCTCATAGAGGAGAAAGGGGAAGCAGGTTTTCTTATGCTTGAAAATGAAATCAATGCTTCTCTTACGGCGCAGAATACGGTGATTGCCACAGGAGGCAGTGCGGTTTACGGTAAGGAGGCGATGGCCCATTTTAGCAATATTGGGCAGATCGTGTATTTGCAGCTCCCTTATGAAGAACTTAAGGAGCGGTTGGGAGATCTGCATGAGAGAGGGGTTGTTCTGAAAAGGGGATACACCCTGCTTGACCTTTACGAGGAAAGGATCCCTTTGTATGAGAAATATGCGGATATCACAATTGATTGTAAGGGGAAAGGTATCAGACAGGTAGTGGAGGAGATTGCCGGAAGAATACAATAAGGAAATGAGGAGACAAATGAAAAAAGTATCTTTGAAAAGCAGCTTTTTGTTATTTTTGGCGGCATCCATCTGGGGAGTTGCCTTTGTAGCACAGAGCGTTGGAATGGATTATATGGGCCCCTTTTCTTTTAACGGGGCAAGGTTTCTGATGGGAAGTGCGGTTCTGCTTCCGCTGGTGCTTGTTCGCAGGAAGAAGGACCGGGAAAAGCATGTGGAGAGGGCAGGGCTTAAAATCACACTACTGGGAGGCTGCTGCTGCGGTTTGGCACTCTGCGCTGCTGCACTTTGTCAACAGATCGGAATTATGTATACAACGGTAGGTAAAGCAGGATTTATCACGACCCTGTATATTATCATTGTTCCTATTTTGGGAATTTTTCTGAAAAAAAAGGTGCCCGGGAGGGTCTGGATTGGGGCGGTGATCGCGGCATTTGGCATGTATCTTCTTTGCATGAGTGAAAAATTTTCCTTGAGCAAGGGCGATACCTATGTGTTTATCTGTGCGATCCTTTTTGCGGTACATATACTGGTAATTGATTATTTTGCTCCCAAGGCAGATTGTGTGGAGCTTTCCTGTCTGCAATTTTTGACAGCAGGGATCATTTGCAGCATCCTTGCACTCATTTTGGAGAAGCCTCAGATTTCCAACTTTATTGACGGCATCATTCCTCTCGCCTATGCGGGAATCATGTCAAGCGGCGTGGCATACACCTTGCAGGTGGTTGGGCAGAAGGATTCCGATCCTACGGTGGCATCTCTGATCTTGTCGCTGGAATCTGTTGTCTCCATGCTGGCCGGCTGGGTGATCTTAGGACAGGCACTGAGCGGGAGAGAACTGCTTGGCTGTGCATTGGTTTTCGGAGCAGTGATTCTGGTGCAGCTTCCAGTGGGAGAAAAACAGAAGGAATGAGAAAATATGATTCGGGTAACTTATCTTTATCACAGCGGTTTTGCTGTAGAGCTTGACCGGCATCTGCTGGTATTTGACTATTATCGCGGAGAACTTCCGGCAGTGCCCGCGGGAAAGCAGCTGATCATTTTTGCAAGCCATAAGCATCAGGATCATTTTCAACTGCCGGTACTTAAATGGGGAGAAACGCATTCCCCAAATGCCAGTTATTTTTTTGGGAATGATATTAAATTGAACGAAGCCTATCTTGCCAAAAAGGGTTTAAATCCGGAACTGCTTGAAAGAACAGTGCGAATGCATCCGGGAGAGTACTTCGAACTTCCGGAAAAGCTCCGGGTGGAGGCACTGCATTCTACAGATACAGGTGTTGCCTTTTTGGTGCAGGTGGAGGGAATATCCATTTATCATGCGGGAGATCTGAACCACTGGTACTGGAAAGAGGAGACAAAAAGCTGGAATGACCGGATGGAACAGGATTACCATGCAGAAATTGACCGGATTGCAGGACGGCATTTTCATCTTGCCTTTGTGCCTCTTGATCCGAGGCTTTCTGACGGTTATCATTTGGGACTAGATTATTTTCTTGAAAAAACAGAGGCGGATCATATCTTTCCCATGCACATGTGGGAGGATTATCAGATCATTCAAAGCTACAAAAAGACTCCTTTCGGAAGGCGATTTGCAGGAAAGATCGAGGATGTGTCGGAGAAAAAGAAAGAATTTATGATCAATTCCGATTCATTACACTCTGGGAATGAAAAGTGAAATCTGTGTACATAATAATCCATGAAAACAATCCGGCATAAATGCCGTAAAGGAGGTTGTCATGGATTATTTTAATGCATTCTGGGTGGGTGGACTGATTTGTGCACTGGTTCAGATTTTAATGGAAAAGACGAAAATGATGCCGGGAAGGATCATGGTGCTTCTGGTATGTCTTGGATCCCTGATCAGCGCTTTTAACTGGTATCAGCCCTTTGTGGATTTTGCAGGGGCGGGAGCTTCCGTACCGCTTCTTGGCTTTGGCAATGTATTGATGAAGGGGGTAAAGGAAGCCGTGGATCAGGAGGGGTTCATGGGGCTTTTTACCGGCGGTTTTAAGGCAGGAGCGGTGGGAACCTCAGCGGCTTTGATTTTTGGCTATCTGGCAAGTCTTTTCTTCAATCCCAAGATGAAAAAGTAGTGGAACAGATGCGGTATAATGCGATATACTTAAGAAAGAATGTTCCTGCACTGCAAAAGGCGGGGCAGGGAAATAAAGAGGTTACAATATGATACGGGAAAGACTGGAGCAATTGCGTAAAAGCATGAAAGAAGCCGGAATAGACTGCTATCTGATTCCGACATCGGACTATCATGACAGTGAATATGTCAGCAGCTTTTTTATGGTGAGAAAATATTTCAGCGGCTTTACAGGCTCTGCCGGTACGCTGGTGGTGACGGAGGGTGAGGCCGCTCTTTTTACGGATGGCAGATACTTTATTCAGGCGGGGAAGGAGCTCGCAGGCTCCGGCATTCTGCTGATGAAGATGGGAGAGCCGGGGGTGCCGACGCTTAAGGAGTATCTGGAAACACACCTTCTTAAGGGACAGTGTCTCGGATTTGACGGCAGAGTGGTTAAGGCAGACGAGGCCGGAAGCTTCGAGGAAATTCTGAAAAAGAAAAGGGGACGTTTGTGCTGGAAGCTTGATCTTGCAGAAGAAATCTGGACGGATCGCCCGCCGTTGATTCATCATCCCGCTTTTTTGCTTCAGGAATGCTACAGCGGCCTTGGTACAGAAGAAAAACTTAAGCGGGTGCGGGAGAAAATGGAAGCAGAGGGAGCGGACATCCATCTGCTTACCTCCCTTGATGATATTGCCTGGCTTCTCAATCTGCGGGGCAGCGATGTAGAGTATTGCCCTGTGGTTCTTGCCTATGCGGTAATAACGATGGAACAGGTACTCCTTTTTACAGGAGAAGGAATTTTCAAAGCTGAGGACAGCTGCAGGCTTTATGAGGACGGTGTGGAGCTTTGCCCTTATGATGACTTTTATCCCTATCTTTCCAAGATTCACGGGAAGAGAGTACTCCTGTGTGAGGGAAGAGTGAGCTGTCGCCTGATGAAGGAGCTTTCAGAAGATGTGACGGTGATTGACCGGCCTAATCCCACGACGCTCATGAAGGCAGTGAAAAATCCGGTTGAGATAGAGAACCTGCGGACAGCCCATCTGAAGGATGGAATTGCGGTTACAAGATTTTTATACTGGTTAAAGACCAATATCGGGAAGCTTCCGATAACTGAGGTCAGTGCAGCAAAGCAGCTGGAAATATTCAGAAGACAGCAGGAGCATTTTCTGGAACCCAGCTTTGAAACCATCTGCGCCTATGGCAGCAACGGGGCAATCATCCATTACAGCGCTTTGCCGGAGGACTGTGCCGAGCTTAAGGAAGAGGGGCTTGTTATGGTGGACAGTGGCGGACACTATCTGGAGGGCTCTACAGATGTGACAAGAACCATTGCATTAGGTCCGGTGAGCGAGGAGGAAAAGCGTCACTATACACTGGTGCTTCGCGCCATGCTGAACCTGAAGAGCTGTGTGTTTCTTCACGGATGCCGGGGAATCAATCTGGATATCAAGGCAAGAGAGGTACTCTGGGAGCAGGGACTTGACTATAAACACGGAACCGGTCATGGGGTAGGCTATCTTATGAACGTTCATGAGGGACCGAATAGCTTCCGGTGGAAGCTGATGCCTGATTACCAGGATAATGCAGTGCTGGAGGAAGGAATGGTGACCACGGATGAGCCGGGAATCTATATAGAGGGAAGTCATGGAATCAGAATCGAAAATGAACTGCTTTGCCGAAAGGGGGAGCAGAATGCATACGGACAATTTATGTACTTTGAGGATCTGACCTGTGTGCCCATCGATCTTGACAGTGTGGAGATTTCCCTGTTGGAAAAGCGGGACAGGCAGAGGCTGAACGAATATCACAGACAGGTTTACGAAAAGCTGGCACCTTACTTCACAGGTGAGGAGCTTGCATGGCTTAGGGAAGCTACCAGAGAAATTTAGGGGAGAAAACAAATGATACCAAAGATCAATACGGACAAAGAAAAAATTTTGGAGAAGATTGCGTGTTTTGCCCTTGATATGGATGGAACGGTCTATCTTGGTGAGAGATGGATCGAGGGAGCAAGGGATTTTTTGAATGCGGTGGAGGAAGCCGGAAAGAAATATGTGTTTCTGACTAATAATTCCTCCAAAAATCCCCAGGCATATGTGGAAAAGCTGGGAAGGATGGGGCTTTCCATCGATCTTGATAAGATCGTGACATCCGGGCAGGCGACCATCGACTATCTAAAGCGAAATTTCAGCGGGAAAAAAGTGTATCTTTTGGGAAATGAACTGCTGAAGGAGGAGTTTGAGGAGGAAGGAATCAGCCTCAGTGAACAGGCACCGGAGGTAGTGGTAGTAGGCTTTGACACAACACTCACGTATGAGAAATTATGCAGGGTGTGCGATCTTGTCAGGGAAGGACTTCCTTATCTTTCCACGCATCCGGACTTTAACTGTCCCACAGAAACCGGCTTTATCCCTGATGCGGGGGCAATTCATGCATTCATTCATGCATCGGCATTCCGATATCCGGATCACATCATCGGGAAACCAAACGGAGATATCATGGATTATCTTGCGCGCCGGGCAGGTGTTTCCAAGGAGGAGACTGCCATGGTGGGGGACCGGTTGTATACAGATGTGGCAGCAGGGGTAAATAACGGATATACGGGGATTCTGGTACTGAGTGGAGAGGCCGGCATGGAGGATGTGAAAAAATCGGATGTGATCCCCCATCTGATCTTTTCCTCCGTGAAGGAAATGATTCCGTATCTGCATGGATAGTCTTATCCATGCAGATACTTAAAAAGAGGATATACAATTCTGATGTAAGGAGTAACTATGGGATTACGGTTTTACTTTGGAGGTTCCGGAGCCGGAAAGAGCAGACAGCTCCACGAGAATATCTTAAGCATGGCAAAGCGTGAGCCGGAGAAAAATTTTTTGATCCTGGTGCCGGATCAATTTACCATGCAGACACAGGTGGATCTGGTGAAAGCCAGCGACTGCGGAGGGATTATGAATATTGATGTGCTCAGCTTTGGAAGACTGGCACATCGTATTTTTGAGGAAACCGGATATGACAGTAAGCCTGTTCTGGATGATACGGGAAAAAGTCTTGTGCTGCGCAGGGTGGCATCGGATTTGAAGGAAAAAATGCCTGTGATCGGAAAAAATCTGAATAAGATCGGCTACATCCACGAGGTAAAGTCTGCCCTTTCTGAGTTCATGCAGTATGGAATTGATGTGGGACAGGTGGGAGAGCTGGCAGAATTCGCCAAAGGGCGTGGAACTCTGTATTACAAGCTGAAGGATCTGAAAATGATTTACCAGGGATTTCAGGAATATATCCAAGATCGGTTCATCACAACGGAGGAGACACTGGAGCTTCTCACGGGTGCAGTGGGGAAATCAGAAATTATCAGAAACAGTGTCATTGCCTTTGACGGTTTTACCGGTTTTACACCGATTCAGTACCGACTGATCCGGGAATTGATGAGATTGACCGACGAGGTCATCGTTTCCATAACAATTGATATTCGAGAGGATCCTTTAAAGACAAGAGGCGAGCAGGAGCTGTTTTACTTAAGCAAAAAGACGGTGACGGATTTGTGCCGTCTGGCCCGGGAGACCAATGTGGAAAGAAGAGAGGATGTATTTATCAGGAATATACCGCTTCCACGGTTTAGTGACAGTAAAATGCTGGCTCATCTGGAGCAGAATCTGTTTCGCTATCCGGCATCAGTCTATCGGGAAAATGTGCGGGAAAATGAGATTCAGATCATGGAAACGATCAATCCTGCACAGGAAGTAAAGGAGGTCTGCATCCGGATCAAAAAGCTGGTGCTGGAGGAAGGGTATCGCTATCGGGACATTGCTGTGGTCACGGGAGACCTGGAAATCTATGGGGATTACCTTGAGCGGGAAGCTAAAATTTATGATATTCCCTTTTTTATGGATCGAACCAGAGGGCTTATGTTAAATCCCTTTATTGAATACATACGGAGTGCACTTAAGATAGTATTATGTAATTTTTCCTATGAGACAGTATTCCATTATCTGCGGTGTGGCCTTCTTGACTTTGAGCCGGAGGAGGTCGATCTTTTGGAAAATTACGTCCTTGCGCTTGGAATCAAGGGGAGAAAGAAGTGGGAGCAGGCTTTTGTGCGAAAGGGCGGTGCATTCCCGGAGGAGGAATGCGGGGATGAAAATGAATTGCAGGAGGTTCAAAGGCTTGCAAAACTCAACCGGTTAAGAGAAAGGCTGATGCAGCAGCTTGCTCCATTGCTGGAAAAGAAGAAGACAGCAGGGGAACTGGTCCGCACCCTGTATGATTTTATCGTGGCAGGGCAGATTCAGGAAAAGCTGGCGGTCTATGAGCAGTATTTTAAGGAAAACAAGGAGCCGGAAAAGAGCAGGGAGTATGCGCAGATCTACCGGCTGGTGATGGAGCTTCTGGAGCAGATCGTTTCTCTGCTTGATGCAGAACCCATGACGCTGCAGGAGTTTGCAGATATTCTGGATGCAGGCTTTCAGGAGATTGAGGTTGGAACCATTCCGGGCAGTGTGGACCGAATTGTGGCAGGGGATATGGAGCGAACCCGTTTAAAGCAGGTGAAGGTTTTGTTCTTTTTAGGTGTGAATGACGGGAATATTCCCAAGGGTAGCTCTAAGGGAGGAATCATTTCCGATATCGACAGAGAATTCCTGAAGCAGTCGGATTATGAGCTTGCGCCTACACCCAGGCAGCAGATGTACATACAGCGGCTTTATCTTTATATGAATATGACTAAGCCTTCCGAACGGCTTTATCTGTCCTTTTCCAGGATCAGCAGTGACGGGAAGAGCATCCGTCCCTCCTACCTGATCGAAACGATCAGGAGTCTGTTTCCGGAACTGACAATAAAAAAATCAGGTGTTATGGAAAAGCCTCTTCAGCAGATCGTGGGAAAAAAGGATGGATTATCCCTGCTTTCCGGAGAATTGCGGGATTATGCACAGGGGCGGGAGGGCAGTATAAGAGAGGAAGAATTGATTTCCCTGTACCGGCTTTATAGGCAGGATGAGATATATGGAGATTATGCAGGAAAACTTGCAGAGGCAGCCTTCGAGCAGTACGAGCATAAGCCGCTTGCAAAGGCAGTGGCAAGGGCGCTTTATGGTAAAATGCTGGAGAACAGCGTCAGTCGTTTGGAAAAGTACGCTTCCTGTGCTTACGCGCATTTTCTGCAATACGGACTGAGGCTGAAGGAGAGAGAGGAATTTGGCTTTGAGCAGGTGGATCTTGGTAATGTTTTTCACGAAGTATTGGAAGCTTTTGCAGGAAAACTTTCACAGAATCACTATACCTGGTTTGATTTCCCGGATGAGGAGGGAGATCAACTCCTGAAGGAGGCTCTTTTGGAGTGTACGCTGGAATACGGTGAGACTGTTCTTTACAGTAACGCCCGCTATGAATATATGGTTGAACGGATGTATCGTATTCTGAAAAGAACCATCCGTACGCTGAAGGCCCAGCTGCTGGAGGGAGATTTTATTCCGGCCTCCTTTGAAATGTCCTTCAGTCATGTGGAGGATCTTCAGGCAGTTAATATTGCATTGTCCGAGGATGAGCGGATGAAGCTGCGGGGAAGGATCGACCGGATCGATACCTGTGAGGATGAGGAACATGTCTATGTAAAGGTCATTGACTACAAATCGGGAAACAGGAAATTTGATCTTGCTGCCCTTTACTATGGATTGCAGCTTCAGCTTGTGGTTTATATGAATGTTGCCAAGGAGGTCATTAAGGAGAAATATCCGGACAAGGAGATCGTTCCTGCGGCACTTCTCTATTATCATGTGGATGATCCGCTGGTCAATGCTGAGGAGGAACTGTCAGCGGAGGAGATAAATAAGGCACTCCTGAAGGAACTTCGCTCTACCGGTGTTGTCAGCCGGGATGAACGGGTGATCACGCTGCTTGATAAGAACTTTTCGGATAAATCGCTGGTGGTACCGGTTGAACGGAAAAAGGACGGAAGCTTTTCCGCTCATTCCAGTGTCATCGCAAAAGAAGATTATGAAATTGTCTCTGCGTTTGTCAATCATAAGATCAGACAATTTGGCAGGCAGATCCTTAACGGAAATATGGAAATCAATCCCTGCGAGCAGGCGGGCAGAGAGTCCTGTACCTATTGCGTTTATAAAGGAATCTGTGATTTTGAGCCGGGAGTTCCCGGTTATCGGGAGCGTATGCTTAAGAGTCTGCCGGCGGAGGAACTGCTTGCAAGAATGAAGGAAGAGCTTCAGGAAGAAGACCGGTAAAGGAAAACGTGTATGGGAAAGGGAAGGAAACATGGCTTTAACGTTTACACCCGAGCAACAAAAAGTTATTGATTTGCGGAATCGGAATATTTTGGTTTGTGCAGCTGCGGGCTCCGGTAAGACGGCGGTGCTGGTAGAGCGCATTATTGAAATAGTGACGGATGAGGAGCATCCGGTGGATATTGATCGTCTTCTGGTGGTGACTTTTACCAATGCAGCCGCTGCTGAAATGAGAGAGCGTATCGGCAAGGCACTTTCCGCACGTTTATGCCAGACACCTGACAACGTGCATCTTCAAAGACAGGTATCACTCTTACACAATGCGCAGATTACGACGATTGACAGCTTCTGCCTTTTCGTCATCAGAAATAATTTTAACGATATCGGGCTTGATCCCGGTTTTCGGATTGCGGATGAGGGGGAACTGCGGCTTCTTAAGCAGGATACGCTTACCGAGCTGTTAGAACAGCAGTATCAGGAAAAGAATAAAAGCTTTCTTTCCTGTGTGGAGTATTTCACGGGAGGCAGTAATGACAGGCTTCTGGAGGAATACATCAGTAAGCTGTATGAATTTTCCATGAGCTATCCCTGGCCGGAAGACTGGATCAGTCAATGCATGAGAGGGTATAAAATAACAAGCGTTTCAGAACTAGAGGAAACGGATTGGTGTCATTATATCATCCGTTATATCAGAACACTGGTGGCAGAATCCATTGCAGATCTGGATATTGCCCTGCAATTGACGGAAAGACCGGATGGTCCTTATATGTATGGAGAAACACTGGAAAAAGAGAAGGAGATGCTCAGCAAACTGACGCAGATTGAGACATTTGCAGGCTTCTATGAGGCGTTTACGACTGTGAGTTTCGGAAGGCTTCCCTCTAAGAAGGATGACAGTGTAAATCCGCTTCTTCGTGAGAAGGTACAGCTGTTGCGAAAGAATTTGAAAAAGCGGCTTGATGATATTCGGGAAGCATATCTTGTACTTTCACCGGAAAAGGTTGTTGAGAGGATGGAGACAGCAGCGCCAAATGTGGAGGAACTGCTCCTTCTGGTGCTTGCCTACAAGGAATTGCTGGATCAGAGAAAGCGCCGGGATAATATGATTGATTTCCATGATATGGAGCATTTTGCACTCGATATTCTCCTAAGCAGGCAGGAGGATGGCAGTGTCCTGCCATCAACGGCTGCACGGGAATACAGGGCACATTTTAAGGAAATATTAATTGACGAGTATCAGGACAGCAATCTGGTGCAGGAGCTTTTGCTGAAAAGCATTTCCGGTGAGGAGGATGAAAATTATAACCGCTTTATGGTCGGGGATGTGAAACAGAGCATCTATAAATTCCGGCTGGCAAGACCGGAGCTCTTTATTGAGAAATATATCGGTTACACCAAAGAAGCTTCCAACCGCCAAAGGATAGATCTCCACAGAAATTTCCGAAGTCGTCCCCAGGTCATAGACAGTGTAAACAGTGTGTTTTCAAGGATGATGCGGCCGGAGCTTGGTGGTGTTGACTATGATGAGGTGGCAGCACTTTACCAGGGGGCCGTGTTTCCCGAATCGGAGACCGGGACGGAAGATCCGGCTGCGGACCCCTATAGGACGGAATATCTCGTGATCGGAAAGGATGAGGAATCCCGGCTTACGACAAGAGGGCAGGAGGCTGCTGCTATCGCCCATAAGATACGGGAACTTTATGCTTCCCTTAAGGTGACAGATAAGGAGACCGGAAAGCTTCGCCCTGTAAGATATAGTGATATTGTCATTTTGCTTAGAACCACTGCGGGCTGGGCGGAAGAATTTAAGGCGGTTCTGGAGCAGGAAGGGATTCCGGCCTATGTCTCGTCAAGGACCGGTTATTTTCAGACGGTGGAGATCAAGGTGCTGATGCAGCTGCTCCGGGTGATTGACAATCCCCTGCAGGATATTCCATTATACGGAACCATGAAATCTTTTTTTGGAGGCTTTGAGGAGGAGGAGATCGCTAAAATCCGTGCAGAAGATAAGCAGGCTCCGCTGTATGAGCTTTTGATAAACTATGATGGTGAGGAAAAGGAAAAGGTGCAGGAATTCCTCAAATGGCTTTCGGGATATAGGCGGAAAACGGCATATACCCCTATTCATAAGCTGATTCAGGATATTCTTACGGAAACCGGATACCTGGACTATGTAACAGCACGTCCGGGCGGCAGCCAGCGGAGAGCAAACGTGGAAATGCTGCTTACCCGTGCGGCAGCCTTTGAGAATACCAGCTATTATGGTCTTTTTCATTTCCTGCGGTACATGGAACAGCTGGAAAAATATGAGGTGGATTACGGAGAGGCGGACATCCTGGATGAAAATGCCGACGTTGTGCGCATTATGAGTATTCACAAAAGTAAGGGACTGGAATTCCCGGTCTGCTTCGTGGCCGGACTTTCCAAGCGCTTTAATATGCAGGATACCACCGGTAGAATGATAGCGGATGCAGATATGGGAATTGGTGTCGACTATGTGGATGAGGAATTGCGGCTTCAAAGCAAGACCTTGAAGAAGCGTGCAGTGGCACTGAAAATGAAGCTGGACACACTGGGGGAAGAAATGAGAGTCCTCTATGTGGCAATGACAAGAGCCAGAGAAAAACTGATCTTAACCGGAATGACGGCAGATGTGGATCAATTTGAGGCGGAATTGAGCAAGCAGAAGGAATTTGGGAGTTTTGATCGCTCTGGGAAAATCCCATTTTCTGTTCTTGCAGGTGCATCCTGTTATCTTGATTTTCTTTTTCCCTGCCTTGATGAGGTAACGCTAATCAGACCGAAGGAACTGTTCCTTGCCGATGTTCAGGGAGCAGTGGTGGAAATTGACCGGAAACAGAAGCTTTTAGCAGGAAAAGACGGTGAAAACAAACAGATTATGACAGAGTTGTCAGAGCGATTTGAAAAGATTTATCCATACCAGTATTTATCAGATTTATTTGTGAAGACAACCGTGTCTGAATTAAAGAAAAAGGCAATTCATGATTTATCGTTCCGGTCAATGGAAGATTTGAATTTGGGCGATGGAGCAAAAGGAAACGATACCGAGCAGGCATTTACTGCACAGTGGTTTGAAGAGCCTGAAATCGTGCCTTATATTCCATCATTTATCAGCAGCACGGAAGAAATGTCCGGGACAGACAGAGGAAGCGCCTACCATAAGGTCATGGAGCTGCTGGATTTTGCAAAGCTTGGAGAATGCCGGGAACCGGATGTGGATAAACAACTGAACGAACAGCTTGAACAGTTTGTGGAGGAAGGAAGGCTTACCGTGCAGTGGCGGGAAAGCATCGATAACAGAAAGATCAGAACTTTTCTGAAAAGCAGTCTTGCAAAAAGAATGGGCAGGGCAGCACAGCTTGGCAGGCTAAGGAGAGAGCAGCCCTTTGTACTGGGGCTTCCCGCAAGCCGGCTGGGCGGTCAGTTCCCGGAAAGCGAGCAGGTACTGATTCAGGGGATCATTGACGTCTTCTTTGAGGAGGATGGCAGGATCATCGTGGCGGATTATAAAACGGACCGTGTGAAGGCTCCGGAGGAGCTGATCACGCGGTATCAGGTACAGCTTGATTACTATGCACAGGCGCTCACCCGTCTTACCGGAAAAGAAGTGACAGAAAAAATCATCTATTCCTTTGCACTGGGCAGGGAGATTGTGCTATACTGAGTACGGATTGTAAAGCGAAAGGTCTTTACGAAAAAACAAATGAGGAGGATTTATCATGAAATTCAAATTTGGTATCAAGGAAGTTGTTGCTATCGGTATCGGAACAGCACTGTTTGTTGCATTGACGGAGATTCAGATTCCTACTCCTATTCCGAATACTTATTTACAGCCCCGCATGGCAATCATGGCATTTTTGGCAGCGGTATTCGGTCCTCTTGTAGGCGGCGTGGTTGGTCTTCTCGGACATGCCATCGGTGATGCAATGTTTTACGGCAGCGTATGGTGGAGCTGGGTATTTCCTGATGGTGTAGTTGGTCTTGCAATCGGTCTTCTGGCTGCAAAGCTTGCTGTAAAGGAAGGCGGCTTCAACAATACAAAGACGATCGTAACCTTCAATGTGGTTCAGGTGATCGCCAACGCAGTTGCATGGATTTTAGTTGCACCGGTTCTTGATATTCTTATTTATGCTGAGCCTGCAAACAAGGTGTTTGTTCAGGGCATCTGGGCATTTGTAGGAAATATCATTATCATCGGTATTTTAGGTACT